>Ga0164290_1000325_pt1 | contig 171207 bp, 149 predicted proteins | sample Micstemetagenome_FD_108782 | JGI IMG/M metagenome (GOLD analysis project Ga0164290, IMG submission 108782) | Contaminated culture microbial community from soil near Moab, Utah, USA - Microcoleus steenstrupii SON62 (Illumina Assembly) | ecosystem: Environmental > Terrestrial > Soil > Soil crust...
CCTGTTCATCAACCAGATCCGCCACAAGATCGGCGTCATGTACGGCTCGCCGGAAACGACGACGGGCGGAAACGCGCTGAAATTCTACGCCTCGGTCCGCCTCGACATCCGCCGCACCGGCGCGATCAAGGACCGCGACGAAGTGGTGGGCAACACGACCCGGGTGAAGGTCGTCAAGAACAAGGTCGCCCCGCCGTTCCGCGAGGTCATCTTCGACATCATGTACGGCGAGGGCATCTCCAAGCTGGGCGAGATCATCGACCTGGGCGTCAAGGCGGGCATCGTCGAGAAGTCGGGCAGCTGGTTCTCCTATGACAGCCAGCGGATCGGCCAAGGCCGCGAGAACGTGCGCGCCTTCCTCAAGGCCAATCCCGACATCGCCGACTCGATCGAAAAGGCCGTGCGCGCCTCGACCACCAAGATCGCCGAGGAACTGCTGGGCACGCCCGAGCCCGACGAAGGCCAGGACCTCGAGGGCTGATCCGGACTATCCGGACTGTCCGGACGGTGTTTTCGCCGTCCGGACAGTCCGGGGCCCATCATCAAACCCGGACTTCCGGGTTCATGACACTTCTCCGGCCGGGTCCGCCGACCCGCCATCCGACCCCGCCGGGCCGGGCCGGACGGAGCGGCCGCTCGACCCTCCACCCGGGGTCGGGCGGCCTTTTTTCTTGCGGCCATATGGCCGGGACGTAACCCGGCCCGCACACCCCCGTTACAGTTGCGTCGCGTCCCGCGAGCCCTCTTGCCCTGCATCCCGGGACGGGTAACCGTTCCTCCGGGAGGACTTCACGGCATGACCACGAGATTTGGCGCCCTTGCGCGCGCTGCGGTTCTGGCCGGCCTGGCGGGCGGCGCGGCCGACATCCTGACGGCCTTCGTCATCTACCGACCGGCCCCGCCTATGCGGATCCTGCAGGCGGTCGCCAGCGGCCTGCTGGGCGCGGCCTCGTTCCAGGGCGGCATGGGTTCGGCGGCCGTCGGCCTGATCGCCCACTTCGTCATCGCCATCATCTTCGGCGCCATCTTCGTCGCGGCCGCCACCCAGGCTCCCGTGGCCCTGCGCAAGCCCGTGCTGTCGGGCCTGCTGTACGGGATCGTCGTCTATGGGGTGATGAACGCCATCGTCGTGCCCCTGTCGATGGCGGCGGACCGGACCACCCCGCCGGACCACATGACCGCGCTCGGCCTGATGGCCCATGCCTTCTTCGGCCTCGCCCTGTCCTTCACGGCCGCCCGGATGCTGCGCAAGACCGTGACCTGAGGCCGTCAGGCCCGCAGTTCGACGCCGTTGCCGTCGGGGTCGGTGATCGAGAAGGACATGCCGTTCCCGCCTGCCCCGTACCGGACTCCCTCGGATTCGACCTCGACCCCGTGGCGGCGCAGATGCTCGCGGGCCGCCTCGGGATCGAAGGCGGCGACGCGGATGCACATGTGGTCCATGTTGTGGGCGTCCGGCCCCGGAGCCGCCCCGCCGCGCCGGCCGATGACCCCGTCGACTGGCACGAGATCGATCAGGGACGATCCCGCCCTCAGCTGGATCAGGCCCAGGTCGTCGCGCCGACGCTCGATCGGGCAACCCAGGACGCGGGTGTAGAAGTCCAGCGACCGGTCCAGGTCCGTGACCCGCAGGACGATGTGGTCGATGCCCGTGACCGTGAATCCGTTGTCGTAAAGTGTGGCGGTCATATCCGTTTCTCCTTGGTGCGAAGGCCATAGCCAGTTATCTTGACGCCAAGATAATATCATTTGTCTCGACGTCAAGATAGTTTTCCATGCCCGATGCGCACGACCATATCGACCGACTTCAAGCCCAATGGGCGCGGGAGCTTCCGGACGTCGACACCCGCGGCATGGAGGTGCTGGGCCGGGCCCGGCGCATCGTGCTTCAGAGCCGGCCGGCCATCGAAGGCGTCTTCGCCCGGCACGGCCTGGACGCGGGCGAGTTCGACGTCCTCTCCACCCTGCGCCGCTCGGGCCCGCCCTACGCCCTGAGGCCCACGGAGCTGTACCGCTCGCTGATGATCTCCTCGGGCGGCCTGACCGATCGGCTGAACCGCCTGACCCGCTCGGGCATGATCACCCGCCCGCCTTCGCCCGAGGACGGCCGCAGCCTGCTGGTCCAGCTGACCGACAAGGGCCGGGCCGCCGCCGAGGCCGCCTTGCGCGAGGACATGGGGGTCGAGGCCGCCATGCTGGCGCCGCTCAGCGACGCCGAACGCAAGGCCCTGGCGGACCTCCTGCGCAAGCTGGCCCTCGGCATGGAAGCGTCGCCGGCGGCCGACAACGCCGAGGGGTGATGCGTTCGAGGCGAAAGCCCTATATGGACGCTGCCTCCCCTGCCCTTTCCTGAACGCGTTTGCGACCAACCATGTCCAGCCTCAAACAGATCCGCTCGACCTTCCTCGACTATTTCGCGGCCGACGGGCACGAGAAGGTCCACTCGGCTCCGCTGGTGCCGCAGAACGACCCGACCCTGATGTTCGTCAATGCGGGCATGGTGCCGTTCAAGGACTATTTCACGGGCGCCGCCACCCCGCCCTGGCCCCGCGCCACCAGCTCGCAGAAATGCGTCCGCGCGGGCGGCAAGCACAACGACCTGGACAACGTCGGCTACACCGCGCGCCACCTGACCTTCTTCGAGATGCTGGGGAATTTCTCCTTCGGCGACTATTTCAAGGAACACGCCATCGACCGGGCGTGGAACCTGGTCACGAAAGACTTCGGCCTCGACCCCGACCGCCTGCTGGTCACCGTCTATATCGACGACGACGAGGCCGCCGCGATCTGGAAGAAGGTCACCGGTTTCGGCGACGACAAGATCATCCGCATCGCCGGCTCGGACAATTTCTGGGCCATGGGCGACAGCGGCCCCTGCGGTCCCTGCACCGAGATCTTCTGGGACTACGGCGATCACGTCCCCGGCGGCCCTCCGGGCAGCCCGGACGAGGACGGCGATCGGTTCGTGGAGATCTGGAACAACGTCTTCATGCAGTTCGAGAAGGAGAACGACGAGATCGTCCGCTCCCTTCCGAAGCCCAGCGTCGACACCGGCATGGGGCTGGAGCGGATCGCCTCGGTGCTGCAGGGCAAGAATTCGGTGTTTGACACCGACCTGTTCCAGACCCTGATCGCCGCCTCGGCCGACGCCACCTCGACTGATCCGGACGGCGACATGGCGCCCAGCCACCGGGTCATCGCCGACCACCTGCGCTCGTCCGCCTTCCTGATCGCCGACGGCGTCACGCCGTCCAATGAGGGCCGCGGCTACGTCCTGCGCCGGATCATGCGCCGGGCCATGCGCCACGCCCACCTGCTGGGCGCCTCCGACCCGCTAATGCATCGGCTGGTCCCGACGCTGGTCTCCGAGATGGGCGAGGCCTTCCCCGAGCTGAAGCGCGCCCAGGCCTTCGTCGAGGACACGCTGAAGCAGGAAGAGATCCGTTTCCGCACCACCCTGGGCCGCGGCATGGGCCTGCTGGAGGACGCCTCGCGCGACCTCGGCGAGGGCGGCGTCCTGTCGGGCCAGACGGCCTTCACCCTGTACGACACCTACGGCTTCCCCCTCGACCTGACCCAGGACGAGGCGCGCCGGCGCGGCTTCACCGTCGACACCGACGCCTTCGACGCCGCCATGAACGAGCAGAAGGCCCGCAGCCGCGAACACTGGACCGGTTCGGGCCAGACCGCCTCGACCGGCGAATGGCTGGCCCTGCGCGACCGCCTGGGGCCCACCGTCTTCACCGGCTATGACGCCGTCGAGGGTTCGGGCGAGGTCCTGGCTATCGTGCGCGGCGGCGCCTCGGTCGACGAACTGGCGCCCGGCGAGACCGCCGAGGTCCTGTTCGACCAGACCCCCTTCTATGGCGAGGGCGGCGGTCAGGCCGGCGACCGCGGCGAGATCGAATGGACCGACGCCACGGGCCAGCAGGGCTCGGCCACGGTTCTGGACGTCCAGAAACACGCCGGCGACCTGTTCGCCCACCGCATCGAGGTGACCTCGGGAACCCTGGCCATCGGGGCCCGCGCCCAGCTGCGCTCCAGCGCCGCCGCTCGGCTGACCACCCGCGCCAACCACTCCGCCGCCCACCTGCTGCACAAGGCCCTGGCCAATGTTCTGGGCGGCCACGTCGCCCAGAAGGGCCAGATGGTCGACGCCGAACGCCTGCGCTTCGACTTCAGCCACAACGCCCCCGTCACCGAGGACGAACTGGCCCGGATGGAGGACGAGGTGAACGCCGTCATCCGCCAGAACCTGCCCGCCGAGACGAAGATGATGGGTCCGCAGGAAGCCATCGCCGCCGGCGCCGTCGCCCTGTTCGGCGAGAAATACGGCGACGAGGTCCGCGTGCTCACGCTCGGCCGCGACCTGAAGGAGGCGGACAAGCCCTACTCCGTCGAGCTGTGCGGCGGCACCCATGTGGCCCGCACCGGCGACATCGCCCTGTTCAAGATCACCTCCGAGACGGGCATCGCCGCCGGCGTGCGCCGCATCGAGGCCCTGACCGGCGAGGCCGCGCGCCAGTATCTGCTGGCCCAGGCCGGTGTGGCGAAGTCGCTGGCCCAGAGCTTCAAGGTCCAGCCCGCCGACGTACCGGCCCGCGTCGACGCCCTGGTCGCCGACCGCCGCGCGCTGGAGAAACAGGTCGCCGACCTGAAGAAGCAGCTCGCCCTCGGCGGCGGCGGCGGCACATCCAACGCGGCCCCGGAAGAGATCAACGGCGTCAAGCTGATCGCCCGCGTCCTGGACGGCGTCGACGGCAAGGGCCTGCGCGGCGTGGCCGAGGACTTCCGCAAACAGGTCGGCTCGGGCGTCGTCGCCCTGATCGGCCTGACCGACGGCAAGGCGGCGGTCACCGTCGCCGTGACCTCGGACATGACGGACAGGGTCAACGCCGCCGATCTGGCGCGCGCGGCGGTCATCGCCATGGGCGGACAGGGCGCGGGCGGCAAGGCCGACTTCGCCCAGGGCGGCGCGCCCGATGGATCGAAGGCCGAGGCCGGTCTGGCGGCGGTGCGGGCGGCGCTGGCCTAGGCCGGCGGCGCGCTCTGCAGGTCCACGGCGGCCAGCTTCCATTCGAACAGCCCGCGCCGCTGCATGATCAGCGCCAGATGGTCGTCGGGCCGGTCGCGGTCGGTCAGGGTGACGGCGAATTCGTTCAGACTGCGATAGCCCCAGGACTGGTGGATGTCGTTGCCGTCGTGCTCGTCCACCGGGTTCGGATCCCCGGGCTTCGTCGGGTCGGGCGCCTCGGCCGTTGTGACCATGTTCGCCACCACCTCGGGCGTCACCAAGGTGTCCACCGCGCCCGACAGCAGCATGGGCGCCAGCATCATGCCCAGGCCGCCAAGCCCGCTTTCCGCCACGCGCGGATCACGCCGCATGCGGGCGACCAGCTCGTCGTTCAGCTCGTCCTTCAGGCTTGTGCGCAGCGACGGGAAGTCGACCAGCTGCTCGATCCGACGCGAATCTCCGGCCTTTGCGGCCTTGACCAGGGCCTTGGCCGCCAGAACGGGCGACGCGGCCCAGGCGAGCGCGAACCCGGCCACGGCCGCCACGGCGACGCCGACGATGATCTTTCTGGCCATGCTTCCCTCTGGCGTCGAAACGCCTTCCCGCGGTCACGGTAGCCGGGAATCAACCGACAGCGCCAGCCCGCGGATCAGCCGCCCCCGGCGCGCCGCCGGACACCGTTCCGGGGACCGGAGCCCGCGCCGGTGCGGGGGCGACGCCCTCGGGCAGCCCGATGTGAACCAGCTTCCACTCGAAGGGCCCCTTGCGCTCGAAGGTGAAGATGGTCTCCGAGCCGCCGTCGTCAGTGACGCTCATGCGGGCGCGGTTCATACCCCAATACACCGGCTTCGGCATCGGCCCGCCGGTTGTCGTGGCGTCGGGCGACGGCAGTGGCCCGCCCATGCGCTGCGAGGCGTAGCGGCCCTCTCCCCGGGTCAGGGCCGCAATGGCGGCCGGGGTCAGATAGGCGTCGACATCCGGGGCCTGGGGCGCGGTCGCCTGTTCGATCTGGCGGCGCACGGCGCCGATCGGATCTTCCATGAAGGACGGGGCCGGGGCGACGGCGGCGGGATTGCCGTCCAGCTGCGGCCGCAGCGACTGGCGCACGGCGGCGTAGTCGACCAGCCGCGCCAGCCCGGAGGCGTCATTGGTTTCCGCTGCCGATCTCATCGCGAAGAAGGCCACGCCGGGGGCGGCGAAGAAGCAAATCACCGCCGAGGCGATGAGAATGACGATGAGCCTGCCGACAAACTTCATGGAACGCCTCCCCGGACGCACCATCAATGCACGAACCCCGGTTCCGCTCAAACGAAAGGCTCGCCGGACGCGAGTCCGACGAGCCTCTTTATGTTGGGCCGCGGTCGTCGGCCCTCAGGGACCTCCCGACCCGACGCGGCCTGTCAGGCCTTCATCGCCTTGGTCAGGTTCTCGGCCACCTTGTCGAGGAAGCCCTCGGTGGTCAGCCAGCCCTGCTGGTCGCCGACCAGCAGGGCCAGGTCCTTGGTCATGTAGCCGGCCTCGACGGTCTCGACGACGACGCGTTCCAGGGTGTCGGCGAAGGTCGCCAGCTCGGCGTTGTCGTCCAGCTTGGCCCGGTGCGAGAAGCCGCGCGTCCAGGCATAGATCGAGGCGATGGAGTTGGTCGAGGTCGCCTCGCCCTTCTGGTGCTGGCGATAGTGGCGGGTGACGGTGCCGTGGGCGGCTTCCGACTCCAGGATCTTGCCGTCCGGGGTCATCAGGACCGAGGTCATCAGGCCCAGCGAGCCGAAGCCCTGCGCCACCACGTCAGACTGCACGTCGCCGTCGTAGTTCTTGCACGCCCAGACGAAGCCGCCCGACCACTTGATGGCCGCGGCCACCATGTCGTCGATCAGGCGGTGCTCATAGGTCAGGCCCCGCGCCTTGAAGTCGGCGGCGAATTCCTCGTCGAACACCTTCTGGAAGATGTCCTTGAAGCGCCCGTCATAGGCTTTCAGGATCGTGTTCTTGGTCGACAGATAGACCGGGAAGTTGCGCTGCAGGCCGAACGAGAAGCTGGCGCGGGCGAACTCGGTGATCGAGTCATCGAGGTTGTACATGCCCATGGCGATGCCGGCCGAGGGGAAGTCGAACACCTCGTGCTCGATCTCCTGCCCGTCATTGCCGACGAATTTGATCGTCAGCTTGCCCGGGCCGGGGATCAGGAAGTCGGTGGCCTTGTACTGGTCGCCGAAGGCGTGACGGCCGACGACGATCGGCTGGGTCCAGCCGGGCACCAGACGCGGCACGTTCGAGCAGATGATCGGCTCGCGGAAGACCACGCCGCCCAGGATGTTGCGGATGGTGCCGTTCGGCGACTTCCACATCTTCTTCAGGCCGAACTCCTTCACCCGCGCCTCGTCGGGGGTGATGGTGGCGCATTTCACGCCCACGCCGTGCTTCTGGATCGCCCTGGCGGCGTCGATCGTCACCTGGTCGTCGGTGGCGTCGCGGTTCTCCATGCCCAGGTCGTAGTAGTCGAGCTCCAGGTCCAGGAAGGGGAAGACCAGTTTGTCCTTGATCATCTGCCAGATGATCCGGGTCATCTCGTCGCCGTCGATGTCCACGATGGGATTGGCGACCTTGATCCTGGCCATGGGGAGCTGCCTCTTTTGCGGGGATTGGGAGTGAGGCGCGCGGTATAGCGGGGCGCGCGGGCGGGTGCAAAGGGCGCGGCGGGTTCGCCCTCCCCTGGAAAACTTCTCCACGGCCAAGCTGAACCCCACGGCCACGCAGCGGTTATGACGGCCGGAAGGACGCCTTCCTGAACGGGAGACGTCTGATGGATGCCGAGACACGGGCGCTGGTCCAGCGCTGGATCATCGCCTTTTGCGAGATGCCGGTCCTCATCGATGCGGATCTGATGCGGCGTGTGCTGGCCGAAGTCGACGGGAAAACGGGAGTCAGCGAACCTGACGACACAACGAGAAGTCGAGGGTAGGGTGTGGGGCGCAGCGAGGGTCGCTGCCGGGGGACGACCATGAAACTGATCTGGACTGCAGCCATCGCCGCCGCCCTTGCGGCGTGCAGCGGCGACAAGCCGGCGGCCGCGGCGGGCGAACCGGTGGAAGCCGCGCCCGCAACCCAGGCGGCGGCGGCCGCCGCTTCAGGCCGCCCGGAAAGCCGCGCCTTCAGCGACTGGAAGGCCGTCTGCGACAACGGCGGGCGGTGCATGACCTGGAGCGGCATGGGGACCGGCGGCTGGCTGGCGATCTGGCTCGACGCCGGGCCGGACGCACGGCCCGAGATCGCCATGGATCTGTCCGCCATCAGCGGCGTGCCCATCCGGCTTGTCATCGACGGACGTCCGCAAGACCTGACGGCCCCGGCGGCGGACGAAGTCGGCTTCCGGGTTCCGGCGGCCGACGTGCCGGCCACCCTGGCCCGGCTGGCGTCGGCGCGCGAAATCAAGCTGGTCGCGCCCGAGATGGACGGCGAGATCCCCTCCGCCGGCGCCTCGGCGGCCATGCTGTGGATCGACGAACGCCAGGGACGGCTGGGCACGACCACGGCCCTGATCCGCAAGGGCGACCGCCCGGCCTCCGCCGTGCCGGCCGCCCCCGCCCTGCCCGCTGTGGTCGCCGCCCCCGCGATCAGCCAGAGCGGCTTCGGGGACGAGGGCCAGACCCTGCCCGCCGCGCTCGAGGCCCTGCCCGCGGTCAAGGCATGCCGGGCGGAGACGAGCTTCAACGCGGACATCTCGAAGGCTGTCATGTCGGCCCGCCTCGACGCCTCGACCGAGCTGTGGGCCGTGCCCTGCTTCGCGGGCGCCTACAACATGGGCCATGACTGGTATGTGACCGGACCAGGCGGCCGGGACCCCCGTGCGGCGACCCTGCCCTCCGCCTCGGGCGAGCCGTCCAGCGGCACGGTCAATGGCGGCTACGACCCCGGGACCCGCACCATCTCCGCCTTCTCCAAGGGGCGCGGCCTCGGCGACTGCGGCGTGGCCTCGACCTGGACATGGACCGGCCGGACCTTCGTCCTGACCGAGGAATCGTCGATGGAAGACTGCGAAGGCGTTCCCGCCGACTTCTGGCCCACGACCTGGCGCACCCGGTGACCGACGACGGCCCCGAAGTCCTGATCATCGGGGCCGGACCCGCCGGCCTGACGGCGGCCACCTATCTGGCGCGGTTCCGGCGGCGCGTGCTGGTCGCCGACGGCGGCGCGCCCCGGGCCTGCTGGATACCGCTCAGCCACAACATGCCGGGCTTCCCCAGCGGCATCACCGGCGACGCCATACTGAAGCGGATGACCGAACAGGCGACGGAGTACGACGCCGTCATCGAGGGCGGACGGGTCGAAAGCGTGACTCGCGACGGCGACGGCTTCATCGCCCGGCTGAACGGCCGCGACCTGCGGGTCCGCGCCGTCCTGCTGGCCACCGGCGTGGTCGACCACCATCCCGACCTGCCCGGCGTCGAGCGCGCCATCGAGCGCGCCCTGGTCCGCATCTGCCCGATCTGCGACGGCTACGAAGCCATCGACAAGGCCGTCGCCGTGATCGGCGAGGACGACAAGGGCGTGCGCGAGGCGGCCTTCCTGCGCACCTACTCCGACCGCGTGACCCTGATCCACATCGGCCCCGCCGAGGCCCTGACCGAGCACGGGGAAATGGCGCGCATGGGGATCGAGCTGATCTGCGCCCCGATCGACAACGTCCAGCTGGAGGGCGACCGGGTCACAGCCCTGAGCTGGGGCGGGACCTTCCGCAGCTTCGATCTGGTCTATTCGGCGCTCGGCACCTCGCCCAACGCGGACCTGGCCGAAGCGCTGGGAGCCAGGGTGGGCGAGGACGGACGGCTGTTCGTCGACGCGCATCAGGCGACCAGCGTGCCCGGCTTCTACGCCGCCGGCGACGTCGTACGCGGCCTCAACCAGATCGCGGTCGCCGGGGCCGAGGCCGCCGTCGCGGCCACCGCCATCCACAACGCCCTGCGCAAGGCTGACGGCTGGATCGTGCGCGGCTAGCGCCTGCGTCCGGAACTGACGCAGGCCTATGCTTTAGTGACCGCACCTTGTCAGGTTCGGTCTTTGACAATCGAATGAATTACATCCGGACTATCCGGACTATCCGGACCGTGTTTTTCTAGCGCGTCCGCGCCGCTACCCACTGATCGACAACCCGGCCCAGCACCTCCAGCGGCATGGCCCCGCCGTCCAGCACGGCCGAGTGGAAGCTCTTGATGTCGAACCGGTCGCCGGTGCGCTCGCGGGCGACGGTCCTCAGGCGGTCGATCTCGGTGTGGCCGATCTTGTAGCCGCAGGCCTGGCCCGGCCAGACGCAATAGCGTTCGATCTCGCTGACCGCCGCGCCGTGCGCCAGGCCGACCGTCTCGACCATGTAGCGGATGGCCTGTTCGCGGCTCCAGCCCAGGGCGTGAATGCCGGTGTCGATGACGATGCGGGCGGCGCGGTACAGGAAGGACTGGTGATAGCCCAGCCGCCCCTCGGCGAAGTCGTCGTACATGCCCAGCTCGTCGGCCAGCTGTTCGGCGTAGAGGGCCCAGCCCTCGTTATAGGCGTTGAAGCCCAGCGACTTGTGCAGCAGCGGGGTATCGATCGCCTCCAGCGCCAGCGCCCCCTGAAGGTGATGGCCCGGCAGGCTCTCGTGATAGGTCAGCGTCGGCAGGGCCCAGCGCGGCCAGATCCCGGTGTCGACCAGGTTGATGTAGTAGGCGCCCGGCCGCGATCCATCCAGCGACGGGCTCTGGGCATAGCCGCGCGGCGCGCCCAGCTCGATGGCGGGAGGCACCCGGCGCACCTCGACCCGCGCGCGCGGCAGCCGTTCGAAGACCTGGGGCAGACGCGCCTCGACGGCGGCGACCTGCCGGTTGAGATCGGCCAGCAGGGCGTTTCGCCCATCGTCGGTGTTCGGATAAAGATACTGAGGCTCGCGCCCGAAGGCGGTCAGCCGGGCGCCCACCGAGCCCTCGGTATAGCCGCGCTGGCGCAACAGCGGATCGGCCAGGGCCTGGATCTGCGCCACCTGATCGAGCCCGACCTGATGCGCCTCGCGGGGGGTCAGGCCTGTCGAGGTCTGGAACCGGAGGCACAGGTTGTAATAGGCCTCGCCGTTCGGACGCTGGCCGATGCCGGCGTCATGGGCCGCGTTCGGAAGATGCCGCTCCAGCTGGGCGATCTGGCCGTCCAGGGCCGCCGCGACCGGTCCGTCCACGAGGGTCGCGGCCCGGCGGGCCCAGTCTCCGGCGATCCCGGCCTCGGCCGTCTTGCGGACCAGCGACCGGACCAGGGCCGCGCCCTCGCCCGTCTCGCCGCGCAGGGCTCGCAGCTGGGTCAGGGCCTTGGCGATCACGAAGTCCGGCGGGACGATCCCGTGCCGGGCGGCATCCGAGGCCGACCGGGCCGTCTCGTGGTTCATGCCCTCGGCGAAGCTCTCCAGCCGCGACAGATAGGCCTCGGCGTCAGCCGCCGTCGTCACCGTGTGCTGGCTGTCCAGGAAGTCGGGGACGGCCTGGTACAGTCCGGTCAGCTGGGTGATCACATAGGGGCAGGGATAGCCGTAGCTGTCCACGCCGCCGAAGGGGAAGGCGGCGATCTCGGCCGACCGGTCCGCCATCCAGACCACGGTGTCGAAGTCCGACCGGTCCCGGCCGGTCAGACCCGAGGCGTCGATGGCGGCCAGGGCCGGCCGGGCCTCGACCAGCGGCTTGAAGACGTTCAGCCGGTCCTCATGGCTGCGGCTGTCCAGTCGGGACTTCAGGGCGACGCGGGGGCCCGCGTCCAGCCCGAGACCCGTCGCCCCGATCGGCGAGGCCTCCAGCGTGCGTTCGAAGACGGCGTCGTACAGGGCGCGGGCCTGCGCCCTCGCCTCGCCCTGCCGGACGGGAACCCCGCCGCGGGCGATGGCGGGAAGGGCCAGAAGCCCCAGGCCGCCGGCGGCGGAGGTCAACAGACGGCGGCGACTGAGCATGAATGTCCCCTGACTTGAGGCCCGCACCCTCGCGCGGGCCGCGGCGCCTGACAAGGCGTCGCCGAAAGGTCAGGGCGCAGACACGGCTCAGCCCGAACCCCGGGAGCAGGAGACTCCGGGATTCGGGCCTCGACCCATCGGGGGGCCGACGATCACGCCTTGGGGAGAAGGGAATTTCGCCTGCGGCAGACCGGATGGGGGGAGAGAAGCCTCAGCGGCTCCAGGGCGTGACGATACGGTCCGGGGTGCGCAGGCGCTGGCGGGTCCGGCTGCGGCGCCAGTCCTGCAGGACCGACAGCCAGCCCCATGCAGGCTCCTTATGGGTGTGATGCACTTCTTCCATCTCGGCCTCCTCTGGCCTCGCTTTGCTGATATGACGAGGATGGGCTTGACAGCGGCGCCGTACAAACCAGATTGTGGCCGTCTCACATAAGGTTCGCTTATGGCCGATCCCCTCGCCGGAATTCCCCTCGCCTCGATCCGCGTGTTCGAGGCCGCCGCACGTCTGAAAAGCTTCACCCGCGCCGCCGAGGAACTGGGCATGACCCAGGCCGCGGTCAGCTGGCAGATCAAGGCGCTGGAGGGCCGGCTGGGCCAGAGCCTGTTCCGCCGCCTGCCGCGCGAGGTTCAGCCGACCGAGGGCGGCGAACGTCTGTCGCGCGCCGCGACCGAGGCCATGACCCTGCTGCGCCGCGCCGTCAGCGACCTGACCGAGGCGGACGAGCACATCCTGTCGATCACCACCCTGGCCTCGCTCGCGGCCCAGTGGCTGGCCCCGCGCCTTGGCGCCTTCCAGGTCGCCAACCCCGGACTGGCGGTGCGGCTGGACACCAATCCCGTGCTGCTGGACCTGTCGCGCGAGGGCTTCGACGTCGGCCTGCGCTCGGGGCATGGCGACTGGCCCGGCATGGAAAGCCAGCTGCTGATGCCCAGTCTCTTCACACCCGTCTGCAGCCCCGCCATGGCCGAACGGCTGAAGCTGACCGAGCCGGCCGACCTGCTGCACGCGCCGCGCATCGGCATGGAAAAGGAATGGACGGCCTGGTTCGCCGCCGCCGGCGTCAGCGGCGGGGCCCAGCCCATGAGCCGGCTGACCGCCGACTATCAGGTGCTGGAGGTCGCGGCGGCGCTGGGCGATCAGGGCGTGGCCCTGGCCTCGCCCATCCTGTTCGCGCGCGAACTGCGCAACGGCCTGCTGGTCCGTCCCTTCGCCCAGACGGTGTCATTCCACACCGGCTACTATCTGGTCTGGCCCGAGGGCCGCAGACGGTCGCCCAAGATCGCCCGCTTCCGCGAATGGCTGGCCGCCCAGGCCGACGCTGACCCCACGATCGTCGCCGCCCGGGAGGCGGTGAGCCAGGCGGCCCAGGTCCGCATCAGCCCTTCAGCACCGCCAGCGGCGCCGAGCGGTCAAGCCTCGGAAATCCTTGGATAAACTGTTGACCCGGGCCGCCGCTGGCGGCCCGGACCGGTGCATGTTTCAGGCCCGCCGGGCGGCGATCCAGTCGGTCATGATCTTGTCCAGCACCGTCAGCGGCACGCCGCCGGCGTTCATGCCCGCGTCGTGGAAGGCCCGGATGTCGAAACGGTCGCCCAGGGCCGCCTGGGCCTTGCGGCGCAGTTCGACCCATTTGTTGTGGCCGACCTTGTAGCTGGACGCCTGGCCCGGCCAGACGCAGTAGCGCTCGACCTCGGTGGTGACGGCGGTTTCGGAGTCGCCGAGGGTTTCGACCATGTAGCGGATGGTCTGCTCGCGGCTCCAGCGCTTGTGGTGCAGGCCGGAGTCGGCGACCAGCCGCGTGGCGCGGAACAGCAGGGACTGCAGATAGCCGATCTGGCCGATCGGGTTGTCGGCATAGACCCCCATCTCGTCGGCCAGCTGTTCGGCGTAAAGGCCCCAGCCCTCGGAGTAGGCCGAGAAGCCGAGCACCTTCATCAGCAGCGGCCGGTCGGCCTGTTCCTGCTGCAGGGCGATCTGGTGGTGATGGCCCGGCGACGCCTCGTGATAGGTCAGGGTCGGAAGCTGCATGCGGGGCCATTCGGCCGTGTCGCGCAGGTTGATGTAGTAGGCGCCGGGCCGCGAACCGTCGAGCGCGGGCGAGTTGTAGTAGCCGCCGGGCGCGCCGGCCTCGATGAAGGTCGGCACGCGGCGGATTTCCACCGCCGCGGACGGGATGCGGCCGAAATACTGCGGCAGACGCCTGGCCATGTCGGCCATCTGGGCGTTGAGGTCGGCCAGCAGCTGTTCCTTGCCGGCGTCTGTGTTGGGATAGAGCTGGCTCGGGTCCTTGCCGAGGGCGGAGATGCGCTCCCCGACCGAACCCTGGGTCAGGCCCTGGGCCTTCAGCAGCACATCGGCGCGGGCCGAAAGCTCGGCCACCTGTTCCAGACCCAGGGTGTGGATCTCTTCGCCCGACAGGGTCGAGGTGGTGTAGCTGCGGATGCCCCAGTCGTAATAGGCCTCGCCGTCCGGCAGGCGCCAGACGCCGGCGTCGTGGGTGGCGCCGGCGCGGCGGGCGCGCATGGCGTCGGCCTGGCGGCGCAGGGCCGGATAGACCTCGCCCTCGACGATCCGTTGAGCGCGGGCGCCCCAGTCGCCGGGAAGGTTCTTCTCGCCCGTCCGCCGCACGACGGAGGTGGTCAGGACCGATTGCCCGGCCGGGGTCTCATAGAGGTTGGCCAGCTGGATCAGGGTCTTGTCGATGACGAAATCGGGCGGCACCGCGCCGGCCGCGAAGTCGGCCTGCATCCGCGCGGTTTCCTGATCCAGGGCGGTCGGGAAGGCGGCGATGCGTGACAGATAGGCCTCCGCGTCCTCGGCGGTCTCGATCGCGTGCTGGGTGTCGAGGAAGTCGGGCAGGTTCTGGTACGAGCCGGTCAGCTGCGAGATGGTGTAGGGCGCCGGGCCGAAGCCGCCTCCGCCATAGGGGAAGCGGTAGCCCATCATCTGGGTCTCGCCGAAGAAGGTCAGGGTGTCGTGATAGACGCCTTCGGTCTCGGGCAGGGCGGCCCGGTCGATGGCCTTCAGCTCGTCCATCTGGCTCTTGAAGACCACCCGGTCGGCCTCGATCTTGGCCTGCGACCGGTCGTCCAGCCGGGACTTCATGGCCGCCATCGGCCCCTTGTCCATGCCCAGCGACGTCAGGGTCTCGGGCGACTCCAGCAGGAAGGTCCGCACGACCTTGTCCATCAGGGCGGTCAGGGCGGCCAAGGCGGAGCTCGCGGCGGCGGGCGTCTGGGCCAGGGCCTGGCCGCAGGCGGCGAGGCCGGCGCCGGCGGCGGCGGTGAACAACAGGCGGCGACGATCGATCATGGCGGCTGGCTCCCATTGGCGCGGAGCGCCAGAGGAGGGCGCCGACCGGGGATTGGCAAGTTACGGATGGTTCAGGCCGCTATCCGGCGTGGAGCTCCTGCTTCACGCGTTCGGCCAGCGTCTTGATGTCCAGCGGCTTGGGCAGGAAGGAGACGCCGACCTCGTCCTGCAGCAGGTCCGAGAAGTCGCTTTCGGCATAGCCGGAGATGAACAGCACGGGCGCGTCGCCCAGGAACGGCCGGGCCTTCTTCAGCAGGGCCGGCCCGTCGAGGCCGGGCATGATGACGTCCGAGATCATCATGTCGATGGTCCCGGCGTGCAGTTCGGCCAGCTCCAGCGCCTGTTCGCCGTCCTCGGCCTCGATGACCTCGTAGCCGCGCTGGCGCAGCAGGCGGGCGGCGATGCCGCGCACGGCCGCCTCGTCCTCGACGAACAGGATGCGGCCGGCGCCCGACAGGTCGCGCGGCGTCTTCATCTTGATCTCGACAACCGGCGTCTCGGCCAGTTCGGCCTCGGCGGCCTCGGGCAGGAAGATGCGGAACACGGCCCCGCCCGCGGCGGCGTTGGAGACGTTGATGTGGCCCCCGGCCTGTTCGACGATGCCGTAGACCGTGGCCAGACCCATGCCCGTGCCCTCGTTCACCGCCTTGGTGGTGAAGAAGGGCTCGAAGATCTTGTCGAGCAGTTCGGGGGGCACGCCCGGGCCGCTGTCGGTCACCTCGATCAGGGCGACGGCGTCGGTGGCGGGATGGGCCCAGCCGAGGCCGCGCGCCTCATCGGCGGTCAGGCGGGCGGTGCGGATGGTGACCACGCCGGCGCCCGGTTCGACCACGCCGCGCATGGCGTCGCGGGCGTTTACGGCCAGGTTCATGACCGCGGTCTCGAGCTGGCTCTTGTCCGCCAGGACCACCGGCAGGTCGCGGCCGTAGTCCGTCTCCAGCCGCACGTCCTCGCGCAGTAGGCGGCGCAGCAGGACGGCGAACTCGCCGACCAGTTCGCCCAGGTCGAGGCGCTCGCGGCGGACGGTGGACTTGCGCGAGAAGGCCAGCAGCTTGCGCACCAGGTCGGCGGCGCGGATGGCGGTCTGGCGGATCTCGTTGAGACCCTCGTAGGAGGGATCGCCGACGGGGTGACGTTCCAGCAGGCCCGAAAGCTGCAGCTGGATGGCGGTCAGCAGATTGTTGAAGTCGTGGGCCACGCCGCCGGCCAGCTGGCCCACGGCCTGCATCTTCTGGGCCTGCGACAGCTGCAGCTCCATCGACTTCTGGGCCGAGACGTCGAACAGCCAGATGCGCCGCTTGTCGCCCTCGGGCGCGACGTAGAGGTGCAGCATCTTGTCGGGGTAGGCGCGGGCGATCAGCTCGATCGGGCCCGAGGAGCCGTCCTCGATCCGGGCGCGGGCCTCGGTCACCAGGGCGGGGTCGAACAGATGGCCAAAGGCGGCGTCGCGGGCGGCGGCGGGGCCGGTCAGGACCGAGAGGGCGGCGTTGGCCTCTTCCACCTTGCCGGCGAACAGGTCCTCGGCGGCGATGACGGCCGAGCCGAAGGGCGCGCCGGCGGCCATGGCGCGGCTCTCGACGGCGTTGGAGATGGTCGCGGGGCGGCTGGTCGCCGCGGCGCCGATAGGCAGGACGGCCTCGGGCGCGGCGCGGACGAGGAAGCGGCCCTCGCCGGCGGCGCCGATCAGCACCTCCTGCTCGCGGTCGCCGATGACGACGATGGCGCGGCCCTGTTCCCCGGCCCGGGCCTGGGCGAAGGCCATGTAGAGGGCCGAGGCGGACTTGCCCTTGGGCAGGGCGGTGGTGGCGCCGTTGGCCTCGGCCCAGGCGCCGTTGAAGGCCAGGACCTGGCCGGTGGCCCAGACCAGGGCGGCCGGCTCGGCCATGGCGTCCAGCAGGTCGACGGCGGCGTCGGCCATGGGCTGGCGGGACTCGCCGCGGGTGAAGGAGAACAGGCCGATCAGGGCCACGGCGCCGACGGTGAAGATCAGCACCAGCCCCGGCGCGCTCATCGGATCCGAGCGGAAGGCGGGGTAGGCCAGCGCCCCCACGGCCACGACGAACCCGACCGCCATCAGCAGCAGCAGGGGATCGAAGGCTCGGGCCGGCGGTGCGGTCCTGGGGATTGCGGTCATGGCGCCTCGGCCCGAATCAGAAGGGCGGTTCCGGCGATAGTGAGCCGTATGCCCCCGAGGCGCGAATCCGGCTCAATGCAGGAAATGCAGCCTGCGCCGTTTTTTGCGTCCGGATAGTCCGGATGGTCCGGATAGCCCGTTGGTCCATGAGGCAGGATAGGCGGCCGGTACGTCAGTTCTGGACGCAGGCCGTCGCCGCGGAGGGCTGAACTACCACCGTGCACCCCGGCGAATGCCGGGGTCCAGATGGCGAACGCTCTGTCTGGCGCATTGGACGAAACGCCAATCCCGATGGATCGAGTCCGTGATCTGGGCCCCGGATGCCGGGGTGCACGGCAGAGGGAGAGGGCCTCAGGCCGCCCTGCGCTGCTCGGCCTTCTGGTCGCGGGCCGCATTGATGCGGGCCTCGGCGATGGCGTCGGCGATCTCGTGCGTCGGGCGCTTCTCGGCGGCCGAGCGGTCGAGGACCTCCTCGAAGGTTTCCATCAGGCGCGACAGCTTGGCCTCGACCCAGGCGGGGTCGTAGGCGCTGTTGGTCTGGCGGGCGCGCAGTTCCGAGGCGACGTTGATGATGCCGCCGCCGTTGACGACGTAGTCGGGCGCGTACAGCACGCCGCGCTCGAACAGCTGCTGGCCGATGTCGGGGGTGGCCAGCTGGTTGTTGGCGGCGCCGACCACGGCCTTGACCGTCAGGCGGTCCAGGGTCCGGGGGTTCAGCGTCGCGCCCAGGGCGCAGGGGGCGTAGATGTCGGCCTTGACGTCATAGATGGCGTCGGGGGTCACGACCTCGGCGTTGGTGCGGGCGGCGACCTCGGCCAGCAGGGCCGTGTTGACGTCGGTCATGATCAGCTTCGCGCCGGCCGCATACAGCTTGTCGGCCAGATAGCCCCCGACGTGGCCGATGCCCTGGACCGAGACGGTCAGGCCGGTCAGGTCGTCCTGGTTCCACAGGCGTTTCGCGGCCAGCAGGGTCGAGCGGTACACGCCCTCTGCGGTGACGGGGCTGGGATCGCCCGAGGCTTCCTGACCGTCGTTCAGGCCCAGAACATAGGGGGTGACCTTGCGGGCTTCGGCGATGTCGGCGACCGAGACGCCGACGTCTTCCGCCGCATAGTAGATGCCGCCCAGGGTGTCGACCGCGCGGCCGAAGGCGCGGAACAGCTCGGGGGACTTCTGGGTCCGGGAGTCGCCGATGATGACCGACTTGCCGCCGCCCATTTCCAGATCCGCGACGGCGTTCTTGTAGCTCATGCCGCGCGAGAGGCGCAGGACGTCCTCGAGCGCTTCGGCGCTGGAGGCGTAATTCCACATCCGGGTGCCGCCGACGGCCGGGCCGCGCGCGGTCGAGTGAACAGCGATAATGGCGCGCAGGCCGGTCTTTTCATCAAAGACAGCGTGGACGCCTTCGTGGTTCGCGAAGGACGGGGAATCAAACAGCGTCATGCTCACTTGAGCGTCTCCCGGGGTGTTTTTTTGTTGCGCGGGTGCTTACGCCCCGGCGCTTAACACCGCAAGCATGGCGGTTTCACGTCAGCGTGGGCGGGCCTGGCGTCTCAGGGCCGGCAAGACCGGCCCCGCCCCCGACGGCAGAGGCGCGGAGGCGTCCCTCAGCCAGGCCTCGACGTCGCGGTACATGGTCCCGGCCTGCAGGTCGCGGTTCAGGATGTGCCAGCCGTCGGCATAGAGGCCGGTGCGCAGGTTTGGCCGGTCCCCCGCCCGCTCCAGCGCCCGACGCATCGGATCCTTCTGGATGACATTGTCCTGGCCGCTGTAGAGCAGCAGGGTCGGGGCGCGAATGTCGCCCAGCTGGACCGAGGCGGTCTCCATCAGATCGACCAGGCCGTACAGGGCGTCGAACCGCGTCGGCAGGATGGTGTTAGGGTCGCGGCCGTTGCGGATCAGCTCCAGCCGGTTGTCAGAGGCCGGCTTATCCTTGACGGCCCATTCGGGGGCCCCGACGGCGCGGTCGCCCATGGCGCGGGCGGCGACCCACAGTCCGGCCGAATTGATCGGACCCTGCGCCGACCAGCCCCAGACCGCCGGGGCCAGAAGGATGACGCGGTCCGCGTCCGGCGGACGGTGCGACCCGAAGGCGGCGACGGCGACCGCGCCCCCCATGCTTTCCCCCGCAACGGCGATGAGCGCGCGCGGATGGCGCGCCCGGGCCAGGGCCACGGCGGTGCGAAGGTCCTCGGTCATCCGCGCCTCTCCGGCCCAGACGCCGCGGCCCGGCGCCTCGCCGAAGCCGCGCTGGTCGACGGCCCATGTCTCGATCCCGCGCTCGGCCCACCAGGGTCCGGCGAGACGGAATGAGGCGCGGCTGTCGTTCATGCCGTGCAGGGCGACGATGACGGCCCAGGGTTCGCCCCGATCCGGCGCCCAACGGGCCAGAGGCAGGCGCGCGCCGTCGTCCATGAGCAGCGTCCGGGCCTCAAGCGCCGGTCCGGCGAAATCAGGGGGCGGGGTGAGCGGCGGCTGGACGGCGGGCGTGGCGCAGGCCGACAGGGTGAAGGCGACGGTCAGGGCGGCCAGTGCGCGGATCATGAGGTCAGGATGCCACGGACCCGTTCCTTGAGGTAGGGCAGCACGTCCTCCTCGAACCACGGGTTCTTTCTCAGCCATGCGGTGTTGCGCCAGGACGGGTGGGGCATGGGCAGGATGTCCGGCGCATAGTCGCGCCACGCCCGCACGGTCTCGGTCATATTGGCCCTGGCCCGATCGCCCAGGGCCCAGACCTGGGCGTAGCCGCCGACCAGCAGGGTCAGTTCGACGCCGGGCAGTTCGGCCAGCAGCCGCGGCCGCCACAGCTCGGCGCAGCGGCGCGGGGGCGGATAGTCGCCGCCCTTCGGCGCCGTGCCCGGATAGCAGAAGGCCTGGGCCGCGACGCCCAGACGGCGTTCGGCGTAGAAGGTCTCGTAGTCGACGCCCAGCCACTGGCGCAGCCGGTCGCCCGACGGGTCGGTGAACGGCAGGCCGCTCTCGTGCACGCGGCGCCCCGGCGCCTGGCCGCAGATCAGCAGCCGCGTCTCGGGAAAGACGCGGACCACCGGTCGCGGCGTGTGGGGAAGCTGGCCGAGGCAGGCCCGGCAGGCGCGGATGTCGGAGAGGACCTGGTCCAGGCTCACATGATCACCGTGCATCCCGGCGAATGCCGGGATCCAGATCACAAGCGCGGGCCACGCGGCATGGGCCGCCGAGCTTTCTCTCCCGCCTCACCAGATCTGGCATCTGGGTCCCGGCATTCGCCGGGATGAGCGGATGAAGATGATCAGACGAAGTCGTCATCGTCCTCGGAGACGGCGGGCGGCAGGGCCGCCAGGGCCGCGGCCGTCTCGGCCTCGGTCGGGAGGCGCAGGCGGATCACGCCCTTGAAGGCGTTGGGATCGATCGCCTTGCCCTTCTTGGTGATGGTCAGCTTGCCCTGACGCATCAGGCCGAGGGCGCAGTGCCGCACCTTGGGCAGCATCCGTTGCCACTGCTCGGGCTGCAGTTCCTTGGCCACATCGGCCGGCTCGATGCTCTTGCCGCCGACGCCCTTGGGGTCGGCCTTCGCCAGTTTTTCGAAGATGGCGGTTTCGATGGGGTCGCTCATCACGCCTGTATGGTGCATTGCGGGATCAGAAAGAAGGCGGAGTTTTCCATGGTTCAGAAAGTGACAGTCGCAGAGGGCGAGTTCGCCGGCTGGCAGACGTATGACCTGCACGGCACCTTCGACCAGGTCGTGGGACCCTTCTACTTCAAGCCCGATCCCGACGGCCGTATGCGCTGCGCCTTCCGCGCCGAGCCCAAGCACATGAACGCCGGCCACCGGATGCACGGCGGCTGCCTGATGACCTTCGCGGACATTTCCCTGTTCCAGACCGCCTATCAGGAGATGGAAGGCGCCTCGGGCGTGACCGTGTCGCTGGATTCGACCTTCATCGACGGCGCCTATGAGGGCGAGCTGGTGGAATCGACCGGCGAGGTGGTGCGGGCCGGCAAGAGCCTGATCTTCGTTCGCGGCCAGATCACCGCCGGCGAACGGATTCTGATGACCTATTCGGGCGTGATCCGGAAGTTCGAGAAGCGCAGCTAGCCGTCGATCATGGCCTGCAGGGTCACGCCCATGCGGTCGGCCATGCGCTCGCATTGCTCGCGGCTGAAGCCGAAGCCACCGGTTACCTCGCGGCTTACGGCCATGCCCATGATGAAGGCGGCGGCCAGCCTCGCGCTGACGGCGGGGTCCGAACCGCCCACCCATTCCGCGAACGGGCCGTAGAAGCGGGCGTTGGCGCTGCGCTGGACGATCTCCATGGCCTTGGTCGAGGAGATGGAGCGCAGCAGGATCAGCAGGCCCTTCAGCTTGCTCTCGCTCTTGGGCTCGAAGATCACCTCGTGCGCGACGCGCTGGCCGAAGGTGGAGCGGTCGCCGCTCATCAGTTCGCCGCCGTTGTCGCAGCTGTCCAGCACGACCTCGAACAGTTCTTCCTTCGAGCCGAAATAACGGGACACTAGGGCCGCATCGACGCCGACGTCGCCGGCGATGTCGCGCATGCCGACGTCGTCATAGCTCTCGCACGAGAACCGCTCGCGGGCCGCGTTGAGAATAGCGGCGCGGGTCGCCTCGGCATTCCTGGGCCGCGGCGCGACGTGGCAAAACAATTCGTGATCTCCGCAATAGCCCCAAAATGCATATGGCTTTGTCATCCGCCGTTGACAAGCGAAACCACGATCACCATTAAGTCACCGGGCGTTGACTACCGGCTTCCTCCCCGTTCGCCGCGTCGACAAAGACAGGGATCTACCTTCCGATGCGAACCGCGAAGATCGTGGCCGCGGCCGTCCTCATGACGACCGTGCTCTATGGATGCTCACAGAAAAGCGAAGCCCAGGCGCCCCCCGCGCCTGCGGTCACGGTCGCCGTGCCGCTGGTGCGCGCCGTTCAGGACTGGGACGAGTTCACCGGCCGGTTCGAGGCGACCCAGTCGGTCGAGGTGCGCGCCCGCGTCGGCGGCTATATCTCCGGCGTCCACTTCCGCGACGGCGACTATGTGCGGCGCGGCCAGCTGCTGTTCACCCTCGATCCGCGTCCGGCCCAGGCGGCCCTGGCCTCGGCCCGCGCCCAGCTGGCCCAGGCCCAGGCCCAGATCAGCCTGGCCCAGAGCGAACTGACCCGGTCCGAGACCCTGCTGGCCTCCCAGGCGGTTTCGCAGGCCGAGGTCGACACCCGCCGCGCCAATCTGATGACGGCCCGCGCCGCCATCGCGGCGGCCAACGCCAATGTCCGCGCCCGTCAGCTGGACCTCGAGTTCACCCGCGTGACCGCCCCGATCTCGGGCCGGGTTTCGGACCGCCGCGTCGATGCCGGCAACCTCGTCGCCGGGGGATCGTCGGCCGCCGACGTCCTGACCACCGTGGTGTCCAGCGCGCCGATCCATTTCGTCTTCGACGGTTCCGAAGCCGTTCTGCTGAAGTACCAGCGTCAGGCCCGCCGCGGCGCCGCGCCCATCCAGGTGCGGCTGCAGGACGAGACCGACTTCAACCGCTCGGGCACGCTCGACTTCACCGACAACGCCGTGGACACCGCCTCGGGCGTGATCCGGCTGCGCGCCCTGATCCCCAACGCCGACGGCTTCCTGAAGCCCGGCATGTTCGGCCAGGCCCGTCTGGCCGGCGCCGGCACCTACAACGCCATGCTGGTGCCCGACGCCAGCGTCGCCACCGACCAGGCCCGGCGCATCGTCTATGTCGTCGCCCGCGACGGCTCGGTGGCGCCGCGCCCGGTGCAGCTGGGGCCGCTGGTCGACGGTCTGAGGGTGGTCCGTTCGGGCCTCTCCCCGACCGACCGCGTCATCATCAACGGCGTCCAGCGCATCCAGGCGCCGGGCATGAAGGTCCAGGCGAAACTGGGCCAGATCCGTCCTGCCGCCCGGCAAGCCTCACAGGCGCCGGTGACCCAGGCGGCGCCCGCCTCCAGCGCCACCTTCGCCAACAGCCTGTCGTCGGTCGACTGATCCGGTCATGAACATCTCACGCTTCTTCATCGACCGGCCGATCTTCGCGGCCGTGATCTCGGTGTTCATCACCCTTCTGGGCGTCTTCGCCTATCCGCTGCTGCCGCTGTCGCAGTATCCGGAGATCGCGCCGCCGACGATCGCCGTCACGGCCGTCTATCCGGGCGCCTCGGCCGAAACCATGGCCGAGACCGTGGCCGCGCCCATCGAGCAGGAGGTCAACGGCGTCGAGCGAATGCTCTACATCTCGTCCTCCTCGACCTCGGACGGGGTGGCGACGATCACCGTCACCTTCGAGCCCGGCACGGATCTGGATGCAGCCCAGGTGCTGGTCCAGAACCGCGTCTCCCTGGCCGAGCCGCGCCTGCCCGAACCGGTGCGCCAGATCGGCGTCACGGTGAACAAGCAGCAGCAGGACTTCCTGCTGATCATCGGCCTGACCTCGCCCGACAGCAGCCTGGCCAACGACTATATCGGCAACTACGCCAACTCGGTGATCCGCGACCGGATGCTGCGCCTCGACGGCGTGGGCGCGGTCCAGGTGTTCGGCGGCGGCAACTATTCGATGCGGGTCTGGATCGACCCCAGCAAGGCCGCCGCGCGCAATCTGACGGCCCAGGAAATCGTCGGCGCCCTGCGCGGACAGAACAGCTCCGCCGCCGCCGGCGCCATCGGCCAGCCGCCCTTCCCCACCAACGCCGCGGCCTTCCAGCTGCCGGTGCAGGTGCAGTCGCGCCTGAGCGATCCCGACCAGTTCGGCGACATCGTCATCAAGACCGACGCCCAGGGCCGCACGACCCGCGTCCGCGACGTCGCCCGCGTCGAACTGGGATCCCAGGACTACGGCATCCGGGGCTATTTCGACGGCGAACCGGGCGTCGCCCTGGCCGTGCAGCAGCAGCCCGGCGCCAATGCGCTGGAAACCGCCGAACTGGTCCAGGCCGAGATCGAGGCCGTGCGCGCCGAACTGCCCCAGGGCATGGCGATCTCGGTGCCCTACAACCCGACCGAATTCGTCGCCGAATCCGTCGAGGCGGTGCAGCACACGGTGTTCGAGGCCATGCTGCTGGTGGTGCTGGTGGTCATCGTCTTCCTGCAGACGTGGCGCGCGGCGATCATCCCGATCGTGGCCATTCCCGTCTCGCTGGTCGGCACCTTCGCCGTGCTTCTGGCGCTCGGCTATTCGATCAACTCCCTGTCGCTGTTCGGCCTGGTTCTGGCGATCGGCATCGTGGTCGATGACGCCATCGTCGTGGTCGAGAACGTCGAGCGGTACATCCGCATGGGGCTGACGCCCAAGGAGGCCGCCTACCGGTCGATGAAGGAAGTGTCCGGAGCCCTGATCGCCATCGGCCTGGTGCTGGTCGCGGTGTTCGTGCCGACGGCCTTCGTGCCCGGCATCCCCGGCATCTTCTACCAGCAGTTCGCCGTGACCATCGCCTCGGCCTCGGTGATCTCCCTGCTGGTGTCCCTGACCCTTTCGCCCGCCATGGCCGCCGTGCTGCTGAAGCCGCACGACCTGCATGGCGAGCCCGCGCGCAAGCCGGGCGTTCTCGGGACGGCCGTCTACTACGGCGGCTGGGCCGGACGCCGGTTCAACGAGGGCTTCGACTGGCTGTCGGACAAGTACGGCCGCCTCACCGCGCGCCTGGTGCGGACCGTCGGCCTGGTGCTGGCCGTCTATGTCGGCCTGCTGGCGCTGACGGCGTGGCGGGTGGTCGACACCCCGACCGGCTTCATCCCGGACCAGGACCAGGGCTATCTGATCGGCGTCATCCAGCTGCCCCCCGGCTCGTCGCTGGAACGCACCGAGGCGGTGATGAGCCAGGCCCGGAACATCATCGAGAAGACCGAGGGCGTCGACGGCACCGTGGCCTTCGCCGGCCTCGACGGCACCAGCTTCTCGTTCGGCTCCAACGCCGCGACCATCTTCGTGCGTCTGGACGAGTTCGACCATCGCAACGCCGAGCAGTCGGCCGTCGCCCTGGCCGGAGCCATCACCGGCGCCACCTTCGGCATCGAGGACGCCAACATCTTCGTCATCGCCCCGCCCGCGGTCCAGGGTCTGGGCAACGGCAACGGCTTCCAGATGATGGTCCAGGACCGCGGCGGCGCCGGCTATCGCGGCCTCGAGGGCGCCACCTTCGCCATGATGGGCGCCGCGGCCCAGGCGCCGACGCAGGTGCAGCAGGTGTTCTCGACCTACAACACCGGTTCGCCCCGCATCTCGGCCGATATCGACCGCGACAAGGCCCTGATGATGGGGGTCCAGCCGGCCGATGTGTTCGACACGCTCGGCATCTATCTGGGCTCGTCCTACATCAACGACTTCAACTTCCTGGGCCGCACCTTCCGGGTGACGGCGCAGGCGGAGCCGGCCTCCCGCGACGACGTCGCCGACATCGCCAATCTGAAGACCCGCTCGGCCTCCGGCGCCATGGTGCCGATCGGCTCGGTGGCCACCCTGAGGGACGATTCCGGCCCGGCCCGCGTGGTCCGCTACAACCTGTTCCCGGCCTCGGAACTGCAGGGGCAGGCGGCGCCCGGCGTGTCGTCCGGCCAGGCGCTGGCCGCCATGGAAGGCATCGCCGCCCAAGCCCTCCCGGCCGACTTCTCGTACGAATGGACGGGACTGGCCCTGCAGGAGAAATCGTCCTCGGGAGGGACCACCCTGGTCTTCCTGATGGCGGTGGTCTTCGTCTTCCTGGTGCTGGCCGCCCAGTATGAGGCCTTCACCCTGCCGATGGCCGTCGTGCTGATCGTGCCGATGTGCGTGCTGGCGGCCATGATCGGCATCGGCCTGCGCGGTCTGGACAACAACATCCTGGTCCAGATCGGGCTGGTGGTGCTGATCGCGCTGGCGGCGAAGAACGCGATCCTGATCGTGGAGTTCGCCAAACAGGCCGAAGAGGATGAGGGGCTGAACCGCTGGGACGCGGCCATCAAGGCGGCGCGCATCCGGCTGCGCCCGATCCTGATGACCTCGTTCGCCTTCATCTTCGGCGTCGTGCCGCTGATGCTGGCCACGGGTCCGGGCGCCGAGATGCGTCAGTCGCTGGGCACCGCCGTCTTCTCCGGCATGCTGGGCGTGACCCTGTTCGGCCTGATCTTCACCCCGGTCTTCTATGTGGTCAGCCGCTGGGCCGCCTCGAAGATCCCGCAGCGGCCCGAAAAGCCTCGCGCTGTGCCCACCACCCATGGCCTGCCGCCGCATGACGCCGATCCGGCGCCGGCGACGCCCGGGCAGGGAGACGCCTGATGACCACCCGACACCCCATTCGGATCCTGACCGCAACCGCCTTCGCCGCGCTCGCGCTGGCGTCGTGCGCGGTCGGGCCGGGGGCGCCCGACGCCACCCTTCCCCCCTCGGCGTCGGGCGCCTTCGTTGGCGCCTCAACCCCCGCCGTGACCGCCGAGGCGGCGCGCGACGACTGGTGGCGGCTGTACGACGACCCGATCCTGGACGGCCTGATCCGTCAGGCCCTGACCGAGAACAACGATCTGGAAGCCGCGGCGGCCAATCTGCGGCGCGTCCGCGGAGCTCTGGGCGAGGCCCGCACCGGCCTGTTGCCGTCGACCGTCGTCGGCGCCAGCGGCCAGTACGGCCGCGCCTCGGCCGCCACCGTTCCGGGCGGCAACGGCGGCCAGCCGCTGGACGAGGGCGAGACCTACGACGTGGGCCTCGACGTCGCCTATGAGGTCGACCTGTTCGGCCGCGTCGGCAGTTCGATCCGCGCCGCCGGCGCCGACGCGGAGGCCGCCGCCGCCGCGCTGGAAGTCGTGCAGGTCTCGGTCGCCGCCGAGACGGCCCGCGCCTATGCCGACGCCTGTTCGGCCAACGCCTCCATCGCCGTGGCCGAGCGAAACATCGCGCTTCAGACCGACACCGCCGACCTGACCGAACGCCTGCTGGCCGCCGGTCAGGGCAATGGCCTGGACGTGGCGCGCGCCCGCTCCACCCTGCAGACCACCCGCGCCATCCTGTCGCCCCTGCGGGCCCAGCGCGACGGCGCCCTGTTCCGGCTGGCCACCCTGACCGGACGCACGCCGGCCGAAGCCAGCGAAGCGGCCCGCGCCTGCGCCCGGCCGCCCCAGCTGACCCGTCCGATCCCGATCGGCGACGGCGCCCAGCTGCTGGCGCGCCGCCCCGACGTGCGCCGGGCCGAGCGCAATCTGGCCGCCGCCGCGGCGCGCGTGAACGTGGCCACCGCCGACCTCTATCCCCGGATCGTCCTGGGCGGTTCGGTGGGATCGACGGCGCTGGACGCCGGCGATCTGGGCAATGATTCCAGCTTCCGCTTCGGCATCGGCCCGCTGATCAGCTGGTCCTTCCCCAATGTCTTCGCCGCCCGCGCGCGGATCGAACAGGCGTCGGCGGGGTCGGACATCGCGCTCGCGAACTTCGACCAGACGGTGCTGACGGCGCTGGAGGAGACCGAGACGGCCCTGACCAACTACGCCAACGAACTGGACCGCCGGAACGCCCTGCGCGAGGCCCGCGACCAGGCGGCGCAGGCCGTCCGCCTGTCGCGCCTGCGCTTCGACGCGGGGGCCGACAGCTTCCTGTCGGTGCTGGACGCCGAACGGACCCTGGTCGGGACCGAGGCCCAGCTGGCCAATTCCGAGGCCCTGGTCACGACCTATCAGATCGCCCTGTTCAAGGCGCTGGCGGGGGGCTGGAGCGAGGCCTGAGGGCCTTTCCTTCGCACTCGCAACAAGGGGATTGACGACCGGGAAAGTGTCCGCCAACGTAAGGGCACTCATCAAGACCGGCTGAGGGATAGGCCCTTTGACGCCGGGGCAACCTGTCAGGATCCACCCGATCCTGGCGATGGTGCCAACTCCTGCGAGGCCTCTTTACGAAGCCGCGAGAGATGAGTGAAGCGACGGCCCCCTCACGTCCGGGGACCGGCTGACTTCACGGGTCTGTCACGCAAGGAATTGGTTCGCCCCATCGGTCTCGCTGAGCGAGACCGGAGCGGACCGTGGCGTCCATCGAAACCCCTGACCAGACCGCCGGACGCGACGTCCACGCGCCGATCCCCGACGATTTCCGGCTGGAGTCCGGCCAGCGCCTGACCGCGACCGAGGTCGTCGGCCGGCTGATCGGCCCCGACAATGCGCCGCTGGTCGTGGTGGCGGGCGGCATCTCCAGCGGCCGGTTCGCTGCGCGGTGGTGGCCCTCGGTGGTCAAGGCCGGCGGACCCGTCGACCTGAACCGCGTCCGCGTCCTGGCCTTCGACCTGCTGCCCGGCCGCGAGGAGCCGGGCGTCACCATCACCACCGCCGATCAGGCGCGCCTGCTGGCCCTGCTGCTGGACGCGCTGGACGAGCCGCGCATCGACGCCTTCGTCGGGGCCTCGTACGGCGGCTGCATCGGCCTGGCCTTTGCGGCGATCTTCCCGGCGCGGATCGGCCAGCTGGCGGTCATCTCGGCCGCCCATCGCGCCCATCCGGCGGCCACCGCCGTGCGCGGCGTGCAGCGCCGGCTGCTGACCTTCGCCCGCGACTGCGGCCGCGAGGCGGAGGGCGTCGCCCTGGCCCGACAGCTGGCCATGACCACCTATCGCACCGCCGACGAGTTCGCCCTGCGCTTTGCACCCACCGCGCCCGCCGGGGCCGGCGAGGCGTATCCGGTCTGCGACTATCTGGTCGCGAAAGGCGCGACCTACGCCGAGGTCACCAGCGCCGAGCGCTGGATCAGCCTGTCGGACTCGCTGGACCGGCACAGCGTCGATCCGCGCGCCGTGCGCTGCCCCCTGACCGTGATCGGCTTCACCTCGGACACCCTGGTGCCGATCGCCGACAGCCGCGAACTGGCCGCCCGCGTCCCCAATCTGCGCCGCCTGATCGAGGCCCCCTCCATCTTCGGCCACGACGCCTTCCTGAAGGAGCGCGAGCTGATCGGCCGCGCCCTGCACGACGTCCTCTCCTCCCTCCACGCCACCCAGCCCAGCGAGATCGCCGCATGACCGCCCCCGCTCAAAGCCACCCCTGTACGACCGCCGCGCGTCACGGCGTGAACAGCGACCCGGCGCACGGCGCGGTGATGCCGCCGCTGTATCTGTCGTCGAACTACAGCTTCGACGGCCTGGATGGAAAACGGCGCTACGACTACACGCGGTCGGGCAATCCGACCCGCGACGTGCTGGGCGAGACGCTGGCGAAGCTGGAAGGCGGCTGCGGGGCGGTGGTCACCGCCACCGGCATGGCGGCGGTCGATCTGGCCCTGTTTTCGCTGGAGCCCGGCGACCTGCTGGTCGCGCCCCATGATCTGTATGGCGGGACCCACCGCCTGCTGTGCGCGCGCGCTAGACGCGGCCATTTCGACGTCCAGTTCGTCGACCAGAACGACCGCGCCGCCCTGGACGCCGCCTTCGCCCTGAAGCCGAAGCTGATCCTGATCGAGACCCCGTCCAACCCGCTCATGAGGGTGGTCGACGTGGCCGACATCTGCGCCCGCGCCCATGCCGTCGGCTGCAAGGCGGCGGTGGACAACACCTTCCTGTCGCCGGCCCTGCAGCAGCCCATCGCCCTCGGCGCCGACCTGGTGATCCACTCGACGACCAAATACATCAACGGCCATTCCGACGTGGTCGGCGGCTGCGTGGTGGCGAAGGACCCGGCCGATCTGGAGCAGCTGACCTGGTGGGCCAACTGTCTGGGCGTGACCGGTTCGCCCTTCGACGCCTGGCTGACCCTGCGCGGCGTGCGCACCCTGTTCGCGCGCGTCGAGCGCCAGCAGGCGACGGCGGGCCGGGTCGCCGAATGGCTGGCGGCCCAGCCGGCGGTGAAGGCGGTCCACTATCCCGGCCTGAAGACCCACCCCGGCCACGCCGTCGCGGCGCGCCAGCAGGCGGGCTTCGGCGCCATGCTGTCGTTCGAGCTGCACGACATCGCGTCCGTGCGCGCCTTCGTCGACGGGCTGGAGGTCTTCACCCTGGCGGAGTCCCTCGGCGGCGTCGAAAGCCTGATCGCCCACCCCGCCCTGATGACCCATGCCGCCATGACGCCCGAGGCGCGCACGACCGCCGGCATCACCGACGGCCTGCTGCGGCTGTCGATCGGGCTGGAGCATCCCGAGGACCTGCTGGCCGATCTGACCACCGCCCTCGCCCTCGTTCCCGCCGCGGCGCCGCTCGCCGCCGAAGCCGCGTGAGGGACCCGACATGACCGCCCTTCCCCTTCCCCGAATCCCGGCCGACGACGACGTCTCCTCCCCCGTCGCCGACGAGCCGGTGGCCCTGCTGCAGCTCGATCTCTCCGACCCCGTTGAAGCCGCCTCCGCCGTCTATCGGCAGGTCCGGCGAGGCAGGCGGGTCGTGGCGGTCGCCTGCGGCGGGGCCGAGGCTTCCGCATGTCTGGCCGAGGCGCTGGACGCCATCGGCGTCCGGGCCGTACGGCCCGCGCCCGGCGAGGCCCTGCTGCACGACGGCGTGACCATCGTCCCGGGGCCAGAGGTCGCCGCCGCCCGGCCGCACCCCGCGAGCGTGCGAGCGCTTCGCGTGGCCCTGGCCGGCTGCGGGGTGGTCGGCGGCGGCGTCCTGCCGCGCCTGCTGGCCGACGCCCGGTTAGAGGTCGTCGGCGTTCTGGTCCGCGATCCGGACAAGGTTCGCGACCCGGCGGCGCCCCGGGCCCTGCTGCTGTCCGATCCCGCCGCCCTGCTGGCGCGCGAGCCCGATGTGGTGGTCGAGGCCATCTCCGACGCCTCGACCGGCCTGGCCCTGATCCGCGCGGCCCTGTCGCGCGGGGTGCATGTGGTCAGCGCCAACAAGCAGGCGGTCGGCGGCGACCTGCCCGGTCTGACCGCCCTGGCGGAGAGCACGGGCGCGCGCCTGCTCTATTCCGCCAGCGTGGGCGGCGGCGCGCCCCTGATCGAGACGGTGCGCCGCGCCGCCGCGCAAGGGTCGATCGTCCGCATCGAGGCTGTGCTGAACGGCACCTGCAACTTCATCCTCAACCGTCTGGCCGAGGGCGGCGCCTTCGCCGACGCCCTGGCCGCCGCCCGCGACGCCGGCTTCGCCGAGGAGGATCCGACCGCCGATCTGTCGGGCCTGGACGCCGCCGCCAAGCTGGCGATCCTGGCCTACGAGGGACTCGACCGGCCGCTGCGGATCGAGGCCGTCGCGCGCCAGACCCTGTCCGCCGGTTCCGCCCTGCCTTCCGGGCGGGTACGCCAGATCGCCCGGCTGGACGTCGCCTCGGACCGGACCGGCGTGGCCTTCGAGGCCGTCGACGGCGACGCCCTGTTCGCGGAACTGCCCGACGAGGCCAACGCCCTGCGGGTGACGCTCGCCGACGGCCGGATCTTCACCGCGAGCGGCCGCGGCGCCGGCCGGCGCCCCACAGCGGAAAGCGTTCGGGCCGATCTGGAGGATCTGGTCGAGGTGCAGTGATCGCGTGCGGGGCCTGAACTGCATAGGAGCTGCAGGGAGGGACCGCTGTTCGGGCAAAGGCGGCGGACAGGGCGAAGGCCGCGGTCCCCGCCCCTCGACACCGCCGGTTTCGCCGTTCAGGTTCTTCCCGCACCCTGGGGAGGACGCATGACCGAGGCCGCCGAACACACCGTCGACCGCGACGACCGTCTGGTCATCCTGGCCTCGTCGGTCGGGACCGTGATCGAGTGGTACGACTTCTATCTGTACGGCTCCCTGGCGGCGATCATCACGGCCCAGTTCTTCTCGGGCGTGAACGAGACCACCGGCTTCATCTTCGCCCTGATGGCCTTCGCCGCCGGCTTCGCCGTGCGGCCGTTCGGAGCCATCTTCTTCGGGCGGCTGGGCGACCTGTGGGGGCGCAAGAACACCTTCCTGGTGACCATGCTGCTGATGGGGCTGTCGACCTTCGTGGTCGGCCTGCTGCCGTCATACGCCGCGATCGGCGTCGCGGCGCCGGCGATCCTGATCGCCATGCGGCTGGTGCAGGGTCTGGCCCTGGGCGGGGAGTATGGCGGGGCGGCCACCTATGTCGCCGAGCACGCGCCGCCCGGAAAGCGCGGCTTCTACACCTCCTTCATCCAGATCACCGCGACCGCGGGCCTGATGCTGAGCCTGCTGGTCATCCTGGGCGTGCGCACAGCCGTGGGCGAGGAGGCGTTCAGGGAGTGGGGCTGGCGCATCCCCTTCCTGGTCTCGATCCTGCTGCTGGGCGTGTCGCTGTGGATCCGGCTGAAGCTGGCCGAGAGTCCGGCCTTCGCCCGCATGAAGGCCGAGGGCAAGGGATCGAAGACGCCCCTGAAGGACAGCTTCGCCAGGTGGCCCAACCTGAAACTGGTGCTGCTGGCCCTGGTCGGGCTGACGGCGGGTCAGGCGGTGGTCTGGTACACGGGCCAGTTCTACGCCCTGTTCTTCCTCGAGAAGACGCTGAAGGTCGACGGGCCGCTGGCCAATATCCTGATCGCGACCGCCCTGCTTCTGGCCACGCCATTCTTCGTCTTCTGGGGCTGGCTGTCGGACAAGGTGGGGCGCAAGCCGATCATCCTGGCCGGCTGTCTGCTGGCGGCCCTGACATACTTCCCGCTGTTTAACGCCCTGACGGTGGCGGCCAATCCGCGGCTGGCGGCGGCAACCGCGCGCGCGCCCGTGACCGTGGTCGCCGACCCCGCCGACTGCGCCTTCCAGTTCGATCCGGTCGGCAAAACCGTTTTCGACAGCTCCTGCGACATAGCCAAGAGCTATCTGGCCAAGGCAGGCATCCCCTACGAGACGGTCGCCGGCCCGGTTCAGAGGGCGGCGGTGGTTCACATCGGGGATGTTTCCGTCGAAAGTTTTCATGGTCGCCGCTGGCCGGACGCCCGTGAGCTGGAAGCGCAATGGAACAGCTTCAACAATCCTTTGCCTGGCCAGCTGCCCCGCGATGTGGTCCCGCCGGACCTGGATTTCGCCGGGCGCAAGGCGCAGCTTGAGACCGGTCTGGGCGCCGCCCTGACCTCCGCCGGCTATCCGGCCAAGGCCGACAGCGCCCTGGTGAACAGGCCTCTGGTGGTCGGCATCCTGTTCCTGCTGGTCCTCTATGTGACCATGGTCTACGGGCCGATCGCGGCGGCGCTGGTGGAGATGTTCCCGACCAACATCCGCTACACCTCCATGTCCCTGCCCTATCACATCGGCAACGGCTGGTTCGGAGGCTTCCTGCCCACGACCGCCTTCGCCATGGTCGCGGCCACGGGCAATATCTACTACGGACTCTGGTATCCGGTGGTGGTGGCGCTGGTCACGGTGGTGGTCGGCTTCCTGTTCGTCCGTGATCGGAAGGATGTCGATCTGCATGACTGAGGCGCAACGCCCGGCCGCCGACGCCACCTCGTGAACTCACCGGCCGGCGGCGGGCGGCCCTACACAAGGCCGTCGTGTTGATGCAACATTCACCTCATGGATGGATCGTCAGCCGGTCTCGACCACCAGAGACGCAGTCGCCCGGCGGACGGCGGCGCCGGCGTCTCGGTCTTCATCATGACGCGCGACGAGGAAGCCAATATCGGGCGATGCCTCGAGTCGGTTCGCTGGTCGAACGACGTCGTGGTGCTGGATTCCGAAAGCCGCGACCGGACCGTCGAGATCGCCCGTTCGTTCGCCAATGTTCGGGTGCTGCACCACGCCTTCGATGACTTCAGCAGTCAGAGAAATCGCGGCCTGCACGAGATCCGGTACGCCAATCCCTGGGTTCTGGTCATTGACGCCGACGAGATCGTCGAACCCGACCTGGCCCGGGAACTGACCGAGGTCGTGCGGACCGCCCGCACCGAAACCCGGGCCTTTCTGCTGCGGCGAAGGGTGATGATGGACGGCCGTCCCCTGCGCTGGAACATTTCGACGGACTTCTGGATCGGTCGGCTGGTCCGGCCTCAGGCCGTCCGCTTCGAAGGCGCCGTTCACGAGCGACTGTGTTTCGAAGGCGAGCCCGGTCGATTGCAGGGGCGACTGGAGCATCACCAGTTCAACAAGGGCGTAGCCGACTGGTTCGCGCGTCGGGCGCAGTACGCCCGGCTGGAGGCTGACGCCGTCTGTGCGGCGGCGATCAGGACCCAGCCGCTCTCCGAGCTTCTGGCCCGCGATCCCCTTGCGCGACGCCGCGCGCTGAAGGCTGTCTTCTACAGGATGCCGGCCCGGTGGCTGGTCTATCTTCTCTATAGTGTGTTCGTGCGACTGGCTTTTCTGGATGGACTTCGCGGTCTGCGGTATGTCTGGCTGGAGTCGCGCAGCCAATATCTGGCTACCCGTCAGCAAGGGAGCGGAACATGATACGGCATGCCAAACATCTTCCGCCTTTGCTGTTCGAGCATCGCCTGACGGAGCTCACCTGGTTCGTCACCGACACCTGCAACATGAAGTGCCGTCATTGCTTCGTGCACGATGCGCTGAACCGCCGACAACCGCATCTCGGCCTCGACGAAATCCGCCGGATGTCCGCGCATATCCCCGCCATGCAACGGGTGCATCTGGGCGGCGGAGAACCGTTCACGCGAGCGGACATCGCCGATCTGGCGGTGGAGATATCCAACAACTGGAAGGCCGGCGTCGTCTGCATTCCCACCAACGGCTGGTTTACAGACCGCATCCTGGCGGGCATGCGCACATTCGGCGAGGCCGGGACCGGCAACCTGCGCCTTCACTTCTCGATCAACTCTCCCGATGCGGAGGAGATGGACGCCTTCACCCAGCTGAAAGGCAGTTTCGACCGCTGGCGTCGGTCGATCGACGCCGCGCTGGAGCTGTCGGTTCGCTATCCGCAGATCACAGTGGTGGCTCTGGCGACCTACAATGAGTTCAACCAGCACCGGTTCGAGGAGCTGATCGACTATCTGCACGACGACGTCGGCGTGGAAGATTTCAGCTTCCAGATGGTGCGCACCCACGGCGACTATGCGCCGCCCCTGGACATCCCGCATTTCCGCGAGATGAACGCCTACTATTTCCGGAAATTCAATCGACAGAACCCGGTGCTGGCCAGCTTCCGCGAGGAGACCCGCAACCTCAGCGCCGACTATTTCGAAGCGCCCGGGTTCCGCAAACGGTGCACCTCGGGAAAGATCCGTGTGGTGATGTCCCCGTCCGGAAACATCTATCCGTGCGAGAAGCTGGGCTATCCCAACCTGGCCGCAATGGACGCCTGGCGCATGGGGAACGTCAGGGACTTCGACTACGACGTGAACGCCCTGGTGCGGAGCCCCGGGGCGCGTGAGCTTTACGGCCGGATCCGGGACGGCAACTGTCATTGCGACCACAACATCGACCAGAGCCTGAGTCTGCTGTCGACCCAGGCTTTCCGCAACAAGGTGATCGGAAAGGCCATGACCACCCTGATCCCGCGCCCGGCGCGGCAAATCGCGCCAGCGTGAACATGACGGATTCCGAGGTCTATGCCGTCCCGTCAGAATGGTCGCAGCGTGCACGGATGAACCACGCGTCGTACGAGGCCGCCCGCACAGCCGCGCGCGAAACCCCGGACGCCTTCTGGAGCGAACAGGCGCGCCGTCTCGACTGGGCCACCGCGCCGACCCGCATCAAGGACGTGTCGTTCGACAGGGCCGATTTCCGCATCCGTTGGTTCGAGGATGGCGTCCTCAACGTCGCCTGGAACTGCCTCGACCGGCATCTGGCCGAACGCGGCGACCAGACCGCCATCCTCTGGGAGGGCGACGAGCCGACCCAGTCCGGCGGCCTGACCTATCGCGAACTGCACGCCGAAGTCTGCCGCATGGCCAATGTGCTGAAGGGCCTCGGCGTCGTGAAGGGCGACCGCGTCACCCTCTATATGCCGATGATCCCGGCGGCGGCCGTGGCGATGCTGGCCTGCGCCCGGATCGGCGCGGTCCATTCCGTCGTCTTCGGCGGCTTCTCGCCCGACAGCCTGGCGGGCCGGATCGAGGACTGCGGATCGAAGGTGGTGATCACCGCCGACGAGGGCCTGCGCGCCGGCAGACGCATTCCGCTGAAGGCCAATGTCGACGCCGCGCTGGAGAAGGTCAGCGTCGACAAGGTGCTGATCGTCTCGCACACCAACGCCGACATCCCGATCGTCGAGGGCCGCGACGTCCGCTATGGCGAGGCCAAACACGGCGTCAGCGACGACTGCCCGTGCGAGCCGATGAACGCCGAGGACCCGCTGTTCATCCTCTACACCTCGGGCTCGACCGGAAAGCCCAAGGGCGTGCTGCACACCACGGGCGGCTATCTGTTCTGGGCGTCGTGGACGCACGAACTGGTCTTCGACTACCGGCCGGGCGAGGTCTTCTGGTGCACGGCCGACGTGGGCTGGGTCACCGGCCACAGCTATGGCGTCTACGGCCCCCTGGCCAATGGCGCGACGACCCTGATGTTCGAGGGCGTGCCCAATTATCCGGACCACAGCCGGTTCTGGCAGGTGGTCGACAAGCATCAGGTCGAGATCTTCTACACCGCCCCCACCGCCCTGCGGGCCCTGATGCGCGAGGGCGACGGGCCGGTGAAGGCGACCAGCCGCAAGTCCCTGCGTCTGCTGGGCAGCGTCGGCGAACCGATCAACCCCGAGGCCTGGCGCTGGTATCACGAGGTCGTCGGCGAGGGCCGCTGCCCCATCGTCGACACCTGGTGGCAGACCGAGACCGGCGGCGTCCTGGTCTCGCCCCTGCCCGGCGCCACGGACCTGAAGCCCGGCTCGGCGACGAAGCCGCTGCCCGGGGTGGAGCTGGAACTGGTCGACGCCGACGGCCGGGTGCTGGAAGGGGCGACGTCCGGCAATCTGTGCATCACCGACAGCTGGCCCGGCCAGATGCGCACCATCTGGGGCGACCACCAGCGCTTCTTCGACACCTATTTCAGCGCCTATCCGGGCAGGTATTTCACCGGCGACGGCTGCCGGCGGGACGAGGACGGCTACTACTGGATCACCGGCCGGGTGGACGACGTCATCAACGTCTCGGGCCACCGCATGGGCACGGCCGAGGTCGAGAGCGCCCTGGTCCTGCACGACGACGTGGCCGAGGCCGCGGTGGTCGGCTTCCCCCACGACATCAAGGGTCAGGGCATCTACGCCTATGTCACCCTGAACGCGGGGGTGGAGCCGACAGACGATCTGAAGAGGGCGCTGGTCGCCCACGTCCGCAAGGAGATCGGACCGATCGCGGCGCCCGAGGTGATCCACTGGGCGCCGGGCCTGCCGAAGACCCGCTCGGGGAAGATCATGCGGCGGATCCTGCGCAAGATCGCCGAGGGGGACGTGGGCTCGCTGGGGGATACATCGACCTTGGCGGATCCGGGAGTGGTGGAGACGTTGGTGAAGAGCCGCGACGGCTTGAGCGGCTGATCTGCGCCCCGCCCGGAACGCAGACCGGCAGAGCCGCACCCTCAGTTCGGAACCCGCTCCAGCTCGATGTAGGGGGTCACGCCCGCCCGGAATTTGCCGCGGCTGGGCTCGTTGAACGGCGGCATGTGGTCACCGTACACCACGATGAGATCGGGCGGGGTCCTTGCATCAGTCACCGCGGTCGCCAGATCACCCATCAGCCTGCGGATGTGCCACCGGTAGACGCAGAGGCTTCTATCTCCCCGGCTCTTGCCGGCGGGACATCTGGTGCCCTTGACCGGCAGCGGGAAGTGACTGTCCAGGCTCATGACGTGGACAAACTGGGGCGCGCCCGAGTGGAAGAGGCCGAGGGACCATTGGAAGGCGTCGCGGTCGCAAACGCCTTCAAAAATGTACTGGCTGCATTTCTGAGCGCCCGCCCTGAGCAGTTCCTCCTTGAACACGGCGCGCTGGAATCCCATCCCCCGATAGACGCGAGAGCGCGCATAGAAGGCGCCGTCGTTGCCGTGAATAGCGATGGTCTCATAGCCGGCTCGCGCCAGCCGGTGGGGCAGGCAGTTGCTGAGCGCGGAGAAGGTCGTGTCCTGACGAACCAGCGAAAGGGTCCGCAGGGCGCACAGCTCCCGGATCTCGCCCGACAGTGTTCCGCCCCGGTACTCGTGAGACCCGATGACACGGACCCTGTACTGGCCGCCGAGGCCATCGATGAGAGGAGCGATCGTGGCCGCCTGAGCCGCCGGATCATTCAATACGCCAAACGATTCCACCGCGACCGACAGGATCCGTCGCGGCGGCGGAGAGGTCAGGTCAACGGCCATGGACTCCGCCAGGGGCGTGGGTGCGAGCTGAGGACTTGTCGCCGAGTGATAGAGCGGCTGCGCCATAATCAATGTCGCGCTGGCGGCGACGTTGGGCAGGGTGGCGTCGCCGGTCTGGAAAAAGCGATTGCGGCCCGAGGCGACGTCCAGAAGCGAGGCGAAAGCCAGCAGGCCGATCAGCGCCACCGCGCCGACGGGACGCACGGGCAAGGGCACGGCCCATGCCGTGGCGATGCTGAAAATCGCCAGGACCGCCGCGATGGGGAGCAACAGCTTCCATGGCCAGAGCGAGATGAAGCCCGTCATGTTCGCGATGGCGTCGGCGGTGACGTAGAAGCGTGTCGAGAAGGCCGCGAGATCGATGGCGCACAGGACAAACAGGGCAAGGCCGACAGCAACGCGCGGATGCAGGGACGCCCGCCCCGTGAAGGGCGCGGCCAGAAGCAGGGCCGGCACTGCAAAATCCACATTGATGAGGAACCCTCGCGGGGTTCCGGCCAGGGAGGCCACCAGCAGGGCGATCCCGTTCAGCGCGACGAACAGGGCGATGGGCGCCAGCACCCGGGCCGCAGCCTGAACCTTCGGGCCTCGAGCGGCGGTCATGATCAGCTTCACTATCGCCCCCTCCCCCGGGGAGGGTCAGCAATCCGACGCCGACCAGTGGCGCGTTATGCCGAAGCCGGGTTCGAAGGGTCAAGGTCGGCGCTGCGGTTTTGCGTTCGATCCACTACCGGACCTGTCGGAACTCAATCCTGAGCAACCTTTGGCCGCACTTGCGCCGGTCAATGATCCCGGGCAGAATCGGAAATGTATCGTCAACACCGGGCGATTTGAGCGAGGCGGCTGGCCGCTGTCACAAGCAACAGGGCGGTCAGCTGACTGGTATGTCGAAATTCCAGACCACCGCGTCGCCCATCCCGGAAGTAAAAATCATCGAGCCGCGCAGGTTCGAGGACGATCGCGGTTATTTCGCTGAAACCTACAATCGGCCGGCGCTTGCGGCCCTCGGCTTCGACACCGAGTTCATTCAGGACAACGAGTCGCTGTCGGTCCGAACCGGCACGCTGAGGGGGCTGCACTACCAGACCCCGCCCTTCGCCCAGGCCAAGCTTGTCCGGGTGGTTCAGGGGCGCGTCTGGGATGTCGCCGTCGACATCCGCCGCGGGTCGCCCACCTTCCGAAAATGGTTCGGCCTCGAACTGAGCGCCGGAAACGGGCTGCAACTTCTGGTCCCGGTCGGATTCGCCCACGGCTTCCTGACCCTGGAACCCGACACTGTCGTCGCCTATAAGGTGACCGCTCCGTACAGCGGCGCCAACGACGCGGGAATTGCCTGGAACGATGCTGATTTGCAGGTGGCCTGGCCGCTGCCGATCGACTACCCCGTTCTGTCCGAGAAGGACGGTCGCCTGCCGCGTCTGTCCGACGCCGTGCTCTTTGACTGAGGAAGCCCCGTCATGCGTGTCATCGTAACCGGGGGATGCGGCTTCATCGGCTCGGCGGTCTGCCGGCATGCGGTGAATGATCTCGGATGGTCGGTCCTGAACATCGACGCGCTGACCTATGCGGCCAATCCGGCCAATGTCGCGGGTCTGGCGGCGAGCGGCCGGTACGAGTTCCTAGAGGCGAACGTCTGCGATCTGCCCGCGATGACCGCGGCGTTCGAACGCTTTGCGCCCGATGCGGTCATTCATCTTGCCGCGGAAAGCCATGTCGACCGCTCGATCACCGGCTCGGCCGCCTTCATCCAGACCAATGTCGTCGGCACCCACAGCCTGCTGGAAGCGGCGCGGAGCTGGTGGACATCGCTGGACGACGCCGGCCGCGCCTTCCGTTTCGTCCACGTTTCAACCGACGAGGTCTACGGCTCCCTGGGAGAAAGCGGCCTCTTCACCGAAACGACAGCCTATGATCCCAGGTCGCCGTATTCCGCCTCCAAGGCAGCTTCCGATCACCTGGTGCGTGCGTGGTTCGAGACCTATGGCCTGCCCACGCTGATCACCAACTGCTCAAACAACTACGGACCCTATCACTTCCCCGAGAAGCTGATCCCGCTGGTGATACTCAATGCGCTCGAGGGCAAGCCGCTGCCCGTCTACGGCAATGGCGCCAATGTGCGTGACTGGCTCTATGTCGACGATCATGCACGCGGCATCGCCAGCGCCCTTCTGAAGGGGAAACCCGGCGAAAAATACAATTTCGGCGGCCGGGCCGAACGGCGGAACCTGGATGTGGTTCATGCCATTTGCGACGTCCTGGATGAGGCGGCGCCGACCGCGACGCCGCATCGCGATCTGATCACCTTTGTCGCGGACCGGCCGGGTCACGACCAGAGATACGCGATCGATTCCTCCAAGGCGGAACGCGAACTCGGCTGGCGGCAATCGGTCAGTTTCGAAGAGGGCCTGCAGCAAACCGTGCGATGGTATCTCGACAACGAAGCCTGGTGGCGGCCGCTCAGGGACGGCGTCTATTCGGGCGATCGTCTCGGCCTTGTCGCACGCGGGGTCTGATGCGGACCCTCGTCCTCGGTCGTTCCGGCCAGATCGCCGGAGCCCTGTCCGCAAAGCTGGCCCAGGCCGGACACGACGTCGTAACCTTGGGCCGCGAGGCGCTGAATCTCGGTGACGCCGGCGCAGCCCGGGCCGGCGTCCTGGCCGTGCGCCCCGATATCGTGATCAACGCCGCCGCCTATACGGCCGTGGATCAGGCCGAGGGGGACGCCGATGCGGCCCATGCGTTGAACGCAGTCGGTCCCGCGGCCGCGGCTGGAGCCGCGGCCGAGCTGGGCGCGCCGTTCCTCCACTTTTCCACGGACTACGTGTTTGACGGTTCCAAGGGCCTGCCGTACCTGGAAGACGACGAAACCAGCCCTTTGGGAGTCTACGGCCAAAGCAAACTGGCGGGCGAAATTGGCGTCGCCGCGGCCAATGCGCAGCACGTGATTCTCCGCACCTCGTGGGTGTGCAGCGCGAGCGGCAAGAATTTTCTGCGCACCATGCTCCGCCTTGCGGCCGAACGGGACGAACTGGGAGTCGTCGATGACCAGATCGGACAGCCCACCTTCGCTCCGGATCTGGCCGACGCCGTCGTCACGATGATCGACCGCTGGCAGACTGCGCCGACCCCAGCCTGGGGTGTCTTTCACGCCGTGAGCCAGGGCGAAACGACCTGGTGCGGGTTCGCCCGCGAAATCATGGCGGGATCCGCGGCTCGGGGAGGCCCGGCGGCCCGGATCAAGGCCATCCGGACGTCCGACTTTCCCACCCCGGCCAGGCGGCCGGCGGACTCCCGTCTGGAGACGGCGAAGCTGATGGCCGTCTATGGGATAAGGCTGCCGCACTGGCGGGCCAGCCTCGGCGATTGCCTCGATGAGATCTACGGTCCCTCACAGGAGACTACGCGATGAAGGGCATTATCCTGGCGGGCGGCAGCGGCACGCGCCTGCATCCCCTGACCATGGTGACCTCCAAGCAATTGCTGCCGGTCTACGACAAGCCGATGATCTATCATCCGCTGACCACGCTGATGCTGGCGGGGATCACAGACATCCTGATCATCACCACGCCGCATGACCTGCCCTCCTTCGAGCGCGTCCTCGGCACGGGCCGGCAGTGGGGCCTGAATCTCAGCTACGCTGAACAGGCGGCTCCCAACGGGTTGGCCGAGGCCTACATCATCGGCGCCGATTTCGTGCGCGGTCATCCGTCGTGCCTGATCCTGGGCGACAACATCATCTATGGCCACGGGCTTCCCGAAGCCCTGCGCGGCGCCCGGGCCCGCCTGGAGACCGGAGCCACGGTCTTCGCCTATCACGTGAAGGATCCCGAGCGGTACGGCATCGTCACCTTCGACAAGACCGGGCGCGCCGAGTCGGTCGAGGAGAAACCCGCCGAGCCGCGCTCGAACTGGGCCGTCATCGGCATATATTTCTATGACCCGCAGGTGGTCGATATCGCCAGCAGCATCACGCCCTCGCCCCGCGGCGAGCTGGAGATCACGGACGTCAACCGCCGCTATCTGGAAGCAGGTCAGTTGACGGTTCAGCAGTTGGGCCGGGGTTACGCATGGTTTGACGCAGGCACTCACGAGAGCCTTCTTGAGGCAGGCGATTATGTTCACCTGCTGGAGAAGCGCCAAGGCCTGAAGATCGCCTGCCCCGAGGAGATCGCCTTCCACATGGGGCTGATCGGTCGCGAGGATGTCGCCCGGGCAGCCGCGTCGCTCAGCAAGAACGACTATGGAGTCTATCTGAAGCGCCTGATCCAGTAAGGGCGGTCAGGCGGCTTCCGCCCTCGCCTGCCAGGCCAGGGCCGATTCCAGAATCTGCACAAGGTCGTCGCGCCGCGGGGTCCAGCCGAGCGAGCGCTGGATCGCGGTCGGGTCCGAGATCAGCCGCGGCGGGTCGCCGGGCCGCCGAGGCGCCGGATCCGCAGCCACGGGGCGACCCAGTATCCGTTCCAGGGCGGCCAGCACCTCCAGCACCGTATACCCCCGGCCGTATCCGCAGTTGAAGGTCCCCGGCGCGCCCCCGGCCAGAAGATAGTCAAGCGCGGCGACGTGCGCATCGGCCAGATCGCTGACGTGAATGAAGTCGCGCTCGCAGGTGCCGTCACGGGTGTCATAGTCCTGACCGAACACGCTCATCCGTTCGCGGAGGCCCAGGGCGACCTCGATCGCGACCCGGATCAGATGGGTGGACTGTCGCCCCCTCTGTCCCGTCCTTCCGGCCGGATCCGCGCCTGCGACGTTGAAATACCGCAGGCAGATGGGCCGGAAGTCGGGATGGGCCGCCGCCGTGTCCCTGATCATCACCTCCGACAACCATTTGGAGGCGCCGTAGGGACTGATCGGCGCCTTGGGCGCGTCTTCCGAAACCGGCTGGTTTTCGGGCATCCCGTATACGGCGGCGGTCGATGAGAAGATGAAGGGGCCGCCTCCGTGGCCGAGCCAGGCCTCGATCAGCGACAGCGTGTTGGACGTGTTGTTGCGGAAGTATTTGGTCGGATCGCTGACCGACTCCTCGACGATGATGCTGCCGGCGAAATGCATCACGGCGGAGGGACGGCGAGCCGCCAGAATCCCGGCGACGAAGTTCTTGTCGCCGATGTCGCCCACAAGGAGTTCGACGTCGTCCGGGATGGCTTCGCGCACCCCGGTCGAGAGGTCGTCCACAACGAACGGCGCAAAGCCTCGCTCCAGGAGCGCAAGAACGGCGTGGCTGCCAATATATCCGGCGCCGCCGGTCACCATGACGGGACCGGTCATCGGGCGCCCCCGCCGGTCAGCAGCGTGCCCGCCGTCCGGAGAATGATCTGCAGGTCGAGGGAATAGGAAAAATTCTTCAGATAGAAGAGGTCATAGGCCAGCTTGACGCGGGTCTCCTCCAGATCGGACGCATACCCGGCGCGAACCTGGGCCCATCCCGTGATCCCGGGCCGGACCAGGCTGCGGTACGCAAAGGCGGGCAGGTCCCGGCAGTAGACCTCCGTGAGCCCGGGCTGCTCCGGGCGAGGCCCGATAATGCTCATGTCGCCCTTCAGCACATTCCAGAGCTGGGGCAGTTCATCGATCCTGAAACGCCGAAGCCAGAGACCCAGGCGCGTCACGCGGACATCGCCCCTGGCGGTTGGGAGCTCTCCGTCCCCGGGACGGGCCGCGCGCATGGTGCGCAGCTTGTACATGCGGAATACCCTGCCTCCCAGACCGACGCGCGGCTGGACGAAAAACACCGGCCTGCCCATGGTCGCCCACACGCCGAGGCCTCCGATCAACAGAAGCGGCAGGGCGACCGGAAGCGCCAGAATGACGAGGCCGATGTCCATCAACCGCTTGCGGGTCTGGTAGGAGGTCAGGCCGCCCAGGGGCAGGTGATCGAGGGTGAAATGCTCGATCGACACCACGCCCTGTTCTTCCTCGAGATACTCGGCGACGTGCCGGATGGGTTTGCCGGCCATCATCGTCTGGGTCAGGTCTGCGGTCCAGCCGGCCGGCGGTTCGGCAGATGTGGTCAGGACGAGATCATAGGCCCGAAGATCCGCGCCCGGAGCAGAAAGGTGATCGTGGGCGATCTTGAGGTCGTTTGCGATCGGATGCCAGGGACCCACCACCGCCGCCCGGGGCTGGTGGAACTGGCGCCGCAGCACCAACAGCAGGAAGGCCGAGGCGATGGACACCCCGGCCGCGATCAGCATCACCTGGTTGGAGTAGTAGATCCGCAACGCCAGGGTCAGGTAGGCGACCGCCCCGTGCGCCATGATCACGCTCGTCAGCAGCACGGCGATCTGTCGGTCGATGCGGCCCGCCGAACGAGCCGCGGCGATCATGACGAAGGTGTTTGCAGCTGCGTTCAAATAGATGTGGCGCCACATTGCGACACCGTCGAGTTCAGGCGCGCGTTCCGCGTATACTGTGAAGAAGTACGACAGCGGAAAGATCGTCAGCCCCGCAATGAGCGCGATCCACGAAAGGGTCGTCGACAGCTCCTGCCGCTGCTGCAGATGGCGCAGGCGCGCGGTAGCGGGGGCGCGCATACCAATCGCCTCGGCTGGTCCGTGGCTCGACTTCAAGGACATCTCTCGAAAAACCCGTCAACGATAGAGCGTCCGGATCGACGCTGCCCATGAGGCTGGACGCCGCCTTTCGGCGGCCCGGCGAACCCATCTCCATGTCATGGCTCCCCGCGCAAGACCTAACACATCCGCGCCGAGGCGGTCACCTACTTCCCTTGTGAACAATGACATGCGCCGATTCCAGCGTCGTTCGCCTTCCGGCGCCGGCGCGATCAATTGGCGTCGCAAGGGTGGAGCGCCGCAGATTTGGGTGCTAGGTGCCTCGACTTCAGGACAGAGTCCTTTCCAGACAACGTTTCGCGCGCGATCGACCGGCGCCCGACCAACGGCAGGTGCATTGAATGCCTTCTCGAACCATGATCGTCACCGGAGCGGCGGGGTTCATCGGCAGCCACCTGGTCGACGCCCTTCTCGATCTTGGGCACACGGTCATCGGTGTGGACAACATGGCTCGCGGACGGCTTGAGAACCTCGCCGAGGCCTCTGCCACCGGTCGCTTCCAGCTCGTTCAGGTCGACATCGCGGACGACGAGGCGCTGAAGGCCGCGCTGGTCCCGGCCCTTGCCGACGCAGGCGACATCGACACCGTGTGGCATATGGCCGCCAACTCGGACATCGGAGCGGGCGTCGCCGATCCCCAGGTCGATTTCCGCGACACCTTCCTGACGACCTTCAACCTCGTGAACCGCATGCGGGATCTGGGAATGAAGCGGATCGTCTTCGCTTCGACCTCGGCCGTTTACGGCGAGAGCGAGGACATCCTGGCCGAGACGTCAGGCCCCGCCCTCCCGATCTCGAACTACGGGGCGATGAAGCTGGCGGGCGAAGGCGTGATCAGCGCCGCGGTGGAATCGCATTTCGACCAGGCCTGCCTGTGCCGCTTTCCCAATGTGGTGGGATCTCGCAGCACCCACGGCGTGATCTACGATCTCGTCGGCAAGCTCCTCGCGCGCAGGGACGAGCTGGAAGTACTGGGCGACGGCAAGCAGAAGAAACCCTATCTGCACGTCTCCGATCTCGTCGGCGCCATGCTGCACATCTGGAAGACGAGTCCCGACCGCCGGGCCCTCTTCAACATCGGTCCGGAAGACGACGGGGCCTCGGTCGCCTTTATCGCCGACGCGGTGGTCTCGGCTTCGGGCACGAACGCAGCCCTCCGTTACACCGGCGGTGATCGTGGCTGGGTCGGGGACGTCCCGCGGGTCCGTTACAGCGTCGCCCGCCTCAGGAATCTCGGCTGGAGCCCGCGACATTCTTCCGAAGCGGCTGTCGTCCTTGCCGCTCAGGAGGTCGTCCGGGAACGAGGTCTGTCCTGATGCAGGCGGCCATACTGTCCGGCGGCAAGGGAACGCGCCTTTCCGAGGTCAGCGGCGGCCTTCCGAAACCGCTGGTGGAGGTCAATGGCCGCGCGCTTCTGGGACGCCAGCTCGACCTTCTGAAGGCCTCGGGTTGCACCGAGGCCCTGGTGCTGGCGGGCCACGGAGCCGAGGCCGTCGCAGCCTATGTCGGCGATGGTTCCGAATGGGGGATGCGGGTCGTCTGCATCGCCGAAGAGGCCGCGCTGGGAACCGCCGGCGCGGTGCGCGCGGTGATAGAGCGGCTTGAGCCGCAGTTCCTCGTCCTCTACGCCGACACCCTGCTGGACGTGGATCTGGGGCGTTTCCGGGCGGCGCACAGAGAGGGGGCCGCGGCCACGCTCTTTCTCCATCCCAACGACCACCCCCACGATTCCGACCTCGTCGAACTCGGGACGGACGGGCGGGTGAAGGCGTTTCACCCCTATCCGCATCCGGACGGGGCCGAACTGCCGAACCAGGTCAATGCGGCCCTCTATGTGCTGGATCGCGACGCCCTCGCGGGAATCGACGGCCTCCCGGAACGTCCGGATTTCGGCAAGCACGTATTCCCGCGGATGCTCGAGCGGGGGATGGACATCTTCGGATACGTCAGCCCGGAGTACATAAAGGACGCCGGCACGCCAAAGCGTCTGGCCAAGGTCGCCAGGGACCTGGCGAGCGGACGGGTGGCCGCCCGGTCCCTGCGTCAACCGCAGCCGGCGGTATTCATCGACCGCGACGGCGTGCTGAATGTCGAGAAGAACCGGATCAGCCGGCCCGAGGATCTGGTTCTGATTCCGGGAGCCGCGACGGGAGTCGCGCGGCTGAACGACAGCGACTATCGGACCGCGGTCGTGACCAACCAGCCCGTCGTGGCGCGAGGCGACTGCACGCCGGACGACCTGCGCCGGATTCACGCCCGTCTCGACACCCTGCTGGGCCGGGAGGGAGCTTACGTCGACGCCCTCTACGCCTGTCCGCATCACCCCGATGGAGGCTTCCCGGGGGAGGTGGCCGAACTCAAGATCGTTTGCGACTGCCGCAAGCCCGCGCCGGGCCTGGTTCGTCAGGCGGCCCTCGATCTGAACGTCGACCTGCCCGGCTCCTGGATGATTGGCGACAGCACCGTCGACATGGAACTGGCGCGCATCGTCGGCCTTCGCAGCATTCTGGTCCGGACGGGGCATGCGGGCCGGGATCGACGGCACCCCGTCATGCCCGACTTTGTAGCGTCCGATCTGGACGCCGCAGTGGACATCATTCTGGAGGGCTGGCCTGCCGTGCGCGGCCGGGCCGAGAACCTCGCGCAAACGCTTGGACCAGCCGTCCGGGTTGTGCTTCTTGGCGGTGCGGCGCGCTCCGGAAAGAGCACCTTCGCCGGCGCCTTGGCCATCGCTTTCAGGGCCATCGGACGGCCTGCGTCGGTCTTGTCGCTGGATCACTGGATCAAGGCGGCCGGAGACAGGGGCGACGGCGTGCTTGGCCGGTATGATCTGGCCGAAGCCGCCAGGGCCGTACAGGATCTCCTCGCGGGGAGGGTCGTGACGGCCCCTGCATACGATCCGCTCGAACGGAGTTCTGCGCCGGATGCGCATCTGTTTGAACTTCAACCTGACGCCACCCTGATAATAGAGGGCGTGCCCGCCCTTGTTTCCCCGGCGCTTGGAGAACTGGCGGACGTTCGCCTTCATCTCGGTACGCACGAAGAGACGAGGAAATCGCGTTTCTTCCGGGAGTACGAGCGCAGGGGTTTCGCGCCCGCCGAGATTACTAATCTTTACGCCAGCCGTAACCTTGACGAACTCCCCGTGGTGACCCGGGGCAGCGTCTCGGCCGACCACCTGATCGAGACCTGACATGATCATCAGCAAGACGCCCATGCGACTGAGTTTCGCCGGCGGTGGCAGCGACCTTCCCGTCTATTACCGCGAGAACGGGGGCGCGGTGCTGAGCACCTCGATCGACAAGTTCGTATACCTTTGCCTGAATAAGGGTTTCGACGGCCGGGTCAGGGTCGCCTACTCCCGGACCGAAGAAGTCGATCGCGCGAGCGACCTGGACCACAAACTCTTCAGGGCGGTGCTCGGCAAGCTGAACATAGAGGGCGGCGTCGAGATCGCATCGATCGCCGATATCCCGTCCAGGGGCAGCGGCCTCGGTTCGTCCAGCGCCTTTACCGTCGGCCTTCTGCACGCCGTGCACGCCTATCAGGGTCGGTACCGGTCCAAGGAGGATCTGGCGAAGGAAGCCTGCGAGATCGAGATCGACATCTGCGGCGAACCGATCGGCAAGCAGGACCAGTACGCAGCGGCCGTCGGCGGGATCAACTTCATCCGCTTCAACCCCGACGACACCGTGGATGTCGAGCCTGTCGTCATGCCCCGCGAGACATTGCTCACGCTGGAGGGGTCACTGATGATGTTCTACACGGGGATCGTCAGATCCGCGTCCGACCTGCTGCAGACCCAGTCGGCCAACGTGGCCGGAGACGCGGCCAAGCGCGCCAATACCCGCCGGTTGGTGGAGCTGGCCTATGAACTCCGTGACGAGCTTTCACGCGGAAACGCCGAAGCCGTCGGCGCCGTGATGCACGAGGGCTGGCTCCTCAAGAAATCCCTGGCAGACGGAATCTCGAGCGGCTTTATCGACGATGCCTATGAAAAGGCGCTGGCGGCGGGAGCCTTGGGCGGCAAGCTGCTGGGCGCCGGCGGCGGCGGCTTCTTCGTCTTCTATGTCCCCAACGACCGGCGCGAGGCCGTCAAACAGGCCCTGAAGCCGTTGAACTTCATTGACTTTGCATTGGACACCAAGGGGTCCAGTATCGCGCTGTATCAATAAGACGGATCCCCATGACCTACTTCCCCAGCCAACGGTACGGCGACGCCGGCGCATACGCTGCAGCCTATTTCGACCTGATCACCCAGGGCGCGGCGCGCATCGACTATGACAAACTGGCCCAGGCCGGGGTCCTGCTGGCCGAGCGCGCGGCGGCTCGTCGGACCATTTTCTCCTGCGGCAACGGCGGCTCGGCCGCGATCGCCAATCATCTGGTCTGTGATTGCCTGAAGGGCATCCGGACGGGAACGGCTCTCAAACCGAAGGTGCAGAGCCTCTCGGCGACGATCGAGTTGATGACGGCAATCGTCAACGACATCGGCCCCGACGAGATGTTCTCGTTCCAGCTCGAATCCCTTGGAGAGCCGGGCGACGTCCTGATTGCGATCAGTTCGTCCGGCGCCTCGCCCAACATCATCCGGGCGCTGCAATGGGCGAAGGACAACGGGCTGTCGACGATCGCGATGACGGGCTTCTCGGGGGGCGAGGCCGCCAAGCTGGCCGACATTTCCCTGCACGTGCCGATGGAGAACTACGGCGTCATCGAAGACATGCATCAGTCGTTCATGCATATTCTCGCGCAATATCTCCGGCATTCGCACCTGACCGATCCGGCGACGTTGGGCGTGGTGAAATTCTGATCGGCTGATCGGCAGTTACGGCTTTCCGGGGCCGCCCAACAACGTCAGCCTGCCCCTCAAGAGACCAAGATGAGCATCAAAACCCTGATAAATCGGGCCATATATGGCCTCGGTCTCGAGATAGACGGCTTCCCCAACGAAGGCGTGGCCGTGTTCGGATACTGGATCCGACCGCGTCGGGCCAAGGGTCCGGAGGCCGCGTTCCGGGCGGGGCCCGCGCTCGAGCGTTGCCTCCAGCTCAATCTTCGCTCGGTCATGGATGTGGGGTCCGGCGGCGGCGCCCAGGCGACGGCGTTTGCGAACGCCGGTCTCGCCGTGACGTGCGTCGACTACGGCTCCTCCGTCTACGCCAAGGTTGCGAGCCATCCCGAAGGACACCGGCTGCTGCTGGGTGATTTCAACAGGCTGGAACTCGACGAGACCTTCGACCTGGTCTGGAGCTCCCATTGCCTTGAACACCAGAGAAACGTCGGCCTGTTTCTGGAGAAAATGGTCAGCTTCACCAGTCCCGATGGATGGATCTGCATCACCGTGCCCGTCTGTCACCGGGCCATGTGGGGCGGACATCTGACGCTCTGGACTCCCGGCCTTCTGGCCTACAACCTCGCCCTGACCGGCGCCGACGTGTCGAAGGCCGAGCTCATCCACGGCCATCGCGAATTCTCGGTGCTGTTCCAGCCCAGAAAGCGGCCGCTGCCCGACGATCTCACCTATGACAGCGGCGATATCGACAAGCTGGCCGACCGGTTGCCGTCATGGTGCCGGGAAGGCGCTGATTCATGGTGAGACAGACCGCCGCCTCGGCCGGGCGAGGGCCGCAATCACCGGCGCCGTCGATCTCGATCCTGCTGCCCGTCTTCAACGAACCGCCCGAACTGATCGAGGCGTGCATGAACGGCGTGGCGGCCCAGACCGTCCATGACTACGAATGCCTGGTTCTCGACGACAGCACCGACGAAGAGTCGCGCCGGACCTGGGACCGGCTGGCGGCGGCGGACGCCAGAATTCGCATCCTGCGATCCGATCGCCGGCTCGGCCTGGTCGCCAGTCTCAATCGCGGCCTTGCCGAGGCCCGCGGCGCCTATATCGCCCGGGTTGATGCGGACGATATCTGCGAGCCTTCGCGGCTGCGGTCGCAGCTCGCATTTCTCCAGGACCATCCGGAAGTGGATCTGGTCGGGTGCAGCGTCAAAATCATCAGCGAGGCCGGCGCTCCTCTGGGAGCCAGGGACTATCCGACGTCCCACGAGCGGATCGCCGCCGGCATGAGTTTGGTGAACACCATCGCACATCCGACAGTGTTCGCCCGCAAGGCCAGTTTCGACCGGTTCGGGCATTACGACGAAAGGTTCCGCTACAGCGAGGACCTGGAGCTCTGGCTACGCTGGCTGCGCGGCGGCGCGCGGTTCGCCAACCTGCCCGAGCCGCTCGTGACACTGCGTTTCGAGGACACGCGCCCCCAGGCCAACTGGCGGTTCAATCTCAAGGCCCGGGCGCGCAATTTCGACTGGCGCAGGATGAGTCAGGCCGTCGGCCTGTTCGGGGTGATGATCGCATCGATTGTGCCGCCCGGCATCCCTCGCATGTTGTGGACGCGCCTGGTCGTCCGCAACACGCCGGCGCCGTCGTCCGGCGCCGGCTGAAACGCCGCGGCGCGGACAGGCCCCCTCCGGTCTCCATGACGCCGCAGGTGATGGACCGCCCGACAAAAAAACAAATGCCCCTCGCGCGCCGTCGTCTCCTTGGCTATGAAATCCGCGCTCTCGGGGCACGACCTGGCTTTTGGATAATCAACCTATGACGACGCGTGACGGACGTAAGGTGGCCCTGATCACCGGCGTAACCGGGCAGGATGGGGCCTACCTGGCCGAGCTCCTGCTCGAGAAGGGCTATATCGTCCACGGCATCAAACGCCGGTCATCATCCTTCAATACGGGCCGTATCGAGCATCTGTTCCAGGATCCCCACGAACAGAACCAGCGCTTCATCCTGCACTACGGCGACATGACGGACGCCACCAACCTGATCCGGATAGTTCAGGAAACCCAGCCCGACGAGATCTACAACCTGGCGGCCCAGTCGCATGTTCAGGTCAGCTTCGAGACGCCGGAATACACGGCCAACTCCGATGCGCTCGGCGTTCTTCGCCTGCTGGAAGCCATTCGCCTGCTGGGTCTGACCGACAAGGTCCGGTTCTATCAGGCCTCAACGTCGGAGCTGTACGGCAAGGTCCAGCAAATTCCCCAGTCTGAGACGACGCCCTTCTATCCCCGCAGCCCGTACGCCGCCGCCAAGTTGTACGCCTACTGGATCGTGGTGAACTACCGCGAGGCCTACGGGATGCATGCCTCCAACGGCATCCTGTTCAACCACGAGAGCCCCCTGCGCGGGGAGACCTTCGTCACCCGGAAGATTACGCGCGCCGCGGCCGCGATCAGCCTGGGGCAACAGCAGAAGCTCTACCTCGGCAATCTGGACGCCAAGCGCGACTGGGGTCACGCGCGGGAGTATGTGCGGGGCATGTGGCTGATGCTGCAGCAGGACGAGCCGGACGACTATGTCCTCGCCACCGGCGAAACCACCCTGGTTCGCGACTTCGCCGCCCTGGCCTTCAAGGAGGCGGGCATCGACATCGAATGGCGTGGCGAGGGCGTGGCCGAGATCGGCGTCAACGCCGCAACAGGCGAGACGGTGATCGAGGTCGATCCCAGATATTTCCGCCCGACCGAGGTCGAACTCCTCATCGGCGACCCGTCCAAGGCCGAAGCCAAACTGGGCTGGAAACACGAAACCGGCTGGGAGGCCCTGTGCATCGAGATGATACGCGAGGATCTCAGGCTGATGGCGAAGAACAGCTGACCTCCCCACGCCGAACCGAGAGACACGCATGACAACCTATCCCCTGGCGGCCTCCACGTGGGGCGACGAAGAGCGGCAGGCCGCGATCGACGTGCTGGACAGCGGCCACACCACCATGGGGCCCAAGGTCCGCGCGTTCGAGGGGGCCTTCGCCGAGTATTTCGGCGCCAGATATGCAGTGATGTCCAATTCGGGGTCGTCGGCCAATCTGCTGGCGGTCGCGGCGCTCTTCTTCACCCGCGAGCCGAAACTCAAGGCCGGCATGACGGCGGTGGTTCCGGCGGTGTCGTGGGCGACGACCTACTATCCCCTTACCCAGTACGGGCTGAAACTGCGGTTCGTCGACATCGATCCCGAGACCCTCAACTTCGACCTGACCGCCCTGGCTGAAGCGCTGACGGACGACGTCGGCGTCATTTTCGCCGTCAACCTGCTGGGCAACCCCAATGACTACGCGGCGATCAAGGCGCTGATCGGCGACCGCCCCATCACCCTGCTGGAAGACAACTGCGAATCCATGGGCGCGACCTTCGGCAACAAGGCCACCGGCACCTTCGGAGCGATCGGCACCTACAGCACCTTCTTCAGCCATCACATGTCCACCATGGAAGGCGGGGTCAGCGTTACGGACGACGAGGAGCTCTATGAGCTCATGCTGTCGCTCAGGGCGCATGGCTGGACCCGGAATCTTTCGTGGCCGAACCACCTCGTGGAGAAGGATGACCGGGGAGAGTTCTACGAACTGTTCCGGTTCATTCTCCCCGGCTACAATTTGCGGCCGCTGGAAATGTCCGGCGCAATCGGCATCGAACAGCTCAAGCGTCTGCCCGGTTTCATCGCCCAGCGCCGCGCCAACGCCGCCCGCTTCGAGGAACTTTTCGGCGATCTGCGGGGCGTGCGAATCCAGAAGGAAATCGGAGAAAGCAGCTGGTTCGGATTCTCGATCGTATTGACGCCCGAGACCAACGTGCCGCGGGAAGCCGTGCTGAGCGCGCTGAAGGCCGCGAATGTGGAGACCCGTCCGATCGTCGCCGGCAACTTCTATCGCAACCCTGTCATCCGTCACCTGGACCACCACCCGGATCCCAAGCTGCCGAACGCGGACGAAATACATGACCGGGGATTCTATATCGGCAACCATCACTGGGACGTTCGGCCCGAACTCGAACGGCTGCGTCGGGTCATAGGCCAGGCGATCGGACGCTGATGCGATGAACATCCTCGTCACCGGCGCTACCGGAATGGTCGGTCGGAACCTGCTCGCAGATCCTCGCGCCGCGGGCTACGGGATCCTGGCTCCCGGCCGTTCAGAATTGAACCTCACCGACCGCGCATCCTGCGACGCCTGGTTCGCGCGACATCAACCGGACGCGGTCATCCATCTGGCTGCGGTCGTGGGCGGCATCCAGGCCAACATCAACGAGCCCGTCCGCTTCCTGGTGGACAACACCCAGATCGCGCTGAACCTGTTCGGGGCGGCGCGCGCCAACGGTGTTCAGACCCTGTTGAATGTCGGCTCCAGCTGCATGTACCCCCGCGACATCGACGGGGTTCTCTCGTTGTCGATGCTGCTCTCGGCAAAGCTGGAACCAACGAACGAAGGTTATGCGCTCGCCAAGATTCTTTCGTGGAAGATTGGCGAATACATCCGCCGCGAGGATCCGTCCCTGCAGTACAAGACCATCGTTCCCTGCAACCTGTACGGCCTCTACGACCATTTCGATGCGGTCCGGTCGCACATGATCCCTGCCGCCATCATGAAGGTCGTCGCCGCCTTGGACGAGGGACGGGACAAGGTCGACATCTGGGGTGACGGGACCGCGCGGCGCGAGTTCATGTTCGCCCGGGATCTGGCCGACTTCATCTGGACCTGGCTGCCCAGGATCGAAGAGTTGCCCGACATAATGAACGTGGGCGTCGGCGAGGACCATTCGATCACCGACTACTATCGGGCGATCGCCGACGCCGCCGGCTACACGGGCGGCTTCTCCTACGATCCGTCCAAGCCAGCCGGCATGAGGAAAAAGCTGCTCGACGTCAGCCAGCAGCAAGCTCTCGGCTGGTCGCCGCCGACCAGCCTGGATCAGGGTATCCGCGAGACCTTGGACTACTACCGGTCGCGCCAGACCCGGAACCTGACGCCAGACTAGGGATTGGCGACTTCCAGCGCTTCCCAGCCCGGAAGCAGGGTCGGCGACAGGGACTGGTTCGGATAGCCCGGATTGAGCCATTGGGCAGGGGCGTAGACCGCGCCGGATGGATCGGCCCTGAGGGCGGCCGCCCACCACCCGAATGAGCTGTTGGACATGATCAGGTTCGGAAAGGCCGACATCAGACACAGGTCCATGCCTGCGGAGGTCGAAACCGTCGCATCCACGTAAATCACCTCGAAATCGGGTCGAAACCCGGCTTTCAGCCCTGGGACGTCATCCGAAAACACATAGAATTTCTCGATGCCGCGGCGAGCGTTCATCGCCTTCATCGCCGAATAGAAATAGCTGAGCGGAAGACCGTAGTGCGGGGACTTCTTCGGTGTGTTCAGGAAGTCGCCCCGCCGGACCTGGATGGCGGCGGATGCATCAGGCTCGACACCCAGGGCAGCGAGACCTTTCTTGGCGGCCTCCATCAGGGCCGGCTGAAACTGCAGGCGGCGCCGCACCTCTTCCAGCGCGTCGGACGCGTAGGGCTGGGCCTGCCAGTAGCCCCGGAAATACCTCGACCCGTGGTGACTGCGGTCGGTAAGGCCATAGGTCTCGTCTGTCAGGACCGGACTGAAAGGGCCCAGATAGGGGGCCAACTTCGAGACCACGCGCTTTCGGTTATAGCCGCGGACGAGCCACGAAGCCCTGGCGAGATCGGCGGGGCCAGCGCGGGCCAGCAGAACCGAGAAGTAGGTTTCGATCGCAAGGCCCTCGTGCAGGCGATACCGTTCGAAATCGCTGACATCGTAGACGGTTGGACGGCCGGTTTCCTGCTCAAGGGCGATCCCGAAGAGGAACTGGAACAGTTGATTGCCCAGACCGCCGACGACGTTGACAATGTTCGGGGTCGTCATCGGGGGCCCGCGAGACGGTATTTCAAAGACAGCAAGACCTGCATTCCCCTGCGCTGAAAGCGGGTCAGCCGACCGAGCCGCTCCATCTCGATGAGCTCCCTCCGATGCACCGCCGCGACATCCATTTTCGCCGTGATCTGTTCGGCGTGATGGCCGACCGATCCCACGACGACGCGCGGGATCCGGGCCACGGCCGCGCCGCTCAGCAACCGGACCAGGAAATCCACATCGACGACATAGGCGAGTCCGAGGTCAAACCTGCGATCCGGCGAGTTCGCGTAAACCATCGACGCCGTCGGCCCCATCCAGTTGACCGCATACAACATCCAGAGAGGCGGCCGGAACAGCGCGGCGAGACGGGACACCAGGGCGATCTTCGATTCCTTCGCGATGCCGATCACCGCGCATTTTCCCACCACGACGTCCTTGCCGCCATCGAGCAGGGCCACGGCGTCTCTCAGGAACAGTGGATCGACCAGAAACTCGTCGTGGTGAACCAGAATGCAGTAGCGCCCCCGGGCCGCGTCCAGCCCATGATTCCAGTTTTCCACCGGATTGCCGGTCCGCGCGCCTGCGACATACCGGACGTTGGGATAGCTGGGCTTTATCAGGGCCACAAAGTCCGAGATCACCGATGAGCGGGAGTCGTCCGTGATGACGACCTCGAGCTCAACCTCCTGTTGGGTCAGCACCGACATCAGGCACCGCGAGAGCAAGGCCAGATTTTCGTAGCACGGGATCACGCAGCTGATGGACGGCGTCGGCGGAAGCAAGCCGCCCGGTTGTTTTTTTGCCGCCAAACTCATTCCTCGCAACCGCTGCCCCTCGACCCCGACGGGATCGACCGCATCGACGCTCTAGCTGTCGAACGGCCGGGATGATATCCAAAAGACATGTCAATTTCGAAGTTTCTGGCTTGGGTGGCCGCTGTCGCAGCGGCTCTGATTTTCTACGCCGATTTTCTCACCGGACTTCCCAGGTCCGAGACCACGCCGCCTCTGACGGCGGTGGTATTGACCGCCCTCGCCCTTCGGGCCCTGCTGGGTCTTCCCCGACTTGAACTCGCCCCGGCCCGGGACATGACCCGGATGGCCTCGACCGCATTGTTGGCCGTGGCGCTTCTCGGATTTCTGGTTTCCGCCGTCTATGGCTATCTCACGCGACCCAGCGCCCTGCCGGACTGGGGACTGTTCGCCCTTCAGATCGGCCTGCCGGTCATCCTGATCCTGACCATGGAACGCGGCGATCTGATCCGCGCGATCTGCAAGGTCTGCGTCATCTTCGCCACCGTCGACATGGTTGCGAACTTCCTCGCGGTTGCGGGGCTGTTCGAACTGCCGCAGCTGTCAGCGCGCGTTGATGAGTTCGGCCGGAGCCTGCGCTATCCGGGGCTGTCCGGGAACACGCACGCCGGCGGCCTGGTCGCCTTCATTGCGATGGTCTACCTGCTTAATCTGGTCGATTTCAAAAGGATCGTCACGACCCGGAACGCCATCCTCGCGGCCTGGACCGCGTTGATCTTCGTCTCCCTGCTGTTCATCGACGCCCGGCGTTATCTGGTCCTCGTCCTGTGCGCGGGGCCGTTGCTCGCCATCCCGTTCGCAAAGCGAATTCCCCTGCCCGCGGTGATGGCGACGGTGGTCGCGCTGATGCTGGGCAAGACCTTTACCGCTGATTTCGCGGACCGGGGCAATCAGTTGCGTCAGGATCTCATGATTTCCGGCGCCGCCCGGGCCGCGGAACATCCGTGGTTGGGCGAGGGCGTCTTCTACCGCAGCGGTGAGGGGCTCATCTCGACCTTCGCCAGCCTCTCGCAGGCGGGCGTCACGGAATCGATGGTTCTGGACTTCTCGATTTCCTACGGAATCGCCGCGACCCTGGCGTTTGTCGCGGCGTGTTTCCTGGCTGCCGCCGGGCGACGAGCCAGTCCGCATCCGCCGGCCATCTTCCTTGCCCTGCTGACCGCCGAACTCTTCTTCGGCGGGGTGTTGCAGGGTGTCCTGGGCTCGCTGCTGTTCTTTGCCTGCCTCACCTACTGTCAGAGGGAGCAGGTCGGCGTTCCCGTGGCGACCGCGCCTGTGCCGAGGCGGTCAGCGCCTCCTCGCCGGGCCACGGTCGTGACCAGCGGCTAGTCGGGGCGGGCCACGACCACCAATTCCGGAGCCCGGTCTCTCCGGACCGGCGAGAGCATGAGCATGCCGGCCGTCGTGATGCTGGCGCCGAGAACCTGGGCGAGGTTGCTCCCGGCGTCCTGTTTCACGTTTTTCAGCGAGGAGACCGCGTTCATCGCCCCGTTCAGCAACGGAGATGGGAGAAACTCTGCGCTCAGTCCCATGCTGGCCAGGAAGGCCCTCAGCCCGTCACGGGAAAACACCTCCCGATGGCGCGGGAAGTCCACATCGCGAGACCATTGTTTCGTCGTCGCCATCAGAAAACTGTCCGCATTGGGCGTCGAAATCCAGATGCGGCCTCCGGGCGTCAGCCTGCGCTTGAGGCGCTCCAGCACGATCCGCGGATCGTCCAGGTGCTCGAGAACGTGGCTGAGCGTAATCCAGTCGTATCTCGGTCCGTTTTCCAGATCCGCCATGTCGATCCAGTTCACCGAGTCAGGAAGGGGATCGGGCTTGAAGAGGTCTGTTCCCCAAGTCTCTCCCTTGAAGCCGGACTGCTCGAGATACAGCAGGTAGGCTCCTGAACCACAGCCGTAGTCGAGAATGCGGCCGGCGTCCGCAGGCAGGGAGCGTCGCAGATAGTCGCGCCGTGACGCGTTCATCAGCCGGCGAAGCCCGCCTTCGTCGCCCTCCGGCTTCGGCGTCGTATAGTACTGCCGATAGGCCTCTCCGAGCGTGTCGGGTGTCGGGAAGACCTTGGGGAATACTGACCCGCAACTCTGGCAGCGCAGGATCTCGCCGATGGTTTCGGTGGATCGGAAATTGTAATCGCCCGCTTCGAAAAGGCTCCGATACGGACCCTGGGCCGGGCAACTGCAGGTGTTATTGAGCCACTGCACGTCGCAACATCCCCAGAGACAAAATCAGTTCCAGACAAGACTTGAGGAGCCAGGCCCAAAGAAGTCCAGCAAGGCCAAAACCGGCGCTGAGGCCATAAAACAGAACCACGGAGGCGGCAAGGCTGGCCAGGGTGAGAATGGTCGCGGCGCGCGCGGCGCCCCGCGCCTGCAGATCAATGAGGATCAACTGGCAGAAGCTGGAAATCACAATCGCGGCCACGAACCCGGACAGGGCGATCACCGGAGCCTGTTCGAGGCCGGTGATCAGCTCGAACAGCCGTGGAGCCAGGGCGGCGACCAGGACGATCATCAGGCCGTATGCGGAGCCGGCGGCTCCGACGGCCATGTGGATGACAGCCAGCAATCGCCGGTTGATATTTCCCGAGGCGTGCCGCGCGAACAGGATTGGCGCGACAATGTACGGCAGCAGCCAGAGCTTGGTCGTGATCTCGTAGACGATGAAATATGCGTTGTAGTCCGCCGGCGACAGCAATCGCAGGGCGACGACCCGGTCGAGTGATCCGCTCAGGGCCGCCAAGGCGGATACCGCCGCGAGATGCCACCAGACCCCGTGCCTGAGATATCCCACGGCAAGCTCGGCCGCTCCCGCTCCCGTCTCCGCCGGCGGGGCGTCCCTGAAGACGAAGATGAGCGCAGCAAAGGTCCACGCCAGCCGCGCCATGGCCGATGCCGCCACAGCCCATTCAAGGCTGACGCCGACGCCCACCAGCCCGGCCAGCAGACCGAAGGCAAGCACCAGGCCGCTCTGCTTCAACCAGATTGCGGTCGCGTACCGACCCTGGACATCCAGCACCACCCTGAAGTCGGTCGCCAGAAAGCCGGCCACGACAATGGCGGGAACCCACGCCATCACCGGCCACGCAAGGGACTGATCCGAAATCCGCCACAGGAACCCAAGGGGCGCCGAGGCGACGAGGGCCTTCGCCATGCTGGCCAAGGCAAGGCCCTGCAGCTGCGCCCTGTCGGCGGCGGGCGCAGAACCCTGCAATACCAGGGCCTTGGCGGTCCCCGGCTCCAGACCGCTGGACAGCATCGATATGAAGAAGACGCTGAGCACCCCCGCCAGCAATAAGGGCGTGACCAGCTGGCCCAGTCCGACCGCCGCGGCCAGGACGACGGCCGAGGTGACCACATAGGCTGACGTCAGGATCAGCGCCCGGTGCGCGAGGCCCGTGCTGAACGGCATACCGGAGACCAGCCTCGCCCATTCCGCCGGGAAGGCTCTGGCAAGTCTGACAAGGCCGTTCGGCGGGCGGGACGGCGGGTTCATGGATGCGTGCGCGCCGACTGTGCGACACAGATGAAAAAGTCCACTGACTCGGCCCTGCCAATCATTCTGGTTCGCCTTCTGCCGGGGTCTGGCCGGCAAGGAAAGCACTGAGCGCGCTTCCGCGTGTTTTCGATCCGTGCCAGCCTCTGCCCCCTGTTCACAAGATTGGGTTTCTACTAGGCTCGCGGCGACAAGAATGACCGGACAAACGACCGGACAGTGGTCCATCCTGCGCTGGCGTGACCGGCGTCTGGAGATCCGGGGGGACCGACCATCAGTTCCACGTGGGCGCCCGGCAGCCGGGCGCGCCGATTCCGAAGACTTCGCCAGGGGTGGGCATGGGCGCTGCGAACGAATGCGGAGGGTCCGCGTCCGGGCCGGGCCGGGCTCCGGTCTCCGGCGGCGCACCACCGGGATAGCGGGCTTCCTTGACGAAGACGCGCGCGTCACCGACAAGGCGACGGTTTTTAAGGGCTTTCGTATCGGTAGCTGACAGGCGGTCGGGTTCCCCTTCCAACGACCCGGATTGAGGATATCCGCAGAAATGACCTTCTTCCTGTCACAGGCTATGCGTTAACAACCCTTGGATATTTGTACTCGTGGCTAGACTGCGAACCTGTAAATCGGATCTGAATGATGCTGGGTGACGGCAATGCTTACAGCGACCACATGAATCGCAATCGTCCCGAAGGCGACAATTTCGTCGTCGATAGCTGGGCGACTTCCGACCGGAACGGGCAGCGTGGCGAGCCGTCGTCCCCGTCCTTCAATCTGGCGGAGTACTGGCGTCTCGCCCTGAAGCACCGGATCCTGATCGTGGGCGTCGTCGCGGCGGCCATCGTGGCAGGCATCGCGATCACCCTCCTGACCACGCCGCTCTATACCGCTTCGACCACCCTTCAGATCGATCGGGAAGCGGCGCGGGTCTTCAATGTCGACGACGCGTCGCCCCGGGAATCGATGATCCAGGGCGAAGAATTCTTCCAGACCCAGTGGGGGCTGCTTCGCAGTCGTTCGCTGGCGGAGCGCGTGATCGACAGCGAGGGCCTTGCGACCTCCGATGCATTCCTCACGACAATGGGCGTCTCGCTGCCCGACGAGGGCCGCAGCACCGCCGCCCAGCGATCGAAAGAGCGCCGGGACCTGGTCCTGCTCACCGTGCAGAAACATCTGGCCGTGGCTCCGACGCGGGGTTCCCGCCTGGTGACCGTCAGTTTCAGCAGCCCGGATCCGGTCCTGTCGGCGCGCATCGCCAACGCGTTCGCGTCGAACTTCATCCAGGCCAATCTGGATCGCAAATTCGAATCCTCCCTCTACGCACGCCAATTCCTGGAGGAGCGTATCGCCCAGACCAAATCAAAGCTGGAGGACGCGGAGCGTCAGCTGGTGAGCTACGCGACACAGCAGCAGATCATCAACATCAACGACAGCAATGGCCAGGAAGGACAAAATCAGTCCCTGGCGACCAGCAGTCTGGTGGCCTTGAACGAGGCTCTGGCGGAGGCGACGACAGCGCGGGTTGAGGCGGAAGCCAAATGGCGCCAGGCGCGCGGCTCCTCCCTCCTGAGCCTTCCGGACGTGTTCCAGAACCCCGCGATCCAGCGTCTGACGGAAGAGCGTGCGCGGCTCAACTCCCAGTACGAACAGAAGCTCAGCATCTACAAGGCTGACTGGCCCGAAATGGTCCAGCTGAAGGCCCAGATGGATGAGCTCGATCAGCAGACCAACGCCATCGCGGGCGGTATCCGCGACTCCATCCGCAACCAGTATACGGTCGCCCTCAATCAGGAACGCGCCCTGCAGAATCGGGTCAACGGGCTGAAAGGCGAAGTCCTGGATCTGCGCGATCGCAGCATCCAGTATAATATCCTGCAACGGGAAGTGGACACGAGCCGGACGCTCTACGACGGCCTTCTCCAGCGTTACAAGGAAGTCGGGGTCACTGGCGGGGTCACGACGAACAACATCTCGATCGTGGACCAGGCGGACGCGCCCAACGAGCCCTCCAGCCCGCGGCTGTTGCTGAATCTCGCGATCGCCGGCCTGCTCGGACTGGGTCTTGGCGTTCTCGCGGCGTTCATTCTTGAAGCGCTGGACGAAACCCTCGCAACCCCGGATGACGTCGAGTCGAAACTCGGGCTCCCGATCCTCGGCGTCGTGCCGAAGCTGGGCAGGGACGAGACCCCGTCTGCGGCCCTGGCGGATCTCAGATCCGGCTTCTCGGAAGCCTACTACTCCCTGCGCACCGCCTTGCAGTTCGCAACGCCGAATGGCGCGCCCAAGACGTTGCTGGTCACGAGTTCCCGTCCGGGCGAGGGCAAGTCCACGACCTCGTACGCCCTTGCGCAGAACCTCGCCCGGGTCGGAAAACGGGTGCTTCTGATCGACGGAGACCTGCGGAATCCCTCGATGCACCGGCTTATGGGCGTGGACAACGATCGCGGGATGAGCAACCTCCTGTCCGGCGCGGCGGACCTGGACGCGGTGGTTCACAAAACCCAGACCGAAAACCTTTCGTTCATCCCTTGCGGACCCCTCCCGCCGAGCCCGGCGGAGCTGTGGGGCGGCGAGCGCATCCTTCGCTTCCTCGAGGAGGCTGGCGCGAGATTCGACCACATCGTTCTGGACGGTCCTCCCGTGCTCGGTTTCGCGGACGCGCCGTTGCTGGCCGCAACACTGGAAAGCACGATCTTCGTCATCGAATCGCGTGGCACCCGGCGCGGACAGGCCCGCGGCGCCCTGCGTCGTCTCGCCATGGGCCAGGGCCGGGTTATCGGCGCCGTCCTGACCAAGTTCAACGCCAAGACCACCTCCTACGGCGGCTACGACTACGCCTACGACTATCAGTACGGGGCCGCCGCCAAACCGGTTGAGACCAAGCGCCGTTGACCCCGATACGCAGCAGCAGCCTCCTGCGGCGGCGCGGGGTGATGGAAGTCTTCGCTTTCGGTGTTGTCGTCGCATCCGTTTGGCTTGGCTGGCAGGTCGTACGGGAGGTCGGGGCGCAGCGGCTTCCGGTTGAGATGGCCATCCGGATCTCGCCCAACTCGCCGGCCGTCCTGCAGCGGGCGGCCGAGGCCGAGCTGGTCGCCGAACGCTACGACAATGCGGAAGTCCTCGCCGCCACGTCCCTGGCGAAGGCGCCGTTCAGCGTCCGGGCGCTGAGGGTCTTCGGTCTCGCGGAAGCCAAGACAGGGGACATGGAGCGCGCAGACCAGATTCTGACGCTCGCAGGCAACTGGAGCCTTCGGGACGACCCCACCCACGCCTGGCTGGTTGAGCGTCGGCTCAGGAGGGGCGACTACCGTTCGTCGTTCGCGCACGCTGATACCCTGGCGCGCCGGCGCGAGGACTCGCTGCCCCAGGTGTTCCGGCTGTACCGCGTGGCCGCGACGGAAGATCCCCGATCGCTTCCGGCTCTGGCGGCGGTTCTCGCCAACAATCCGCCGTGGCGAACCGCCTTCCTGGACAGCCTCTATGACACCGCCGAGGGGCACGGCGTGGCCGCCAACCTGGCGGTGCTCCTGCAGCAGACCCCGAAGCCGTTTACCACAGCGGAGCTCAGCCAGCTGTACACCGGCCTCGCCGTGTTCCGCATGGTTCCGGCCATACGGGAAGTGAGACGGCGAATCCGCCGGCCGGATCCGACCCGACCACTGGTCAACGGCGATTTCAGCAACCCGGAAGACCCCGCCCCGCTCGGCTGGTCCATCGCCACGGCTCCCGGCCTCGCCGCCGAGATCATCGAAGATGACGTTCGGCCGCAGGAGAAGGCGCTGAGGGTCGAGATCAATCGATTCGCGATCCGCCCTGTCGCCGAGCAGCTTCTCCTTCTCGATGGAGGCTCATACCGGTTCTCGGGAGAGTCTCGCCAGGAAGGCCAGACCGCTGTCGAACGGATGGCGTGGACGATATCGTGTCTCGAATCCGGTCGCGAACTCGCCCGATCCGGCCTGAACACCGGCGCGGACGGATGGGCCGGGTTTGGAAGCGATTTGGTGGTTCCGGCGGTTGGGTGCACCGCACAATGGCTGAGGCTGTCGCCCCTGCCGGATCCCGCTCCTGGCAGGCAGGTGGTCTGGCTGGATCGGCTCCGTGTCAGCCCGGCGCCCTGAGTTCGGACCGCGGCAATCCTGACGTGTCACTGTTTCAACAGTCATTTCAGCTTGCATCTTCGAGCCCCACCCCCTAGTTTGGGCGCTCAAGATACGGCGGGGCAGTCCCGCAGTTCACTGAAAAGGGGATTTTTATGCGTAAGACTGTCGCCGCCGCCGTAGCGGGCCTTCTGCTGGTCGCCGGCCAAGCCGCCGCCGCTGGCGCCACCAGCACTGTTGTTCGCGTGGGTGACCGCGTTGGCGCCCAGGCCGAGTCCAGCAGCGAATTCGCTGGCATTCCGCTGCCCGTCCTTCTGATCGGCGCCGCCGTGATCGTCGCCACCGTGGTCGTGGCCACCGACGACGACTCGGAAAGCGACTAATCCGAACTCACTCAGCGGATAACCTGCTTCGCAGATCGTTCCTGAGTGTACTCGAACCTGTTTAAAGGCCAATGGAACAAGCTCGCGATAGCGACGCTTGTTCTGTTGGCCTTTTCATTTGTATTCGGCGGCGCCTCGAGAGATCACGCGCTCCGCCTCGCCCTCGTCGAGCTGGCCGCCCTTCCGCTCCTGGCCCTGGCCCTGGTCGAGGTCGTGAAGTCCGGCGCCTGGCGTGAGCATCGCTTCGCCCTGGCGATCCTCGCGGCCCTTGCGGCCCTTCCCCTGGTCCAGCTGGCGCCGCTGCCTCCGGCAATCTGGCAAAACCTTCCGGGGCGTGATGACGCCAGCCTGGCCCTTTCGTTGGCCGGAATATCTCCGCAGTGGGCTCCTCTCTCGCTCACGCCTGACAAGACGTGGCGCTCCTTCCTCGCGCTTCTCCCTCCGATCGCAATGTTTCTTGGCGTTCTGACCCTTGGACGTTCGTTGCGAACCAATATGCTCTATCTCTACCTGGCGGCCGCGGCGGCGTCGTTGCTGCTGGGCGTCCTGCAGCTGTCGCTCGGCGACCACCGGATCTATCCGTGGGCGACGACCACCCCGGGCAGCGTGGTTGGCTTCTTCGCCAACCGAAACCATCTCGCCGACCTTCTGCTGACCACCCTGCCTTTCACGGCCGTTTTCGCCGGTGCGGTCATCGGGCATCGGGGCCGGGCCCACACCCTGGCCTGGGTGGCCAGCCTGTTCGTCGGTCTCGTCATCATCGCGCTCGCAGCCGGCAAGTCCCGATTCGGGATCGCCCTTGCCGGACCCGTTCTGCTGGCGAGCCTGTTCCTGGGTTGGCTGGTTTCGGGGCGTGGACGGCCAGGTCCGCGTTTGCTGGGCATGGCGGGCGTCGGGGTCCTGGCCGCGGCGGCCATCGGGATTCTCGCAATCGGTCCGATCATGGACCGTTTCGACAGCGCTCCGATCACCGAGGGCCGGTTCGAGAACTGGCCAATCGTGTTCGAAATCGCCCAGACCTATCTACCCTGGGGCTCGGGACTGGGATCCTTCGACGCCGTGTTCCGCTCGGTAGAACCGCTGGCGCGGCTGGACTCGACCTTCTTCAACCAGGCCCACAACGAATATCTCGAAACCTGGCTGGAGACGGGCTGGCTGGGGATCGGCCTGGCCATCGCCTACATCGTCTGGTGGGCGAGGCGAAGCTGGGACGTCTGGCGTCAGCCGGGATCGCAGGATGTCGGCTTCCGACGGGCGGCCAGCATCGCCATCCTGATCGTTCTCCTTCACTCGGCGGTCGACTACCCGCTGCGAACAGAGACGATGGCGGTGCTTTTCGCCTTCTTCTCGGCGCTGCTCGAAGGCCGCCCCAACGCGCCGGAACGACTTCGGGTCCGCTCAGGCGCGGCATAATCCGGTCGAACAGCGGGACCTCGGAGCTGGCCCTGTCGGCTCTCCGTCAGTCCGCGACCAGATTCCTCAGGCCCGTCACCCGGACGCTCGCAGCCTCAGAACCTGCCGCGCCGCCGACGCCGCCGGCGCCGGGAGCCGATGCAATGGCCTGGATGATCAGGCGGTCCCTTCCGGAGAGGCGCAGCGCCGTCAGGATTCCTGATTCATAGGCCCGTGTGTCAATGCCGACCCGCCGGCTGTCCACATGGACTTCGGCGGTCGGCGTGTGCCCATGGATCACGACCCGCTCGAAATGGACCGGACTGTCGAGGAATGACCTGCGGATCCACAGCAAATCGTCCGGGGACTGTCGATCCAGGGATTCCCCGGGTCGCGCGCCCGCGTGGGCGAAGAAGTAGTCGCCCACGGTGATGCTGAGCTCCTGCCTCTCGAGAAACACCCGTTCCTTCGGGGTCAGCTTGTGATTGAGGTCGTCTGACAGATGCGCCCAGGCCTCGGCCCGGTGCTTCATATCGGGAGCGCGCAGGCCATAGGAACGCAAGGTCGCGTCGCCGCCATATTCGCACCACTGAACGCCGACCGACGGATCGTCGAGGAACTTCAGCATCGTTTCCTCGTGGTTGCCCTTGAGGAAGCGCCACTCGACGCCCTCGGATGGGTCGAGGTCGGCAAGATACCGAACCACGTCCCGGGACTGGGGACCACGGTCGATATAATCGCCGAGGAAGATCACCAATTTCCGGGTTGCAGTGGAAGATTGCAGGTCCGCGCGGATCGCATCGACCAGAGGAACCAGCAGATCCAGACGGCCGTGAATGTCGCCGATCGACCACACCACCGTCCCTTCAGGAACGACCGGAGTGACCGGAGCAACGACGGGGGGTTTGCGCTTCAGCAGTCTGGAAAACATTGGTCTCAATCAAATCGGGGCCAAGCGTCGCCATCCTGCGATGGACCCGAGGCAGGCGAGGCGCCTCGGCCATTTAGTCCCGGAACCGGCCCAGAAAAGGGCGCGCCCCCCTAACCCTCGAATACCGTTCCAAAATCCGCGTTCGCCTGCGCATAATCCGGCGGGTGGCCTATGTCCATCCAGTACCCCTCCGCGCGTTGAAGCCGGACCGGCAATTCGCGCGCGATCATGTCCGCGACCAGGGACGGCATGTCGTAGAAGGTGTCCTTCGGGATCAGGTCCAGGACAGCCGGCGACAGGACATAGACCCCCGCGCTGATGGTGTAGCTCTGGGTCGGTTTCTCGTCGATGCGGGTCACCCGGGCGCCGTTGGCGTTCACCACCCCGAACGGCACCTGCATCTGGTAGTCGCGCACCACCACCGTGGCCAGGGCGTCGGACTGAAGGTGCGAGTCCAGCAGATGGCTGTAGTCGGCCTTGGCCAGCACGTCGCCGTTGGTGACCACGAAGGGCTCGTCGGGCCGCGGCATCAGGCTGAGCGCGCCGCAGGTGCCCAGCGGCTTGTCCTCGCGCAGATACCGGATGTTCAGTCCGAGGGCCGAGCCGTCGCCGAAATGGCCTTCGATCTGGTCGGCCTTGTAGTTCACCGCCAGCCAGAAGTTGCGGAACCCCTGCCCCGCCAGATTGCCGACGATGGTGTCGAGGATCGGCCGCGAGCCGACCGTCAGCATCGGCTTCGGCGTGTCGCGGGTCAGTTCGGCCAGCCGCTCGCCCTTGCCGCCGGCCATGATGACCACCGGATTGGCGCGCACCGGGATGTTGAGGAAGTCCTCGACCGTGACCATGCCGACGACGCGGCGGGCGGCGTCGAGGATGGGCAGCTGGCGCAGGCTGTGGGCCCGCAGGGCCGCCAGCATCGCAGCCGGATCCTGATGGTCGTCGGCGCAGACGGGTTTGGGGTTGGCGGCGCCGGCGGCCCGGTCCTCCATGCCCGCGCCCCTGATCAGGGCCCGGCGGATGTCGCCGTCGGACAGGGCGCCCAGAAGCCGCCGCTCCGCGTCGACCACCAGGGCGATGCCCGCCCCCGTCGAGTCGATCGAGATCAGGGCGTCGCGGAACGTCGCCTCGGGCCCGATCAGGGCCTTTTCCCACTGCCTCATTACGCTGTCCCCTGCCCGTCCCCGAGCGCGTCGTCGGGCGCATAGTCGCGCTGCGCCGCCGTGCCGATCAAGCGCCATTGCTGCATCGGCGACAGGCCGTCAGCGGGTCGTTTTGCGGTCATGGCGTCGGGCGTCAGCATCTCGCCGCGACGAATCGGCCGGGCTGCCACCAGCGACCGGCGCGCGATGGCCAGATTGCCCAGCTCGGCGGGGGCCGGCGCCTTCTCCGGCCGGCCGAGGGCGATCTCCACGTCGCGGATGCCGCGGACCATGGCGGCCAGTTCGTCGGGCTCAAGTGAGGCCGGATGGTCGGGACCGGGCCGGGTGCGGCTGAGGGTGAAATGCTTCTCGATCACGCAGGCGCCCCGCGCGACTGCGGCGACCGCCACGGTCAGGCCCAGGCTGTGGTCGGAATAGCCGACCTTGAGCCCGAAGACGTCGGCCATGGTGTCCATGGCGCGCAGATTGATGGCCTCCAGCGGGGCCGGATATTCGGTCGTGCAATGCAGCAGGGTGACCCGCTCACGCAGGGCCGCCTGACCGTCGGCGAAGGCCTGCTCCAGGTCGTCGGGACCTGTGGGGTCGCCGTCGCGCGTCAGGCCGAAAGCGATGACGGTCAGGGCCTGACGCACCTCGTCCAGCGTGGCCATGCCGGTCGAGACGACCAGCGGCGGCCCCACGCGGGCGGCGGCCAGAAGCATGGCCCCCCAGGTCAGGTCGCCGGAGGGGATCTTGATCGCCGGCATGTCGAGGCCGGCCAGGAAGTCCAGGCTCTCCATGTCGAAGGCGGTCGACATGAAGCGCACCCCGCGCCGGGCGCAGCGGTCGGCCAGGACGCGGTGGTCGTCGCGGCTCAGCGCCAGCTTGCGCACCATCTCCAGCTGGGTGCCGCCCTCGCCGGTGTTGGTCTCCTGATAGGCGGCCTTCATGGCGCGCGCGGTCAGGACGGCCTCGGGGAGGAAGGTCTGGAATTTGACCACGTCGGCCCCGGCCTCGGCGGCGACGTCGATCATCCGGCAGGCGTCGTCCAGCGAACCGTCGTGGTTCACCCCGGCTTCGGCGATGATGAGGACGCGATCAGACATGGGGCGGCTCGCCGTCGAAGAACCGCTTGCGCAGCAGGATGTCGCGGGGCGGGGCGGAGATCAGGGCCTGAACGATGCGCCCCGAACTCTGACCGTCGCCATAGGGGTTGTCGAAGCCGGGAACGTCGCCGGCCATGGCGCGGGCGACGGCGGCGGAGATGGCGGCCGGATCCGCCGCGGCGTGCAGCACCGACGGCCCGGCCAGCCGGCCGGCCTGACGCAGACCGACGTTCACCGTGGGCGTGCCCACCGACGGCGCCTCGGCCAGTCCGCTGGAGGAGTTGCCGACCACGGCGTCGCAGGCGGCCATCAGCGGCAGATAGGCCGGGCCGAGGGCGTCATGCAGGCTGACATGGCTGCGGCCCGCGGCGAAGGCTTCCAGCGCCGCATTGAACGCCAGCCCGCCCGGATCGGCGTTGGCGCGGGTGATCCAGAGGGTCACGTCGGTCAGAGGCTCAAGCGCCTTCAGCAAGACGTCCAGTTCGGCCCGCCCCTTGTCCGGCAAGGTCGTCGCGGGGTGGAAGGTCACCAGCAGGTTGCGCGCGCCGAGCGGCCGCCCCAGCCGGGCCTCCAGCGCCTCGCGGGCCATGGCCGGGGCGCGGGTCAGCCTGTCCAGACCGGGGTTGCCGACGACATGGACCCGGTCCGGCGGCTCGCCCATGCGGATCACGCGGCGGGCGGCCTCTTCATGGGTGACGAGATGCAGGTGGGACAGTTTGGTGATGGCGTGGCGGATACCCTCGTCGATCGCGCCTTCGGTGACGTCGCCGCCGCCGATGTGGGCGATCGGAACGCCGGTCAGCATCGCCGCCTGGGCGAGGGCCAGGGTCTCGAACCGGTCGCCCAGCAGCATCATCATGTCGGGTTGCAGGCGCTGCAGCGCCTCGACGGCGCCGGTCAGGCAGGCCGCGCTCGACCGGGCGAGGCCGGCCGGATCGTCGGCGGTCAGGGCCATGGGGACGCGGGCGTCTATGGCGAAGCCGTCGGCCTCGATCTGCCCGACCGTCATGCCGTGGCCTTCCTCGAGATGGGTTCCGGTGACCAGCAGCTGAAGCGACAGGGCGTCCGAGGCGGCGATGTCGCGCATGGGCCAGGTCAGCAGGCCGTAGTCGGCCCGACCGCTGGTCGCCACGCAGATCCGCCGTTTCCCCAACCCCGTCTCCATGATCAAGCTGTAGGCCGCGCGCCTTAGCAACCTGCTACCATGTCCGCGGAGGATCGCATGCGAATCGGATTGTGCGGAACCGGCGGCTTCGCCCGGGAGGTCGCCCCCCTGGCCGCGGCCCAGGCGGAGGCGGGCGGCGTGTGCTTCGTCGACCTCGATCCCGGCGCCGGCGAGCTGAACGGCCTGCCGGTCGTCACCCTGGAGGACGCCCCGGCCGACGCCGCCCTGTCGATCGCCATCGCCGACGCCGCCGTGCGCCGCCGGATCGATGCGGAGATGACCGCCGCGGGCCGGTCCTTCGTCTCCATCATCGCCCCGACCTGCGTCTTCCGCGGCCCGTCGCAGATCGGCGAGGGCGCCATCCTGTGCGACCATGTGGTGATCACCGCCAATGTCGTCATCGGCCGGCATTTCCACGCCAATCTGTTCAGCTACGTCGCCCATGACTGCGTCGTCGGCGACTTCGTCACCCTGGCCCCGCGGGCCTGCATCAACGGCAATACGGTGATCGAGGACGATGTCTATGTCGGGACCGGCGCCGTGCTGAAACAGGGGACGCCGGACAGGCCCTTGCGCATCGGCCGCGGCGCCGTCATCGGCATGGGGGCGGTGGTGACGAAGGACGTGCCGGCCGGCGCCGTCGTCGTCGGCAATCCAGCGCGGGCGCTGGACCGCTAGACGTCCGCCAGTTTCGCGCTGCTGGGCAGGTTGATCACGCTGGCCTCCAGCGCCCCGGCGACCGGCAGGGCGTCGCGCGGGCAGTCCGCATACATCGGCAGGCGATGCATCAGCGTCCACAACGGCCGGGCCATGAAGCCCGCGTCGTTCAGGGTCTCCAGCAGGGCGTCGCGCAGGACCATGTCGGGCCGGTCGAGGATCAGGGCGTTGAGCCAGTGGTTGACCCGGGCGCCGGGCCGGGCGGTCAGCAGGCGGACGCCCCGGACATCGCGGAAGGCGTCCGCATAGCGCTGCGTCAGCACCGCCTTGCGCGCCAGCATGTCGGGCAACCGCTCCAGCTGGGCGCAGCCGAGGGCGGCGTTGAGATTGGGCATGCGGTAGTTCCAGCCCACCTCGTCGTGCACGAACGACCATTTGTGGGGCGTGCGGGCCGTCGTGGTCAGGTGCTTGGCGCGGCGGCCCAGCGCCGGATCATTGGTCAGGATGGCCCCGCCCCCGCCCGTGGTGACGATCTTGTTGCCGTTGAAGCTGAGGGCCGAGACCAGGCCGACATTGCCGACATGCCGGCCGTTCCAGTGCGAGCCCAAGCCCTCGGCCGCGTCCTCGACCAGCGCCAGTTTCCAGCGGGCGGCGGCCTCGGCCAGGGCGTCCAGATCGCAGGGATGGCCGAAGACGTGCATGACCATCAGCGCCCGGATCGGCGCGCCGGTGCGGGTGTTGACGCAGACGTCGCCGTCCACACGGGCGATCTCGTGCAGATATGCGTCCAGCCGGACCGGATCGACGCCCAGGGTCGTCGCCTCGGAGTCCACGAAATGCGGGGTCGCGCCCTGATAGGCGACGGCGTTGGCGGTGGCCACGAAGGTCAGGGTCGGAACCAGAACCTCGTCCCCCGCCTGCACGCCCGCGAGGCGCAGGCAGATGTCGAGGGCGGCCGTGCCGTTGGACGTCGCCACGGCATGGGCGGCGCCGGTGATGCTTTCCAGATCGCGCTCGATGCGGTCGACATAGGCGCCGACGGACGAGACCCAGCCGGTGTCGAGGCAGTCCTTCAGATAGGCCCACTCCCGCCCCCGGAACTCGGGCTCGTGCAGGGAGACGCCGCCCTCGGACGCCGGAAGGGCGGCGCGGACCGCCGCGAGGACCTGATCGGGCAGGCTCACAGCACGTACCGGTCGGTCTTGTAGCGGGCCAGATTCGCGGGATCGCTGAACCAGTCGATGGTCTGTTGCAGGCCGCGCGCGAAACCCTCGCCGCCGCCGTATTCCGGCGACCAGCCGGTCAGGGACGTCATCAGGCTGCTGTCGGCCCACAGCCGCTCGACCTCGCTGGCCTCGGGGCGCAGGCGCTGGTCTTCGGTGACGATGGCCACGTCGCGGCCCATCAGGGCGATGATCCGGCGCGCCGTGTCGCCGATGGAGATCTCGAAGCCGCTGCCGGCGTTGACGGTCTGACCCACGGCCGCGTCGCACTCCGCCAGCGCCTCGAACGCCCGGGCCGTGTCGGCGACGAAGGTGAAGTCGCGCGTCGGGTGCACGGCGCCCAGCCTGATCTCGCCTGCGCCCGCCGCGATCTGGCTGATGACCGTCGGGATCACCGCCCGCGCCGACTGACGCGGGCCATAGGTGTTGAACGGCCGGATCACCGTCACCGGCGTGCCGAAGGCCGCGTGGAAGCTCAGCGCGATCTGGTCCGCGCCGATCTTGCTGGCCGAATAGGGCGACTGGCCCTGCAGCGGATGCGCCTCGGTGATCGGCACGAAGCGGGCGGTGCCATAGACCTCGCTGGTCGAGGTGTGAACCACCCGCTCGACCCCCAGATCCTTCGCCGCCTGGACGATGTTCAGCGTGCCAAGGACGTTGGTTTCGACATAGGTCTGGGGCGAGTGATAGCTGTACGGAATGGCGATCAGGGCCGCGAGGTGGAGCACCACGTCGCATCCGGTCATGGCCGTGCGCACCCCGTGCGGATCGCGGATGTCGCCGGCGAAGACGTCCAGGTTCTTGCGGATGTCGGCCGCGCTTTCGTCCAGCCAGCCCCAGCTTCCCAGACTGTTGTACTGGACGAAGGCGCGCACGTCGCAGCCGCGCCGCACCAGCCGTTCCGTCAGGTGCGAGCCGATGAAGCCGTCCGCGCCGGTGACCAGTATGCGCTTGCCGTCCAGTCTCATGGGGTCCGTTCCGGGCGGCCGATGCGCCGTGGGCCGAAGATGGTTGCTGGCCGTTAAGGAACCGAAAAGGCGATGCGCGCCGGCGCATGGCTGCGGCGGAAAAGCAGGTTGCCTCCTCCGCCTCTATCCTGTCTCTGGGCGAGCCGGCTGTCGATGCCGGCGATTGAAGCTGAGCCATGCCGTCTCGCCGTCTGTTGTCCGCCGCCCTCGCCCTGGCCCTCGCCACTGGCCTGACCGGCTGCGGACAGGCCTCCGGCGGGCCCGCCTCCGCGGCGACCGGGGTCGACGACCCCGCGTCGCAGCGTCTGACCGCCCTCACCGCCCTGGATCAGCGCGTGGCCCGGGTGGCGCAGCGGCTGTCCGAAGCCAATGTCGACCTGTGTCCCGCCGTCCGGCTGGCCGCCGGCTGGGCCCTGCATTCCGCCAGCCAGTACAGCAACGAATTGCGGCCACTGGTCCAGTCGCGGTTCGGTCTGCGAGGCGACCTGCCGGGCGTCCTGTCGGCGCCTCCGGGTTCGGCCGCCGCCGAAGCAGACCTGCGCGAGGGCGATCTGATCGTGGCGGTGAACGGAGCCGCGCTGGACCCCGGTCCCGCCCGGCCCCGGCCCGCCTTCGAGGGTCTGGCCGCCAATATCGCCGTGCTGGATCGCGCCCTGGCCGCCGGCGCGACCCGGCTGGACATCGACCGCGGCGGCCAGCTCCTCAGCGTGACCGTCGAACCCCGTCGCGCCTGCGGCTATGAGGTGCAGCTGAATCCCTCGGACGAACTGAACGCCCGCGCCGACGGGCGGCGGCTGCACATCAGCACGGCCCTGGCTGGCTTCACCCAGTCGGACGACGAACTGGCCCTGATCCTCGGCCACGAACTCGCCCACCACGTCCTGCGGCACCGCACCTGGAGCGACGTCGGCGGCGCGGGCCGTGAAGCCAATGACGCGGCGGCGGTCAGCGGCGCGGGCGACAAGGAGACCCAGGCCGATCGCGTCGGCCTGTTCCTGGCCGCCCGCGCCGGGTACGACACGCGCATCGCCCCCGCCTTCTGGCGCCGCTTCGGAGCCGCCAACTGGCGTGTCCGCTATCCGCAGCTGCGTCACGCCTCGGCCGAGGCGCGCGCCCGCGCGCTGGAGCAGGTGCAGGTCGAGATCGATGTGAAACGGGCCGCCGGCGGACCTCTGCTGCCCTGACCGTCAGTCCGCCGCGCGCTCGGCGGCCTGCAGGTCTTCGAGGGTGTCGATATCGATGGACCGCTCGACCGGCATCTCATAGGCCACGGTCTCGCCCGCCTTGCACAGCGTCCGTTCGGCCCTCAGCCAGGCCAGGTCCGCCGCATAGACGGCGCCGTTGACCCGCCAGGCGGGGGGCAGGTCCTGACGCCGCCAGCCCATGTCAGCCGGCTTTTCGACGAAGGGGCTCAGCCGGCCCGCCGCGTCGCGCCGGAAGATCAGATACGGATGGCAGGGCGCCTCGCTGACGGACACCGCGCCGGGCGCGCCCGTTTCCGCCATCACGGCCAGCGTGGCCTCAATGTCGGCGGCGCTACGCAGGGGCGAGGTCGGCTGCAGCAGCACGACGATGTCATAGCCGGGGACGCGGTCGGCGGCGTCCAGCAGCACGTCGATCGAGGCGGCGGTGTCGCTGGCGAGGTCCGGCGCCCGCCGGAACGGCGCTTCGCAGCCCAGCGCGCGGGCCGTCTCGATGATCTCGGGATCGTCCGACGACAGGATCAGCCGGTCGATGGCGCGCGCGGCCTGCGCGGCCCGGATGGTCCAGGCGATGAGCGGCGCGCCGCGAAACGGCAGCAGGTTCTTGCGCGGCAGCCCCTTCGATCCGCCCCGCGCGGTGACGACGGCCAGAACCGAACGGCCGCCGATCATGACCCGCCCGCCGGCGACCAGCCGAGCTCCGGCAGCACCGCCGCCGACGCCCTCAGCTGCTCCCAGGCGACCATGATGTGATAGAAGGAACTGGCCGGCGCCGGCTCTTCCACGAAGCTTCCGTCGGCCCGCATCTTGTCGCGCCACAGGCCGGTTGGCTCGAGATAGCGCTGCAGGCCGGCCAGCGCCTTGCGCGCGTCATCCAGCAACTGGATCCGGCGACCGCCCTCGGCCGCCTCCGCCAGGATCAGCGCGGCCTTCAGACGTTCGGTCTGGGGCCACAGCCGCGCGTCGGAAGACCGCACGGACAGATCGTCGTTCAGTTCGTTGATCGTCACTCCCCGGACGTCGTCGACGCCCCTGAGGCCGACCGCATAGAGCCGCGCCGCCGCCTCCGTCGCCCAGGCGTCGCCGCCCAGCCGGCCCCGACGGGCGAGCAGCCAGGCCCATTCGAATTGATGCCCCGGCTCGATCAGACGGCCGTCATCGCCCGCCGCCGGCCGCCAGGACTCGTCGAAGAACTCCCGCAGGAAGCCGCCCTCCGGATCAATAAAGGCCCTCCTGGCCAGATCGACGATTTCGTCGGCCATGGCGCGCCAGCCGCCTTTGGGCTCTATTGCATCCCAGGCCATACAGGCCTCGAGCAGATGCATATGGGCGTTGGCCTGATACGGATGGTCGCCCGTTTCGCGCCAACCGCCCGACGGAGCGCGCAGCGCCGACAGGGCGCCGCGCAGGGCATGCGCCCGATCCGCCATCTTCGGGGCCTCGACCCCCGCCTTCGCCGCCGCAGCCAGGGCGAACAGGGCGAAGGCCTGGTCATAGAGAGAGGCGCTGTCGTCGAGAACCTCGCCCCGGGATGAAACCCGCGTCCGATAAAGGCCGTCGGACCGCAGATTGGTCGCCTCAAACCGGTCGAGGCCGCGGGACACCAGCGAGCGCCACGGCCCTGCCCAATCCATCATCCCCGCCGTCGCATAGACATAGGCCTGACGCCCGTGCACCCGGGCGCGGCGGAAATCCCCGACAGGTTGACCCGACAGCGCAATCGCCTCGTGAAACCCGCCGTCGTCGTCCACGCCGATCGTCGCCCAGACCGGCAGGGCGTTCAACCGGATCCACCGGTCCAGGCTTCGCGCCCGATCCGCCAGGGTATCGCCCTCGGGAGCGGCGCCTCGCGCATGGGCCGGCGAGGCCATGCGGATCCGTTCGACCAGACCCTTCACCTCTTGCGCCCGGTCCAGACTGCACACCAGAACCGCGTCCGGCTCCGCGATGATGACGATGTTCGAAATGCCTGCGGTGGCGACGATCATGCCATTCGCAGCGCGGACCAGACCCGTGTCCCCCTCGGTCGCAAACCACTCGCCGCGGTTCCCCGATCCAAGCGCTTCAACCGCATCCCACGCGCCGAGGTCGGACCAGCGATAATCGACGGGCATCACCGAGATCCGGTCGCTCTGTTCCATAACCGCATAGTCGATCGATACTTTCGGAGCCTGCTGGAAAGCCTCCGTCAGCGTCATCACGGCCCCGGCCCCGGCCCCGACAGGCAAGGCTGCGCGCGCCGCGGCAGAAACCGCAGGGGCGAACGCATCCAGCTGGTCCAGAAGCACGTCGGCCCTGACCATGAAGTTTCCGCTGTTCCACAGATAGCCGTCGCGGACATACATCTCTGCCCGGGTCCGGTCCGGCTTCTCCACGAACGCCCGGACCGGCGAAAGTCCCGCGGTCTCCGGATGGATATAGCCGTAGGCGGAGGAGGGCTCGGTCGGCCGGACGCCGAAAGTGATGATCCGCCCTTGCCCGGCTGCGTCGTGGGCATCCAGCACGGCGGCCCGGAAGGCGGCGTCGTCCGGAATGTGGTGGTCCGAGGCGACAAACAGCGCCACGCCGTCTGGAGCCACGCCCGTAATCCACGCCGCTGCGGCGGCCATGGCCGGAGCCGAATCCCGGCCCTCGGGCTCGAGCAGAACGACGGCCTCAAGGCCAAGGGCCGCCAATTGCTCGGCGATGAACCCGCGGTGCGCCTGCCCGGCCACCACCATCAGCTGTCCGCCCTCGGCGGCCAGCGGAGCGACCCGACGGGCCGTCTCCTGGAACAGCGACAGCTCGCTGACGAAGTCGATGAACTGTTTGGGCCGGACCGGTCGCGACGCGGGCCAGAGGCGCGTTCCCGCCCCGCCGCACAGGATTACTGGAAATATCGCCACGCCTGCCCCTCGTTTTCAGGAGCCATAGACGCGGGAAGCGCGCTCGGCAAACGCGCTTCCATACTCCGCCCCGCGCCCTAGAACGTCTTCCCCCAGCTTCCCATCAGGGTGAAGGTCGTCGGCGACGCCCGCACGTTCTGATCGTCCCGCGTAACCATGCCCCGCAGGCTCAGCGCCGAGCCGTCGCCCAGCCGGTGGACGCTGCCCAGCGACATGTCGATCTGGCGGCCGCTCGGCGTCGCCGAGAAGGTCCGCTCGGAGAAGGTCAGCTCGTCGAAATAGGCCGCGGGGGAATCGGGCAGGTACGCGCTGAACACCCCGCTCTCGGTCCGCAGCGGCTGCGAGATCGACCAGGTCAGGGTCTCGCAGGCGAAGCCCAGCTGTTTGCAGAAGGTCGTCAGGCCCAGCGACCAGGTCGAGCTGACCGCCGTCTCGGACAGGTTCAGGAACCGGCCGGTCAGGTCGGTGCGCGCCCAGCCCATTTCGGCGTTCAGGAACAGATTGGACCGCAGGGCGAACTCGCCACCGACAGAGCCGAAGGTCGTGGTGCTGGGCAGGGCGAAGCCCGAGTCCAGCGGCGCATAGGACCCCAGCGGCCCCATCTTCTCGTCCAGTCCTCCGACCGCGAACCGCAGGCGGCTGGTCGGCGTGGCCCGCCAGTCGGCGGCGAAGCGGGCGTAGCTGGAGACCTCCTCCTCCCGCGCCTGGAAGGGCATGGCCCGGTCGCCGACGCCGGTGTCGGCCGTCAGGGTCACGGCCCCGACGCGAACGGCGCCCAGCCAGGCCCGGTCGACCTGGGCCAGGGCGGCGAATTTGTCGCCGGCGCCCAGCTCGAACGGCGAGCGGGCGCCGTTGCGCCCCTGCCAGAAGGCGACCGCGCCGCGCCCGGCCGAGAACTCGACCATCATGTCCTCGCGCCGGCGCTCGTCCAGCCAGGGGGTGATGAGGTTGGTCGACGCGGCCAGGTCCCACGGGCTGTCCTGCACCGCCGCCCCGGTCGTCAGCGACAGGGTCGACCCCATGGGGCCCGCCACGGTCAGATGCGCCTGCTCGCGCGGGGCCATGGGCAGCATGTTGGCGACGCCGCGGGGCGCCAGGCCGTAGCTGCCGGCCAGATCCACCCGGAACAGGCGGTTGAAGTCGTCGTGGCCCACCGTGTCCAGCGCGCCGCCCGACCGCCTGAGGGCGTCGCCGAAGGCCCCGCCGGTGTAGGCGAACCGGTCCGTCGTGACCGAAACATTCTGGCCGCCGAGGGTCTTGACCGAGGTCGAGCCGACCGGCTGGAAGGCCTGGGTCAGGTCGAGCAGGCCGCGGCCATAGACGTTGTCGGTGCCCGCGGCCCCGGCGTCGCGCGCGGTGGTCAGCAGGATCTGGACCGCCTCGCGTCCGGTCAGATTGGGAAAGGCCTGCAGCAGCAGGGCCAGGGCTCCGGCCACGGCGGGCGCGGAGAAGGAGGTGCCGTTGACGCGATAGCAAAGCGTCCCGTCGCAGCCGGTGATCACATCGACCCCCGGACCGCTGAGATAGTTGTTCGCCGCCACGCCGGCCCGGTTAGAGAAGGCGGCCATGATATTGGAGCTGCTGTGGGCGCCCACCACGATGATGTTGCCGGCGAAGCGGATATCGGCGGCGTAGCGGCCCGGATATTCGGGATTTCCGCCTTCCGGCTCGTCGCCCGCGTTTCCGGCCGCGATCGCGAAGACCAGACCCGCGTTGACGCCGCGCTGCAGCGCGCTCTCGAACGCCGCGCCCATGGGCCCGTCGCCCCCCAGCGACATGTTCAGGACCCGGATATTGTTCGCGATCGCATAGTCGATGGCGCGGATCAGGTTGGCGGTGCTGAAGCAGACCTGCTCCTCCTCCGGGTCGTCGTCGCAGTTGCCAGGCGTGTCGGTGCGGATCGAGATGATGGTCGATTCATAGGCGACCCCGATCGTGCCGAAGCCGTTGAAGCCCGCGGCGATGACGCCCGACACGAGGGTGCCGTGGTCGTCGGGGCCGTCCGGCGTGCTCCGCCCCGGCACGATGTCCGTCGATGCGGTTGAAATGCGCCCGGCCAGGTCCGGCTGCGAGAAGTGGATGCCGGAATCCACAACCCCGACATTGATCCCGCTACCGGTCGCGCCCGCGTTCCAGGCGTTGATCGCCCGGACGTTGGCCACCCCGTAGTTGCGCAGATATTCGGCCGAGCTGGCGGAAGGCGGCGGCGCGGGAGGCGGAGGGGGCGGCGGCGGGGGAGGCGGCGGCGGAGGCGGAGGGGGCGGAGGAGGAGGCGGCGGGGGCGGGGTGACGATTCCACCTCCGCCGCCGCCTCCGCCGCCGCCCCCGCCACAGGCGGCGAGCGGCGTCAGAACCGCGGCGAGAAACAGGGCCCGGGACACCAGTCCCACTGCAAATCGGTTGCGCATGTAATTACCCGACCTAGCCCCGCCGCGACCCTAGAGGCCGGATCGTCGGTTAGGCAATGCTTACAATGGCTTTCGGGCCGGTAAACAAATCGAGAACAGCGTGGCCGGTCTTGGAACGGGCGCGTGACTGGTGCACATCTGGAGCCGGCGGGGAGGCCACAATGTCAGAACCCATCCGGTCCATCCTGATCGTCGGCGGCGGCACGGCCGGCTGGATGGCCGCGGCCGCCCTGCAGCGGTCGCTGGGCCCCCACGCAAAGGTCTCGCTGGTCGAGTCCGACGAGATCGGCATCGTCGGCGTGGGCGAGGCCACCGTGCCTCCGATCCGGGACTTCAACGCCATGATCGGCCTGGACGAGGCCGAATTCATGCGCGAGACAAAGGCCACGCTGAAGGTCGCCATCGTCTTCAAGGACTGGGGCCATATCGGCAACCGCTACGTCCACCCGTTCGGCACCTTCGGGCGCGGCCCCACCCTGGCGGAGTTCCAGCAGACGTATTTCGCGCTCAAGGCCCGCGGCCTGGCCGGCGATCTGGGCGAATACTCCGTCTGCTGGCGCGCCGCCGACGCGGGCAAGGTCGGCGACCGCGACCCCGACCCGCGCTCGCCGAGGAACAGCCTGTTCACCGCCTATCATTTCGACGCCGGCCTCTACGCCCGGTACCTGCGCAAGGTCTGCGAGGGCCGGGGCGTCGAGCGGGTCGAGGGCAAGATCGTCGATGTCATCCAGCGCGGCGAGGACGGCTTCGTCGACGGCGTGACGCTGGAGGACGGTCGCGTTCTCAAGGCCGACCTGTTCATAGATTGCACAGGGTTCCGCGGCCTGCTGATCGAGGGCGCTCTGAAGGCCGGCTATGAGGACTGGTCGCACTGGCTGCCCGTCAACCGGGCCATGGCCGTGCCCTGCGCGAGCGTGAAGCCTCTGACGCCGTACACCCTGTCGACGGCGCGCGAGGCCGGATGGCAGTGGCGCATCGCCCTGCAGCACCGCACCGGCAACGGCTATGTCTATTGCTCGGATCACCTGTCGGACGAGGCGGCGCGCGAGACCCTCCTGGCCAATCTGGACGGCGAGCCCCTGGCCGAGCCGCGCCCGCTGCGCTTCGTGACCGGCCGGCGCAAGAAATACTGGGACCGGAACGTCGTCAGCCTGGGCCTGTCCAGCGGCTTCATCGAACCGCTCGAATCGACCAGCATCCATCTGGTCCAGTCCGGCATCTACCGCCTGCTGCAGCATTTCCCGGACATGGACTTCAGCCAGACGAACATCGACGGCTACAACCGGCGCCTGGGCCGCGAGGTCGAGTTGATCCGCGACTTCGTCATCCTGCACTACCACGCGACCCAGCGGGACGACTCGCCGTTCTGGCGTCAGGTCGCCGCCATGCCGATCCCCGACACCCTGGCCGAGCGGGTCGAGGCTTTCCGCGACCGCGCCCTGCTGTACCAGGTCGGGGCCGACGAATATTTCAGCCAGGGATCGTGGCTGGCGGTCATGTACGGCCAGGGCATCGTCCCGCGCGGCCCCAATCCTCTCTACGCCTATCAGGACGCCGACAGGTCAGCGGCGGGGCTGCGCCACGTCTCCGAGGTGCTGGCGCGGACGGTGGACGGCCTGCCCGAACACGAGGCCTATCTGCGGGCCAACGCCATGTGGTCGGGCGAGGCCTAGAGGGCGGGATCGTCGACCGGCGCCGGACTGTCGGTCGCCACGACCACCGGGCTTTCGCGCCACGCCGCCGCGGGGTTCAGAGCCGCCGTCGCCTCGAGGAAGGTGCCGGGCTTCATTGACGGCTCCTTCGCCGTCTGCAGTCCGGCGACCCGCGCCAGATCGGCGATGAAGGTGATGCAGTTGCGGCGGCGCAGGTCGTACAGCGACCCTTCCGGACCATTCCACCAGTCCGAACGGGCGCGGACGGCGCGATAGGTTTCGTCGCTGACCGTCATCCGCAGATAGGGTTTCCCCTCCCCCACATAGCGGGCCTCCGGCGTGGCCACGACGCCGGGGCCGGTGGCCAGCAGCAGGTGCGGACCGGGATATTTCGCGGTGAAACCCGCCGCCCAGTCGACCGCGTCGCCGGTGTCGTCCAGCGTCCCCGAGGCATGGACATAGGCATGGGGGAACAGCAGTTCTCCGCCGCGCACCCGCGCGCCGGGGTGGGCGTAGAAGGTCAGGGTCACCGCCGCCCAGGCCGGGGCGGCGATCAGGGCCAGGGCCAGGCCCAGCAACCCCGCGCGTCTCATCATGGCGATCATGCACTTCTCCACGGCCCCGCCCTATCCTGCGAGACCGGGACCCAAACGCGCAAGGGCCGCCGACGATGCGCCGGCGGCCCTGCCCTGTCGTTCGATCGATCTCGCTCAGTGCGGCGCGGGAGCCGCCGCGCCGTCGCCGTTGCGCACCCGCGTCCGCGCCGCGGCGATGGCGAACACCGTCAGGGCGGCGTAGCCCACCAGCGGCACGACGAAGGCGGGCGTCAGCGAACCCCCCGCCGCATCGGCGATCTGACCCGCGATCAGCGGCAGGATCGCCCCGCCGATGATGCCGAACACCAGCAGACCCGAGGTCGCCGCGGCCGGCGCGCTGGACCGCTCCAGCGTCAGGGTGAAGATGGTCGGGAACATGATCGAGTTGAACAGGCCGATCGACAGGGCCGCATAGGCCGCCGTGGTTCCGCCCGTCTGGGTCACGACCGCGCACAGCAGGCCGGCGCAGACCGTGCAGACCGCCAGCAGGACGCCGGCGGGCACGCGCGTCAGCAGGGCGCTGCCCGCGAACCGGCCGATCATGGCGCCGCCCCAGTAGAAGGCGACCATCTTGCCGGCCTCTTCCAGCGGGATGTTCAGGATGCCCTCGCTGTTCAGGAAGTTGGTCAGCATCGAGCCGATGGCCACTTCCGAGCCGACGTAGATGAAGATGGCCAGGGCGCCGAACAGGGCCCAGGGCGAACCGAAGGCGGCCAGGGGCGAGGCGCCCGCGACGGCGGCCGGGGCGGCGGCGTTGATCTTCTTGCGCGCCGTGAAGATGAAGGCCGCCAGCAGGGCGAAGAAGGCGCCCATGGCCAGGAAGCCGGCGTCGATGCTGCGCAGGGACTCGTTGCGCGTGGCCACGGTGACCACGGCCCCGGCGGCGAAGACGCCGCCCGTCAGCAGCACATGCGACCCCAGCCACGGTCCGATCGTCGTACCCAGGGAGTTGAAGGCCTGGGAGAAGTTGAGCCGGAAGTGGGAGCTCTTCCGCGCGCCCAGTTCCGCCACCAGCGGATTGGCCGCGACCTGCAGCAGGGTCACGCCCGAGGCGATGACGAACAGGGCCAGCAGCACGCCGGCGTACTGATCCATCATCGTCGCCACCGGCACGATCAGGCAGCCCAGCACCATGGTCGCCAGGGCGGCGATGATCGCCCGGCTGTAGCCCAGCCGCGCCAGCACATAGGAGGCCGGGATCGAGGCCACGCCATAGGCGATGAACCAGGCCGAGGTGGTGAAGAAGGCCTCGGTGTAGCTGAGGTCGAACACCCGCCGCACCGCCGCGATCAGCGGGTCGATCAGCGAGGTGGCGAAGCCCCAGGCGAAGAACAGGGTCGTCACATAGGCGAAGGCCGCGCCGGTCTTCTGGGTGGTCGGAACTTGGGTGTCGGTCATTTCACTCCCCCTGATCGCCGCGTCGTCCCCGCGCGCGGCCGTTGGCGTCCTTGGTTTCATTCGTGAACGGTCGCGTCCAGCGGTTTGATCCGGATCGTAACCAAAAGTGGCCGGGCGCCCCCGCCGGAAAGCGAAAGGGCCGCCCCGGCTTCCCGAAGCGGCCCCTTCCCGACCGGTTGGGACGGTCAGTAGCGGTAGTTCAGTCCGAACAGGAAGGTCCGGCCGTAGGACTGGTAGTCGATAATCCGGCGCTCATCGCCGGCCTCGTAGGTGTAGAACGGCTCGTCGGTCAGGTTGTTGACCTGGAACAGGGCCGACAGGCCGTCCAGCGGTCCCGACTGGAACTCGTAGCCGATCTGGGCGTCCACGATGTTCTCGGGCGCGACCTGACGGAAGGTGCGGCCGTTGCCGAAGCCGGCGACCTCGCCCAGGAACTCGGACCGGTAGCGGTTCGAGATGCGTGCCTGAACGCCGTCCTTCTCATAGTAGAGGGTGACGTTGGCGACCGTTTCCGACAGGCCGGGGATCGGCGTGGCGGGGTTCGACAGATCGGGCTGGATCTTGCTTTCGGTCTGCGACACCGAGAACTGGCCGCCGAAGCCTTCCAGCCAGGGCGAGATGAAGTCGAACGGGGTCGAGACCGCGAATTCGAAGCCGTACAGCTCGCCGCCCTCGCCGTTCTCGGGCTGGGTGTAGGTGCCCTGGCGGTAAACCCCGGTCGCCGGCGGGAAGCCCGTGTAGTCGAAGGGCGAGGTCCGGTCGTAAACGTAGGTCTCGAGGTCCTTGTAGAAGGCCGCGATCGAGAAATAGGCCGAGCGGCCGAAATACTGCTCGAACGACACGTCGAAGACGTTGGCGATCCACGGACGCAGCTGGGGATTGCCCCCGTTGCCGGTGAAGGGCGGGTTCTGCGGATCGTAGGCCGGGGTGCCGGCGCCGGGGGCCGCGGGATCGTCAAGCGCGGCGTTGTAGCTGAACGTCCGGCTGGCGCGCATCTGGTCCATCCGGGCGCGCGACAGGGTGCGGGCCGCGGCGACGCGCAGGTAGCGGGAGTCGGCCAGCTCGAAGATCAGGTTGGCGCTGGGCAGGATCTCCCAATACTGGTCGTCGCCCGAGACGGCGATGGATTCGGACATGCCGGTGCCGGTCTGACGCGCCGCGAAACCGTCCGAGCTCTGGTCGGTGTACTGCGCCTGGATGCCGAAGTTGCCGGTCAGGGGGAACGAGCCCACCATCGTGTCGATGTCGAACTTGACGAAGGGCGTGGTGACCTTCTCCTCGACCACCCAGTTGCCCGCGCGCACGTCGGCGTTGGGGTTGCGGATCATGTTGTAGAAGCCGCTCTGCACCAGGCCGAGGGCGTCGTAGCTGATCATCCGGGGAATGCCGAGATAGGCCAGCGAGGTCGGGTCGAGGCGGAACTGCGTCGGCACGACGGGCGAGGCGCCGCCGGGCACGCCGAGGTAGAACTGGTCGTTGATCAGTTCCTTCTCGCGCTGCGAGGCATAGACGCCGACCTCGACGCCGCTGACGAAGGCCCAGTCCACATCGCCCTCGACCGAGAAGCGGGCGCCGTACAGTTCGTCATTGACCGTCGGCGAGTTCAGATAGCCGTCCTGGCCGCCGGGGATCACGTCGCCGCCCCAGCCCTGCGGGCTGGTCAGGCGGATCAGGTTGAAGTCGCCGTAGTCCAGACCGGCCGTGAAGCGGGTGATGTCCTCGCTGGTGTTGAAGCCGATCGTGTCGGTCGCCCCGACGGGACCGCGGCCGGTGCCGGCGTAGGTTTCCAGGATCTGGTCGGTGCGCTCGACGCCCGAGTAGTTGATGTCGGCGTTCAGCGACCAGGTCTCGTCGAGCTGGAACTCGCCGTTCCATCCCAGCGAGGTCATGGTGCTTTCGCGCGTGTTCACGTCGTTGCGGACCACGCCCTTGACGCCGGTATAGGTGCCGGCGACGACCAGTCCGTCCTCGACGGTGTAGCCCGGCTGCAGCTGGGCCGAAGACCAGAACAGCGGCAGTTCGATGCCGCGCAGGATCTGGGTGTTGTCGAACTCCGAATAGAAGGCGTCGAACGTCATGTGGACGCGGTCGTTCGGCTTCAGTTCCAGCACGCCGATGTAGCCGTTCCGCTCCAGGTTGGCGGACATGACATAGGGCTTGGAGCCGCCGATGACGCGCGGCCCGCCGCCGGTGACCTCGGGATAGCCCCAGGCGTTGAAGCGCTCGGACTGATAAGGGCTTTCGATGTGGGCGTAACCCAGCACGATGCCGACCGTGTCGTCGGCGAACTGGTCGATGTAGGAGACGCTGTAGCGCCAGCCGCTGTCGTCCGTGCCGGCGTTCAGCGCGCCGATGTCGTTGACCTCATAGCGCAGGTTCGCCGCGACGGCCCGGCGGCCGTATTCCAGCGGACGGATGACGCGCAGGTCGACGGTGCCGGCCAGACCCTGGCCGATCAGGGCCGAATCCGGGGTCTTGTAGACGACGACGCTGCCCAGCAGTTCGGACGGATACTGGTCGAACTCGACGCCGCGGTTGTCGCTGGTCGTCACCTGCTCGCGGCCGTTCAGCAGGGCCGTGGTGAAGTCCGGGCCCAGGCCGCGGATCGAGATGTTCTGGCCCCGGCCGTCCAGGCGTTGCAGCGAAAGGCCCGGCAGACGGCCCAGGGATTCGGCGATCGAGACGTCCGGCAGCTTGCCGATGTCCTCGGCGGTGACGACCTCGACGATCGAGGTCTCGTTCCGCTTGGTCGCGATCGAGCTCTCGATCGCGGAGCGGATCCCGGTGACGACGACCTCGTCGACCTCGGTCGGCTCCTGCGGCGTGCTCTGGGCCGCGGCGGATCCGGCGAAGGCCATGAAGCCGACCACGCCGATGGCGGCGCCGGCCAGCAGACGCGCACGTCGAGTGAGTGGGGTTTTCATCGTCATTCTCTCCCTGGGGCCGGCGCATTTCTGTCGAAGCGTCCGGTCTGTCATCGCAAAGTTATGCAAACTTATGGGAACCTTGCAAGACGGTAATCTTATCGGAGGGTTTCCAGCGTGGCGAAAATGTGACGGGCCGCACGGCTATACTGCACTGCACAAGGCGATTCTGCCCCGCACCGCCGCATTTCAGACATGTGACGGGGTGGATTGACAGACGGGCCCAGCACTGCAAAATCTTGCAAACTGATCCAGCGAGCCACGTCGTTCGCGGACATGGAGAGGAACGGGCCAATGACGAAGGGACGCCTCAACCGGTGGAATCGCGCCTGCGTCGCCGCCCTGGCGGTCGCCGCGGCCGCGTCATGCGCCTCCGCCGCCTGGTCGCAGACGGCGCCGGACAGCCTCGAGAGGCTGCGCCAGCGGCCGGCCGAGGACGAGGTCGTCTACTTCCTCATGCCCGACCGGTTCGAGAACGGGGACGCGGCCAACGACCGCGGCGGCCTGCGCGGCGACCGACTGGTCACCGGCTATGACCCGACCGACCACGGCTTCTATCACGGCGGCGATCTGAAGGGCCTGACCGAACGGCTCGACTATATCCAGGGCATGGGCGCCACCGCCCTGTGGATCGCGCCGGTGTTCCGCAACAAGCCGGTCCAAGGCCCGCCCGGGCACGAAAGCGCGGCCTATCACGGCTACTGGATCACCGACTTCACCCGCGTCGATCCGCATCTGGGGACCAACGACGACTTCCGCGCCCTGGTCGACGCCGCCCATGCGAGGGGGATGAAGGTCTATCTGGACATCGTCATCAACCACACGGCCGACGTCATCCGTTACCGGGAATGCCCGCAGAACGACTGCGGCTACCGCTGGAAGGGCGACTATCCCTACAGCCGCCGCGGCGGGCTGTCGGGCGAGCCGATCAACGAAGGCTTCACCGGCGCGCCGGGCGGCGATTTCGGGGCCCTGACCAGCCCGGACTATGCCTACACGCCCTACGTCCCGGCCGGCGAGGAGGGGGTGAAGGCCCCGGCCTGGCTCAACGACGTCGGCCTCTATCACAACCGGGGCAACAGCGCCTGGTACAGCGAAGCCCGCATGGACGGCGACTTCTCCGGCCTGGACGACGTCTTCACCGAGCACCCGCGGGTGATCCAGGGCTTCATCGACCTGTACGGCCAGTGGATCGACGACTACGGCATCGACGGCTACCGCATCGACACCGCCCGCCACGTGAACCCCGAGTTCTGGCAGGCCTTCGTCCCCGCCATCCTCGAGCGGGCCCGGGCGAAGGGCATCCCCAACTTCCACATCTTCGGCGAGACCTACGACTTCCAGTCGGGCACGGCCGCCATGCACACCGTGGTCGACGGCCTGCCGACGGTGCTGGACTTCGCCTATCAGCGCGTCGTCCAGAACATGGTCACGGGCGTCCAGCACCCCGACGCCATGGGCTATCTGCTGATGGAGGACGCCATCTACGCCGGCGGCGTCCAGACGGCGCTGAAGCTGCCGACCTTCACCGGCAACCACGACATGGGCCGGATCGGACACCTGATCCTGCACGCCAGGCCCGACATCTCCGACGCCGAACTGCTGGACCGCTCGACCCTGGCCCACGCCCTCGTCCTGCTCGGCCGCGGCGTGCCGGTGATCTATTACGGCGACGAACAGGGCTTCACCGGCGACGGCGACGACCGCCGCGCGCGGCAGGACATGTTCCCGACCCGCGTCGCCTCCTACGCCGACGACCGCCGCATCGGAACCGCCTCGGGCCCGTTCGACCCGAACGCCGACATGTACCGCCGCATCGCCGAAATGAGCCGCGTCCGCGCCGCCGACAAACGCCTGCGCCGCGGCCGCGTCGTCGTGCGCACCGCTGACCAGACGCCCGGAATCCTCGCCATCTCGCGTCTGGATGATGACGGCGAGACCTTGGTGGTGTTCAACACCTCAACCGAGGCGCGCACCGCCAATGTCGCGGTCGAGCTCGGGTCCGCCGAATGGCGCGCCCTGATCGGATCGTGCCCCGCCCGCAGCGCCGCTCCGGGCTCAGTTTCCGTGTCCCTGCCCGCCCTGGGCTATCTTGTCTGCGTATCCGAAAGACCAGCGTGACCGCCCAGATTCTCGAACAGCCCGCCCCCCTGACCGACGCCGCCGACTGGTGGCGCGGCGCCGTCATCTATCAGGTCTATCCGCGCAGCTTCGCCGACACCAACGGCGACGGCGTCGGCGATCTGGCCGGCGTCACGGCCCATCTCGACTATATCGCCTCCCTCGGCGTGGACGGCGTCTGGCTCAGCCCCTTCTTCACCTCGCCGATGAAGGATTTCGGCTATGACGTCGCCGACTATTGCGACGTCGATCCGATCTTCGGCAGCCTCGCCGACTTCGATCGCCTGATCGAAAAGGCGCACCGACTCGGCCTGAAGATCATCACCGACCTGGTCTTCGCCCACACCTCGGACCAGCACGCCTGGTTCCAGGAAAGCCGCCAGTCCCGCACCAATCCGAAGGCCGACTGGTTCGTCTGGGCCGACGCCAAGGCCGACGGCTCGCCCCCGTCCAACTGGCAGTCCGTCTTCGGCGGCCCGGCCTGGACCTGGGACGCCCGGCGCGGCCAGTACTACATGCACAACTTCCTGCCGGAGCAGCCGCAGCTGAACCTGCACAATCCGGATGTGCAGGACGCCCTGCTGGACGCCGCCCGCTTCTGGCTGGACCGCGGCGTCGACGGCTTCCGCTTCGACGCCATCAACTTCTCGATGCACGACCCGAAGCTGACGGACAATCCGCCCCTGCCGCCCGGCGGCAAGCGCACCCGGCCGTTCGACTTCCAGGACAAGGTCCACAACCAGTCCCAGCCGGGCATCGTCGACTTCCTCGCCCGCATCCGCGCCCTGACCGACAGCTACGGCGGCCGCTTCAGCGTGGCCGAGGTGGGCGGCGACCACGCCGAGCGGGAGATGCAGGCCTTCACCCAGGGCGACGACCATCTGAACAGCGCCTATGGCTTCCTCTACCTCTACGCCCCGGCCCTGGGCGCGGCCCTGGTGCGCGAGGGGGCCGAGGCCTGGCACGGCCGGGACGGTCAGGGCTGGCCGTCCTGGACCTTCTCGAACCACGACGCCCCGCGGGCCATCTCGCGCTGGGCCGGGGGCCGCGATCTGCGGGCCTTCGCCGAGATGGCGATGCTGCTGCTCATGACCCTGCGCGGCAACGTCTTCATCTATCAGGGCGAGGAACTGGCCCTGCCCCAGGCCGAGGTGCCGTTCGACCGGCTGGTCGATCCCGAAGCCATCGCCAACTGGCCCCAGACCCTGGGCCGCGACGGCGCCCGCACGCCCATTCCGTGGACGGAGCATCTGCCCCAGGCCGGCTTCTCGACCGTCGAGCCCTGGCTGCCCCTGGACCCGCGCCACGTCGCCCTGTCGGTCGACCGGCAGGAAGCCGACCCGTCATCCATGCTGCACGCCACGCGGCGCCTGGTCGCCTTCCGCAAGGCGCACCCCGCCCTGACCCTGGGCGAGATGACGCTGCTGGACCGCAACGACGACCTGCTGGCGTTCGAACGGGTCCATGACGGCGAGCGTCTGCTCTGCGTCTTCAACCTCGGCTTCGAGCCCGTGGTCTGGACCCTGCCGGAAGGCCACCGGATCCTCCAACAGGTCAATCTGGAAGGCCCGCCGACCGGCATGCTGCCGCCGACGGCCGGACTGGTTCTGGCGGCGGGATGACCTCAGCCGCCGCAGCTCTCGCGCACGATCAGGTCGGTGGGGATCCGCTCCGACCGGCCGACCGAGTCGCCGGGGTTGTCGAGCAGCTTGGACACCAGAAGGCGGCCCGCCTTCATCGTGTCCTGGGCGATCGTCGACAGGGCGGGGCGGCTGTAGCGGCTGAACGGCACATTGTCGAAACCGATGACCGACACGTCCTCGGGCACCCGCAACCCCGCATGCAGCAGGGCGCGCACGGCGCCCAGGGCGATCTGGTCCGAGGCGCAGACGACGCCGTCGAACTTCACCCCGCGCCGGATCAGGCTGTCGACCGAGGCCTCGGCCGACTCGACCTCGAAATGGGCCTCCATGATCAGGTCCGGATCGACCTCGATGCCGGATTTGGCCAGGGCTTCCAGATAGCCGCGATGCCGCTGCATGGCCTCGGGCGGATCGAGGTCGCCCAGAAACACGATCCGCTTCCGCCCCAGGCGCGCCAGATGCAGGGTCGCTCTTCGCCCGCCGGCCAGGTTGTCCGATCCCACCGAGCAATAGGCCTGATCCGGCATCTGGGCGCCCCAGACCACGAACCGGCCCTCGGTCTCGGCCAGCCGGTTCAGGCTCTGGTGCAGGGTGCTCTGCCCAAGGAAGATCACCCCGTCGCCGCGGCTGGTGTTCAGGGCCGCCGACAGGTCGTCATACGACGTCGGCGAGAAATGGCTCATGATCACGTCGCAGCCGCGCTCGCGCGCCGCCTCGCCGACCCCGGCCAGAAGCTCGAGGAAGAAGGGGTCGCTCAGCCGGCCCTCGCGTCCCTGCGGACGCGGCGTCACCAGGGCGATCACGCCGTCGGCGCCGATCGGTCCGGCGGGCATGTAGCGGCGGAACGGATAGTCGTGCTCGCGCGCCAGCTTCCAGATCAGCTGTTTGGTGCGGGCGTTGACGGCCGGGCTGTCGTTGAGCGCCCGCGACGCCGTGGATATCGATACGCCCGCCAGCCGGGCCAGGTCTTCCAGACGGGTGTTGCGGCGGCTCACTCAGCGGCTCCGGTCGAAAACATGCCTGCAAAATTTGCTGCAAACCTTGCTTGTTCTGCGCCGCTCCCGCCGCGCTTGGCAAGTCCTGTTCCGTGGAGCGCCTCCCGATGCTGACCCGACGTTTCCTGATTTCGACCACCGCCGTCCTGGCCTCCCTGCCTGCCGCCGCCAGGGCGCAGGAGGCGGCGGCCGCGGTCGGCGCGACCTCGCCCGACGGCGTCCTGTCCGTGTCCGTGACGGTCACCGGCGAGGGCCGTCCCGAATACAGCGTCAGCCGCCTGGGCCGCCCGGTCATCGCCCCGTCCCGCCTCGGCTTTCTGCTGACCGACGCGGCCAAGCTGGAGCGCAATTTCGCCGTCACCGCCGAGGCCCCGACCAGCCACGACGACACCTGGGAGCAGCCGTGGGGCGAGCGTCGCTTCATCCGCAACCGCTACACCCAGCTGCGCGTCCACCTGACCGAGCGGGGCGGGCTCGAGCGGCGCATCGACGTCGTCTTCCGCCTCTATGACGACGGGATCGGCTTCCGCTACGAATTCCCCGACCAGCCCAATCTGAAGACCGTCAACATCGGCGACGAGCTGACCGAATTCGCCGTCGTCGATTCCGGCACGGCCTGGTGGATCCCCGCCTTCGAATGGAACCGCGAGGAATATCTCTACAACCGCACCCGGATCGACGCCGTCGGGGTGGCCCAGACGCCCCTCACCGTCCGCACCGACGACGGCCTGCACGTCTCGATCCACGAGGCGGCCCTGGTCGACTATTCCGGCATGAACCTGCGCCGCGTCGAGGGCGGCCGGTTCAAGGCCTTCCTGACCCCCGGCCTGACCAATGCGGCGGTCGAGCTGACCGCCCCCTTCACCACCCCGTGGCGCACCCTGCAGATCGCCGACCGCGCCGGGGACCTGGTCGAATCCAGCCTGATCCTGAACCTCAACGAGGCCAATGCGCTGGGCGACGTCAGCTGGTTCAGGCCGATGAAATATGTCGGCATCTGGTGGGAGATGCACCTCGACCTGAAGAGCTGGAACTCGGGTCCCAAACACGGCGCCACCACCGAAAACGCCATCAAGCACATCGACTTCGCAGCCGAACACGGCTTCGGCGGCGTGCTGATCGAGGGCTGGAACGTCGGCTGGGACGGCGAGTGGTTCGGCACGGGCTGGAACTACAGCTTCACCCAGGCCTACCCCGATTTCGACATCGAGCGCGTCGCCGCCTACGCCCGCCGGAAGGGCGTCGAGATCATCGGCCACCACGAAACCGGCGGCAACGCCTTCCACTACGAGCAACAGCTGGACGCGGCCTTCGCCCAGATGCAGCGGTTCGGCTGGCATTCGGTCAAGACCGGCTATGTCGCCGACGCCGCCGGCGCCCGCGTGCGCGGCCCCGACGGCCAGCCCCGCCTGGCCTGGCACGAGAGCCAGCCCATGGCGCAGCACCATATGCGCGTCGTCCAGACCGCCGCGAAATACCAGGTCGCGGTCAACGCCCACGAACCCTTCAAGGACACGGGCCTGCGCCGGACCTGGCCGAACATGATCTCCCGCGAAGGCGCCCGCGGCATGGAGTTCAGCGCCTGGGGCCAGCCCGGCAATCCGCCGGAGCATGAGGCCAACCTCGTCTTCACCCGCCTCCTCGCCGGCCCCATGGACTACACCCCCGGCATATTCGGCATGAAGACCCGCAGTCCGGACGGCATCGCCACCACCTGGGCCAAGCAGCTGGCCCTCTATGTGACCATCTACAGCCCCATCCAGATGGCGGCCGACCTGCTGGAGAACTACGAGGCCAATCCCGGCCCGTTCCAGTTCATCAAGGACGTCGCCGTCGACTGGGCCGAGACCCGCATCCTGAACGGCGAGATCGGCGACTTCGTCACCACCGTCCGCAAGGACCGCAACTCGGACGAATGGTTCCTCGGCGCCATCACCGACGAACACCCCCGCGTGCTGGACGCCTCCCTGTCCTTCCTCGACCCCGGCCGCCGCTACCGCGCTGAGATCTACCGCGACGCCCCCGACGCCCACTGGAAGACCAACCGCGAGGCCATCGTCATCGAGCAGCGAGAGGTCACGGCCGCCGACACCCTGAACCTGCGCCTCGCCCCCGGCGGCGGTCAGGCCATCCGCTTCGTTCCGCTGGGCCGGGGAGTGAGACAATGACGACTGCAGCGTCTTCCGTTTCTCCGAAGTCACAGCGGAATCCGTCGTCGAATTCCCTGCGAGATTCGGCTCGATGACTGCCGCCCCTGACACCGCCGGCCGGCCGCGCCTCAGCGGCCTGTCGATCTGGAACATGTGCGTCGGCTTCTTCGGCATCCAGATCGGTTTCGGCCTGCAGAACGCCAACACCAGCCGCATCTTCCAGACTCTCGGCGCCGAGGTGGATTCGCTCGCCATCCTGTGGATCGCCGCGCCCCTGACCGGCCTGCTGGTCCAGCCGATCATCGGCCATTTCAGCGACCGCACCTGGACGCCGCTGGGCCGCCGCCGGCCCTACTTCCTGGTCGGCGCCGTCCTGACCACCCTGGCCCTGATCGTCATGCCGCATTCGCGCGAGCTGTGGATCGCGGCCTCCATGCTCTGGATCATGGACGCCTCCATCAACATCACCATGGAGCCGTTCCGCGCCTTCGTCGGCGACAACCTGCCCCAGGAGCAGCGGGCGACCGGCTATGCGATGCAGAGCTTCTTCATCGGCGCCGGGGCGGTCTTCGCCTCCTGCCTACCGTGGATCCTGTCCAACTGGTTCGACGTCGCCTCCACCGCCCCTGAAGGCGTGGTGCCGCTGAGCGTCCGCATCTCCTTCTACGTCGGCGGCGCCGCCCTGCTGGCCGCCGTCCTCTGGACCGTGGTCACCACGCGCGAATACAGCCCCGAACAGATCGACGCCTTCGAGAAGGCCCGCGGCGTGGACGCTCCGTCCGGCCCCGGACGATCGGTCCGCGCCTGGGCGCAGGGCGCTTTTCCATGGCTCGCGATGGGCCTCTCTCTCTTCGGGCTCGTAAGCACTCTCGGCCTCGCCAAGGAGCTCTATGTCCTCGCTGCATTGCTGACCGGCTTCGGCCTGCTGCAGCTCGCCGTGGCCCTGATGAAGCGCCGCGCCATCTCGAACGGCCTGACCGAGATTCTGGAGGACATCTTCGCCATGCCGAAGACCATGCGCGGCCTGGCGGTCGTGCAGTTCTTCAGCTGGTTCGCCCTGTTCTCCATGTGGATCTACATGACGCCGGCGGTCACCGCCGTGCACTACGCCTCGCCCGACGCCGCCTCGGCCGGCTACGCCGAGGGCGCCGACTGGGTCGGGGTGCTGATGGGGATCTACAACGGCGTCGCGGCCCTGGCCGCCTTCCTGATCCCCGTACTGGCGGCGCGCACCGGCCTGCGCGGCGCCCACGCCGTCAATCTGACGCTGGGAGCCGCCGGCTTCTTCGGCCTGTTCCTGATCCGCGATCCGGGCCTGCTGTGGATCCCCATGATCGGCGTCGGTTTCGCCTGGGCCTCGATCGTGTCCCTGCCCTACGCCATCCTCGCCAACGCCGTGCCGGGCCGGAAAATGGGCGTCTACATGGGCGTCTTCAACATCTTCATCGTCGTGCCCCAGCTGGTCGCCGCCACCCTGCTGGGCGCGGTGCTGAAGACCCTGTTCGCCGATCAGGCCATCTGGGCCCTGGTCATCGGCGGGGTCAGCTTCCTGATCGCCGCCGGCGCCAGTCTGATGGTCCCCCGGGAGGACGCATGACCCCGGACCGCCGCACGCTTCTGGCCGGCCTCGCCGCCCTTCCGTTCGCCACGGCCGCCCGCGCGGACCCGCCCACGGAAGGGCGTCTGGTCGAACACCCGCAGTTCGCCTCGGCCCACGTCCAGCCGCGCGACGTCACCGTCTGGCTGCCGCCCGGCTACGACGCCTCGGACGCCCGCTATCCCGTCCTCTACATGCACGACGGCCAGAACCTGTTCGACGGTTCGCGCGCGGCCTACGGCAAGGAATGGGGCGTCGACGAGCATGTCGCCCGCCTGGCCGCAAACGGCCAGATCCGCACCCCCATCGTGGTGGGCGTCCACAACACGCCGCTGCGCCTGCGCGAATACATCCCCGCCGACCTGATCCGCGCCCTGCCCGAAGACATGCGCGCCGACATCCAGTCCATCTACGGCGGCGAGCCCCTGTCCGACGGTTATCTGCGCTTCATGGTCGAGGAGCTGAAACCCTTCATCGACCGCACATACCGCACCCGCTCGCGACGCGACGACACCGTCGTCATGGGCTCCAGCATGGGCGGGCTGATCTCGCTCTACGCCCTGATGAAACACCCCGGCGTCTTCGGCGCCGCCGGCTGCGTCTCGACCCACTGGCCCATCCGCATCGATCAGATCACGGACGAGGCGGCCCTGGCCCCGTGGCGCGAGCGGCTGGTCGCGGCCTGGACCGGCGTGGTCCGCGAAGGCCTGCCGAGCCCGCGCGGCCACCGCCTGTATTTCGACCGCGGCGACGAGACGCTGGACGCCTTCTACGCCGTCTTCCAGTCCCGCATCGACCAGACCATCCGCGCCGCCGGCTGGGGCCCCGACCGCTTCCGCAGCCTCGTCTTCCCCGGGGCCGAGCACAACGAAGCCTCGTGGAACCAGCGCCTCGACGCCCCCCTCACCTTCCTGCTGCCCGCCTGATGAGTTTCCCCATGCGCATGATCTCCCGCCTCGCCGCCAGCGTCGCCCTCGCCGCCCTCGCCGGCTGCGCCTCCCTCGAGGCCGCTCCGGTCGCAGCGCCGGGCGTCAGCGCCGTCGCCCCGGGCGCGCCCGGCGACCGCCCGACCTGGGTCAACGCCGCCAAGACCGGCGTCGGCGCATCCTACGAGGCCTATGTCGACGGCCGGTACCGCGACGGCGGCCGCACCGGCGACGTCAGCCGGGTGTGGTTCTCCATCGCCGACGGCGTCCTGACCGAGACCATGTACGGCCTGATCCACGAGGCCCAGATCAAGCAGCTGCGCTTCGCCGTCGTCACCGACACGGGCCTGTCGGTCGAGGGCGCCGACACCACCAGCCGCACGGAATATCTGCACACGGACGATCAGGGCCGCCCCCTGTCGCCGGCGTATCGCGTCGTCACCACGGACAGGCAGGGCCGGTACGAGATCGAGAAGCGGATCTTCACCGATCCGGACAGCCAGTCGCTGGTGGTTCGCGTCTCCATCCGGGCGCTGAAGGGGGACGTCACGCCCTACCTGCTGCTCGAGCCGCACATGGCCAACACCGGTGTGGGCGACAACGGCCGTGTCGGGGAGATCGTCCAGGACATGGTCGGTGCGACCAGCCCGGCTTCGAGCCGAACCCACGGGGCGCTGTTCGCCTCTGAAGGCGACGTCCACCTGGCCCTGCTGGCCAACCACAGTTTCACCGCGCAGAGCGTCGGCTTTGTCGGCGTATCGGACGGGCTCACCGATCTCGCTGACGGCCGCCTTGACCAGGCGTGGCCGACCACCGGCGAGACCGCCGGGAACATCATGCTCACCGGCGGCTTGCCGACGGTAGGCGAGGGCCGGACCCTTGCGAGCGACTACGTCATCGGCTTCGGCGCCGACGCCCGTTCCGCCAATTCGCAGGCCCTCGCCACGTTCGGAACCGGCCTTGACGAAGTCCTCGCCCGCTTCAACGGCGAGGGCGCCCGCATCGGCTGGGAGGACTACGTCGCCTCCCTGACCGACCTGCCCCGCATCGCCGAACAGTCCACCGACGGCGGCAAGCTCGCATACGCCTCGGCCCTGATGCTGAAGGTGCAGGAGGACCGCACCCACGCCGGCGCCCTGATCGCCTCCCTGTCCAATCCGTGGGGCGACACGGTCGACGCCACGGAATCCTCGACCGGCTACAAGGCCGTCTGGCCGCGCGACTTCTATCAGGTGGCCATGGCCCTGATGGCCCTGGGCGACGCCGAGACGCCCGTCGCCGCCTTCCGCTACCTGCCCCAGGTCCAGGTCCGCGCCGACACCCCGGGCAATACCGGCGCGACCGGCTGGTTCCTGCAGAAGACCCACGTCGACGGCCAGATTGAATGGGTCGGGGTCCAGCTGGACCAGACCGCCATGCCCATCATGCTGGGCTGGAAACTGTGGAAGGCGGGCCGCATCGACGACGCCGAACTGGCCGCCATGTACGCCCGGATGATCAAGCCCGCCGCCGACTTCCTGGTCGACGGCGGCAAGGCGGGTCTGCTGTGGAACGACCGCCAGATCACCCCGCCCTGGACCCAGCAGGAACGCTGGGAGGAGCAGGAGGGCTATTCCCCCTCCACCACCGCCGCCGTCATCACGGGCCTCACTGTCGCCGCCGACATCGCCCGCGCCTCGGGCGATCCGGCCTCGGCCGCCCGCTATCAGGCCGCCGCCGACGACTATGCGTCGAAGGTCGAGGCGCGGATGTTCACCACCGCCGGCGAATACGGCGACGGCCGCTACTTCCTGCGCCTGAGCCGCAACGAGAACCCCAACGACAAACTGCCGCTGGGCGAGAACAACGGCCAGCCCGCCATGCCCGAGGATCGCATCATCGACGGCGGCTTCCTCGAACTGGTTCGCTACGGCGTCCGCGCCGCCGACGCCCCCTCGATCACCGCCACCCTGCCCGAATACGACGACCAGCAGCGCGAGGCGCGCTTCCGCGTCCGCTACGACCTGAACGGCGCCCCCGGCTTCCGCCGCTACGGCAACGACGGCTATGGCGAGAACGCCGAGACCGGCGGCAACTACGGCGTCGGCGGCATGACCCTGGGCCAGCGCGGCCGGGTCTGGCCCATTTTCACCGGCGAACGCGGCCACTACGAACTGGCCGCCCTGCTGGCCCAGCCGTCCGCCGATCAGGGCTGGAACACGGCCCAGCTTAACCTGATCCGCCAGACCTATGTGCGCGGCATGGAGTCCTTCGCCAACGACGGCCTGCTGCTGCCCGAACAGGTCTGGGACGGCGTGGGAAACCCGACGCCGCACGGCTACCGGCCGGGCCAGGGCACCAACTCCGCCACCCCCCTGGCCTGGACCCACGCCGAATACGTCAAGCTGCTGCGCTCGCTGGCCGACCGGGCGGTGTGGGACCGCTATGCGCCGGTCGAGGAACGTTACGCGCGGTAGGACTCTGGCGCACGGCGACGGGCGGGGCTAACCAAGGCCCATGAGCAAGGGCCCCGTCCTCGTCACCGGTTCGGCCGGCTTCATCGGCTTCCACACCGCGCAGCGCCTGCTGGCGCGCGGCGAGACCGTCATCGGCCTCGACAATCTGAACAGCTACTACGACCCCGCCCTGAAACAGGCCCGGCTCGACCGCCTGTTGGCGCAGCCTAGTTACAGCCATCACACCCTCGACCTCGCCGACCGCGACGGCGTGGCCAACCTGTTCGCCGCCGAGGCGCCGCGCCGCATCGTCCATCTCGGGGCCCAGGCCGGCGTCCGCTACAGCCTCGAGGCGCCCGAGACCTACGTTGACTCCAACGTGGTCGGCTTCCTGACCATCCTGGAGGGCGCCCGGGCGGTGAAGGCCGAACACCTGGTCTTCGCCTCGACCAGCTCCGCCTTCGGGGCCAACGGCGCCCTGCCCTTCTCGGTCAAACAGGGCGTGGCCCATCCGCTGACCGTCTACGCCGCCACCAAGATCGCCAATGAGGCGATGGCGCACAGCTACTCCCACCTGTTCGGTTTCCCTTCGACGGGCCTGCGCTTCTTCACCGTCTACGGACCGTGGGGGCGCCCGGACATGGCGTTGTTCAAGTTCACGAAAGCCATCCTCGAAGGCCGCCCGATCGACGTCTACGGCCACGGCGAGATGGAGCGGGACTTCACCTATGTCGACGACATCGTCGACGGGTTGATCGCCGCCCTCGACCAGCCCGCCGCGATCGATCCGGCGTGGAACGCTCAGGCCCCTGACCCCTCGACCAGCGGCGTCGCCCCCTGGCGCATCCTCAACCTCGGCGCCGGCCGCCGCGAACAGCTGATGCGCTACATCACCGTGCTGGAAGAGGCGCTGGGCCGGAAGGCCGAGCTCAACCTCATGCCGGTTCAGGACGGCGACGTAACCCGCACCGAGGCCGATGTGTCTGAGACCCGCGCCGCCTTGGGCTACGCCCCCTCGACCCCCATCGACGTCGGCGTGAAGCGGTTCGTCGACTGGTACCGCGACTTCTACCAGGTCTGACCCACGAAAAAGGGCGGAGCCGTCGCCGGCCCCGCCCACATCTTGCCGCCGGTCCTACTGAACCGGGCGGCCGTAGATATCGACCACCTGCACGTCGGCGAAGCCGAGCGCGCGGATCTTCGGCTCGATCGACGCCCGGTCGCCGACCACCACCCAGGTCGTGGGTCCCGAGCCGACCACGGCCTGGGCGGCCACGGCGGCCTGGGCCGCGGTCATCGACCCCACCGTGCCGGCATAGGTGTCATAGTAGTTTTCCGGCACGCCCCAGACGACCATGTTCTGGAGTTCGCCGGCGATGGCGGCGTTGGTTTCCCAGTTGCCGGCCAGACCCTGAACCATATTGGCCCGGGCCGCCTCGATCTCCGCATCGGTCAGCGGGCGCGAACCCACCACCTCGGTCAGCTCCCGACGCAGCTCGGCCAGGCTCTCGGCCGTCTTGTCAGACTGCACGCCCGCGCTGACCGAATAGATCCGGTCGCCGCGGCCGAAGGGCACACCGCCGCCTGCGCCGTAGGACCAGCCCTTGTCCTCGCGCAGGTTCATGTTGATCCGGCTGGTGAAGGCGCCGCCCAGGGCGGTGTTCATGGTGTCGATCGAGGCCTCGGTGGCCGGGTCGAACGCCGGGGCGACGCGGCCCGCGACGATGGTCGACTGCGGTCCGGCGCGGTCCACGATCAGGATGCGCGGCCGTCCGGTGGCCTCGGGCGCATCGGCGGGGCCCGGCCGCGCCGGCATGGCCGTCGCCGGCGCCCGCCAGCCCGCGAAGGCCCGCTCCAGCTTCGGCGTCAGCTCGGCCAGGGTGGTGTCGCCCACCACGACCAGGGTCGCGTTATCCGGCCGGAACCAGGTGCTGTGCCAGGCCTCGGCGTCGGCCGGGGTCAGGCTGGCCACGGTCTGCTCGGTGCCCGAGGCCGGACGGCCGTACGGGCTGGTCGGGCCGTACATCTCGCGGCTCAGAACCCGCGAGGCGATCGCCCCCGGCGTCCGGTTCGATTGCTGGATGCCTGCGATCTGCAGGGTCCGGGTGCGCTGGAAATCCTCCTGCCGGAAGGCGGGGTTCATGACGACGTCGGCGAACAGGTCCAGCGACGGATCGAGGCGGGCCGAAATGGCCGTCATCGACACATTGGTCGAGTTCGTGCCCGAGCCGGCGCCCAGGGTGGCGCCCAGCAGTTGCAGCCGGTCGCTGATCTCGATCGCCGTCAGGTCATCGGTGCCGTTGGTCATGACCTGCGGCGTCAGCTGGGCCAGGCCCGCCTTGTCGTCGCTGTCGACCACGGCGCCGGCGTCGAGGATAAGGTTCATGCTGACGGTCGGCACGCTTTCGCGCCGCACGAACATGACCTTCATCCCGTTCGACAGCTGGGCCCGTTCGATGGTCGGGAACACCGCCTGGGGCGCCGGGCCCACCGCCGGCACGCCGGCCGTGCGGTCCACGCCCGCCGAGACGGAATAGTCGGGGAAGGGCAGCACCTCCAGGGAATAGCTGCCGTCCGTCAGCCAGCGCCGGCCCGCGTCGGTCAGGTTGGCCGGCCGGGCCTCGACGACGCGCTGATAGGTGTTCCGCCAGGCGGCGGGATTGTCGAAGAACATCTCGGACTGGGCCAGCAGGTCGGACTTGCCGCCGAAGCCGCCGATCCGCTCCAGCCCGCGGATATATCCCGCCGCCGTCTGGGTGCGCACGCGCTCCAGCTCCTCGGCGGTCGGGCCGTCGCGCAGCAGGCGCGCCATCTCCTCGTCGACGATGGCCTCGATCCGGTTCAGATCGCCGCCCGCCTTGGCCGTGACCGTGACGATGAACTGGCCCGCGATCTGGCGGCCGCCGGCGCCGGCGGAAACCGCCGTGGCCAGCTGGTCGTCGATGACCAGCCGCTTGTACAGACGCGACGAGCGCCCCGACGCCAGGACACTGCCCAGCATGCCCAGATAGTCGGTGTCGGCCTCGCCCTGCGGCGTGATGTTCCAGACCTTGTACAGGCGCGGCTGGCCGACGCGGTCGTACATGATCTCGCGCTGGGCCCCGACCATCGGAACCACCATGCGGGCCGGCTGGGTCACGGGCGGGCCCGAGGGGATGTCGCCGAAATAGCGCTCGACCTTCTCGCGCGCCTGCTCCGGCGTGATGTCTCCAGCCAGGACGATCACGGCGTTGGCGGCGCCGTAGTAGTCGCGGAACCACTGCTGCACGGTCGGCAGGTCGGCGGCGTTCAGGTCCTCCATCGAGCCGATGACGGTGTGGCCATAGGGGTGTTCGTCGGGCCAGGTCGCCGCCGTAATGGCGTTGAAGACGCGGCCATAGGGCTGGTTCTCGCCCTGGCGCTTCTCGTTCTGCACCACGCCGCGCTGCTCATCGAGCCGGGCCTGGTCGATGGCGCCCAGCAGATGGCCCATCCGGTCGCTTTCCAGCCACAGCATGGCGTCCAGGGCCGAGGTCGGCACGTTCTGGAAATAGTTGGTGCGGTCGGTGTTGGTGGTGCCGTTCTGGTCCGTGGCGCCGAGCAGCTCCGTGCCCTTGAAGAAGTCGGTGTTGTAGTTCTCGGACCCGTTGAACATCAGGTGCTCGAACAGGTGGGCGAAGCCGGACCGGCCCTCGGGCTCGTTCTTGGAGCCGACGCCGTACCAGATGTTGACCGCCACGATCGGGGCCTTGTGGTCCTCGTGGACGATCACGGTCAGGCCGTTGTTCAGCACGAATTTGGTGAAGGGGATGTCGACGTCCGGCAGGGGCGCCAGCCGCTCCTGGGTCGCGGCTGCGGCGGCGGGCGGCGCGGATGCGGCGACGCCCTCGGCATGGGCGGAAGCGGCGATCAGCAGGGTCGTGGCGACCCCTCCAAGCAAGGCGAGGCGGCGGGCGGTGCGCATGATGTTTCCCCAGACTGCAGTAGCGGCGAGTGGCCGGAACGATAGTGACACCCGGACAGCCTGACCGCGCAATATCTGAATCATTGCAACTCTGTAACGTACGTCGCACCGCGACATCGCCCGGTCATTTCGTGCCGAGGCCCGACCCACAGGCCGTCATCGGCGCAGCGCTGCCGTTGGATATTGCACCGCACACGAAATGAATTGCCTTGTGCGCTGCAATAGCGTCCTATCCATATCCGCGGCGTCGAACGCGGTTCGGGCCGAGACACTCTGACCTTCCGGACCGGACCCGCATGAACGCCCGCCATCTCCTCGCCCTTCCCGTCGCGGCGCTCGCGGCCCTCGTCGCCGCCCCGGCCTTCGCCGCCGCCCCGGCCCTGCTGGCGCATCAGGCGCCGCTGGAGCTGAACGAGGCCGCCTCGGCCTGGATCCTGACCTCGACGGCCCTCGTCCTGCTGATGACGCTGCCGGGTCTGGCCCTGTTCTACGGCGGCATGGTCCGGCGCAAGAACGTCATCGCCACCATCGCCCATTCGACCGCCGCCCTGGCGATCGTCACCGTCCTCTGGTTCGTCGTCGGCTACAGCCTGTCCTTCGGCTCCAGCGCCCCCGCGACCAACGGCTTCATCGGCGGCCTGCAGGCCGCCTTCCTGAACGGGGTGACGCCGGCGACGGCGCACAGCCTCGCGCCCGGCCTGCCCGAGTTCCTGTGGATCGCCTACCAGCTGACCTTCGCCATCATCACCCCGGCCCTGATCGCCGGCGCCTTCGCCGAGCGGATCAAATTCTCGGCCTCCATCCTGTTCTTCTTCCTGTGGCACCTGCTGGTCTATGTCCCGATCTGCCATCAGGTCTGGGGCGGCGGCTGGATGGGCTCGCTGGGCGTGCTCGACTTCGCCGGCGGGGCGGTGGTCCACGTCAATGCGGGCGTCGCCGGCCTCGTCTGCGCTCTCGTCCTGGGCCCCCGCCACGGCCACGGCCGGGACAATATGGCTCCGCACAACCTGGCCTTCACCGCCATCGGCACGGGCCTGCTGTTCGTCGGCTGGCTGGGCTTCAACGCCGGCTCGGCCTGGGCCGCCGACGGGATCGCCGCCGTGGCCGCCTTCAACACCATCCTCGCCGCCGCCGCCGCCGCCATCGGCTGGACGATCGTGGAGTGGATCGACCACAAGCGCCCCACCCTGCTGGGCCTGCTGTCGGGCATCGTCGCCGGCCTGGTCGGGATCACCCCCGCCGCCGGTCTGGTGGACCCCAAGGGCGCCTTCATCATCGGCATCCTGTCCGGCCCGGCCTGCTACGCCGGCGCCGTCTGGCTCAAGCGCGCCTTCAAATATGACGACAGCCTCGACGCCTTCGGCGTGCACGGCGTGGGCGGCATCGTCGGCGCCCTGCTGACCGGCGTTCTCGCGACCGCCGCCATCAACCCGGCCAGCGAGAACGCCAACCTGCTCAACCAGGCCATCGGTCTGGCCGCCGTCATCGCCTGGAGCGGGATCGGCACCTTCGTCATCCTGATGATCTGCAAATTCACCACCGGCCTACGCGTGGCGAAGGAGGAGGAGATCGAGGGCCTCGACTATACCCAGCACGGCGAGACGATTCACCAGTAGGGCGTGTCGGAAAGCCGACGCAACGCCATACAAAGCTTGGCGTTGACTCCGCCATGGCGGCTCATGGCGAACTGAAAACCTATCAGGCGAAACGCAATTTCGCCGACACCCCCGAGCCGTCAGGCCGAAAGGGCAAGGCGAAATCGACCGCCCTGACCTATCTGATCCAGCGCCACGCCGCGACGCGCCTGCACTACGACTTCCGCATCGAGGTCGACGGCGTGCTCAAGTCCTGGGCTGTCACCAAGGCCCCGTCGCGCGACACCCTGGTCAAACGCCTCGCCGTCGAGGTCGAGGACCACCCGCTCGACTACGGCTCCTTCGAGGGGACCATCCCGGCAGGCAACTACGGCGCCGGCACGGTGCAGATGTGGGACCGCGGCACCTGGGAGCCGCAGGAGCCCGACCTCGATGCGGCCTTCAAAAAGGGCCAGATCAAGATGGTCCTGCACGGCGAGCGGCTGAAGGGAAAATGGGCCCTGATCCGCCTCCGATCCGACCGCGGCAAGCCGTCAAAACGCAGCAACTGGCTGCTGATCAAGGAGCGCGACGAATACACCGTCGAGGGCGAGGGCGACGCCAACATGGAGATCGACGCGTCCATCGTCTCGGGTCGCACCATGGCCGAAATCGCGGGCGGTTCGAAGGAATGGAAGTCGTCGAAGACCTCCACCCGCAAGGCCCCGCCCAAACCGCAACCGACAAAGGCCGCCGCCAGCACATCGAACAAGCCCCCGCCCTTCGTCCCCATCCAGCTGTGCAGGATCGCCGACTACCCCCCGCGCGGCGCCGGCTGGGCCCATGAGATCAAGTTCGACGGCTACCGCATCCAGATCGGCGTCGGCGGCGGCAAGGCCACCTTGCGCACCCGCAAAGGCCTCGACTGGTCGGCCAAATTCCCGGCCCACGCCGCCGACGCCGCCCACTGGCCCGACGGCGTCGTAGACGGCGAGCTCTGCGCCCTGGCCGAGGACCACATGCCCGACTTCTCGGCGCTTCAGGCCGCCATCTCGGACGGCAAGACCGGCGAGCTGATCTATTTCGCCTTCGACCTGCTGTTCGAGGGCGACGAGGACCTGCGCGGCCTGCCCCTGTCGCATCGCAAGGCGCGGCTGCAGGCGTACATCGACCGCATCCCCAAGACCGCCGCCAGACGCATCCGCTACGTCGACCACTTCGCCACCACGGGTCAGGCGGTCCTCGACAGCGCCTGCCGCATGGATCTGGAAGGCGTCATCTCCAAGTCGCTGGACGCCCCCTACACCCCCGGCCGCTCGACCACCTGGCTCAAGTCCAAATGCCGCGGCCGCGACGAGGTGGTCATCGGCGGCTGGACCTCCGAGGGCGACCGCTTCCGCTCCCTGATCGTCGGGGTCCAGGACGTCGACGGCAAACAGGGCAAGGGCCTGCGCCACCTCGGCCGTGTCGGCACCGGCTACGCCCAGCCCCTGCTCAAGACCCTGCTGCCCGCCCTGAAGAAGGCCGAGACCGACCACAGCCCCTTCGTCGGCAAGGGCGCGCCGCGGCGCTCGTCGTCCGCCGGCCAGACTATTCACTGGGTCACCCCCACCCTCGTCGCCGAGATCGAGCACGGCGGCTATACCGACACCGGCTCCCTGCGTCAGGCCGCCTTCAAGGGCCTGCGCGAGGACAAGACCGCGCCTGAGGTCACCCAGAAGCCCCAGGCCCCGTCAAAGCCGTCGAAGGAGACCGGCAAGGTCTCCGCCCCGCCCCAGCTGTCCATCCCGGGCGCCCCGCGCGGCAAGCAGAAGCTGGTCGTCGCCGGCGTCACCATCTCCAATCCCGACCGCATCCTGTGGCCCGCCGTCGACGGCAAGCCGGCCCTGACCAAGGCCGATCTGGTCCAGTATTACGAGAGGGCCGCCGACCGCATCCTGCCCCACGTCGCGGACCGTCCCGTCTCCATCATCCGCGCGCCCGAAGGCATCGCCGGCGAGAAATTCTTCCAGCGCCACGCCATGCCCGGCTCCAACCCGCGGCTGAAGCTGATCGATGTGAAGGAGCGCAAACCCTATGTCGGCGTCGTCGACGTCGGCGGCCTGGTCGCTATCGGCCAGTCGGGCGGGCTGGAACTCCACCCCTGGGGCTGCAAGCCCAACGATCCCGAGACGCCCGACCAGATCACCTTCGACCTCGACCCCGACGAGGGTCTCGACTTCAACGACGTCATCGCCGCCGCGAAGACGGTGAGGAAGGAGCTGGAAAGCCTCGGCCTCAACCCCTTCGTCAAGACCACCGGCGGCAAGGGCCTGCACGTCGTCGTGCCGATCAAGGCGGACGCGAGGAGCCGCATCGAATGGGATGAATGCAAGGCCTTCGCCAAGGCCATATCCGAGCGCGTCCGCGTCGCCGACCCCGACCATTTCACCACCACCCTCGCCAAGAAGGCGCGCGGTGGAAAGATCTTCCTCGACTATCTGCGCAACGGCCGCATGGCCACCGCGGTCGCCCCCTGGTCCCCCCGCGCCCGCCCCGGCGCCGGCATCGCCTTCCCCCTGTCGTGGACGCAGGTGAAGACCGGCCTCGACCCCCGCGCCTACACGATCCACGACGCGGCGGCCCTGCTGAAGAAGCCCGACCCCTGGAAGGATTTCCGCGACGGCGCGGTGAACCTGCGGCCGGTGCTGAAGAAGGTGCTGTAGCGCCGGCGACGACGGAGAGCGGGCCCTGACCCTTCTCCCTTTCCCGCCGACAGGCTATCTCGGAAGCATGACCTCCGCCCCGCTTCCCGACGCCGGTTCGAACTGGGTGGACCGCCACGCGCCGGAAGGGCTGAAGCCGTGGCTCAAGCTCGGACGCTTCGACCGCCCGGTCGGCATCTGGCTGTTGCTCATCCCCGGCTGGCAGGGGATCGCCCTCGCCCTGGCCCGGTATCGCCAGACGCCGGACGCCTACGACATCTGGCTGTTCGCCGGCTTCGCCCTCGGCGCCTGCCTGATGCGTGCTGCGGGCTGCGCCTTCAACGACATCGTCGACCGCGACATCGACGCCCGCGTGTCCCGTACGGCCCTGCGCCCCATCCCCTCGGGCCGCATCAGCGTCAGACAGGCCTGGGCCTTCATCGTCGCCTGCAGCCTCATCAGCCTGCTGGTTCTGGTGACCCTGAACTGGACGGCCATCCTTCTGGGACTCGGCTCGCTGTTCCTCGTCGCCGCCTACCCCTTCATGAAGCGCGTCACCTGGTGGCCCCAGGCCTGGCTGGGCCTGACCTTCAACTGGGGCGCCCTCATGGGCTTCGCGGCCGCGGCGTACGGGACCGGCCATTTGCTCGCAGCCGCCTCCCGCGCAACGAACGTCGCGATGGTCGCCACCAGCGCCCTCCCCGTCATTCTGCTTTATCTCGGCGGCGTCTTCTGGACCCTCGGTTACGACACCATCTACGCCCTGCAGGACATCGAGGACGACGCCATGGTCGGGGTGAAGTCGTCGGCCCGCCGCCTCGGTTCGAACGTGCGGCGCGGCGTGGCGGTCTTCTACGCCCTGGCCGTCGTCTGCGCCGCCGCCGCCGGATGGCTTGCCGGCCTCGGACCATTGTTCGGGGTCGGCCTCGTCGCCTGGGCCCTGCACCTCGCATGGCAGGCCCGCCGCGTCCGCGCCGACGACCCCGCCCTGGCCCTGCGGCTGTTCAGGTCCAATCGCGACGCCGGCCTGATTCTCCTGGCCGCCATCGGCCTGGGAGCCCTGACCCTTTGACCGCCCGATCCGCCCTTCCCCGCATCCTCATGGCCGCCGTCTGGCTGCTGGCCACAGCCTGCGCCTCCTCGCCGCAAACCGGACCCGCCGTTTCCCAACCCATCGCCTACAAGCTGGAGGACGGCCGCCTGACCACCCAGCTGGCGCTCGACCCCGCGCTGCGCGCCCACCCGGAACTGAGGGCCCGCCTGTACGGGGACGGCATGTCGGCCATCCGCGAATTCGAGGCGGACGCCCAGTCGGTCCGGGCCGAGAACGACGGCGTCCTGCCCAGCGACATGGAACTGACGATCCGCTGGTACGCGCCGGCCGGCGCCCCGCGTCTGCTGGGGGTGAAGGGATTCTTCTGGTCCTTCGCCGGCGGCGCTCACGGGAATCCCTCCTATGACGCCATCCTCTGGGACCGGATCGCCCGCCGCGAGGTCGCCCCGACCGAGCTGTTCCGCGCCGACGCCGACATGGATATCCTGGACCGGGCCCTGTGCGACGCCGTCAACGCCGCCAAGGCGGCCCGCGGCGGCGATCAGGCCTGGGATCCTTCGCCCTATCGCGGCGAAGAAGGGTTCTGGTCCTGCCCCGAGGCGCTCAAGATCCCCTTCACCTTCGCCCCCGGCGACACGGCGGGCAAGGCCGGCGGCCTGGTCTTCCTGATCGGTCCCTATATCGTCGGCCCCTATGCCGAGGGCGTCTACACCGCGGTCGTGCCGGCCGCCGCGATCTCCGCCCTGCTCTCGCCCGAATGGGCCGATCAGTTCGGGGGCGCGCCGTCGCCGGAATACCTTGACAATCTTCGCGCGGAACAGGCGCCATGACCCTGACGCCCCAGGAGACACGCATGACCTCGATCGCCAGGCCTCCCCTCGGACTGCTGCTCCTCACCGCCGCCCTCGCCGCGACCTTGGCGGCCTGCAGTCGCGAGCGCGAGCCGGCCGCCCCTGCGCCGGCCGCCCCGGGAACCGCCGCCGTCGTCACCCCGGCCGACGCCGCCGCCCCGATGGAGTTCGAAAGCAAGACGCCCTGGGCCGACGTCCGCCTGACCATGCCCCCCGGCATCAAGCCGCAGACCGACCTTCACGCCCGCCTCTACGCCGAGGAGGTCCGCCGCCTGCGCCAGTTCACCGAGGGCGCCCAGGGCGAACTGACCGAGGCCGGGGCCGACACCGACCGGCCCAAATACCAGAAGACCATCACAATCACCGTTTCGGCCGAGACCCCCAAACTGCTCAGCCTCAGGCGGGTCGACTTCGACTATTCGGGCGGCGCCCACCCCAACACCCTCGTCGACGGCCTGCTGTGGGACAAGGCGCTGAAGCGGCGGGTCGGCGTCGCCGACCTGTTCGGCAAGGGCGCGGACCTGACCGCCCTCGACCAGGCCCTGTGCTCGGCGCTCAACACGGCCAGGCGCGCCCGCGTGCCCGACGGCTCCAGCGTCATGATTGGCGGCAAGGACTTCTCGTGCCCCCGCGCCGCCGACACCCCCTTCGTGCTGACGGCGGGCGGCGCGCCGGGCAAGGCGTCCGGCCTGACCTTCCTCGTCGGCCCGGGCCAGATCGGCCCCTATGTCGAGGGCGCCTATGAGGTCAATTTGCCGAACGTTGTTTTCCGTTCAATACTGACCGCAGCCTATGCGGGAGAGTTCAGCGGCGGCTAGTTCGGGATCATTCGGGTCGAAGGGAGCGGATCATGCATATGAGAACCTTGTTGATGGCGGCGCTGACCATGGTCGCCGCGTGGGCGATCTTCGCCGCGACGCCGGCTTCGGCCCAGACCGGCACCGCCCTGTCCTCCCAGGTGCTCAGCGAGGACCCGGAGGCCGGCAGCATGTTCAGCCTCGCGAACAGCGGCCTGCGCGCCACGACGCCCACCCGGATCCGCAGCAGCTATGAAGAGATGAACCGCGGCCGCGTGGCGGTCTGGGGGCGTCGCCTGACGCCGATGCAACGGCAATCCTATGCCGAGGCGGCCATCCAGCGCGGCGGCTTTGACTGCCCGGTCCAGGAAGTGGCCCAGGTGGCGCAACTGAGCGACGGCACGCCGATCGTGGAGGTCGCCTGCTACGGCGGCGGCGGCATGATCATCGCCGACACCAATCCGCTTCAGGCCACGGACTGCATGGACCTGACGTCCGAGAACGATCTGTCCGGCGGACGCCTGGCCGAATGCCGGATTCCGGCCAACGTCGCCTTTGTCGCCGCCGCGCGTCAGTCGGCCGCCAGGAACTGATCCACGACCGCGGCGAACCGCTCCGGCTGGTCCGCCATGATGAAGTGACGGCTGCCGTCGACCCGGACCATGCGCGCGCCCGGCAGGGCCGCATACTCCCGGGTCCACAGCGCGTCGGCCATCGCCGCCGGCGCGCCGCCGTCGGCATCGGCGGCGTAGACGGCCCAGACCGGCGTCGTCATGGCCGCAAGGCCCGGCCGCAGGTCCGTCGTCATCACCTCGCGGATCGCCGCCGCCATGGCGCGCCGGTCCGAGGCCATGGACCAGTCGACCATGGCGGCCCGGGTCGCCGGCGTTCGTGAATAGCCGACCGCCCCCTGCGCCTGCCCGGCGCGGAATGCGGCCTCGTCCGCCCCGATGATCCCCGCCGCCGCCTGATCCGCGAACGGCCGGGCGCTCTCGACGGTCGCGGTCGGCCCGAACAGGGCCGAAAAGAACGGCAGGCTGTCGACGCTCATCACCCGTCCGACCAGCTCCGGATGGCGCTGCGCCAGCATGACCGCGCTCATCCCGCCCATCGAATGGCCGATGACAGCGGGCCGCTGCAGTCCGGCTTCCCGGACGTACCGCGCCAGCTCCGCAACGACCGGCTCCACGAACGGCCCGTCGCCATGGGTCCACGGCTCACCGGCGAACCCCGCCAGCTGGATCAGATGCACCCGGTGCGTCCCCTTCAGCCGCTCGGCCTCGGCGCGCCAGACCTCGCGGGACGAGGCGAAGCCGGGGATCAGGATCACGTCCGGCCCCGACCCGGTGACCTCGACCGACAAACGGTCCGAGACGAAGGCGGTCTGGACGGCGGCGGCGGGAGCCGCCTCGGCCCGGACAACCAAGGCCATCCCTCCGGCCGCCAACGCAACCGCGGAGGCGATGGCGAAGACGCGCAGTATCCGGCCGCCGCCATGTCGTGACATGAACATCATGGTCGATCTCCTTGTAAGGTTATCCTGACGTCCTCAGGCGTGGGGATTGTCGAAAATCTCTTCCACCGGCCGGGCGAACAGCACGGCGATGCGGTAGGCCAGGTCCAGCGAGGGGTCGTGTTTCTCGGTCTCCAGGGCGTTCACGGCCTGACGCGAGACGCCCAGCGCCTGTCCCAGCTGTTCCTGGGTCCAGCCGCGCTCGACGCGGAGCAGTTTCAGCCGGTTCTTCATCAGTTGGACGACTTGATGAAGGGCGCGATGACGCCCAGCGACGCCCAGAACAGCGGATAGATCAGCCAGCCTTCCGCGTGCGGCGCGTCCGCGAAGGATTCCGCGAACCCCCATGCGGTGAACAGGGCCATCGAGACGCCGGCCGCGAGGATGAACTGCTTGGCCATCACGGCGCGAACGAACTCGTCCGAGTCCCGCATCACCGCCAGGGTGGTCCAGATCTGCCCGATGACCGGTGCGGTCACGGTCAGCGCCAGACCCCAGGCCGCGGGGGTGCCCTGAATGTCGTCGAAGGCGCCGAAGATGACCGCGACCATGATGGCGACATAGCCGCCCATGAAGGCCAGGGTCCGGATCACATATTTGCGTTGAGCCGAGGTGGTGGGTCGACCGATGGTCAGCATGGGTTCCGCTCCTTATGTAAGGCCAACCTGACATCGAGGTTGTGTAATGTCAACCTGACTTTTTGTCAGGACCGCATGACAAGAGCGCCGCTTTGCCTGAGGGCGCTTCGGACGTATCCTGACCGCATGCCCGCAGCGCCCCGCATCCGGCCCGCCGACCTGTTCAACCCCGAGGACTGGGCGCCCTTCCAGGCGCGCCGGGTCTGGATCGGGCCGCTGCTGGTCGCCCATTGCTGGGCCGTCATCGCGCTGGCCGTCGCCGCGGGCGTCATCTGGCCGATCCTGATTCCCGTGTGCGTGGCGGTGATCGGCACGCGCCAGCTGGGGCTGGCCATCCTGATGCATGAGGCGGCGCACGGCGGCCTGTCGTCGGACCGGCGCCTGAACGACGTCCTCGGCCACTGGTTCTGCGCCGTGCCCGTCGGGGCGTCGCTGAACGCCTATCGACCCTATCATCTGGCGCACCACAAATACGCCCAGCAGGCCGAGGACCCGGATCTGGTCCTGTCCGCCCCCTTCCCCGTCAGCCGCGCCTCGCTGCGCCGCAAGATGGTGCGCGACCTGACCGGCCAGACCTTCTTCAAGCAGCGGGTGCTTCTGCCCCTGGCCGCCCTGCGCGGCCGGGCGTCGGAGACCGCGACCGACGACCACGCCTATGAGGCCATCGTCACCGGCCGGTCGATCGCGCCCTTCCTGCTGGTGAACGCCGCCCTGCTGGCCGCAGCCATCGCCGCCGGCGTCTGGTGGGCCTTCTTCGCCCTGTGGCTGCTGCCGATGGCGACCTGGTTCCCGCTGGTGACCCGCCTGCGCAACATCGCCGAACACGCCTGCGTCGAAGGCTCGGCCACCGACGCGTTCCGCGCCGCCCGCACGACCCGCGCCGCCTGGTGGGAGCGCGCCTTCATCGCCCCCTACTGGGTCAATTTCCACGCCGAGCATCACCTGTTCATGCACGTGCCCTGCTGGAAGCTTCCGGCCTTGCACGCGGCCGTGCGCGCCCGCCCCGAGGGAGGGCGGATGGAGGTGGCGCGGGGTTATATCTCCGTCCTTCGTGAGGCCTCGCGGAAGCCCGACGCCCTCCCGGCGGCCTGATCGACGCCGCGGCTTGACTCACTCATATCTCTCTGGTTATGAGTTCGATCAATAGCCACAGAGTTATCAGTTCCATGCCAGAGGCCGCCGCCGACATGCTGTTCAGATCGCTCGCCGATCCGACGCGGCGCGCCATTTTCGAGCGGCTGTGCCGCGGCGGCGAGCAGACGGTCGGCGCCCTGACCGCCGTCGCCGGCATTTCGCAGCCCGCCGTGTCGAAGCATCTGGGCGTCCTCAAACAGGCCGGGCTGGTTCGGGACCGCCCCGCCGGCCGGCAGACGCACTACAGCGCCTATCCCGGCGCCTTGGCGCCCCTGCTCGACTGGACGACGCAGATGGCCGGCTTCTGGGAGGGCAAGTTCGACGGTCTCGAAGACCTGCTGAAAAGGATGGACCAGTGACCCACGTCTCGCCTGAAACCCGCTCCGTCGTCGTCGAACGCGAATTCCCCTTCCCGCCCGAGAAGCTCTGGCGCGCCCTGACCCAGCCGCACCTGATCGAGGCCTGGCTGATGAAGAACGACTTCCAGCCCGTCGTCGGCCACGACTTCCACCTGACCGGCGACTGGGGCGGCGTGCTGGACTGCGAGGTCCTGACCGTCGAGCCGAACAGCCGGCTGGCCTACACCTGGGACTTCGCCAGCGACAATCCGGCCTACAGCCTGAGGAGCGTGGTGACCTTCACCCTGACCCCGACCGACGCGGGCACGCACCTCCGCATGGAGCAGGCCGGCTTCCGCCCCGACCAGCGCCAGGCCTTCGGCGGCGCCCAAGCGGGTTGGGGCGAGTTCTTCGGCAAGCTGGAAACGGTGCTGGCCGCGGAAGATCGGGTTTCGCCAACCGTCTCGTCCTGAAGGAGGTTTCCTTGAGCATCTGGATTCGAAGGGTTCACCGCTGGCTGTCGATCCTCTTCACGGCCATCGTCATCGGCATCTTCGCCGCCCTGGGCCTTGGAAAGCAGCCCGCCGAATGGGTCTATTTCCTGCCCCTGTTCCCGCTCGCCCTGCTCATGCTCACCGGCCTGTACATGTTCGCCCTGCCCTACGCCGCCCGGTGGCGCGGCGGCGCCCGCGTTCCGGAGTGACCGGCATGGCCGGAAAACCGGAAAAGACCGCCGGACCCGTCCTGCTTTCGGGCGGCAACCCGCAGATCGCCAAGGGCTATGGCGACGCCCCGGTGCAGGCCTGGATCGCGGCGGCCCCTGGCTGGAAGAGCGACGCCGGACGCCGCCTCGACGCTATGATCGAACGCACGGTTCCCGGGGTGAGAAAGGCCGTCAAATGGAACACGCCCCTGTACGGCGTCGAGGACGGGCTCTGGTTCGTCAGCTTCCACGCCTTCGACCGCTATCTGAAGGTGGCCTTCTTCCGCGGCGCGTCGCTCGACCCCGTTCCACCGGTCGGGTCGAAGCAGAAGGACGTGCGCTATTTCCATATCCACGAGGACGAGCCGGTCGACGAGGCGCGACTGACCGACTGGATCAGACAGGCTAGCCGGCTCCCCGGCGAACGCATGTGAAGGGCATGAACCCATGGGCAAGATGACCCCCGACCCGACCGAAGCCGACCTGTCCGCCCCGCAGCGGATCGATGCGAAGATCGCGGCGCTCGACGACTGGCGCGGCCAGACCCTCGCCCGCATTCGCGCGCTGATTCATCAGGCCGACCCGCAGGTGGTCGAAACGGTGAAGTGGGGCCGCGTCCCGGTGTTCGAGCACGACGGGATTCTCACCACCGCCGAGACCTACAAGACCGCCGTGAAGATGACCTTCGCCAGGGGCGCGTCGCTGGAGGACCCCTCGGGGCTCTTCAACTCCAGCCTCGAAGGCAACACCCGCCGCGCCATCGACTTCCACGAAGGCGATACGATCGACGAAGAGGCGCTGAAGGCGCTCATCCGCGCCGCTGTGGCGCTGAACGTCTCGACGCGCGCCGCGAAGCGCTGACCCGGCGCTGCATGACCCGCATCGCCGACCCGGCCGCCTTCATCGCCGCCAACACCCGCCTGCAACCGGTCCCGCATGCGCCGGAGATTTCGCTGTGGCTGGCCGACGAGGTCACGCCCATCTGGCGGCTGACCGAGGAGGAACTGGGAGAACTGGGCCTGCCGCCGCCGTTCTGGGCCTTCGCCTGGGCGGGCGGCCAGGGGCTGGCGCGCTGGCTGCTGGACCACCCGGCCGAGGTCGCGGGCGAGCGGGTGCTGGATTTCGCCGCCGGTTCCGGCCTGGTCGGCGTCGCGGCGATGAAGGCGGGCGCGGCCTCGGTCCTGTGCGCCGACATCGATCCCTTCTGCGGCGCGGCGGTGGAACGCAACGCCGCCGCCAACGGCGTGACCCTGGCCTTCACCGCCGACGACCTGCTGGACGCCCCGCCGCCCGAAGTCGGTGTCATCTGCGCGGGCGACGTCTTCTACGAACAGCCCATGTCGGGCCGCGTCCTGGACTGGCTGCGTCTGGCCGCCGACCGGGGAACCCGCGTCCTCGTCGGCGATCCCCTGCGCACCTATTTCCCGAAGGACGGCTTCGACCTGCTGGCCGAATACGCCGTTCCCACCACCCGCGAGCTCGAGGATTCCGCCGTCAAACGCACCCGCGTCTGGACCCTGTCCGCCAGAGACTGACCTCGCGCCACTGCGGCCACGCTTGGAGAGAAGCCGGTCCGGCGCCATCTTCCCTGCATGACCGCCGCCCGCATCCTCGCCGCTGTCCTTCTGCTCGCCGCCGCGCCCGTCCATGGGCAGGTTCCGCAAGCTTGGCAGCCGCGTCCCGGCGCCCCGGCGTTCGACCTCAACCGGTACCAGGCCGACCAGCACCGTTACGAAATGGATCGCCTCCGCGCCCAGGCCGATCAGCGCGAGACGGCCGCCCGCCTGCACGAGACGGAGACCCGCCTGAACCGCCTGCGCATCGAGGCGGCGCGTCAGCCCGAACCCGTCCTGCCGCCCCCTTACCGCGCCCTGCGCTCGCCCGAAGAGGAACGGGCCCTCCGTCTGTCGGCGGAAGAGCGCCGTCGCATCTCGTCGGCGGGGGTCGGCCAGATCGACGCCTGGCTGGATCGCCAGCCGGACTGACGATCGGCCTGCATCCCTTCCCCTCCGTCTGCGTTCCGGCCAGGCTTGGATCAGGGATGGGAGAACGACATGCGCTGGCAGGGTGGACGACGGGGCGGCAATATCGAGGACAGACGCGGCATGGGCGGCGGCGCCATCGCGGGCGGCGGGGTCGGCGCCCTTGTGCTGGCGGCGATCGGCTATTTCGTCTTCGGCATCGATCCGCAGACCACGACCCAGCTGGCCAGCCAGTTCGGCGGCGTCGGCGCGGCGGAACAGGGCAAGATGGGCAGCCCCGAGGATCAGGCGGGCGCCTTCGTCGACGTGGTCGGCTCCAATGTCGATGATGTCTGGAAGACGAAGATCCAGGGCTATCAGCCGCCGACCGTCACCCTGTACGAACAGGGCACATCGACCGGTTGCGGCTTCGGCCAGTCGGCCATGGGGCCGTTCTACTGCCCCAACGACCGGAAGGTTTACCTCGATCTGGCCTTCTGGCGGGACATGGAAACCCAGCTGGGCGCCTCCAGCGCCGACTTCGCCCGGGCCTATGTCATCGCCCACGAATACGGCCACCACGTCCAGACCCTGACCGGCGCCTCGCAGCAGGTGCAGGCGGCGCAACAGCGCGCCTCCGGCCAGGCCGAGGCCAACCGCTATTCGGTCGCGCTGGAGCTTCAGGCCGACTGCTACGCCGGGGTCTGGGCCGCCAACGCAGCTGCCGTGTCCAATGGAGAGGTCGCGGTGGACGCCGCCGATCTGGAGGCCGGCATGCAGACCGCCTCGGCCATCGGCGACGACACCCTGCAGCGCCGCCAGGGCGGACGGGTCCAGCCGGACGGCTTCACCCACGGCTCCTCGGCCCAGCGGGTCGAATGGCTGCGTCGCGGTTATGAATCGGGCGATCCCGCCGCCTGCGACACCTTCCGGTCGCTCTAGCCGACGGTCAGATCCAGCGGCCGGGACACGTGCAGGGTCCCGGCCCCCAGATCCATCGCCACGCGGCGGCCCGCGAACGCCTCCATCCCCACCAGCCCGCCCGGGAAGTTGGGCAGGGGCGGCTGGTCGAACACCCCCACCGGCACGCCGCGGTACAGGTGGTCGGCGAAGGTCACCGTGCGCGCCTCGATGATGGCCGTGCGGGCCTCGCCCCCCAGCACCAGATGTACGCCGCTGGTCTGGGGCCGCCCGTCCAGCAGACCCACGCGCGCCGCCGTCTCGCGGTTCAGCCCCAGCAGGGACGAAGCGCCGGTGTCCACCACGGCCTCGAGCGGAGTTCCCTCGACCGTCACCTCAGCCGTCAGGGCGCGGCCGGAGCGCCGCACCGGGGCCTCGGCCAGATCGGCGGGCCGGACGAAGGCCTCCCGCAGGATCAGCCGGCTGTGCCGCCGCGCCGGATCCAGCGCCAGCACGGCCTCGCCCAGCAGGTCCTGTCCCAGGATCAGCGGCGTCCCCAGCCCTTGCGGCGAGGCCAGCGGTCCCAGATCGAGGATCGCCGCCCTGAGGCCGCTCACTCTCAGGCCGGCCAGCTCGATATCCAGCGCCGTGCCCCGCCCGACCTGCGCTCCGCCCCCGACGCCGTAGGCCACCAGAGGCATGTCGAACAGCGACCGCCCGGCGTCGGGCAGCCGGGCGAACAGGGCGCGATCAATGACGGAATACTGGGCCCCGCTGTCGATCAGGGCGACCACGGACCGCCCGCCCAGCTGCACGGCGACGGTCGGCGCCGGTCCGGGCCGGGCATAGGGCATCCAGGGCGTCGCGCCTCCGGCCGCAAAGGCCAGCTCCGGCTTCGGCCAGAGCAGATGGTCGCGCGCCCACCAGGCGCCGCCGAGGACGGACGCCAGACCGGCCGTGCGGATCAGGAGGGAGCGGCGGTTCATCGTCGGTGAAGATGGCGTGGGGGCCGCCCGGACGCCAGCGGCGCCTTTGTCGCGGAGCGTGGAGGACGGTCCGATCCGCGCCCCCCGACGCCGACCGGACCGCCACCGCGCGCCCATCCCCCGAGGACGCGGTGCTGCGGGGAAGGACTCACCCGCCAGCTGAGCCGTATCTGGCCTTCGGATGCGACCGGTGTCGATACGGTTCCCCGCCCGCGCGAACCGAAGGCCGGCTACCTGTGGCCGAAGGGAACCACCTTGTTTTCGCGGTCATGGCCGATGTCAGCGGCGCCGAGATACGGAATCCCGGACCGCTGGCACCAGTAGCGGACGATCTCCTCGGGCGTCAGGCCGAAGTCCGGATCGTTCTCGACGATGTCCGAGACCCGCCCCAACCGGATGCCCGCCACGCGACGGATCGAGGCCTGGCCGGTCAGGTGGAACATCATCCGGTCGATCCGGTACAGGGGCTCGGACACATCCTCCAGCATCAGGACGTGGTCCGTAAGGTCCGGCTCCAGGACGGTGCCGACCAGGGCGTCGAGGATGCTGAGATTGAAGGCGACGGCCGGCCGCGGATCGTCGGCCAGGGACGGCTCCCACGACGACGGATCGCCCGATTTCAGCCAGTTGATGGCCCGCCAGGCGGTGGCGTCATTGCGCACCGCGTCAGAAGCCATCGGCCCGTGCGCCACATGCGGGAAGCCGGCCTTGTACAGCAGGGCCAGAATGCTGCCGGCGTCGGAATAGCCCAGATACCGCTTCTTGCGCGCCGCCGGCTCCAGCCGCGGCAGCACCGCCTCGGCGATCCGGCAGGAGCCATAGCCGCCGCGGGCGAACCAGACCGCGTCCAGCCGGGGGTCGTTGGCGTATTCGACGAAGGCCGAGGCCCGGCTGGCGTCGTCGCCCCCGAAATGGCCGTGCTTGCCGAAGCTGGCCGGGTGGAACACCACCTTGACCGAGCCGTCCGGAATATGGGTCGCGAACCATGCCTCAACGGCGTCGGCGCGGGCGCGGTTGAAGCGCGAACTGGCGTTGACGATGCCGATCTTCATGGACGTGTCTGGCCTCAGGCGTCGCCCGTGCTAGTCAGGCCGCCGGACATTCCCCGGTTTCGCCCTCATGAATCAAGACGACTATTTCTTCTGCGGCATCGGCGGGTCCGGAATGCTGCCCCTGGCGATGATCGTCCAGGCGCGTGGAGGCCGGATCGAAGGGTCCGACCGGTCCCGGGACCAGGGGCGCACCCCGGAGAAATTCGCCTGGCTGGAAGCGCATGGCGTAACCCTGCACCCGCAGGACGGCTCTGGCGTCACCCGGGCCGACCAGACCGTCGTCGCCACCGGCGCGATCGAGGACACGGTCCCCGACATCGGCGCCGCCAGACGCGCCGGCGCCCGCATCGTCACCCGGCCCGAGCTGCTGTCGCAGCTGTTCAACGCCGCGCCCGCCTCGATCGGCGTGGCCGGCACCAGCGGCAAGTCGACCATCACCGGCATGATCGCCTGGATCCTGCACAGCGCCGGGCGCGAGCCCACGGTCATGAACGGCGCCGTGATGAAGAATTTCGCCGACGCGGACCATCCCTTCGCCAGCGCCCTGATCGGCGGACCCGACCTGTTCGTGTCCGAGGTCGATGAATCCGACGGCTCCATCGCCCGCTACGATCCGACCGTGGCCGTGGTGTCCAACATCTCCCTGGACCACAAGTCGATGGAGGAGCTGCGGGACCTGTTCGGCGGCTTCACCGGGCGGGCCGCGAAGGCCGTGCTCAACCTCGACAATGTCGAGACCCAGGCGCTGGCCCAGTCGCTGCCGGGCGACAAGGTGATCACCTTCGCCCTGGGCGAGGAGTCCGCCACCCTGAACGCCCACGACCTTGAGCCCCTGCCGACGGGGATGCGGTTCAACCTGACCGAACTGGGCGGCGCGCCGCTGCCCGTGGTCCTGAATGTTCCCGGCGCCCACAATGTCGCCAACGCCCTGGCCGCCCTCGGCGCCGTGCGCGCCATCGGCGTGCCGCTCGATCACGCCGTCGCCGCGCTGGAGACCTTCGCCGGCATCCGCCGCCGCATGGAGGTGGTCGGGATGGCGAACGGCGTCACCGTCATCGACGACTTCGCCCACAACCCCGACAAGATCGCCGCCACCCTGAAGACCCTGCACGCCTTCGACGGCCGCCTGCTGATCCTGTTCCAGCCGCACGGCTTCGGGCCCCTGCGGCTGATGAAGGACGAGTTCATCGACGGGTTCGCCGGCCTGCTGCGCGCCGAGGACGTGCTGCTGATGCCCGAGCCCGTCTATTTCGGCGGCACCACCGACCGCAGCGTGGGCAGCGAGGACATCGCGTCCGGCGTCCGCGCCGCCGGCCGCACCGCCGAGGCGCTGCCGACCCGCGAGGCCTGCGGCGACCGCCTGGTCGAGTTGGCTCACCCCGGCGACCGCATCATCGTCATGGGGGCCCGCGACGATACGCTGTCGACCTTTGCGGTGATGCTGCTGGATCGCTTGAGTCGTCCGCTTACAGATTGATATTCAAGACAATCTCGCAAAACATTCACGCACGGCAAAGCTCGCGTTAAGGGCTGCCCCCTATCCGTCCAGCTCCAAGCAGGAGTTGCGTATGGCCCGGATCGGAGACTTCGCGAGCGCCCCGGACCCCATAGGTCCGGACACCCCCGGCGCCGACGTCTTCGACCGCTTCCAGCGCGAGCCCGACACGCTCGTCATCGCCGTGGTCGATGCGGACCGGCGCCCGGTCGGCCTGATCGAGCGCAACACCTTCACCCTGCGGATGGCCGCCGAGTTCGGGCGCGCCCTCTATGCGAAACGTCCCGCTGCGACCTTCATGGATTCGGCCCCGCGCGTGCTCGACGCCGACGCCGATGCGGAAATCCTGTTCCAGAGCATGGACGCCGCCAATCTGGGGGCCCTGCTGAACGGCTTCGTCGTGACCTCGGGCGGCCGCTATGTCGGCGTCGGCGCCGGCGTCCACGTGCTTCAGGCCGGCAGCGCCATCCACCGCCGCCGCGCCGAGGAGATGGGAGCCCTGATCCGCGACCTGGCCCGCGCCGAGGCCGAGGCCCGCGCCTCCAGCCGGGCCAAGTCCGAATTCCTCGCGGTGATGAGCCATGAGATCCGCACGCCCCTGAACGGCGTGCTGGGCGTCGCGGCCCTGATGGAGCGCGAACTGACCCAGAAGGCGATGAAACCCTATGTCCGCACCATTCTCGACTCCGGTCAGAATCTGCTGCGGCTGCTGACCGACGCCCTGGACATGTCGCGCGCCGAGGCCGGGCAGATGGCGCTGGAAGCCGCGCCGGTGCATCTGGATACGGTCGCCGCCGACCTGTTGGCCCTGTGGAGCCCCCGCGCGCAGGAGAAGGCGTTGAGTCTCACCGTCGTCCACGACGCCGACGGCCCCGACTGGGTCATGGGCGACGAGATGCGGCTGAAACAGCTGCTCAACAACCTGATCGGCAATGCGTTGAAATTCACTCCCGACGGAGAGGTCGCCGTCCGCATCGCCAGCCGCTGGCGCGACGGCGCCGTCGCCATCACGGGCGTGGTCGACGACAGCGGTCCGGGCATAGCCGACGATATCGCCGGCGCCGTCTTCCAGCCCTTCAATACCGGCCGCGTGGGCCAGGAAGGCGCCGGGGCCGGTCTCGGCCTGGCGATCTGCCGCCAGATCGTCGAGCGGATGGACGGCGTGATCGGCGTCGAACGCTCGCCGCAGGGCGGCGCGCGGTTCCACTTCACCCTGCGCCTGCCCGGCGCGGGCCAGGAGGTTCTGGCGGCGGCCGAGAAGATGGCGGAGCCGACGCCGCACGAAACCCTGCACGTCCTCGTGGTCGACGACAATGCGACCAACCGGTTCGTCGCCGCCAGGGTTCTGGAGCTGTTCGGCTGCACCTCCGACAGCGCCGAGAACGGTCTGGAAGCCGTCCAGCGGGTGCAGGACAAGCCCTTCGACCTGGTGCTGATGGACATCAAGATGCCGGTCATGGACGGGGTGGAGGCGACTCTGGCGATCCGGCGCCTGCCGGGCGCCGTCAGCCGCATTCCGATCCTGGCCCTGACCGCCAACGCCGACCCCCGGGACGAGATCGAATATATCGCCGCCGGCATGGACGGCGTCTCCCAGAAGCCGATCGAACCCGACGCGCTCCTCAATGCGATCCGCACGGTGTTCAGCGACATCGCGGCGCGGGCTTCCGTGGCCGAAGCCGCTTGAACCCGGCGAGCCTGTCTGGCCTAGGGTAGGCCGATGCAGATTCCTCCGCCGCCCCTTCCCGATGTCGTCGTCACGGGGGCGCGCCTGCCCCCGGCGGCAGGCGAGGCGGCATTCTCGGTCATTCGTCTGGATGCGGACGATCTGAAGGCGCAGCAGCGGCTCGACGAGGCCCTGGCGACCGTGCCGGCCGTCTCCCTGTTCCGGCGCAACTCCAGCCTCGCGGCCAATCCGACCACCCAGGGCATATCCTTGCGCGCCATCGCTCCCTCGGGCGCGGGGCGGACCCTGGTCACCCTGGACGGCGCGCCGCTGAACGATCCCTTCGGCGGCTGGGTCGTCTGGTCGCAGGTTCCCACTGAAAGCCTGTCCGGCCTCGACATCGTCCGGGGGTCCGGCGCCGGTCCGTACGGCGCGGGGGCCCTGACCGGCGTGATCTCCCTGCGCGAACGCGACGAGGGGTCAGTGCTGGACGCCTCCATCGCCGAACGCCGCGGGGTGCGCATCGCCGGTTCCGGCGCGACGGCGGCTGGCCCGGTCCGGATCGTCGCCTCCGGCCTCTACGAGACCAGCGACGGCTATGTCCCCGTGCGCGAAGCCGCCGCGGGCGCCGCCGACACGCCGCTGGACCTCGAGGTCCGCAGCGCCGCCCTGCGCGCCGATCTGCCCGTCGCGGCCGCCGTCGTCTCCCTGCGCGCCTCGGCCTTCGAGGAGGATCGCGGTTCCGGCCTCGCCGGCGCCCGCGCCACGGCCAGCGGCAATCTGCTTTCCGCCACGGCCGCGCTGCCGCCCCGCGCCGACCGCCCCGGCTGGCGGCTTCAGGCCTGGCGGCGCGAAAGCGATCTGGTCAACACCTCCGTCGCCGTTTCCGCCGACCGCGCTGCGACCACCCCCGCCAACGACCAGTACGAGACCCCCGCCACGGGCTGGGGCGCCAACGCCGCCCTGCGCCGCGTCGTCGTCAGCGGCATCGCGCGGGTCGAGTGGGAACTGGGCGCCGACGCCCGCTTCAATAAAGGCGAGACCCACGAGCTGTTCCGTTACATGGCCGGCGCCTTCACCCGGGACCGGGTCGCCGGGGGCGAGACCTCTGTGGCGGGAATCTATGCCGAAGGCGCCTGGGACAGCGGACCATGGCTGGTCGCCGGCGGCCTGCGCTATGACGGCTGGCGCAACGAAAAAGGCCACAGGCTGGAACGCGACCTCGCCACAGGCCTGCCGACGCTGGACGAAACCGATCCCGACCGCTCGGGCGAAGTCGTCAGCGCCCGCCTCGCCGCCCGCCGCGACATCGGCGGCGGACAGGCGCTGCGTCTCGCCGCCTACACGGGCTTCCGTCCCGCGACGCTGAACGAGCTGCACCGCCCCTTCCGCGTCGGCAACGACCTGACCGAGGCCAACGCCGCGCTGGAGCCCGAGCGCCTGACCGGGATCGAAACCGGCTGGGCCTGGACCGGAGACCGCGCCTCCCTGACCGCCACGGCCTTCTGGAACCGGATCGAGGACGCCATCGTCAACGTCACCATCGGCCAGGGTCCCGTCGCCTTCCCCCGCGCCGGCTTTGTGCCCGCGGGCGGCGTGTTGCGCCAACGCCGGAACGCCGGGACGATCGAGGCGACGGGGATCGAACTGGACGGCCGGTTCGAACTGACCGAGGCCCTGTCACTGCGCGCGGCCCTGTCGGCTGCCGACGCCCGGGTCGACGGCGGGGCCCAGGCGCCGCAACTGAGCGGCCTCCGTCCGGCCCAGGCGCCGATCTGGAGCGCCGTCGCCGGCGCCGACTGGCGGCCCATGGACCGGCTCAGCCTCGCGGCCGACCTGCGCTGGGAGAGCCGCCGTTTCGAGGACGACCTGAACAGCCGCGTCCTCGACGCCGCCGGAACGGTCGACGTGCGGGCCGAATGGGAGATGACGCCGTCCGCCGCCCTCTGGCTCGCCGCCGACAACCTGTTCGACGCCGAGGTCGAAACGGCGGAGACCGGAACCGGCGTCGCCAGCTTCGGCCCGCCCCGCACCCTGTCGATCGGCGTCAGACTGTCGCGCTGAGTTCGCCGCCAGAAGCCATTGCAAATCGTTCGCAACTTCGGCACAAGCCGGTGGTGACTGACGCCGCCCCCGCCAAGCCCAAGCCGGCCCTGAACGCCAAACGGTCGTTCTGGCTGAAGCAACTGCACCAGTGGCACTGGATCTCGGCCGCCGTCAGCCTGATCGGGCTGCTGATGTTCGCGGTCACCGGGATCACCCTGAACCACGCCAAACAGATTCCAGCGACGCCGGTCACCGTGGAACAGACCGGCCAGCTGCCCGCCCCCCTGCTGGCGCGTCTGGCCGACCTGCCCGAGGACACCACCGACCCCGTACCCGCCGCCGTCGCGCGCTGGGCCTCGGAGACCTTCAAGGTCCAGGTCGCCGGCCGCGCCACCGAAACCAACGCCGACGAGGTCTACATCTCCCTGCCAGAACCCGGCGGCGACGGCTGGCTGACCATCGACCGGGCCACCGGCGCCGCCCTGCGCGAACGCACCACGCGCGGCGCGATCGCCTGGCTCAACGACCTGCACAAGGGCCGCAACACGGGCGTCGTCTGGTACTGGTTCATCGACGTCTTCGCCGCCGCCTGCATCGTCTTCGCCGTCACCGGCTTCGGCCTGACCTGGCTGCACGCCCGCCAGCGCCCCTCGACCTGGCCCCTGCTTGGCCTTGGTCTGCTGATACCCGCCGTCATCGCCCTTCTGTTCATTCACTGAGTTCCCGATGCGCCAGCTTCCCCTGATCCTGACAGCCACCGCCGCGGCCGCCGTCGCCGGGCCCGCCCTGGCCGCCGACATCACGGTTTCCGTGGAGGTGCCGCGCCTGTCGGTCGCCGCCTATCACCGCCCCTATGTCGCGGTCTGGATCGAGCGCCCCGACAACACGCCCGTGCGCACCCTCGCCGTCTGGTACGAGGTCTCCAACACCGAGGAGGGCAAGGACTGGCTGAAGGACATGCGCACCTGGTGGCGCCGCGGCGGACGCTCGCTGACCCTGCCCATGGACGGCGTCTCCAGCGCCACCAAGGCTCCGGGCCGTCACGCCGTCACGGTCCCCGCCGCCCGCCTGCGCGGACTGCCCGCGGGCGACTACGTCATGGTCGTCGAGGCGGCCCGCGAACTGGGCGGCCGCGAGGCCGTCCGCGTGCCCTTCCGCTGGGGCGCCGCCAATACCGCCCGTGCATCGGGCTCCACCGAACTGGGCGCCGTCAGCGTCACCGTCACCCGCTAAGGATACCCTGCCATGAAGAAGCGCATCGCCCTGCTGGCCGCCCTCGCAGCCTTCGCCATGCCCATGTCGGCCCAGGCCCACCGCGCCTGGCTGGCCCCGACCTCGACCGTCCTGTCAGGTACGGACGCCTGGGTCGGTTTCGACGCCGGCATGTCGAACGGCGTCTTCATCCCCGACCACGCCGCCATGAACCTGGCCGGACTGGTCATCACCGCGCCGGACGGCTCGACCGCCGCGCCCGTCAACGCCATGACCGGCAAATACCGCTCCACCTTCGACCTGCACTTGACCCAGGCCGGCACGTACCGGATCGCCAATGTCTCGGGCGGCGTCATGGTCACCTACAAACAGGGCGGCGAGAACAAGCGCTGGCGCGGAGCCGAGGCCGACATGGCCGCCAACATTCCGGCGGACGCCACCGATGTGGTCGCCACCCGCTCGAACAGCCGCACCGAAACCTTCGTCACCCTGGGCGAGCCCTCGGCCATCACCCTGACCAACCAGGGCATCGAACTGGTCCCCGTCACCCATCCCAACGACCTGGCGGCAGGCGAGCCGGCCACCTTCAAACTGGTCCGCGACGGGCAACCGGCGGCCGATCTGGAAGTGACCATCGCCCGCGGCGGCACGCGCTATCGGGACAATCCCGAAGAGATGACGGTCCGCACCGGCGCCGACGGCGCCTTCACCGTCACCTGGCCCGAGCCCGGCATGTACTGGATGAACGCCTCGATCCGCACGCCGGCCTCGGGTGGTCAACTGGCCTACAACGCCGCCTACAACGGCGTCGTGGAAGTCCTGCCCTGACCGGCACGCCTCCAGACCCGCGCGGCGCCCCGCCGCCGATCACCATCGGCGAGCCGGGGGCGCAGCCGGAGAACCGCGTCCTGATCCCGACGCATGGCCGGACCCCGGCCCTGCCGACGTCCGACCTTCTGTGGGACTTCGCCGGCGAGACCATGGGCACCAGCTGGGCCGTCCGGCTGGTGCCGCCGCCGGGGCTGGATCGTTCGGTGTTCCAGACCGCCATCGAGGAAGAACTGGCGGCCATCGTCGCCCTGTTCAGCCATTGGGAGCCGACGTCGGAGCTGTCGCGCTTCAATGCGGCTCCTGCCGGCTTCTGGGCCGTCTCGGAACCGTTCTGGAACCTGCTGAACGCCGCCCTGGACCTGGCCGACGACACCAACGGCGCCGTCGATCCGACCCTGGGCGCCCTCGTCGACCTGTGGGGCTTCGGTCCCCCGGGGCCGAGGGCCGACGTCCCGTCCGACGACGAAATTCTCGCCGCCCAGACGCACAGCGGCTGGGCGGTGCTGCGCCTGAACCGCGAGGCCCGCGCCGTCCAGCAACCCGGCGGCCTGAAGCTGGACCTGTCCGGCATCGCCAAGGGCCACGCCGTCGACCGCGTCTCGGAGCGGCTGACCGCCCTCGGCGCCGTCCACCATCTGGTCGAGATCGGCGGCGAACTGCGCGGCGCCGGCGTCAAGCCGGGCGGTCATCCCTGGTGGGTCGAACTGCAGCAGGCGCCCGGCACGCCCGCGCCTCGCACCGCCGCCGCCCTGTTCGACATGGCCGTCGCCACCTCCGGCGACTGGGTCCGTCGCTTCGAGGCGGGCGGTCGGACGTACAGCCACACCATCGACGGCGCCACGGGCAAGCCGGTCGACAACGGCGTCGCCTCGGTCACCGTCCTGGCCGACACCGCCCTGTACGCCGACGCCATGGCCACCGCCCTGACCGTCATGGGGCGCTATGACGGCCCGGCGTACGCCGAGGCCCTGAACATCGCCGCCGCCTTCGTGCTGCGCACCGAGGCGGGGATGGTCGAGGTCGTCTCCCCCGCCTTCGCCGCCATGGCCGCCGAGGGCGCGTGACGGCCGATCCGACTCGCTGGTTCTGGACGGCCGTCGCTGTCGGCCTGTGGCTGCTGGTCGTCGCCGCAGTCGCATGGCGCCGCGCGCGCGCCCGGCGAGCCGCGGCGGCCCGCGCCGGGGCGCTGACGTCAAACGGCGAGGCCGTCGTGGTCGCCTTCGCCAGCCAGACCGGCCTTGCCGAAGAGCTGGCCTGGATGACCGCGCGCAGCCTGTCGGACGCGGGAACGGGCGCCCGCGTCGTGCCCCTCGGCGAACTGGACGCGGCCGCGCTCAAGGCCGGCGGCCGGCTGCTGATCGTCGCCTCCACCACGGGCGAGGGCGACGCCCCCGACGGCGTCTCGCGCTTCCTGCGCCACACCATGGGCGCGCCCGCCGACCTGTCCGGCCTCGGCTACGGCCTGCTGGCCCTGGGCGATCGCACCTATGCCGACTTCTGCGGCTTCGGCCGCGCCCTGGACGGCTGGTTGCAGCGTTCCGGGGCCGAGCCCCTGTTCGATCGCGTCGAGGTCGACGATGGGGACACCGGCGCGATCCGGCACTGGCAGCATCAGCTGGGTCTGCTGACCGGCTCGACCATCCAGCCGGACTGGACCCCGCCCGCCTATGACCGCTGGACCCTGGTCGAGCGCCGCCATCTCAATCCGGGCAGCCCGGGCGGGGAGGCCTGGCTGCTGGGTTTCGCCCCGGACGGCCACAAGCCCGACTGGGTCGCCGGCGACATCGCCGAGATCGGCCTTCCCGCCCGCTCCGACGGGACGGGCCCGGGCAGCCGGGAATACTCCGTCGCCTCCCTCCCGCGCGACGGACGGGCCGAGTTCATCGTCCGCCGCATGACCCGTCCCGACGGCTCTCCGGGCCTGGCCTCCGGCTGGCTGACCCACGAACTCGCGGTCGGCGACGCCGTCGACATGCGCATCCGCGCCAATCGCAGCTTCCATGGGCCCGACGCGGGAACGCCGCTGATCCTGATCGGCAACGGCACCGGTCTGGCCGGGCTGCGCGCTCACTGGAAGGCCCGCGCCGGGCATGCGCACGGCGGAACCTGGTTGATGTTCGGCGAGCGCACCCGCGCCCATGACGCCTTCCTCGACGAGGAACTCCAGACAGCGTTGCGAGTCCGCGACCTCACCCGCCTCGACCGCGTCTTCTCGCGCGACGCCGGCCCAAACGGCGTGGGGGGCCGCTACGTCCAGGCGCTGATCGCCGAACACGCCGACGATCTCAGGGCCTGGGTCGACCGGGGCGCCGCCATCCATGTCTGCGGCAGTCTGGAAGGCATGTCGAAGGGCGTGCAGGCGGCGCTTGCGGAGGCGCTCGGCGCCGAACGGCTGGCGGAGCTGACCGAAACCGGGCGCTATCGCCGCGACGTCTACTGAGGCCTCAGGCCTCGGCCCAGCGCCTCAGCAGGTTGTGATAGACGGCCGTCAGCTCCAGCACCGCCGCATCCTGCGGACCCTTGTCGGCGCTGACCCGCTGGATGGCCACGTCCAGACGGAACAGGGTCTCGCGGTCCGCGTCGTCGCGCACCAGGCTCTGGATCCAGAAGAAGCTCGACACCCGGGCGCCGCGCGTCACCGGCGTCACGCTGTGCAGGCTCTTGGACGGATACAGCACCAGATCGCCGGCCGGCAGCTTGACGCTCTGCGGGCCGTACATCTCCTCGATGACCAGCTCGCCGCCGTCGTAGTCGTCGGGTTCCGACAGGAACAGGGTCGCCGACAGGTCGCTGCGGATGCGGATCGACCCCCGCTGGCGGATGGCGTTGTCGACGTGCAGGCCGAACCGCTCGCCGCCCTCATAGCGGTTGAACAGCGGTGGAAAGACCGTGTGCGGCAGGGCCGCCGAGACGAACATCGGATTGGCGTTCAGCGCCTGCTGGATCACCGCCCCGACCTCCCGCGCCTCGACGCAGTCCTCGGGCAGCTGGCGGTTGACCTTGGCCCCCGCCGACTGATGGCCCGAGGTGACGTTTCCATCCACCCACGGCCCGGCGTCCAGGCGCGACCGCAGGGTCGCGACCTCGTCTTTCGAGAAGACGCCTGGAATGTGCAGCAGCATGCGCCGCCTCCCTGGAAACGCCGGAACGAACGCCGGACGTGGAAAAACCCGGGGGTCAGGTCATCGGGGAAGACCCCTGAACCCCCGGGTTCTACGCTATCCGGCCTTCGGGCGAAGGGCCTAGTAGCGCAGATTCAGCGTCAGAATGGCCTGACGGGCCGGCGCCACGTCGGCGTGGTGCACGCCGTTGGTGCGCATGATGTATTCTTCATCGGTGGCGTTCTGAACGTTCAGCTGCAGCGAGGCGGCGTCCGTCAGGTCGTACGAGGCGAACAGGTCGAACCGGGTATACTCCGGCGCATAGATGCGGTTGGCCCCGCCGCCGGCGCCGCCCTGGTTGCCGCCGAAGCTGTCCGACACATAATAGGCGCCGCCGCCGAGGCTCAGTTTCGGCGTCACGCGGTAGGTGGTGAACAGGCTGAACGCATGCTCGGGCGTATTGGCCAGCGGATCGCCGACATTGACGTTGTTGTAGGCGCCCGAGACCAGTTCGCTGTCCATCCAGGTATAGCCGCCGAACACCTGCCACTGGCGGGTCAGGTTGCCGGACACGCCCAGTTCGATCCCCTTCACCTCGGCCTCGCCGGCCTGTTCGAAGACGCCGGGCGAAGTCTGGATCTGGGCGTTCTCGCGCGTCAGCCAGAAGGCCGCCGCCGACAGGGCCAGCCGGTCGTTGAACAGATTCGCCTTGGCCCCGATCTCGAAATTGGTCGTCTCTTCCGGATCCAGAACCGTCGTCGCCAGATTGCCCGTCCCCGTTCCGCCCGAGGCGTTCTGGTCGCCGGCCGAGATCGTCGGCGGCGTCGAGGCCGTGGCGTATGAGACATAGACGCTGGAGTTCGCCGTCGGCTTGTAGACCAGGCCGATCTGGTAGTTGACGAACTCCCACTGGCGTTCAGGCAGCACCACAATCCCCGGCGTCGTCGCGTTCTGGGCGTTCAGGGTCCAGACGCCGTTCGCCTGCGTCCCTGTCAGATTGGCGCCGTTGACGGTGTACTGGTCCCACCGCACGCCCAGGTTCAGAATCAGGTTCGGGGTCAGGGTGACGCTGTCCAGCGCATAGACGCCGACCGTGTCGGTCGTGTTCCGGCTGATCGGGCCGCGGTTGATGACGCCGGCCCAGGAATCGTCCGTGTTCGGCGCATAGACCCGCGTGCAGTCGCCGGCCCCCAGGTTGGCCAGGTTGGCCGCCGACATCACGAAGCCGGCCGGGCAGGCCGAGCCCGCCGTGGTGAAGGTCGAATACGACGCGTTGCTGTTCTTCTCGGTCGCCAGTTCAAGGCCCAGATCGAACTCGTGGCCGATGCCGCCGGTCCTGAACGAGCCGCGCAGGTCGGTGACGTTCGCCAGGGTGGTGACCGGGTTCCAGCGCGACTTGGTCGCCCGCTTCATCCACCATTCGCCGGCGATGAGCTGGGCGGCGCCGCCGTCGCCCGGGTTGGTGACGATGTAGTCGTTCAGCGTGCGGGAATATCGGCTGACGTTCCGCAGAAGCAGATTTTCGCTGAAAGCGTGCTCGAAATCGAAGGTGAAGGTGTCGACCGTATTGGTCAGATAGTCGCGGTCGTCCAGGCCGTAGAAGCTGCTGTACGGCACATCCAGAACGCCGCTGTCCGTCGTGCGCACGCCGATCTTGGTGAACAGGGGGATGCCATAGTCGGGCATCTGGTTCGACGTCAGGTGATAGTAGCTGAAGGTCGCGGTCGTGGCCGCGCCCAGACCGGCCGCCAGCGACAGGCCGAGACCCCATTTGTCATAGTCGACGGAGTCCCGGCCGGGCACGTCGCCCTCGGACCCCATCAGATTGACGCGCAGGCCGGCCATCTCGCCCAGGCGCCAATTCTGGTCGACCGTGGCCCGCAGATAGCCGTCCGTCCCGGCCCCCAGGCCGAAGCGGGTGAAGTCGGTCAGCCGCGGGGCCTTGGAGCCCAGGTTGATGCTGCCCCCGCCCGAGCCGCGGCCCGAATAGACGCTGTCGGGACCCTTGATGACCTCGACCTGTTCGAGGTTGAACACCTCGCGCTGCTGGCCGCCCGAGTCGCGGATGCCGTCGACGAAGACGTTGTTGCCCGACGACTGGCCGCGGATGAACGGCCGGTCGGCCAGAGGCTGGCCGCCCTCGCCCGCGCCGAAGGTGATGCCGGGCGAGGTGCGCAGGATGTCCTGCAGCGAGGTCGCCGCCGTCTGTTCGATGATCTGCTGCGGAATGATGGTGATCGAGCGCGGCGTGTCGACCAGGGGCGCCACGAACTCGGGGCTGGCGGGCTCGCGCTTCACCGGGCGGCCGTCGACCGTGATGGTCTCCAGCGTCGTAGCCTCCTGCGGCTCTCCGTCCGGCCCCGGCTCGGCCAGAACGGGGCCGGCCATCAGCATGCCGGCGGCGCTGGAGGCGAACAGAAGGGCGCGAAGGGCGTCGGCGCGGGAGGTCATGGAGGTCATCCGGGGAGGCTGTAGTTGCGATCACGTCGCAATATCAGCTTTGCGGGAGGGCGCAATCCCAATTGCGAATAGGTCGCAATATATGCCGACGTTATCCGCCCTGACGGGTGACGATGTCCCGGCGCATCGGCGCCAGCCTGGCAAGGAACCGGTTCTGGGTGTGGAAGGGCACGCCCTCCGCCGCCATCGCGTCCTGCAAATGCTCGACCAGGGCGCCCATGTCCGCGGGCTGGAGACCCAGGTCGTCGTGGGCGTCGGCCATCGACCGGCCGGTGTACCCGCAGCCGCCGCCCAGCACGTAGCAGAACTGCTCCTTCAGGGTCCGGCTCAGGCGCGCTATGTCGGTCGCCCGGAAGATGTCCGCCGTCCGGGGGTCCGCCCTGGCGGCGGCGAGCATGGCGTCGACGATCCGGTCGATGCCCGGCTGACCGTGAAAGGCCTCGAACATGGCCGTGCCCGCAAAGGGCGTCGCGCCGGCGTTGGCGTCGGCGACGGCATAGGCCTCGACGGCCTCCTCGCCGGGATGGTGCGCCGGATCCTGGGCGGCGGCCGCGCCGGCGACGAACAGGCCAGCGGCGACAACCGCCGGGACCATCGATCGGCAGATCATCTCAGAACCCCGCCTGCAGTGAGAGATAGAGACCACGCTGGTCGTCGAACGTGGCGATGGAGCCCATATCCGCCCAGGCCGCCGTCACGGACAGGTGTTTGTTGACCGCATACGCCGCATAGACGTCGAACCAGTCGTCTTCCGACGCGAAGGACAGATTGTCCGGCTTGGTCCGGTATTCGGCCCCGACCACCAGATTGCGGCTCAACAGCCAGCCGACCGAGCCCTCGAACCGGGCCTCGCGGTCGTCGTTGGCGTCGCCGCCGAACCCGAGCAGGCCGGTCTGGTTGGCGTTGGTGTACCGCACCGTCCCCGACACCAGCACGCTCTGGGCGAGGAACAGCTTGGTCGCGGCGACGTAGAATTCCGTCCCGTGGTCGTCCTCACCGCCGATCGCCGCGATGATCGCGCCCTGATCGTTCGTCTTGTGCTGAACCCCGACCGCGACCTGCGGCATCCAGGTGTCCTGATCGTAGACCGCGTCGCCCGCCAGCCGGACCTTCACGCCGATCACGTCCTGGGTGAAGGTGAAGCCCTGTCCCAGCCCCAGCAGGGCGCCCGTTTCGCCGGTGTCGAACTCCTGCCGCGCCGCCGACAGCTCGACCCGGTCCCACAGGCCGATCGCAGCCCCGGCGGTCCGGAACTGATAGTCGGGCAGGTCGACGAAGGTGGCGTGAACGTTCGCGCCGATCCCGTCCTCCTCGCCATAACCGGTGGTGGTGGCCCAGGTGGCTATGCCGCCGCCCCCCGAGCCTTCGATGGTCGAAACCCCGCCGGTGAGCAGCAGCTTGCCGCCGCTGCGCGCGTCCGGAATCATGGATTGTGCCTCTACGCCTCCGGCCATGGCCGAGAGCAACAGCGTCAGCGCGATCGCTCGTCGGCTCATGGATGGTCTCCGTTGACAGCTGCCGGCGATACGAAATCGTGGTTAAGCGTGAGTAAAGGCGCGCAAGCTTGACTATACGGAGGGCGGCCGTTTCCATAACGCGAGGTAGTATTCCCGCACAAAAATATGATTTACCTCGATTTCATCTTGGTTTCGTACAAGCCACGGGATGCGTCTCCTCCTCGCCCTCTTGTTTGCGCTGGCGTACACAGGTTCCGCCTTTGCGGGAGACCTGACGGTCAGCGTGCGCGACGCCGCCGGGCGACCCGTCCGCGACGCCGTCGTGACCGTCTATCCGGCCTCCGGCGCGCCCCGGGGACCGATCCGTTTCCCCTGGGCGTCGCGCGTGGCGCAACAGGACATCCAGTTTCAGCCCTATGTGCTGATCGCGCCGGTCGGCGGAACCGTCGCCTTTCCCAACCTCGATAGGGTCCGGCATCACGTCTATTCGTTCTCGCGCGGCGCCCGGTTCGAACTGGAGCTGTACGGCCGGGACGAAACCCGCACCCACACCTTCACCGCCGCGGGCGTCGCCGCCCTGGGCTGCAACATCCACGACGAGATGCTGGCCTACATCAAGGTGGTCGACACGCCCTGGGCGATGAAGACCGACTCGACCGGCGACGCGGTGGTGCGCGACCTCCCGGCCGGCGGGGCCACGCTGCGGGTCTGGCACCCGCGTCTGGCCGGCCGCGGCAACGAGATAGCCCAGACCCTGACCCTCGCCGCCGCGCCCGCGCGCCACACGGTCTCCGGCGACTTCAGCGCACGGGCGGCGGTGCGATGAAACTCTCCGGACGGGTCCAGAGCCTGCTGAGTTTCCGCAATCTGCGGACCCGTCTGACCTTGCTCTACATGGGGCTGTTCGCCCTCGCCCTGATTCTGAGCGCCATCGCCGTGGTCACCGCCGTGACCAACAGCGCGCGCCACATGGTTCGCGATGAAATGGCCTCCGCCGGCGCCGTCTACGGCCAGTTGTGGGAGGCGCGCTCGGCGCAGCTGCGTCAGGGGGCCGGGGTTCTGGCCCAGGATTACGGTTTCCGGGAAGCCGTCGCGACCGACGACGCGCCCACGGTTCGTTCGGCGCTCGACAATCTGCGCGCTCGCCAGGGCGTGGACGGAGCCCTGATCCTCGGGGTCGACGGCCATGCGACCTCGACCGGCGTCAATCTGGACGAAGCCGCCCTGGACGCCCTGTTCAAGGGTCTGGATTCCGGCGGCCTGGAAAGCGGGGTTCTGACCATCCGCGGCCAACCCTTCCAGGTGGTCGCCGCCCCGGTCAACGCGCCCGTGCTCATGGGCTGGGTCGTGTTCGCAGAGCGTCTGGATGCGGCGCAGATGCGCAATCTGGAGCGGCTTTCGGCGATTCCATTGTCCGCCAACGTGGTCCTGAACCCGTCGCAGGCGTCGATCGGTCAGCCCGTCACGGTCCAGACTGACGAAGGCCCGTCGATGCAACTGGCCCGCCCGCTGCCTGGTTTCGATCCGGCGGCCAAGGCGTCCCTGCTTCTCAGCTATCCCCTGGACCGGGCCATGAAGCCCTATGAATCGCTGTTCCTGTGGCTGGCGGCGATCGGCGCCGGCGGTCTGGCGCTTCTGATGGGCGGCGCCTGGGTGCTGTCTCGCGGCGTGACCCAGCCGATCACGGCCCTCGACGAGGCGGTGCACCGCCTGCAGCAGGGCGAATATGTCGAGGCCCCCGTCACCTCCACCGACGAGATCGGCCGGCTGGCGGCCAGTTTCAACGCCATGGTCGGCGACCTGCGCGACCGCGAGGCCAAGCTGACGCACATGGCGCTGCACGACCAGGAGACCGGTCTGCCCAACCGACTGTCCCTCGAACGCCAAGCCGGCGGCCATGCCGACGCCTGGGTGGTCCTGTTCGGTGTCGACCGGTTCGAGGTCGTGCGCAACGCCATCGGCTATGATTCCATGGGCCGGCTGCTGGCCGTGCTCGGGGCCCGCCTGTCCGCCCTGGCCGATGGCGCGCCCATGGCCCGTGTCGGCGCCGGCGCCCTGGGCCTGGTCATCATCGCCGCCAGCAAGGCCGAGGCGCTCGAGGCTGCGGAACATCTGGCGGCCGCCGCCCAGGCTCCGATCAGCGTCAACGGCGCGCCCGTCGACATCGCCCTGACCGCCGGCGTGGCGGGTCACGGCGCGGCGGGTTCCGACCTGACCTCGCCCGTCGATCGCGCCGCCATCGCCCTCGATCAGGCCCGCGCCGCCCGGCGCATCGCCGGCGCCTTCGACGAGGTCGCCTACGGCGATCCGGCGGGCAATCTGTCGCTGATCTCCGAGCTGATGACCGCCCTCGCCGCCGGCGAGGTCTCCCTGGCCTATCAGCCGAAATACGACTTCCGGGCCCAGAGGGTCACGGGCGTCGAGGCCCTGATGCGCTGGACCCATCCGCGCCGGGGCTCCGTCTCTCCCGACCTGTTCATCGGCATGGCCGAAGAGACCGGCCACATCCGTCCGCTGACCGAATGGGCCATCCACCGCGCCATAGAGGACCAGAAGACCATGGCCGCCGCCGGCCACGTGCTGACCGTCTCGGTCAACATCTCGGGACGTCTGCTGTCCGACGAGAACTTCGCCGACTTCGCGGTCAACCAGGTCGCCGCCTCGGGCGCGGACCTGTGCTTCGAGATCACCGAGACGGCGGTGATGGACAATCCCGAGATGGCCCTGCGCATCGTCGACCGGTTCGCCGACGCGGGCATCTCCGTCTCTCTGGACGACTACGGCTCGGGCCTGTCGTCCCTGACCTATCTGAAGCGGATCCGCGCCGACGAACTGAAGATCGACAAGAGCTTCATCCTCGGCCTCGACGACTCGGCGCGCGACGGCCTGCTGGTCAAATCGACCATCGACCTGGCCCATGGCCTGGGGCTGAAGGTGACGGCCGAGGGGGTGGAGACTCCCACCGCCCTGGCCCTGCTGCGCGGCATGGGCTGCGACATGGCCCAGGGCTATCTGATCGGCCGCCCTGTCGCCCTCGCCGCCCTTCTGGACCGGCTGGCCGCACCCGCCGAAGAGGCGAGATCCGCCGCCGTCTAGCCTGCGGCGACCAGCTTCATCGACACCGACGGATCGGCCAGCTTCGCCGCGTCGACCGGGGTCGCCTTGCCGATCATCATCCGTCCGGCCATGAATTCCGCCGGCGCATTGACCGCCTCGACGCACAGGATCCGGTCGCCTTCGAGGTGAAAGACCGCGAACGACGCCCCCTCTCCGATCACGCCCGGATCGCCGCGCACGATCCGGCGATCGGCGCCATCCGGCAGGCCGGCGATCTGAAGCTTGAGGTCGTACTGGTCCGACCAGAACCACGGCACCTCGGGCGCCGGCGCGGCGCGGCCCACGATGGCCGAGGCCGCCTGCTTCGCCTGCTCCAGCGCATTGGGCACGCTCTCCAGCCTGTGCCGCCGCCCGCCGTGCACGGGGATCGGCCGGAAGGTCGTGTCGCCGATCGCCCAGATCGCCGGGTCTGACGTCTGCGCATGCTCGTCGACGACCACGCCGTTCTCGCACGCAAGGCCCGCCGCTCGCGCCAGGGCGTCGCAGGCCAGGGCCCCCACCCCGACCAGCACCGCATCGGCCTCGATCAGCCGGCCGTCCGCCAGTCGCACGCCCGCATCCTCGAACGCCGTGACCTCCGCCCCCGTCAGAATCTCGACGCCCTCTGCGCGATGGCGGGCGGTGAAGAAGGTCGACAGGGTCTCCGACGCGACCCGCGCCAGCACCCGGTCCATCCGCTCGATCACGACCGCATCCGCCCCCAGCGCCCGCGCCGAGGCCGCCGCCTCCAGTCCGACATAGCCGCCGCCCACGATGGCCAGCCGCCGCCCCGGCCCCAGCGCGGCCTTCAGCCTTTCGGCGTCGGCCAGCGTCCGCAACTCCAGCAAGTCCGGCCTGTCCGCGCCCTGGATCGCCAGCCGCCGCGCCGTCGATCCGGTCGCCAGGATCAGGGCGTCATAGGGCTCTGCCGTTCCGTCGGCGAAGCTCACCGTCCGCGCCGCCGCATCGACGGCCGTCGCCGTCGTGCCGGTCCGCAGCTCGATCCCGTGTTCCGCATAGAAGCTCTCGGGGCGCAGCAGCAGCGCCTCCAGATCCGCCTCGCCCTTCAGCCAGGCCTTCGACAGGGGCGGCCGCTGATAGGGCGCCGCCGGCTCCTCGCCCGCCAGCACGATGGGGCCCTCGTGACCGTACTGCCGCAGCAGCGCCGCCGCCGTCCCGCCCGCGTGGCCCGCGCCGATGATGAGCACCCTGTTCGCCATTCAGGCCCTATAGCCGATTTTCCGGGGCGACCCAGCCGCCCTCCACGCGCTTAGGCGAAACGCCCGCGCCCGAAAACCCCGGCTCTGCGGGAAACCAATCGGCGGGCGCGAGGTTATGCCGGATACCCGACAGATCGGGCGGCGTTCAGTTTTCAGTCCCCATGAAGATCCCTCCCGAGTCCGCTTCCTTCTCCGATGAGGAGATGGAGGCCGCGGCCGAGGCCCTGAAATGGCAGGCCGCCTCCGCCCGCGCCGCCGGCGCCAAACACCGCGCCCGCCTTGTCGACCAGCTCGAGTCGCAGTTGCCCGACGCCGCCGCAGACGACGACGCCCCGTCCCCCGCCTGAACCGCTTGACTGTTCCATCGTTACATCTTAGTGGAACACGCCATGACCGCCCAGACGTCCAGCAAGGCCATCGCCAGGGCCGCCGACGACCGCATCGCGCTGTATGACGCCCTGCTGTCGCTGCGCACGCGCGAGGAACTGGACGCGTTCCTCGCCGATCTCTGCACCCCGTCCGAACTTCGCGCCTTCGCCGAGCGCTGGGCGGTGGCCCGCCTGCTCGACGCCGGCGGCAAATCCTATCGCGAGATCGCCGTCGAGGCGGACGCCAGTCCGACCACCGTCGTGCGGGTCGCGCGATTCCTGAAAGAGATGCCGCATCAGGGCTATCGCCTCGTCCTCGACCGCATCAAATCCTGAGTAGAAAATCATGAGTACCGTCCAGGGCCGGCTGCGCATCGCCGTGCAGAAATCCGGCCGCCTGTCCGAACGCAGCCTCGACCTCGTCCGCGACGCGGGCCTGCGCGTGGTCAAGGGAAACAACGACCTGCTGTACCGGGTCGAGAACTATCCGATCGATCTGCTGCGGGTGCGCGACGACGACATCCCGACCTTCGTCGCCGACGGCGTCTGCGATCTCGGCATCGTCGGGGAGAATGTGCTGGAGGAGGTCCGCAACGGCGGCCCGGTGGCCGAGGTTCTGATGCCGCTGGGCTTCGGCCGCTGCACCCTGAAGATCGCCGTCCCGCCGACCCTCGCCTACGACGGCCCCGCGTCGCTCGAGGGCCTGCGCATCGCCACCTCCTATCCGAAGATCCTGCGCCGCTGGCTCGACGGACAGGGCGTCAAGGCCGACATCGTCACCATGCGCGGCGCCGTCGAGGTGGCCCCGCGCCTGAAGCTGGCCTCGGCCATCTGCGACCTCGTCTCGACCGGCGCGACGCTGGAGGCCAACGGCCTCGGCGCCCGGGAAACCGTCCTCGAAAGCCAGGCGGTGCTGATCAAGTCGCCCGTCGCGCCCGAGCCCGGCCTGCAGCACCTGCTGGACAGCATCGTCGAGCGCATGGCCGGCGTCGTCTCGTCGCAGGGCGCCAAATACGTGATGCTGAACGCGCCCCGCTCGGCCCTGGCCGAGATCACGGCCATCCTGCCCGGCGCGGGCGCGCCCACCGTCATGCCCCTGTCCGGCCGCGACGACGCCGTCGCCGTCCACGCCGTCTGTCAGGAGGCGGTCTTCTGGGAAACGCTGGAACGGCTCAAGGCCGCGGGCGCCTCGGCCATTCTGGTCCTCCCCATCGAGAAGATGATGTGATGAAGCGTTTCGACTGGAGCGCGCTCGACGCCGCGGGACGCGTCGCCGCCCTCGCCCGCCCCCGACAGCGCACCGAGGCCCGCGTCACCGATACCGTGCGCGACATCCTCGAGGACGTGGCCGCACGCGGCGGTCAGGCCGTCACCGACTGGAGCGTCAAGCTGGACGGGGCCCCGCCTCGCCGCGTCGCCCTGACGTCCGACATCGTAGCCGCCGCCCGCGATCAGCTGCGCCCCGCGGACACCCGCTCCATCCGCATCGCCGCCGAGAATGTCCGCATCTTCCACGAGGCCACCCGCCCCGAGGACTCGGACTGGGTCGAGATCACCCCGGGCGTCCGTTCGCGTCTGGTCTGGCGGCCCCTCCAGTCGGCGGGCCTCTACGTCCCCGGTGGCTCCGCCCCCCTGTTCTCCTCCCTGCTGATGATGGCCATTCCCGCCGCCGTCGCGGGCGTCGACCGCCGGGTCGTCGTCACCCCGCCCTCGAAGTCGGGCCCGCCTCACCCCGCCATGATCTACGCCGCCGCCGAGGCCGGCCTTGAGGCCCTGTGGCTGATCGGCGGCGCCCAGGCCGTCGCCGCCCTGACCTTCGGCGCCGAACTCGAGGACGGCGTCATCGAGCCCTGCGACAAGCTGTTCGGCCCCGGCAACGCCTGGGTCGCCGAGGCCAAGAAGCAGGCGTCCGCCCGCCCGGGCGGCCCCGCCGTCGACATGCCGGCCGGCCCGTCCGAACTGCTGGTCATCGCCGACCGCCGCGCCGATCCGGTGCTGGCCGCCGCCGACCTGCTCAGTCAGGCCGAACACGACGCCGACGCCCAGGTCGTCCTCGTCTGCGACAGCGAACGGATGATCGAGGAGATCCTCGCCGAGGTGGAGGAACAGCTGCCGTCCCTGCCGCGCGCCGACATCGCCCGCGCCTCGCTGGCCGAGGGTCGCGCGATCCGCGTCGCCGACCTCGATGCGGCCTGCGCCGTCGCCAACGCCTACGCCCCCGAACACCTCGCCCTCCAGACCGAGGACGCCGACGACCGCGTGGCGAAGATCTCCGCCGCCGGGGCCGTCTTCCTCGGGGCGTTCGCCGCCGAGACCCTGGGCGACTACGCCGCCGGCCCCAGCCACGTCCTGCCCACCGACGGCGCCGCCCGCACCCTGGGCGGTCTGACCACGGCCAGCTTCATGACCTCCATGTCGGTCCAGAGCGTCACCGAAACCGGAGCCGCCGAACTGGCCCCCATCGCCGCACGCCTGGCCCGGCTGGAGGGCCTCGAGGCCCACGCCCGCGCCGCCGATCTGAGGACGGGCGAATGAACAACCTTCCCGCTCCCTTCGCCCCGCTGGTCGCCGGCGGCGACGGCCTCGACCGCTATCCGGCCGAGCCTCGCGCGCTCGCCGCCCGGATGGCCGAGGTCTATGGCGTGCCCGCCGACAGCGTTCTTCCGGTGCGCGGCCTGACCCACGGCCTCGAACTGGTCTTCCGCCTCGCCGCCCGCGCCGGCCAGGCCGTCGAGGCGCCCGACGCCGAGCCCTACCGGACCCTCGCCGGCCTCTACGCCGCCCCGCCCGCGGACGCCCCCGTCGCCGCCGTCATCCTGCGCGCCCTCGGATCGCCCGAGGCGGTCGCCGAGATGGCCGAACGCGTCGCGCCCGCCTTGCTGGTCGTCGATGAAGGCGTGGCCGAGTATGCGGACGCCCCCTCCGCCACGACCGTCATCGGCGACCACGCCAATCTGGTCGTCCTGCGCAGCCTGTCCCTGGCCTACGGCCTCGCCGGAGCCCGCGTCGGCGCCGCCCTGGCCCGGCCTGAGACACTCGGCCGGCTGGCCGCCCTGGTCGAGCCCTACGCCCTGCCCGAGGTCTCGGTGCGCCTCGCTCTTCAGGCCCTCGACCCGTCGCGGATGATGGAGAGCGGCGAACGCCTCGCCGCCGTCCGGCGCGAGCGCGAACGGCTGCTCAAGGCGCTGGGCCGCGAGATGGCCGTCGAGCCCGGCTTCGGGCCCGTCATCATGGCGCGCCCCGCCGACCCCGAGGCCGTCGCCGCCGCCCTCGCCCGGCTCGGAGTCGCCTCCGAACGGGCGGGCGAACGCATCCGTCTCCCCGTCTCTGCAAAGGCCGAGATCAACGATCGGCTCCTGACCGCGCTCGGCCTGGGGGCCGCATCAAGCCGCCCGCACCGCACGGGCCAGGCCGTCCGCGACACGAAGGAGACCCGCATCGTCTGCGCCGTCGATCTCGATGCGACCGGCCCCGTCTCCATCGCCACCGGCGTCGGCTTCTTCGACCACATGCTGGAGCAGGTCGCGACCCACGGCGGCTTCTCCCTGCGGCTGGCCTGCGAGGGCGACCTGCACACCGACCCGCACCACACCATCGAGGATTCCGCCATCGCCCTGGGTCAGGCGCTGAAACAGGCTCTGGGCGAGCGCAAGGGCATCGCCCGGTATGGCTTCACCCTGCCGATGGACGAGGCCAACGCCTCGGTTTCCATCGACCTGTCGGGCCGGCCCTATCCCCTGTTCGAAGGGACCTTCTCCACCCCCTTCATCGGCGACTACCGCACCGATCTGACGGCGCACGTCTTCCGCTCCCTGGCCGAGGCCATGGGCGCGGCGGTCCATGTCTCGGTGACCGGCGACGACGACCACCACAAGACCGAAGCCGTCTACAAGGCCTTCGGCCGCGCCCTGCGTCAGGCCATCCGCATCGAGGGCGACGCCGTCCCCTCGACCAAGGGGGTCCTGTGAAGGAGGTCACGGTTCTCGCCTATGGCGCCGGCAATGTCGCCTCGGTCCAGTTCGCGCTGGAGCGGCTCGGCGCCACCGTGCGTCTGACCGCCGATCCGGCCGAGGTCGCCCAGGCCGAACGATTGATCCTGCCCGGCGTCGGCGCGGCCGGCTACGCCATGTCCCGGCTGCACGGTCTCGGTCTGATCGACCCGATCCGGGCGTTCGAACGCCCCCTCCTGGGCGTCTGTCTCGGGCAGCAGCTGCTGTTCGAAACCAGCGACGAGGGCGGCGGGACCGAGCTTCTCGGCCTGATCCCCGGCCGGGTCCGCGCCCTTGCGCCCGGGCCCGCCCTGCCCGTGCCGCACATGGGATGGTCCCGGCTGTCCCGGATCACGGACGACCCGCTTCTGGAAGGGGTGGAGGACGGTGCCTGGGCCTATTTCGTGCATGGCTTCGTCTGCCCGGACGGTCCCGCGACCCTCGCCCTGGCCGAATACGGCGGCCCGGTTCCGGCCGTGGTCGGCGCCGGCAATCGCCGGGGCTGCCAGTTTCACCCCGAACGGTCCGCGGCGGCCGGAGCCCGCATATTGAAGAATTTTCTGGAGCTGCCCGCGTGATCGTCTATCCCGCCATCGATCTGCGTCAGGGGGCGTGCGTCCGGCTGATGCACGGCCGTTTCGATGAAGCGACCCACTACGACGACCAGCCCGCCGCGCGCCTCGCCGGCTTCGCCGCGAGCGGCGCGACCTGGGCCCACATCGTCGATCTGGACGGGGCCGAGGCCGGCCGCGCCATGCAGCACGCCCTGATCGGCGAACTGGCCGGGGCCATCGACATCCGCATCCAGTCCGGCGGGGGCGTCCGCTCCGCCGACGATGTCCAGGCCCTGCTCGACGCCGGCGTCGCCCGGGTCGTCGTGGGCTCGCTGGCCGTGTCGCAGCCCTGGGCCGTGGCCGACTGGCTGGCCCGTTTCGGCGCCGACCGCATCACCCTGGCCATCGACGTCAAGGCTGACGGCGACCGCTGGATCCCCGCGCTCAAGGGCTGGACCGAGGCGGCCGAGGTCGATCTGTGGGCCGCTCTGGACCGCTATCCGCCGGGACTGGCCCGCCATCTGCTGGTCACCGATGTCGGCCGCGACGGCGCCCTGACCGGCCCCAATATCGATCTGCTGGGCGAGATCGCCCGCCGCCGTCCCGATCTGAAGGTCCAGGCCTCGGGCGGCGTATCGCAGCTGTCCGACATCGCCGCCGCCCGCGCCGCGGGCTGCGACGGCGTCATCGTCGGCCGCGCCATCTACGAGGGCCGCTTCACCGTCGCCGAGGCCGTGGCGGCATGACCGCCCGGCGCATCATCCCCTGTCTCGACGTCAAGGACGGACGCGTGGTCAAGGGCGTCCGCTTCCAGGGCCACACGGATATGGGCGACGCCTCCGAACTGGCCGCCCGCTACCGGGACGAGGGCGCCGACGAACTGGTCTTCTACGACATCGCCGCCAGCCCGGAGGGTCGCACCCTCGACTATGGCTGGGTGAAGGATATCGCCCGCCTGCTGGACATCCCCTTCAGCGTCGCGGGCGGCATCCGCAGCGTCGATCAGGCGGCGCGCTGCCTCGACCATGGCGCCGACAAGGTCTCAATCAATTCTCCAGCCCTCGAGCGCCCGGACCTGATCGGCGAGATGGCCGACCGCCTCGGCTCGCAATGCGTCGTCGTCGGCGTCGACTCCAAACGCGCGGGAGACGACTGGTTCGTGCACCAGTACACCGGCGACCCCGACGCCAGCCGCGGCGCCGGCCGCCGCACCATGGACTGGATCGTCGAGGCCCAATCCCTCGGCGCCGGCGAGATCGTCCTCAACTGCATGGACGAGGACGGCGTCCGCCGCGGCTACGACATCGCCCAGCTGACCGCCGCGCGGGCCCGCCTCACCGTGCCGCTGGTCGCATCCGGCGGCGCCGGGGCCGCCTCCCACTTCCTCGAGGTGTTCGAACAGGCCGACGTCTCGGGCGCCCTGGCCGCCAGCGTCTTCCACACCGGCGCCCTCGCCATTCCCGACCTCAAGGCCGCCCTCTCGGACGCCGGGCAGGAGATGAGACTGTGATCGACCCTTCCGCCCTCGATTTCGACAAGTCCGGGGGGCTGATCCCCGTCGTCGTCCAGGACGCCGCCACCCTGCAGGTGCTGACCCTCGCATACATGGACCGCGACGCCCTCGACGAGACCATCTCATCCGGCGAGGCCACCTTCTTCTCCCGCTCGCGCGGCGGCCGCTGGCGCAAGGGCGAGACCTCCGGCGACCGGCTGCATGTCGTCTCGATCACGCCCGACTGCGACGCGGACTCCCTCGTTCTCAAGGTCCGGCCCGTCGGCAACGCCTGCCACCTGAACCGCGTCAGCTGTTTCGGCGACGAGGATGCGCCCGGCCTCGGCCGCATCGCCCGTCTCGAGCAGACCATCGCCGCCCGCGCCGCCGCCGACCCCGCCGAAAGCTGGACCGCCCGCCTGCTGTCCGAAGGCCCCAAACGCGCCGCGCAGAAGGTCGGCGAGGAGGGTGTCGAAACCGCCCTGGCCGGCGCCGCGGGCGGCGAGGCGGAACTCGCATCCGAGGCCGCGGATTTGGTCTATCACCTGCTGGTGTTGCTCCGGGCCCGTAACATGGTGTTTCAAGATGTCCTCGACGTCTTGGCTCAGCGGGCGGAAGCGGCCAGACAAAAGCCCGGTCCAGCCGGGACCTGAATGAAGGAGAGCGCATGGCGGCCCTGGTGCTGTTCGGCGGCGGCGGCGACCTCGCCATGCGGATGCTTCTGCCCTCGCTCTATTTCCTCGAGCACGACGGGCTGCTGCCTGACGGCCTGAAGATCATCGGCGCCGCACGCTCGGACGAAAGCCGCGACGAATACGTCGCCAGGGTCCGCGCCTCGGTCGAGGGCAAGGCCAGGGCCGACGACGCCTGGTCCGCCGAAGCCTGGAAGCGCATGGAGGCCCGCCTCGACTATCTGGCCGTCGACGCCACCAGCGCCGAAAGCCTGAAGCCGCTCAAGGACAAGGTCGGCGACGGCGCCTGCACCAGCTTCCTGGCCGTCTCGCCCTCGCTCTACGCCCGCATCGTCACCGCCATGCGCGCCGCCGGCCTGGCCGAGGCCGATGACCGCGTGGTGCTGGAAAAGCCCGTCGGGCGCGACCTCGAAACCTTCCGCGAGATCGACGACGCCGTGGCCGACGCCTTCTCGGAACAGCAGGTGTTCCGCATCGACCACTACCTCGGCAAGGAGACGGTCCAGAACCTGATCGCCTTGCGCTTCGGCAACACCATCTTCGAGCCGCTGTGGAACAACCTGTCGATCGACCACGTCCAGATCACGGTCGGCGAAACCGTCGGCGTCGGCGACCGCTGGCCCTATTACGACGAGTACGGAGCATTGCGCGACATGCTCCAGAACCACATGCTCCAGCTGCTCTGCCTCGTGGCCATGGAGCCGCCCAGCGACCTCGATCCGGACTCGGTCCGCAACGAGAAGGTCAAGGTGCTGCGCTCGCTTCGTCCGATCACCCATGAGGAGGCCGAACGCGTCACCGTGCGCGGCCAGTACGTCGCCGGAACCGTCGAGGGCAAGCCCGCGAAGGGCTATGACGAGGAACGCGGCGCCCCGTCCGACACCGAGACCTTCGTCGCCATCCGCGCCGACATCGACAACTGGCGCTGGGCCGGCGTCCCCTTCTTCATGCGCACCGGCAAGCGCCTGCCCGAGAAACGGACCGAGATCGTCATCCAGTTCAAGGCCCTGCCGCATTCGATCTTCGACAACGACCGCGGCCAGGTCCAGGCCAACCGCCTCGTCATCGCCCTCCAGCCCGAGGAAGACATCTCCCTGTCGGTGATGAACAAGAAGCCCGGACTGGACCAGCGCATGCAGTTGCAGCCGATCCAGATGTCCCTGTCCTGGGGCCAGAACGACAAGACCGCCAAACCGCCCCGCCGCCGCATCGCCTATGAGCGGCTGCTGCTGGACGCCCTGAACGGCGACTCCACCCTGTTCGTCCGCCGCGACGAGGCGGAACAGGCCTGGAAATGGGTCGACGAGGTCTCCGAGGCCTGGGAGGGCGCGGCCTTCAAGCCGAAGGACTACGTCGCCGGGACCTGGGGGCCGGAGGAGGCGCAGTATCTGCTCTCCCGCACGGGCCGCCGATGGAACACGGGCGATGCGTGAGCCTCCCTCACCCGTGCATCCCGGCGAATGCCGGGATCCAGATGGCATGACGCGACTTCCTGCCTCTGGCTCTCGTTGGCTGATCCAGTCGTCTGCCTTCCCTGATCTGGATCCCGGCATTCGCCGGGATGCACGGAAATGATGATGACCGACATCGAAACCTTCCCCGACGGCTCCAGCTGGGCCGACGCCTGCGCCGCCCGGCTGACCGACACCCTCGCCGCCGCCATCGCCGAAACCGGCAAGGCCGTCTTCGCGGGCTCCGGCGGTTCGACTCCCGCCCCGATCTATCGCCGTATGGCGCAGACGGATCTCGACTGGTCGAGGGTCGCCGTCACCCTGATCGACGAACGCTACGTCCCCGAGACCTCGCCCGAGTCCAACGCGGCCCTGATCAAACAGACCCTGATGACCGGTCCGGCCTCCGCCGCCCGGTTTGTGCCGCTGTATCATTCCGAGGTCACCGTCGACCGCGCCGCCGCCCTCGCCGCCCATGCCCTCGCGCGCGAAGGGCGGCGTCTCGACGCGGTCCTTCTCGGCATGGGGGAGGATGGCCATATCTGTTCCATGTTCCCGAACAGCCCGACCCTGAAGACCCTGCTGTCCCCGACCCTGCCGCCGACTGTCCTGGGCGTGCCCCACGGCCGCGACGGCGCCGCGCCCGGCCTCGAACGGCTCTCGATCAACCTGCCCTATCTGACCCAGGCCCGCCGCGTCGTCCTGGCCCTGACCGGCGGCGCCAAGCGCGCCGTGTTCGAACGCGAGGCCGTCGGCGACCCCCGCGTCCAGCCCATCGCCGCCCTGATCGCGGCCAACGTCCCGCTTGAAGTTCTGTGGACGGAGAAAGCCTGATGCCGACCCTCCATCCCGTTGTGGCCGAAGTCACCGCTCGCATCGTCGAGCGTTCCCGCGCCACCCGCGCCGACTACATCCGCCGCATGGACGCCGCCCGCGATTCCGGCGCCGGCCGCGCCAAACTGTCCTGCGCCAACTGGGCCCACGCCTTCGCCGGCGCCCCGGTGAAGGACAAGCTCAACGCCATGTCGGGGACCCAGCCCAATGTCGGCGTCATCACCGCCTACAACGACATGCTGTCGGCGCATCAGCCCTTCGAACGCTTCCCGCAGATCATCCGCGACGCGGTGCGCGAGGGGAACGCCACGGCCCAGGTCGCCGGCGCGACCCCCGCCATGTGCGACGGCGTCACCCAGGGACGTCCCGGCATGGAGCTGTCGCTGTTCAGCCGCGACGTCATCGCCATGTCGACCGGCGTCGGCCTGACCCACGACGCCTTCGACGCCGTCATCGCCCTGGGGGTCTGCGACAAGATCGTGCCCGGCCTGTTCATGGGCTCCCTGGCCTTCGGCCACCTGCCCGTCGTCTTCGCCCCCGCCGGCCCCATGCCCTCGGGCATTCCGAACGCGGAAAAGGCCCGCGTCCGCGCCCTCTACGCCCAGAACCAGGTCGACCGTCAGACCCTGCTGGAAAGCGAGATCGGCAGCTACCACTCCCCCGGCACCTGCACCTTCTACGGCACCGCCAACTCCAATCAGATGATGATGGAGCTGGGCGGCCTGCACCTGCCCTCGACAGCCTTTGTCCATCCCGAGACCGGCTTGCGCGACGCCCTGACGGCGGCCGCCGCCAGACGCGCCGTCGAACTGGCCCGCACCGGTCAGGGCCGCATGGCCGACGTCATCTCCGAGAAGTCGATCGTCAACATGATCGTCGCCCTGCTGGCCACCGGCGGCTCGACCAACCACGCCATCCATCTGGTCGCCATGGCGCGATCGGCGGGCGTGCTGATCGACTGGACCGACATGGACCAGCTGTCTTCGGTCACCCCCCTTCTGGCCCGCGTCTATCCCAACGGCTCGGCCGATGTGAACGCCTTCCAGGCCGCCGGCGGCGTCGCCTTCGTCGCCCGCGAGCTGGCGAACGCCGGCTGCATCCATTCCGACGTCACGACGATCATGGGCGAGGGCATCCACCACTACTTCCAGGAGCCCGTCATGATCGACGGCGAACTGGTCTGGAAGGACGGCGTCGCGGAAAGTCTGGACACGGACATCCTGCGCCCCGCCTCCAACCCCTTCGACACCGAGGGCGGCCTGCGCCTCGTCCAGGGCGACCTCGGCCGCGCCGTGATCAAGGTCTCGGCGGTCAAGCCCGGGAACCGCATCGTCGAGGCCCCCGCCGCCGTCTTCGAAACCCAGGAGGATGCGCTCCAGGCCTTCAAGGACGGCAAGCTGGACCGCGATGTCGTGGTGGTCCTGCGCTTCCAGGGCCCCAAGGCCAACGGCATGCCCGAACTGCACAGCCTGTCGCCCGCCCTGTCGGTGCTGCAGGACAAGGGCTTCAAGGTCGCCTTCGTCACCGACGGCCGCATGTCGGGCGCCTCGGGCAAGACGCCGGCCGCCATCCATGTCTCGCCCGAGGCCCTCGCCGGCGGCCCGCTGGCCCACGTCCGCGAGGGCGACATCATCCGCCTCGACGCCGACGCCGGCGTGCTGACCACCGTCGGCGTCCCCGACCTGACCGCCCGTCCTCCGGCGGCCCGGTCGCAGGTGCACGCCGAGGGCTCCGGCTGGGGCTATGGCCGCGAGCTGTTCGCCGCCTTCCGCCACGTCGTCTCCACCGCCGAGGAAGGCGCCTCGGTCTGTTTCGCCCCGCCCGTCGGCTCGCCGGCCCAGACCGACACGCCGCCCGACAACAATGTCGTCGACCGCGCGGTGGATGCATGACCCCTCAACCAGAGAGAGCCGCGCCATGACCATCGCCTGGGACCGGACCCTGCTCGTCGGCGACGTCGGGGGCACCAACGCCCGCTTCGCCCTGGCCCATATGGTCGAGGGCAAGCCGGTGCTTGAGCATCACGACAGCTTTCCCGCCGAGACCTATCCGACCTTCCTCGAGGGTGTGCGCGCCTTCATCGACGGCTGCGCGGTCAAGCCCACGGGCGGCGTCATCGCCGTGGCCGGCCCGGTCACCGACGGCGAGATCGACCTGACCAACTCGCCCTGGCGCGTCTCTGAAGCCGAACTCCAGACGCTGGGCCTCGAGCCTGTCCGCCTGATCAACGACTTCGAGGCCCTGGCCTGGGGCGCCCCCGTGGTGCCCGCCGACATGCTGGCCTCGCTGGGCGGGCCCGCCGAAGGCGAGCCGCACACCGCCATCGCCGTGTTGGGCCCCGGCACCGGCTTTGGCGTTTCCGCCCTCGCCCGCGACATCCATGGAAACGAGATCGCCATGCCGTCCGAGGGCGGCCACGCCTGTTTCGCCCCCGGCGATCCTGTCGAGGACGAGATCCTGCGCATCCTGCGCCGCCGCTACGACCGCGTATCGATCGAGCGGCTGATCTGCGGCCCCGGCCTGTTGAACATGCACCGCGCCCTGGCCGAGATCGACGGTCGCGAAAGCCATATCGAGGACCCGGCCCAGATCACGAAAGAGGCGCTGGAAAACCCGAACAGCCCCTGCGGCGCCACCCTGGCCCGCTTCTGCGCAATCCTTGGCGCGGTGGCCGGCGACATCGCCCTGACCACCGGCGCCCGCGGCGGCGTCTACATCGCCGGGGGCATCGCCCCGCGCATCCTGCCCTTCCTCAAGGCCAGCCCCTTCCGCGAGCGGTTCGAGCGCAAGGGCCGGTTCCAGGATTACATGGCCGCCATCCCGACCAACGTGATCCTGCACAAACACGCCGCCCTGCTGGGGGCCGCCCGTGTGGCCTTCGACGAGAAAAACTGAGGACAGAACACTTTTTTCTCACGGACGCGTGAACCGAAGCGTCGCGGCAGAGTTATCCGGTTTCCACTCTGGAAGGATATCCTCATGCGTAAACTGATCATCGCCTCCGCCGCCATCTTCGCCCTGGCCGGCGTCGCCGCCTGCGAGAGCCAGGCCGACAAGACCGCCGAAGTCCAGGCCGACGCCCTGGAAGAGCAAGCCGCTGCTGCTCCGACCGAGGCCGCTGAAACGGCCCTGAACGAAAAAGCCGACATGATCGAGCAGCAGGCCGGCAACGCCGACGGCGGCGCGACCACCGCCAACACGCCGAACACCTCGCCGTCGACGGCGAACCCGGGCCAGTAAGACCCGGACGCCGGGGCCTTCATGACCCCCGGCGACCTTCGGAACGAGTCAGCCCCCGTCGCGCAAGCGGCGGGGGTTTTCCGTTGCTGGAACCGGTGTCGGGCAGAAGCCCGCCGCCGCGGCCTCCACGTCATTCAACCAAGTGGTTGACAATCCGGGCCGACCAACCTAAGTTCAACCACATGGTTGAACTTATTCCCACGCAGCTCGACACGGTCTTTCACGCGCTCGGCGACGCCACGCGGCGACAGATGCTCCGCGACCTCGCCGACGGCGAACGCACCGTGGGCGAGCTCGCCCGGCCGTTCGACATGTCGCTGGCGGCGGCGTCCAAACATGTGAAGGCCCTGGAAAGCGCAGGCCTGCTTCGCCGGGATGTCCGCGGCCGCACCCACTACTGCCGGCTCGACTCCGGCCCGCTTTCACAGGCCTTCGACTGGCTCTCCTGGTACGAACGCCTCTGGACGAGCCGCATCGACGAGCTTGAGCGCCTGCTGCGCGACGAATCCGCCTCCCGCAAACCCCGTCAAGGAGATGAACCATGACCCATGCTCAACCGACCGACGCCTATGGCGTGCTGACCGATCAGTCCACCTTGACGATTCACCGGGTGTTGCCGGCCCCGATCGACCGCGTCTGGGCCTATCTCACGGACGGCGAGCTCCGGAGAAAATGGTTCGCCGCCGGTCACATGCCGCTTCGCCTCGGCGAGGCCGTCGAACTGGTGTGGCGCAACAACGAACTGACTGACCCGCCGGGCCGGATTCCGGAAGGCGCCGGCGCGGAATCCAGGATGCAGACCCGGATCACCGAGCTCGATCCTCCGAACAGACTGGCGTTCGCCTGGGGGGACGGCGAGGTGACATTCGATCTCGTCGAGCAGGGCGAGCACGTTCTGTTGACCCTCACCCATACCGGCATCCCGGATCGCGCCAGGCTGCTGAACTTCGCCCCCGGGTGGCATGTGCACCTGGATATTCTCCAGGCGCGCCTCACCGGCGCGGCGCCGGAGCCGTTCTGGGATGGCATCGCGCGCCTTCGGGAAGACTATGCGGCTCGTCTCGCAGCCTGACGGGGAGGGACAGGACGGATGCGCAAGCTGATCGCGGGCATGAAGATCTCCCTCGACGGAAAGATCGAAGGCGCCGGGGGGATGGCTGACTGGGTGGACGCATGGTCGGAGGACTATGGCCTGACCGGCCGGATCGACGCCTGCCTGCTCGGAGGCGGGATGTATCCCGGATACGAGCGCTACTGGACCGGGCTCCAGACCCGGCCGGGCGAACCCGCCTGGATTACCGGGCTGCCGCCGACGGCGGGCGAACTGGAGTGGGCCGACTTCGCGGCGCGAACGCCGCACTATGTGCTGTCGAAATCCCTGTCTTCCGCCAACTGGCCGAACACCCGCTTCATCCGGGACCTGGACGATGTGGCCAGGCTGAAAGCGTCAGGGGGCAAGGACATCTATCTGATGGGCGGCGCGCGCATCTCCGCCGCGCTGATGGACGCCGGACTTGTCGATGAACTGCGGCTCATCATGTATCCGGTCATCGCAGGCGAGGGTCTGGCGCTATTTCCAGCTGCGATGCAACGCCGCAGCGCGAAGCTACTGGAGGCCGAGGTTACGCCCGCGGGATTGCTCAAGGTCGCCTACGCTTTCGGCTGACAAGGCGCGCGAGGACTCCACGACAGGGGGTCTGACCTGAAGGCGGTTGCGTCCGGGTCAGACCTTCCTGGGCGGCCACGGAACGAAGGCGCTGGTGCGCCGCACATAGTCCTCGTAGCCCGGCTTCGATTTCGCCGTGGCCTTTTCGGTGATGCCGATGCCCGACCAGCGGGTCAGGGTGAAGGTCAGGAAGATCGGCCCGAGGATCGACCAGACGCCCGGCCCCGTCTCCGCCGCGATCAGATACAGGCCCCACCAGACGCAGGCGTCGCCGAAATAATTGGGGTGCCGGGTGTATCTCCACAGACCCGTATCCAGCACCTTGCCGCGGTTCGCAGGGTCCTTCTTGAACGCCGCCAACTGGGCGTCGCCGATGCTCTCGAAGCCGATGCCGACCACGGCCAGCACCGCCCCGGTCCAGCCGATCCAGCCCACAGTCGGCTCGATGGCGACCTGCCCCAGCTGCACCGGCAGGGAGGTCAGCCAGGCCAGGACGGCCTGCGGCAGGAAGACGAACAGCAGCGCCGTCTTGCCGAACACCCAGCCCCGGCTGGCCCGCTGGTTTTCGATCAGCTCGACATAGCGTGGGTCCGGACCGTTGCGGCGCCAGCGGCTCAGCAGATGCCAGCCCAGCCGGATCGCCCAGACGCCGACCAGCCAGATCAGCAGCCATTTGCGGGTCGGGTCGCCTTCCGTGCGCGGAAGCGTGGCCAGCGCCAGCATCAGCATGCCCAGCGGCCAGACGCCGTCGACGAAGCTGACGTCCCTCAGCCGCCGCGAGACGACGTACAGCCCCGTCATCACCGCGACGATCAGGGCCAGGTTCAGGCCCAGCAGGGCGGCGATCTCGATCAGGCTCATGGCTCAGGAACGACGCCGCTCGAGCTTCGGATGCACGATCAGTCGATGCAAAGCGTGGCCTCGGCCTTGCCGTCCTCGACGCGGGTGAAGCAGCCGAACCGGTTGCTGTCAGCCTGACAGATGCCTGCGACCGCCGCGCCCTCGGCCGGGCGCGCCGTCACATCGGCCGTGCGGCATTCGCCCGCGCACTGGTCGCTGTCGGTGCAGCGCTTGCCGGCGTCGGCGTAGCGGACCACGCACTGCAGGGTCTGCATGCGCCCGACCGGCTGCATCGTGCCGTTGCGGGCGATGCAGTCCGCCGCCGCCGCGCTTTCGGGCACGGCCACCGGCGCCGGCTCATTGCCGAAGCCGTAGTCGGCCTTCTCCGGCACGGGCTGGCAGGCGGCGGCCAGCAGAACGGCCGCGATCATGGCAAGGCGCTTCATTCCACTTTTCCCTTCCGGAACCCGGTCCAGACGTCGTCATAGTCGAGCTGCATCGTCGGACTTGTTTGCGCCCATTCCGTGGTCCGGATCGGCATCCGCGTCTCGAACATGAAGGCCAGGGTGTCGGCGATCTTCACCGGCTTCAGATCGGCGGCGACCGCCTTGTCATAGGACGCCTGATCCGGCCCGTGCCCGCTCATGCAATTGTGCAGCGAGGCGCCGCCGGGGGCGAAGCCGCCCTCCTTGGCGTCGTATTCGCCGGTCACCAGACCCATGAACTCGCTCATGACGTTGCGGTGGAACCACGGCGGGCGGAAGGTGTCCTCGGCCACCATCCAGCGCGGCGGGAAGATGACGAAGTCGCAGTTGGCCACGCCCGGCGTGTCGCTGGGCGAGGTCAGGACCGTGAAGATCGACGGATCCGGGTGGTCGAAGCTGACCGTGCCGATCGTGTTGAAATGGGCCGTGTCGTATTTGTACGGCGCGTTGTTGCCGTGCCAGGCGACGACGTCCAGCGGGCTGTGGTCGAAGGTGGTGGCGTACAGCCGCCCGCCGAATTTCTGCACGCACTGGGTCGGCCGGTCCACGTCCTCGAACGCCGCGACCGGGGTCAGGAAATCCCGCGGATTGGCCAGGCCGTTCGAGCCGATCGGCCCCAGGTCCGGCAGGCGGAAGGCGGCGCCGTAGTTCTCGCAGACATAGCCCCGGATCGGCCCGCCGCACTCGACCCGGAACCGCACCCCGCGGGGGATGACCACAATCTCGCCGGGGCGGGCGTCGATACGTCCCATCTCCGTGACAAAAACCTGATCTCCCAGTTGCGGGACAATCAGCAGCTCCCCGTCGGCGCAGTAGAAGACGCGATCGACCATCGATGTATTGGCGGCGTAAAGATGGATGCCCGTACCCGCCCCGGCGTCGGCCTCGCCATTGCCGCCGTAGGTCACCAGACCCTCGACCCAGTCGGTCGGCTCGGCCGGCATGGGCAGCGGGTCCCAGCGCATCCGGTTCGGCGACGGCGGCGCCTCGTGGAACGGCCCCGAGCGGACCCTGCCCTGGGCGAAGGGCTGATAGGCGGGATGCTGGGCGCTGGGCCGCAACCGGTAAAGCCACGATCGCCGGTTCTCCGACCGGGGCGCCGTGAACGCCGTCCCCGACAGCTGTTCGGCGTAAAGGCCCATCGGGGTCCGCTGCGGCGAGTTCCGGCCCTCGGGCAGGGCGCCGGGCGCGGCCTCGGTCGCGAAATGATTGCCGAAGCCGCTCAGGTATCGAGGCGCGTTGGTTCGCGTCATGGTGCGTTGTCTCCCGTGGGAGAGGTTTAGGGCGCCCCGCCCCCGACCGCTAGAACCCCTGCGACCGGGCCATCCGCTCCTGGTGGAATCCGGCGTCGCCCAGCAGCTCGTTCAGCACCCGCACCCGCTTCATGAACAGGCCGACGTCGAACTCGTCGGTCATGCCGACGCCGCCGTGCATCTGCACCGCCTCCTGCACCGCCAGTTCGGCGACGCGCCCGGCCTTGGCCTTGGCCACCGAGACGACCAGGCCGGCGTCGTCGCGCCCCGCGTCGATCGCGTTCAGCGCCCCGGCCGTCGCCGCCCGGGCGATCTCGATCTCGGAAAACAGGTGCGCCGCCCGATGCTGCAGCGCCTGGAATTCGCCGATCAGTTTCCCGAACTGCTTGCGCGTCCGCAGATACTCCAGCGTCGTCTGGAAGGCCTGATCCCCCGCCCCGTTCAGCGAGGCCGCCGCGCACGCCCGGCCGAGGTTCAGCGCGCCCTCCAGCAGGGCCTCGCCGCCGTCGACCGCGCCGATCACGGCGTCCGCATCGACCTGGACATCGGTCAAGGTCACCCGCGCCGCATTGTGCGCATCGATCATGACCGTCCGCTCGATCTCCACGCCCGCCGTCTTCGGATCGACCAGGAACAGCGTCAGCCCCGCCTCGGTCCGCGCGGCCACGATCACCGCGTCCGCCACATGGCCGTCCAGCACGAAGCCCTTGGCCCCGTTCAGCCGGAAGCCGTTGCCGGACCGTTCGGCGGTCGTCGCGATCCGCGCCGGCGCATGCTTCGGCCCCTCGTCCACGGCGAGGGACACGATGGCCTCGCCCGCCGCGATCCGGGGCAGCCAGGCCGCCTGATGTTCGGCCGATCCGCCCTTCAGCACCGTCGCCGACAGCACCCCCGATCCCAGGAAGGGCGACGGCGTCAGCGTCCGGCCCAGCGCCTCGGCCATGACCCCGGCCTCCACCGCGCCCAGACCCGAGCCGCCGTGCTCCTCGGGGATGACGATCCCCGCGAACCCCATCTCGCCGAACGCCCGCCACAGGTCGCGCGAGACCCCGTCCGCGTCCTTGCTGTCGCGCAGCCTGCGCAGATGGGCGATCGGGGCGTGCTCGTTCAGGAAGCCCTCGGCGGCCTCCTTCAGCATCGTCTGCTCTTCGGTCAGGATCAGGGCCATCAGGTCACCGGGTCAAGGTTCGCCATCACCAGGCCGACGGCCTGCAAGGCGGGGGAAAGAAGGAGAATCGCGGGAAGCCACACGGCCTTGCGACGCACGATCGCGACGACTGCGAGGACGCCGAGCGCGACGGCCGGCGCCCAGACGATCAGGCGGACCTGAAGCGTCGGATGATCGAGCGAGCCGAACATGTACAGCGTGCCGGCGACCTGCTGGCTGAAGACGGCGCTCACCAGCCAGACGCCGATCGCGAGCGCCCACAAAGCGGCCCGCATCCTACGCCCCCGGCAGCTGCAGCAGGTGTTTGGCGATGATGTTCAGCTGGATCTCGCTGGTCCCGCCCTCGATGGAATTGGCCTTGGTCCGCAGCCAGTCGCGCGCCGCGGCCCCGTGGCGCGAGCGGTCGCTTTCCCACTCCAGCGCGTCCGACCCGCCCGCCGCCATCAGCAGCTCGTGCCGCCGCTTGTTCAGCTCTGACCCGTAGTATTTCAGCATCGAGGCGATGGCCGGATGCGCCTGGCCCGCCTTCACCTGGTCGCCCGTCCGCTCCATGGCCAGACGGAAGGCGGCGGCGTCCACCTCCAGCTCGGCGATCCGCGCCCGCAGCATGCCGTCGTCCAGCCGCCCGTTGTCGTCGAGTCCGATCGACCCGGTCGCCACCTGGCCCAACGGCCGCCCGCCCCCGACCTCGCCCATGGCCCCGATCATGGTGCGTTCATGCGCCAGCAGATGTTTGGCCACGTCCCAGCCGCGGTTCAGCGTGCCGACCAGGTTCGCCTTCTCCACCCGCACGTCGTCGAAGAAGGTTTCGCAGAACGGGCTCTTGCCGCTGATCAGGGTGATGGGCCGGGTCGAGACCCCCGGGGTCGCCATGTCGAACAGGACGAAGGAAATGCCCAGATGCTTGGGCGCTTCGGGATCGGTCCGCACCAGACAGAAGATCCAGTCCGCCTTGTCGGCGTAGGACGTCCACACCTTCTGGCCGTTGACGATCCAGTGGTCGCCCCGATCCTCGGCCCGCGTCTGGATGGCCGCCAGATCGGACCCGGCGCCGGGTTCGGAATAGCCCTGGCACCAGCGGATCTCTCCCCGCACGATCTCGGGCAGGAAGCGCTTCTTCTGTTCCTCGGTCCCGAAGGCCAGCAGCGCCGGCCCCAGCATCCAGACGCCGAAACTGGCCAGGGGCGGCTGGGCCTTGATGCGCCGCATCTCGGCGTTCAGCACCTTGGCCTGTTCGCGGCTCAGCCCGCCGCCGCCGTACTCCGCCGGCCATTCCGGCGCGGTCCAGCCGCGCGCCGCCATCCGGTCCAGCCAGAGCTTGTGCGCCGGCGTGGGATATTCGGCGTTGCGGCCGCCCCAGACCCGGGCCTCGTCGCTCTCGACGGGCCCACGGCATTCGGCCGGGCAGTTCGCCTCCAGCCAGGCGCGGGTCTCCGCGCGGAAGGTTTCGAGATCGGTCATGGCAGCCTCCGTCCGGCGACGTTAGCAGCGATTCACGGGTGACGTAGCGTCAGCCGCCGCCCGGCAGGAAGGGCGAGAAGGTGATCACCGTGAAGGTGTCGCGGATGTTGGCGCGGGTCTGCACCGACTTCGTCACGAAGGTGCCGATGTCCATCTCCTTCGGCAGCTGGAACTTGGCCAGAAGGTCGTACTGGCCCGAGGTGGAATAGACCTCCGAGACGTATTCGACATTGTCCACCATGTCGGCGGCCACGTCGTTGGCGTGGCCCAGCTCGCATTTGATGAAGACGAAGATGGCGGTCATCATGGCGGCGGTCCTTCCGGCTGGTCGGGAGGTGTCTAGCGGATGGTTGCGTGGCGGGTAAGAGCGAAGCGGCGATCGACCTCGAGGCCGAGTACAACAACCGCGCCCGCGTGCCCGACCACCCGGCCGTCATGGCCAGGTGGCGCGAAACCGCCGAGGCCGCCCGGGCCGCCCGGCCGCCGGTCCGGATCGCCTATGGCGACGGCGAGCGGGAGGTCATGGACCTGTTCGACGCCGGGGCCGACGCCCCCGTCGCCGTCTTCCTGCACGGCGGATACTGGCAGGCGCTGGACAAGGACTGGTTCAGCGGGATCGCCCCGGCCTTCCTCGCCCACGGCGTCAGTCTGGCCATCCCCTCCTACGATCTGGCCCCGACGGTCCGGCTTGGCCGCATCCTCGGTCAGGTGCGGCGGGCGGTGGACGCGATCCGCGCCCGCGCCGGCGTCCGGCCCGTCGTCTTCGGCCACTCGGCCGGCGGCCATATGGCGGCCTGCATGCTGTCCGAGGGCCGCGCCTCGGCCGCCGTCGCCATCAGCGGGGTCTTCGACCTGCGCCCCCTCGTCCCGACCTCGCTGAACAAGGCCCTCGATCTGGACGAGCGCGAGGCCGCCGCCCTGTCGCCGGTCTTCTGGCCCATACCCGACGGCTCAACGCCTGGCGGCACGGTCCTGGACTGCGTCGTCGGCGGCGACGAGAGTCCGGAGTTCCTGCGCCAGTCGCGCATGATGGCCGACCACTGGGCCGCCAACGGCGTCGAGACCCGCTACGAGGCCCTGCCCGGTCTTAACCATTTCACCGTGCTGGCCCCCCTGTTCGACGCCGACAGCGCCCTGGTGAAACGTATCGTCGATCTCGCAAAGTCGCCTCCCCGACATTCAGTGCGGGCCTGACTGCGGCGGCGCCGCCACCGGTGACAATTCATCGCTTCCACCCCCTGATTCATCGCTTGACCGAGGGAAAGAATGATTGTGTTTGCACACGTCCGGCGATCCTTGTGACCGGTTCCGTTCATTAGAGTTCCATGTTCCGCGCTTTTCGAAAACTGCTTCGCCAGCTTCGCTGCCGCCGCCACCGTTGGCGGCCTGACCGCCGCGTCTCGGGGCGCGAGTTCTGCGATCTCTGCGGGGCCAAGCGCCAGACCGCCTGAGCCTCGAAACACAAAGTTCCGCCTGCGTCCGCCCCGGCGCTTTCCCGGGATGCGGCGGGTGGGATAAGCATGGCGGGCTGCCGGACGCCGGCGGAGGAATCAGACCATGCGCCACGACCGTCTCGCCGTCCTGACCGCCCTTGAATCCCAGGGCGTGGCCCCGGTCTTCTACCATCCCGATCCGCAGGTCAGCCTGAACGTCATCCGCGCCTGCGCCAGGGGCGGGGCGAAGGCGATCGAATTCACCAACCGCGGCGACTTCGCCTGCGACCTGTTCGGCGACATCGCCCGCGAGTTGCAGAAGACCGACCCCGACATCATCCTGGGCATCGGCTCCGTGGTCGATGCAGGGACGGCCAGCCTGTATCTCAACCGCGGCGCGCGGTTCGTGGTCAGCCCGTGTCTTGTTCCCGACGTCGCCCGCGTCTGCAACCGGCGCATGACGGCCTATTTCCCCGGCTGCGGCTCGGTCACCGAGATCGGCCAGGCGCAGGAGCTGGGCTGCGAGATCGTCAAGCTGTTCCCCGGCGCCAGCGTCGGCGGCGCGGACTTCGTCAAGGCGGTGCTGGGTCCCATGCCCTGGACCAAGATCATGCCGACCGGCGGCGTCGACCCCGACGAGGCCAGCATCGCCAAATGGTTCGGCAGCGGCATCGTCGCCGCCGGCATGGGCTCGAAACTGGTCACCGACGCCGCCGTCACGGCCGGCGACTGGGCCGGGATCGAGGCGAATGTGCGCAAGACGGTCGAGGCGATCGCGGCGTTCCGCTCCAGATAACACGTGCATCCCGGCGAATGCCGGGATCCAGATGTCATGACGCCGGTCCTGGCCGGGACGCCGGCCTCTCATCACCAGCGACCGCGCCCGTAATCTGGATCCCGGCATTCGCCGGGATGCACGGTGGTAAGGGCTACAGCCCCAGGGTCGCGCTGTTCAGGTCCAGCGAGGCCGCCGGAATGACAACCAGGTCCGGGTGGGCGGCGCGCAGGGCGTCGATGAACATCGCCGACTGCCCCACCACCACGACATAGGCCTGGTCCGAGCCCACGCCCTGCGCCGCCGCCATCACGCCCTCGGGCGTCGTGGCGTTGATCTTCGCGGGATAGGTCTCGACCTCGGTCAGGGGCAGGCCGTAGGTGACCGCGTCCGCCAGCACCCCGCCCAGACCGCCTGTGGTCTCGATCGCGCGCGAGAAGCCGCCGGTGATGAAGGCCTCGCGGTCGGTCACGGCCTGATCCATCACCGCCTCGGTCTTGAGCCGGTCGAACTCGGCCAGCACCAGGCCGACGACCTCGGCCGCGCTTTCGTTCTTGGTCTGGGTCGCGGCGCTCAGCAGGCCGCCGTCGACCCGCGCCCCCAGGGAGGAATTGGCGCCGTAGGACAGGCCGCGCTTGGCCCGCACCTCCTGGAACAGGTGGCCGTTCTGGCCGCCGCCGATCACGCTGTTGACCACGGCCAGCGGATAGAAGGCCGGATCCGAGCGGCGCGGTCCGCGCACGGCCGCCGCCACCGCGGCTTGGCCGGCGCCGGGCAGGTCGACCACGACGATGCGCGGCGCGGGCCGGTCGCCGGCCCGGTTGGCGACGGTCGGAACCGCGCCCGACGGCCGCTCCCAGCCGCCCAGGGTCCGTTCGGCGAAGGCGAAGGCCTGCTCCGGCTCCATGCCGCCCGTGATGATCAGGGCGGCGTTGTCGGGCCGCCACCAGCGGGCGTGGAAGCCGACGACCTGGTCGCGCGTCAGGGCGCCGACCGAGGCCGGCGTCCCCGAGGCCGGAGCGCCATAGGCCGCGCCGCCGAACGCCACCCGGTTGAGCACCTGCGAGGCCAGGGCGCCGGGATCGCGCAGGGCCACGGTCAGGGCGGTGACCGTCTGCGTCCGGGTGCGCTCAACTTCGGCCGCGTCGAAGGCCGGGCGCTGAACCACGTCGGCGAACACCGCGCCGGCCTGATCGGCCGAGGCCACCGGGGCCGACAGGAACAGGGTGGTGGCGTCCGCCCCCGCCCCGCCGCCGATATTGGCTCCCAGGGCCTCCAGCGTGCGGGCGATCTCGGGGGCCGAGCGGCCGCCCGCGCCCTGGGTCGCCAGATTGGCCGTCATCGAGGCCAGGCCGGACTGGCCCGAAGGATCGCCCGCCGCCCCGCCGGCCATGACCAGCTGGGCGTTCATGATCGGCAGATTGGTCGATTTGGCCACGATGACGCGCAGGCCGTTGGGCAGGGTCCGCTCGACCACGCGCGGCGTGGCCATGGCGCGGACCGGGCCCGGCGCCGGCGGGGCCATGCGCTGGCCCTCGGGCAGCAGCTCGTTGGCCGGCAGAATGGCCGGCGGCACGGTCAGATAGGTCGGGACCGGCGCCGGATTGCGCCAGCTGTCGTCGGGCACGCCGGCGGGCCGGGCGCTCTCATCCTGATAGCGGACGGATACGCGGGTCTGGTCGTTCAGATATGTTCGCGCCACCCGCTGCACGTCCGCGGCGGTCACGGTCTGGACGGCGGCCAGCCGCGCATCGGGCGCGCCCGGATCGTTCTCGGAGACGATGGCCTGGCCCAGGATGAAGGCCCGGCCCGAGGCGGTCTCGCGCTGGCGCAGCTCGGCGGCGACGATCTCGGTCTTGGCCTCGGCCAGTTCGGCGGCGGTCACCGGCTCGTCGCGCACGCGGGCCAGTTCCGCATCCAGCGCGGCCTCCAGGTCGGTCATCGACTTGCCGCGCGCCACCGTGGCGGTCACGCTGATGGAGCCGTCCTCCTCCATGCTGTTGGCGCCGAAGCCGGCGCTCGAGGCCAGTTGCTGGCCATAGACCAGCGACTGGTACAGGCGCGAGCTCTCGCCGCGCGACATGATGGCCTGCAGCACCTCCAGCGCCGCATTGTCCGGATGGTTCGCCGCCACGCCGGGGTAGAGCACGCCCACGGCGGGCAGGGGCACGTTGGGGGCATATGCCTCGACCATGCGCGGCGCGGTGCGCGGCGTCTCCACGGGACGCTCGAGCACCGGCACCGGACGCTCCGGGTTCGGAATGTCGGCGAAATACTGGTCGACCCAGCGGTCCAGCTGCGCCGGATCGAAATTGCCCGACACGATCATCGTCGCCGTGGCCGGGCGGTAATAGGCCTCGTGGAAGGCCCGCGCGTCGTCGATGACCGCCGAGTTCAGCTCCTCGAGCGAGCCGATCACGCTGCGGCGATAGATGCTTTCGTCGAAGCTGTTGTCGCCGATCACGAACCGCCCGAACCGGCCGTACGGAGGGGCCAGCACGCGCTGGCGCAGCTCCTCCTGGACGATCGAGCGCTCGGCCTGGAACACCGCATCGTCGACCACCGGCCGCGCCATCCGCTCGGCGTGGGTCCACAGCATGGTCTCCAGATACTGGGGCGGCACGGTCTCGTAGTAGTTGGTGAAGTCCTGCCCGGTCGAGGCGTTGCGCGACCCGCCCGCGTTCTCGACCAGGGTCGAGATCTGGCCGTAGGGCAGGTTGACCGTCTTGCGGCTGAGGATGTGTTCGAACAGGTGGGCGAAGCCGCTGCGGCCTTGGGGGTCGTCCTTGCCGCCGACATCGTACCAGAGGGTCACCGTCACCGTGCCCGCCGTGGCGTCGGGCATGGCGTAGACGTCCAGGCCGTTGGCCAGCTCGCGGTGGGTGTATTCGAGCGGCGGCGCCGAGATCGGCGCGGACGCCGCCGGGGTCTGGGCGAAGGCCGGAGAAGCGAGCGCCAGAAGCGAGGCTCCCAGAAGGGCGGCGGTGCGTGTCATGTGGGCGATCCCCGGATCGGCGTCTGAACGGAAGCCGGGACCCTATCAGCGCCTCGCGCCGCCCCAAGTTACGTCGCGTTAATGATCGCCTCGACCTCGGCGCGCGTCGGCAGCGACGGCTGGGCGCCGGGGCGCGTGGCCGCCAGGGCTCCGGCCGCGCAGGCGAACCGCAGCGCCTCTTCGGGCTCCATGCCTTCCAGCAGGGCCACGCAGATCGCGCCCACGAAGGCGTCGCCCGCCCCGGTCGCATCGACCGCCTGAACCCGGGGCGGCGTCGCCCGGGCCAGTTCCTGGCCGCGCTGGTACATGACCGCGCCCCTGGCCCCCTCGGTCACCACCACCCGTCCGCCGCCGTGATGCAGCAGGTCGCCGTAGAAGGCCGCCTCGGTCTCGTTGACCACAATCAGATCGGCCCGCCGCAGCAGCTGGTCCGACACCGGCGCCGCGGGGGCCAGGTTGACGCAGACGAACTCGGTCGCCCGCCCCACCGCCGCCTCGACGGTCGGGATCGGCAGTTCCAGCTGCACGATCAGCGGACAGTCGATCCGCGCCGGCAGCTGTTCGGGCGTGACCCGGAGATTGGCCCCGGCGCAGACCACGATCTGGTTCTCGCCCTCGTCGTCGACGGCGATCAGGGCCACGCCGGTGGGCTCGGCGACATCCGTCTCGACGCCCGACAGATCGACGCCATAAGCCATCAGCAGGGCCATGGCCGCCCCCGCCATCTCGTCGTCGCCGACGCAGCCCGTCAGGCAGACGTCCGCCCCCAGCCGCTGCGCCGCCAGCGCCTGGTTGGCGCCCTTGCCGCCCGGATGCCGCGCCAGGGTCGCCCCCGTCACCGTCTCGCCGGGGCGAGGCAGAAACCGGCTGCTGGCCACGAAATCCAGATTGATCGATCCGACCACCGTGATCTTCATCGCACCGCCTCCGTGATCAGGGCGAAGACGCCGTCGGCGTGGGCCGAAACCGCCCAGCGGTGCGGCGCCGCCGCCGGATCGACGCGGAACTCGACCGCCGTATGCCCCCGGGTCAGATCGCTCTGCGTCTCCACATCGATGCGGCAGGGTTTCATCTCGAAGAGGTCCGGCCGCAGCAGCCAGGCGACCGGACAGGGATCGTGCACCGGCGGCGCGTCCCAGCCGACGATCTTCCGCTCAACCCGCTGGGAGAACCGCATCATCGACGCCGCCGCATCCGCCATGGGCGTTCCGACCGCCTCCAGGGCGGCGAGCCGGGCGTCGGTCGCCCGCACCTGATGGGTCGCGTCGAGGCCGAACAGCACGGCGTCGCATCCGGTCGCCAGCACCTCGGCCGCCGCCTCGGGGTCGGCCCAGATGTTGAACTCGGCCGAGGCGGTGATGTTGCCGCCCTCGGAGCGGGCCCCGCCCATGATCGCCACGGGGCCCAGCCGTTCCGCCAGGGCCGGCTCCTTGCGCAGGGCCAGCGCCAGATTGGTCAGCGGCCCCAGCACGGCGATCGCCACCGACTTCGCCGGCCGGCCCATGACCTGATCGATGATGGCGTCGACCGCATGCCCGTCCGCACACGGAGCATCCGGTTCGAACGGCTCCAGGTCGCCCAGCCCCTCGGCGCCGTGAAACTCGCCCGCCCCCGCCGGCTCGCGCCGCAGCGGCCGGTCCGCGCCCATGAACACAGGCACGTCCTGCCGCCCCGCGATCTGGCGCAGGATGCGCGCGTTCCGCGCCGTCTTCTCCACCGGCACATTTCCGCCCACGGCGGTGACGGCCAGCAGATCCAGTTCGCCCGACCCGAAGGCGAGCATCAGGGCCACGGCGTCGTCCACGCCGGGATCGCAATCGATGATGAGGGACAGCTTTTTCACCGGATGACGTTTGAAGCGGGTCGCCCGGATAGGCAACCGTCAGCCGGTCACTTGCACCGGTCCACGCAGGCCTGCGCCAGCACCTCGGCCGAATCCACCAGCGGCACGGTCACGTCCTCGACCCCCAGCAGCAGCGGGACCTCGGTGCAGCCGGCGATGACCGCCTCGGCGCCCGCCGCGACCAGGGTCGCCGCCAGACGCCGCATCTCGGTGCGGGGGCCCTCGCCCAGATCGCCGCGCTTTACCGCATAGACGCAGGCCATGAAGGCCTCACGCGCGGCCCCGCTCAGCCGCACGATCTTGACCCCCTTGGCCTGCAGCGCGCGGGCGTACAGCGCCTCGCCGCCCGGCGTGGCCAGGACGCCGATCTTCTTCGCCCCGCCCGCCGCGGCCGCCTCGGTCGTCTCGGCGATCATGTCGACGAAGGGCAGGCCGACCTTGCGGATGCCCGCCGCCTGGGCGTGGGCCGTGTTGCACGGCATGCACAGAACCTGCGCCCCGGCGTCACGCAGCCGCATCGCCATCTGGCCCAGCACCGCCTCGGCGGCGTCGGACTGCCGGTTCCGGTCCGGCACCTGCGGATTGATGTCGGCGATGATGCGGATGTGATCCTGATCGCCCTGGGCCGGCGTCAGCGCCTGCACCCGCGCCAGAAACGCCACCGTCGCGGCCGGACCCATGCCGCCCAGAACGCCCAATACCTTCGCCATCAGAGCGCTCCTTCAATTTCGCCCTGATACCCGAACAGGCCCTGCGCCCCGCCCGTGTGCAGGAACACCACCGTCTCGTTCTCGAACCGCCCGGCCTTCGCCAGGGCGATCAGCCCCTTCATCGCCTTGCCGGTGTAGACCGGGTCCAGCACGATGGCGTCGGTGCGCGCCGCCAGCTTCAGCGCCTCGATCACCGCATCGTCGACCAGGCCGTAGCCCTCGCCGACGTAGTCGCAGTCGGCGACCACCATCGCGTCCGTCACCGCGTCCGGCCGCCCCAGCAGGGCCGCCGTCTCGCGCGCCAGCTTGAGCACATTCTCTTCCTGCTTCGGCTTCGGGGCGCGCACGCCGATGCCCAGCACCGGAATGTCCGCCCCCATCACCGCCAGCCCGGCCACCAGACCGGCGTGGGTGCCGGCGCTTCCCGTGGCCGTGACGATCCGGTCGACCTGCATGTCCAGCTCGTCGACCTGCACCACGATCTCGCGCGCGCAGTCGACATAGCCCAAGGCCCCGATCGCATTCGAGCCGCCGCCGGGAATGATGTAGGGCTTGCCGCCCCGCGCCCGCACCTCGGCCGCCGTCTTCTCCAGCTCGGCGTTCATGTCGGTCCCGCCAGGCACGGTGCGCATGCCCGCGCCGAACAGCCGGTCCATCAGCACGTTGCCGTTGCGGGTGTAGTCGACCGCCTTCGACCCGGTCCGCTCTTCCAGAATGACCTCGCTGGCGAAGCCGTGGGCGGCCGCCGCGGCCGCGGTCTGGCGCACATGGTTCGACTGGACCGCGCCCTGGGTGACGAGGGTGTCGGCGCCCTGCTCCATCGCGTCGCCCAGCAGGAATTCCAGCTTGCGGGTCTTGTTGCCGCCGCCGGCCAGGCCGGTGCAGTCGTCGCGCTTGATCCAGATCTCGACGCCCAGCGCCTCGCTCAGTCGCGGCAGCGGCTCCAGCGGCGTCGGCAGATGGGCGAGGCGGACGCGGGGAAAGCGGGCGAGATGCATGGGGCGGCTCCGGTGTGCGGCCCCCTTCTAGACGCGTCCGGACGATTTGCCGAACCGGATCGGCATTGTTCTCCCGCCGCCCGGACTACGGTCAGGACCGGGACCGCTCCGGCGTCCTCGCCGCCTGGACCTTCTCCACCGCGTCCAGCAGAATTCCGACCACCTGGTCCGGCGTCAGTTCGTCATTGTCGATCAGGCTGTCCAGCGCCGCGCCATGGTCCGGGGTGATCCGGGCGTTGGCCATGGACCACCGGCTGAACAGGCGGTCCGAGATCGGTTCGCGGTCCAGCAGGATGAGGTCGCGATGGCGCGGATCGCTTTCCAGCCGCCGCAGCAGGGCGTCGAGCGCCTGGGCCGGCCCCTCGACGACCTGGATGTAACGGTCGCGATGGGCGGCCAGGGCGCCGGTCAGGCCGTCGCGGTCGTTGTTGCGCTGCGACTCCGCGAGGATCACCGACAGATTGCGGAGGGACGCCGTCGTTCCCGTGGCGGTGCTTTCATAGACCAGCCGTTCCAGACTCAAACTCATGCTCACCTCGACGTGTCGGCCCGTAATGCCGATTCAACCCTTCCGGTTGCAAGACCTCTAACAATTTGTGTTTGAAGAAGATTGTCGCTTACCGGACACGTGGTCCCGACGAGGTATCCGCAGGCCCCGAAATTTTTCATCGGCCCGGGAACGGACTTGGCCGACCGCAGTTTTCCCATCGGACCTTGCGGCGATGCGCGCTCGACAGAGTCCTCAGCGGCCCGGTCTCTGCCACGCCCCCCGACGCAGACCGGGCCGCATCTTCTTCCAGACCGCCCCTTCTCCGCCGACCCGCTTGCCGACTCACGTCGCGCGGCCTGATGCTGGCCCCATGGTCGAATCGCCCGTCCCCGCCGTCGCCAGGTTGCGCGACCGAAGCGCCACCGAGGCCGCCATCGTGGCGGCGGGCGAGCGCATCCTGCTGCGCGACGGCTTTCCGGGCCTGAACGTCCAGACCCTGGCCGCCGAGGCCGGCTGCGACCGCAAGCTGGTCTATCGCTATTTCGACGGGGTCGACGGGGCCGTCGACCGCATCGCCGCCCGCGCCCACGCCGCCCTGGCCGCCAGCCTGGCCTCGATCCCGCTGGTCGAGACCACGTCCTTGCGCACCTTTGCCCGCATCAGCCTGCTGACATGGCTGGCCGCCCTGCGCGCCAGTCCGCTGAGCCTGCGGCTCATGGCCTGGGCCCTGGTCGAGGATTCGGACCTGCTGCGCCGCATCGAGGCCGACCGCGCCGCCGTGCTGCAGAACTGGATGCGCGAGCGCCGCCCCCGGCTGCGCGTCCCGCCCGAGGGCGATCCGACCGCGCTCAACGCCGTCCTGCTGGCCGCCGTCCAGGCGCTGGCCCTGTCGGCCGAACGCCGCGGCGCCGTCGCCGGCCTGACCCTCGACGCCGACGGCTGGCCCCGCGCCGAGGCCGCCCTGGACCGTCTGCTGCTCGCCTTCCCGGACTGATAACGCGGGTTTGCCACGCCGCGAGCCGTAACATCTGATACAACCTTGGGGTGGACGGTCACAAAAGTTCTTGATTTGTGACGCATGGATGTGGGCACATTTCAGCCTCAATCGAACGGGGGATGTCGATATGCACACCGGAATTAACCAATTGTCCGCCGCGCGTGGCCTCAAGGGCGTGCTGTGCGGCTCCGTGGCGGGCCTTTGCCTGGCGGCCGTGGCGGCGCCGGCGCTGGCCCAGTCCGGCGAGCCGGATCCGTCGCAGGGCGGTTTCGTGAGCTGGGGGGCCGTCGAGCGCGCGCCCCAGATCGTCATCGCCAACCCCGGCACGCCCACCACGGCGCGCGACCCGGTGAACATCACCGGCGTCGGCCAGATGGTCATTGACCAGGGCGGCGGCTTCGTCGGCCTGTGCACCGCGACCCTGATCAACCCGCGCACCGTGATCTTCGCTGCCCACTGCGTGAACGACCGGGCGGCCAACGCCTATGGGGCCGGCAGCGGCGGGACCCCCATCGCGTTCGGCTTCTCGAACACCAACAACGCCGCCGGCAACAGCGCCATCCTGGGCTGGCTGGGGAACCGCCAGACCAACACCTCGCGCTTCATCTACAATTCGAACTTCGTCGCCTACAATCCGATCACTCTCCAGCCGGGCAACGACTTCCTGTACGGCGACATCGCCGTGGCCTCGCTGGACACGGTGGCGCGAGACATCCCGACCTGGTCGTTGCTGTTCTCTGCCCTGCCCGCACCGGCGATCACGGCCGCGGGCACCGGCTATCACGTCAACCTCTCCGGCTATGGCAACAACGGCACCGGCACGACCGGCTCGACGGGCGGCATCGATTTCCGCCGCCGCACGGCAGAGAACATGCTCGGCGGCCTGGCCTCGCTGGATGATTTCGAGGGCTTCCTGTTCGGCAGTCCCTCCGGCCTGCCCCAGAACCTGTACTGGATCGATTTCGACGATCCGCGGCGCGGCACGGCCCAGGCCAGCCCGTTCGACTTCAACGCCTGGCGCGACAACGCCCTGCCGCGCGAGGGGATCACCGCCAGCGGCGATTCCGGCGGCCCGCTGATCCTGGACAACACCTACGCCAAGCCGGTCGTGATCGGCGTGCTGTCGGGCGGCTACACCCGCTTCTTCAACGGCCAGCCGCCCAACGGTTTCGGCACCGCCTCCTTCTATCAGCCCCTCTATCTCTACTGGGACTGGATCGCGGCCAATAACCCCTACCACTATGTGTCGTCGCTCGCGGGCGACGCCAACTGGACGGATCCCACCCACTGGGTGACCAACCTCGATCCGAACTACCAGATCATCGGCCCCAACGGTCAGCTGGTGAACGGCGTGCCCGGCGACGTGGGCGCGGGGCACAACGGTACGGACAACAACGGCTTCGGCCAGATGTGCTTCCAAAGCGGCGGCGTCAGCGAATGCCAGGACGTGGCCACGGGGACGACCTCCATCCAGGTCAAGCCGATCGGCACCGGCGTCTCGAGCGGCCGCGCCGTCGTCTCGATCGAAGCGTTCGGCGAAGGCGGCGAGGACGACGCCCCGGTCGAGACCCGGATCGGGCTCGGCGGCAATGAAACCGTCGGGGCCGTGCCCGAAGCCCAGGCCGGGCTCGCCGGCGGCGTGGGGGTGGCCGCCCTCCCGGCGGCCACCCTGCTGAACGGCCTGCCGGGCGCGACCAACTTCACGCCCGTCAACACCGACGGCAACCGCCTGACCAGCACCCCGCCGCGTTATTTCGACGTGACCCTGTCGGCGACCGGCACGACCACGCTGAACACCGCCGTCACCATCGACCGCCTGACCATGGCGGGCGTCGGCGCCGGGCTGAACATCACCAGCACGGGCAATCTGCTCAGCAACATCGACATCACCCAGCTGACCGGCACCCTGAACGTCGACGGCGCCCTGCGGACCCCCGGCGACTTCTTCATGATGACGGGCGGGCTCAGCGGCACGGGGGCGATCACCGCGCCCTTCTTCACCAACATGGCCGGGGTCATCTCGCCGGGAACCACGACCACGGTCGGGACCCTGACGTTCAACGGCAATGTCATCCTGGCCTCGGGCGGGGCCCTGCTGATCAACCTCGGCGCCAACGGGATTTCGGACCGCCTCGCCGTCAACGGCGCGGCCAATGTCGGAGGCCTGGTGTCGTTCGGCATGATGCCCGGCGCCCCGGTCGCCTACGGCAATACCTACACCTTCCTGACCGCGGCCGGCGGCGTCACCGGCGCCTTCTCCAGCGCCCCCATCTCGGCCATCCTGAGGCCGACGGTCACCTACACCTCGAACGCGGTGCAGGTGCAGATCGAGGCCGCCTCCTACGCCTCCGTCGTCGCCGGCACGCCGGTGCAGACGGCCTACGCCCAGCTGCTGGACCAGAACCGCGGCGCCTATTCGCAGTTCGCCAGCATCTACGGCCCGCTGGACGTCCAGTCCGCCGCCACCATCCAGGCCACGCTGGAATCCTGGGCCCCGCGGGCGGAAACCCTGCGGACGTCGATGGGCGTGGCGGCCATGGACGGCATGGCCAGCTTCTACCGCGACCGCCTGACCGGCACGGGCGCCGAGATGGACGGCTCGCTGCAGGTTCTCGGCAAGCCGATCGACTACGCCTCGGCCGCCCTGGACTCGCTGGACGGCGGCCTGTCGACGCCCATGGGCGATCCCGGCGACGCGGTCGTCATCCCTGACGTCCTGCCCGACAACATGCGCGGCTTCATCGCTGCCGGCTATCTGGACGGCAAGGGCGAGCCCATGACCACCGCCGTCCCCGGCGGCGGCAAGGACGAGTTCGACGGCTACTTCATCGCCGGCGGCGTCGAGGCGGCGCTGAACCGCCAGACCATGCTGGGCTTCGGCCTGTCGACCACCAATCTGGACGGCACGACGGCCAACGCGCCCCAGGCGGCCGAGGGCGACCTGTTCCTGGGCACGGTCTACATCAACCACCAGGCGGACAACGGCTGGCTGGCCAACGGCATGTTCACCATGGGCGAGTTCGACACCGAGACCACCCGTCTCGCGACCGTCGGCCCGAACACCTTCACCCTGACCACCGAGGACAGCGCCCGCGCCATGGGCGGCGAGTTCGGCATCGGCTTCCGCTCGGTCGGCGAGCAGGTCTCCGTCACCCCCGGCGCCTCGCTGCGGGCCAGCAAGATCACCTATGGCGAGACCACCGAAACCGGCGGCGGGCCGGCCCTGACCTACCAGCGTGAAAGCACCACCGCGATCGAGAGCCGCGTCGGCGTGGCCGTCTCGGGCCTGTCGCCGACCTTCCGTCCGTACGGCAGCGCGTCCTGGGTCCACGCCTGGGCCGACACGGCCTCCAGCTTCGGGGCCAATTTCGTCGGCGGCCTGGGTCCGGACGTCGTCTTCGCCCTGGGCAGCGACGACAAGGACTGGGCCGAGGTCGGCGTCGGCCTGGAAGCCATCCAGGACAACTGGCGCTTCACCGTCGCCGCCGAGACCACCCTGGGCCGCGACGACGTCGAGACCCAGTCGTACCGCGCCGCGGTCTCTGTCCGCTTCTGACGGCCGCAACGGATCTGCGCCCGCTTGACCCCCGCGGTCGGCGGGCGCAGTTTCCCGGCGTTCTCCGGGGGGTCGCATCCGAGCGGCTGAGATTGGCGTGATCGCCTGACCCGTCGAACCTGATCCGGGTCATGCCGGCGAAGGGATGGGAAACGCTTCGGTCCACGCTGCAGGACCACCATGCCGACGTCGGCGGACCTCAACATTCGAGGCCGCCATGAACATCGCCGTCACCCCGCCCGAACTCCCGCAAGAGCCCAATGTCGATCTGGCGCTCAAGGACGCCCGCGAGGCGGTAATGAAGGAGACGGGGACCATCCCGACCGGCGAACGCGCCGGCAGCCGGAAGGTCTATGTCGCCGGCGAGCTCTATCCCGACATCCGCGTCCCCTTCCGCGAGGTCGCCGTCCACCCGTCGGCCAATGAGCCGCCGGTGACCATCTACGACTCCTCGGGCCCCTACACCGACCCGACGGTCACCATCGACATCAAGCGCGGCCTGCCCCTGATCAAGTCCAGCTGGCAGCTGGACCGCGGCGACATCGCCCCCGTCCTGAACCCCCGCGAGGTCAAGCCCGAGGACAACGGCCACGCCTCCGGCCGCCACCTCGCCCCCCGCTTCGACACCTCCAACCACAAGGTCTTCAAGGGCGTCGAGGGCCGCCCGGTCACCCAGTACGAATACGCCAGGGCCGGGATCATCACCCCTGAGATGGAATACGTCGCCATCCGCGAGAACCTGCGCCGCGAACAGTCCGCCCCCTGCATCCGCGACGGCGAGGACTTCGGCGCCTCCATCCCCGACTTCGTCACCCCCGAGTTCGTGCGTCAGGAGATCGCCCGCGGCCGCGCCATCATTCCGCACAACATCAACCACCCCGAGGTCGAGCCGATGATCATCGGCCGCAACTTCCTGGTGAAGATCAACGCCAACATCGGCAACTCGGCCGTCCTCTCCAGCGTCGACGACGAGGTCGACAAGCTGGTCTGGGCCACCCGCTGGGGCGCCGACAACGTCATGGACCTGTCGACCGGCCGCAACATCCACAACATCCGCGACTGGATCATCCGCAACTCCAGCGTCCCCATCGGCACCGTGCCGATC
>Ga0164290_1000326_pt1 | contig 171169 bp, 151 predicted proteins | sample Micstemetagenome_FD_108782 | JGI IMG/M metagenome (GOLD analysis project Ga0164290, IMG submission 108782) | Contaminated culture microbial community from soil near Moab, Utah, USA - Microcoleus steenstrupii SON62 (Illumina Assembly) | ecosystem: Environmental > Terrestrial > Soil > Soil crust...
CGGCACGGGTGCCGGTTACGACACAGATCTTTCTCATGCCAGCTGCTCGGGTTCTACGAGGGTCGTTTGGGAAACAGGCACCTTCAGCGACCTTCCTGTGAGGGTGTCGATCTCCATCGGCGAAATGCCATTGCCGGGGCGCAGGGCAATAAAATCGGCCTCGGTGAGCACATGACCCGCCGGCAGGTCATGCCGGTAGTGAAGGCTTTTGCGGGCAATGGCCTTGTTGGGTGTTTCAGAACGGCTTGGGGCCTTTAGGCCGTCGCCGCTGATGGCGCGCTCGATATTGCGGATGGCCTGCACCATAGCCTTCAGTTCTGCAGGCTCCAGCGAAGCCTTATGGTCGGGACCGGGCAGGTTTTTGTCGAGGGTAAAGTGCTTCTCGATCACCGTTGCCCCGAGGGCTACGGCCGCCACCGGCACTTCAATGCCCAGCGTATGGTCTGAATAGCCAACGGCTACGCCGAGTGTCTGGCGGATATGGTTCATGGCACCGAGGTTAACATCTTCCATCGGCGTCGGATACTCGGTATTGCAGTGGCGTACGGTGATGCGGCTACGCGCCACGCCGGAAGCTTCCAGTACAGCCATCGCGGCACTGATCTCCTCCATGTCGGCCATACCGGTCGACAGGATCACCGGCTTGCCTTTTGCGGCGATGCGCTGCAGGTAAGGCTTGTTGGTGAGCTCCCCGGACGGCACCTTGAAAAAGGGAATGCCCATACCATCCAGGAAATCGACGCTGTCTTCGTCGAAGCCGGTAGAGAGAAACTGAATGCCCTTTTCGGCACAGTAATCCTTCAGCTGGTAATGCGCCTGCTCCGAAAGCTCCAGCTTCCGGAGCATGTTATACTGGGTGGAGTCGGTATCGCCTGTATTCTGGATCTGGTATTCGGCCTTACGGGCCTCCTTCGACACGATCTTGTCGGCCTTGAAGGTCTGGAACTTCACGAAGTCGGCGCCTGCGGCGGCGGCGGCATCCACCAGGCGGCGGGCCATATCCATATCGCCGTTGTGGTTAACGCCCGCTTCGGCAATGATCAATACGTTCTTATTCATCCGTAAACTTTAAAAAACGGGCGGGATTACCCACCCATATCTGATTGTCTGGAATATCTTTTACCACCACGCTACCGGCGCCCACAATGGAATTGGCCCCGATGCGGATCTGCTGCCGCACAACCGCGCCCGCGCCCACAAAGCTGCCCTGCCCCACTTGCACATCGCCCGACAGGGTGGCATTAGGGCCCACATGAGCGAAATCGCCGATCCGGCATTCATGCTCCACTACCGCCGCCGTGTTGATGATGGCGCCCCTTCCGACAGATGCAAGCGGGTTGATCACGGCGTTGCGCCCGACAAAGGTGGATTTGGCCACGGTAGCCCGCGGCGACACCACCGCGAAGGGATCGATCACCGTGTGCTGCTCCAGTGCCATCGACTCGAACAAAGCCACCAGCTTGCGGCGGATCGAATTATCACCGAGGGCCGGGAACACCAGCCCACCGGCACAAAGCTGCCGCACCGGCGCGGCGCGCTCAAAACCAAGCCACTTCAGATCAAAAGGATTGCGGGAAGATTCGGCAATGTCGAAGTAACCGCCAAGGGTATCAGCGGAAGCCAGAATACTGTCTGCGATCACCCAGGCATGACCCGAATACCCGAAGAGGAAAACGGTCTTACCGGGCATGAACGCTGCTAGGGATATTTACGAGACGGTCGGCGATGTGCTCGCTGTGGGGCAGCGGCATCGAGAAGCAGTTACGGAACATGGCGAGCTCGTTCATCAGCTTCCAGGCCGGCCGCGTCATCACGCCGTTGCTGTTGGTTTCTTCGAGAAACTGGTCGCGGTCTTCGCGCGAAGGCAGCAGGATCGAATTCAGCCAGTAGTTGACCCGGGTGTCGGGCTGCTCTTCTACGAAGGTGATGTCTTGTCCGGCAAAGAAATCGCGGTACTGCGCCGCTGTTTTCCGCTTGTCTTCGATGAACGACTCCAGCTGTTCGAGCTGGGCGCAGGCCAGCGCGGCGTTGAGGTTGGGACAACGGTAGTTGTAACCGATATGATCGTGTACGAACTCCCAGCGGTGGGGCACCTTTGCCTGAGTAGTCAGGTGCTTGGCCAGCGGACCGAGGCGCTCGTCGTTGGTAACGATGATGCCGCCGCCGCCGCAGGTAATGGTTTTGTTTCCGTTGAAGCTGTAGGTACCGAGCAGACCGAAGGTGCCGGTATGTTTTCCTTTATAAAGAGAGCCGATCGATTCGGCGGCATCTTCCACCACCGGTATTCCAAAGGGCGTGCACACATCGATCAGTTCATCGATGGCCACAGGGAAACCGAAGGTGTGCATCGGCACGCAGGCGGCAACACGCTTGCCGGTAGGCTGGTGCACGGCATTTCCGTCGACCATGTTGACGTCTTTCAGAAAATCAGCCACGGAGGCCGGCGACATGCCCAGTGTCTTCGGGTCTACATCCACGAAGGCCGGCTCGGCGCCGATATAGCTGATCGCATTACAGGTTGCCACGAAGGTGAGGGCCTGCGTCAGCACGAGGTCGCCGGGCTTTACACCCGCCAGCATCATGGCCATGTGCAGGGCAGCGGTTCCGTTCACCATCGCCACCGCGTAGCGGGCGCCGGTATAGGCACGCATCATCTCCTCGAAGCGGTCTACATAAGCCCCCACCGACGACACGAAGGTCGAGTCGATGGTTTCCAGCACATACTTGCGCTCGTTGCCGTTGAACACGGGCGCATGCAGGGGAATAAAGTCCTGGTTGGGGTAAAGGGTCTTAACGAAATCAATGACCGGCTGAAACTTCATTAGCTGCTATTTTATATTCCAGTGTGTAATTGCCATACTTTTCCTTAGCCTCGAGCGAATCGCCGAAAATACCTGCCTTGAACGCTTCAATGAGTTCCACGATGCCGGCTTCCACCGTAAAGGCCGGCTCAAAGCCCAGCACAGTCTTCACCTTTTCGAAGGAAACGCGGTAGTTACGCGGGTCGCTTCCGTTTACGCCGTATTTCACCTTTGCGTCGGGGATATGCGTACAGATCGCATCCACGATCATTTTCTTCGTGTAGTTGTTGACATCTCCGCCGGCATTGAATACCTGGAAATCCACTTTCTGCTTGTCGGCCTTCAGCACGATGCTGATCAGGCGCGAGAAATCGCGGATATGGCAGTAAGGGCGCCAGGTATGCTCGTCGAATACGAGGAGCTCCTTGCCGAAATACAGGTCGCGGGTGAACTCGGAGATCGAAAGATCGAAGCGCATGCGCGAAGAAATACCGAAGGCGGTGGCAAAGCGCAGCACCACGCCGGTGTAGGATACCGATCCCTTCTTCGACATCAGGTATTGTTCGCCGGCCACCTTGGCTTTTGCATAAAGCGACAGCGGGCTCAGCTGGTAGTTTTCATCGGCAACATTATCGCCGGTGATGAGGCCGTAATTGGAGCAGGTAGAGATGAAGATGAGTTTGTCGATCTGCTTGTCGTCGAAGAAGTCGATGCAGGCCTGAATGCCTCTCGAATTGATGGCATCCGATTCGGCGGGATAGGTCTTGGTGATCGGATCACCTACCAGGCCGCCCAGTACCACCACATCGGTTACGCCTTCCGACGCCCTTGCCAGGTCTTCGTGTGCGCCCAGGTCGCCGTTGATCAGGGTATAAAGCTTGTCGCCCAGGAAAGGGGTAACGGAAGCGTGGTTGCCGTAAACGAAGTTGTCAAGCACAGTAACCTTGATTCCTTCTTTCAACAGGTGCAGCGTCAATGCTGAACCCACATAACCGGCGCCACCAATAAGCAGTACGTGTTTCATCTTGTTATATTTTATTTTATACACGCAGGAAGGGAAGCCTGCGTCGTATGATGCTTCAACAATAAAAATTCTTTGAATAAGGGGACGCGTCAGGAAACTTTATAATACGACACGTCGCGGCCATAACCGTAGCCGTAGCCATAGCTGTAACCATACTTCGACAAGGCCTTGGGAGAAACACCGTTGAATACGAGACAAAGGTTCGGAAATACCTTGCTTTCGTTGAGGTTCGTGATCAGGGGCAGTACTTCTACAGGCGTGAAGCGGTAACGGGATATGTATAGTGTGATATCGACAACCGGCGCAATGTCTTTTGCATCCGTTACAAGTCCTACCGGCGGCGAATCGATCAGGATATAGTCAAACTCTTTGCGTGCCTCGGCGATCAGTTCGGCGAGACGTCCGTTCAGGATCAGTTCCACCGGGTTGGGCGGGATGGGACCCGACGACAGGAAGAAGAGGTTGGGTACTTCTTCGATCGGCTTGATCAGATCTTCTATGCCGGCCTTTCCGAGGAAATAATCCGATATGCCCTTACGGCTTTTCAGTCCGAGGCGGGCACTCAGGGAAGGACGACGCAGATCCAATTCTATGAGCAGCACCTTCTTGTTTGCCTTTGCCAGGATACCCGCCACGTTCAGCGACACGAAGCTCTTGCCCTCACCGCTGATGGAGGAAGTTACCAGGATGACATAGCTTTTCAGTCCCTTGGGTTTGAAGTAGCTCAGGTTACTACGCAGGGAGCGCAGTTGCTCGGCCACCAGCGAGCGCTGTTCGCCGCGGAACACGAAAGGCTCGACCTTGTCGCTGTAAACGCTCAGGTCTCCGAGCAGCGGCACGCCGGTTTGGTCGCTGACCATCTGGCTGTAGAGCAGTTTGCCATGACTGAATTCAAGGAAGAAGATGAGCGCCACGGCGAGTACCATACCCAGTGTGATGGCGATCAGATAAATCAGGTTCGGAACGGGAGCTACCTGTCCGCGTACTTCGGGAGCATTGATAATGCGGTGGCTCGACACCTGGGCAGCCGCCGAGATGATGGACTCTTCGCGCTTCTGCAGGAGAAAGGTGTACGTCGCATTCTTTATCTGCTGCTGACGACTCAGGTCGAGCAATTCGCGCTCATAGGCCGGCAGGCGGGATACACTGGATTCGATTTCACCGGCTTTCGCCTCGAGGGTGCGAAACTCCTCCTGGAGGCGGATGCGCAGGTTGCGGATACTGGCGAGAATACTGGGACGAAGGGTTTCGAGGTTCGACTCCAGCACCTTCAGCTGCGGGTTGTCGGGGCCCGTGGTGGTTCGGAGCCTGGAAATTTCGAATTCGGTTTTATGCAACTGTTGCAGCAGGTCCAGCAGCATCGGATCGTTGAGCCCGAGCGTCGCCGGAACGGGCTGCGCGGTAAGATTTCGATTGTTTACATACTCGGTAATCTTGTCGAGCACTTTCAACTGCAGATCGGCCTCACTGCGCCGGGTGTCTATTTCCTTGAGCTGGGCGAGGTATTGCTGCCCCTGCAGCGAGAGGTCGACCATGCCGGCACGCGCCTTGAAGCCCTGTATCGACCCCTCTGCGTTGTCGAGTTCATCGGCCACGGCGCGCAGGCGCTTGTCGATGAAGTCGGTGGTATTCTGGTAAACCCGGTTACGGAAGGCAACGTTCTCCTTCCCGTAAACATCCAGCAGGGAGTTTAGGAAGATGACGCCCCGGTCGGGGTAAGTTTCGCGGATGGACACGTCGAGAATGGTAGACCCCCGGGTGATGGGCTCGGCGGCAAGCTGGCCCCGGTAACGCCCCGCGAGTTTTGCCACCGGAACCACTGCGAGGTTCAGCGACACGTTCTCCATCGTGCGGAGCGTGCGCAGATCGCGTACGCCTTCCCGGAACTTCCAGATGATGGGACCCATCGGAGAATTGCAGGTAACTCCCGGGGCGTATTTTTTTCCGTTGAATTCGATCAGTCCGTCATCCAGCACTTTCACCTCACCCGTCACTTCGGTTTTAATGCGGTACGGATCCACAACGGTGAGGGTAATCGGCAGGTTGTTGAACAACTCCTGCGTGCGGATGCGGCCCTGCACCGACCAGCGGGAATAAAGCTGGTTTTGAACGATCACCTGCTCGATCAGGCGCTTGGAGAGCAGGATTTCCTTTTCCTTTTCGGTTTTGGTTTCGTCGTCGTTTACCTGCAGCGCATTCAGCAGGTTGCCGGCGTTCGACTGCTCGTCGTCGATGACGATGATGCGCGTCTGAACCTTATAAACCGTGGGCTTGTAGCGGATGTACAGGAAAGCACAAATCAGCGTGATCAGCAGGCTGGCCACCACGATGGGCCAGTAGGGAAGTGCCCGCAGGAAGATTTCCTTCACTTCGTGAAGTACATTCTGCTGGGGCTTTACGGCCTGACTACCTATAGAAAAATCTCTTTGATTACCGTTTAATGAGCCACTCATCCACTTACCAGATTTATTCGAGCGAATTGTTTGAAGATAGGAAAACGGGCGCGCATCAGCGATTCACCCGAAGGAGGGTCACCAATGCCACGATCAGCGAAATAGCGCCCGATGCAACCGTTATGTACTGAGGCAGCCGCTCGCGTTGGAGATAGCGGGCCGACACAGGAGGGACGTAAACAACATCGTTGGTACGCATGTAGTAATACGGGGAGCGGAACAGATCCTTGGAGAGGAGGTTGACTTCTCCCACGGTGCGCTTGCCCTGCACTTCGCGAACAACAAGAACGGGCCGTCGCTCGCCGGTGATGTTCAGGTCGCCGGCCAGGCCGAGTGCTTCGAGGATCGTCAGGCGGTCGCTCACCATACTGAAGGTGCCCGGTGTGCGCACTTCGCCCAGCACCGTCACTTTGCCGTTCATGAAACGTACGTTCACCACCGGGTCTTTGGTGAAGCGTTCGAAGCGCTTCGTCAGCTCCAGCTCTAGCTGAAGCCGGGTCAGCCCTTCTGCCGGCACTTTTCCGAGGTAGGGAAGCTTTACGGTGCCGTCGGCTTCAACGATATAACCAAGGGCAGCCGGACTTTGCATCAGTGCGGCGCCTGCATTTGTGGGCACACCGGCACCGGAATTCAGTGCCGGCAAATCCGCCACGTTACTGCCGCCCACCGTGATCCACAACTGGTCATTCTTTTGAATGGGGATATTGAATTCGTACTGGGCCTTCTCGAGTGAGTCGGGTAAGGCCTTGGAAAGATCGTTCAGGTAGTTTACCGATTTTGCTGTCGTACAACCCACCAGCAGCAGACCAGAAAATAAAACGAAAAAGAGCCTGCTAAGCTGCGCCGGGATCCGATTCCTGTATATCATAGATGTAATCTGTTCGGCAGTGGCAACGCCGGGCCACCCCGATTGTGTTTTTCTGACCTGCAGCCGTGTACGGATTATGGGTAAAACCGGAACCAGTGCAGCGTGTTCATGCTTCCTGTGAAAATCAAGAGAGAGATTTGTCTGCCTCACCCCTGCTGGCCTGCGCGCCAAAAGCGGGCACCATCATTTTATTGAATACGGCCGCCAGGTAGGGAAGCCGGTTTTCACGAAACTGGTAAAAGCGGGAATACACCATACGCGCCACTTCAAAGTACTCATTCTGAGCATCCGCGCAAACGGCCGCCAGCGCATGGAAGCGCTCGGCAGGACGAGCCGTGGACTGGTATACCAGAATGATCATATCGGCAGGCTTCCGGTCGAGCAACTCGTCGAGCAGCTCATCGTTCCCCGAATAAAAGAACAAGGTGATATTGTGGTTGCTGGCCTCGGCGGGCGTTGTATAGATACAGTCGAGGCCATGCCTGGAAATGATCGGTACAATCTCCCGGGAAACCGAGGTATCACCCAGAAACTCCAGGTGGGTCTTACTTTTTTTCCGCAGGATGCTGCGAAACGATTTCTGGACCATAGTTGTCGAGATTAACGGGTTAAGGATAAAAAAAATCTTTTACTTGAAAGAATCTTACGTACGATTTTTTTAAAAATTCCGGTTTAGCCGCGGGGGGCAGGCGTGATTTTGCTGATCGGAAGCGTTGCCACCAGCTGCACACCCAGGCTGTCGATGAGCACCTTGGCTTGAGCACCACGCACCTCCTGCACAACGCCCGTATGATGGAGAAAAGCTCCGGCGGTAATGACCACGGCGGTCGACTTACCAATGCTGGCCTTTTCGAGGATGACCTGGTCGTGTTCATTCAGGAAGGCCCGGATGGTTTCGATCTCATGATCGCGGATGACAGCCGGTTTGCCCAACCAGTAGAGGTAATTGACGGCTCCACAGTCTTTCAGCACGCTAAAGCGTTCTTTGTAATCGATCCGCAGAAATACATAGTTCCGGAATAAGGGCTCCAATACCGTTTTCTTGCGGTCACTCCACTTCTTCAGCACTTTTACGACCGGGCAATACGACTCGATACCCATATCCAAGAGGCGCTTTGCAACCTTTTTCTCCGATCGCGGCATCGTAATCAGCACATACCACTCCATTTTACTTGAATCCATAAGATGCCTGAGTTTGCTGGGTCAAACCTTGTTTCGCAAATACATACGCCTCGTCTGTGGAGTTTTCCGGATGGCGAAGCCCGGAAGGATGGTATCGTCTGTAAATCTAAGCCCGGTGTAATTCTTGCAAAAAATGCCGGAAACCTGATGGCCATGCTGCAGCCTGCTCCGCCCCTCACTACCCGACTGCCCCGGGACCGCAATGGTTGGGATCTTCCAACCGGGCAAAGCTTCGCTTTTCCTTAGTCCCAGAATGGGTTAAAGGCTGGCGGAAAAAGAAACTGCATTCATCGATCAGGTGTTCCCTGCCTTACGCACTGAGTTTCCGCTGCAAAGGTGTACATAAAGTCTAACTAATTCCCTACCTTAAGTAGTAGTATTTCCTAATTCAGTGCTGAGGTGGCTATGTGAACCTTAGGTTAACATACCCCCTACATCCGCTACAACCCCTTTATTATAAATACCTAAGGCCAACATATTAGCGTTATTCGTATTTCGTAGAATGCCACCCACACGCCCACTGAAACTAGTAGGGCCAATCGCGCTTTTCAGGACAAACAAGGGAAAGCAGTTCCTGCACATACCTGTTACAGCCGTGCTTTGACTTGATTGAGCCGCAATGGTTTAACAGTTCTTTAAAGAATCCCGCGCCGATGGCCTAGCCGTTGACCTTCAGGTTTCCGAACATCGTGTACAGCAGGTGGGTCAGTTCGGCTTTTGAGCTTACGCCTAACTTCTTGTAGATGTTCTTCAGGTGATAATTTACGGTATAGGTAGAGATGAATAATTCATGGGCGATCTCCTTATAGGAACGTCCCTGCACGGCAGAAAGCGCGATCTCCTGTTCCCGGGCGGAGAGCGTATCCCAGGCGCCGCTCTGCTCCTGCTTATAGTTGAGCTTCAGAACGATACTCGCGATGTCGGGCGAAAGCACCGACCCGTAGGTAAGCAAGTCTTTCATCGCCTTGGGCAGTTCAACGATCGGCGTACGCTTACTCACGAAGCCGTCAGCGCCGGCCCGGAAAACCGCATCCACCGTGGCGGAATCAGCCAGTCCGGACACCACCAGCACCTTGGCTGCCGGATACCCCTTCTCCAGCCGGGGAATATGATCGAGGGCGAGGTCGGCTTTGAGCAATAACTCAATCAGGATGATCTGAAGGTCAAACACGAACTCGTTTTCCAGAAAATTGTCCAGTTCTCTCAGGTTGCGGATCTGGAAGAGAATGTCGAACTCGTCGCCGGACAAAAAGTAGTTTTTGTATAACTCGGTCAAAAAAGCACTGTCTTCTATGATTCCGATCTTGATCCTGCTATCGTACATCCTGCGGTTTTTCTGATATTGCCAAACAAAGGCCCAAGCGCCTGTGCCCCCTAAATTTACGTAGTTCTGCCGGCCCGCACCCGTTTATTCCCGCAAGACGCATCGGTGTCCGGAAAAGGAACAGCCCGGCTACGAGGGCGCAGCCGGTCCCATAGCTGCAAACCAAACTCCGTCAGTTCCAGCAGGAAAGCAGCGACGGCCACCAGATCGAGCAGGTTTTTCCGGGCCGATCTCTTTTTCTTGCGTTTCATTGCTCCTGGCCTCCCCCCGGCATCAACAGAAAGAATGTGCCAAAAGCGCGCAGCACTTACTCCATCAGTTCCCAGGCACTGAGATAGCCGCCCTGCTCTTCTGCCCAGGCGATCAGCCCGGCATAGAAAGGATATTGTGAAAGGGTGGCGCTGTCGCCCACCAGCACAAGCCGCTTCCGGGCCCGGGTCATGGCCACGTTGAGCCGGCGGACTTCGGAGAGAAAGCCGATAACATTGTCGGAGTTGCTGCGGGTCAGAGAAATGAAGATGGCATCCCGCTCCTGTCCCTGGAAACTGTCGATCGTGTTTACGCTCAGGGCCGCACCCAGGGCCTGCAGCACCGCTGAGTTGCCGGCTCCTTCCCGGAGCAGCTCGACCTGCTGCCGGTAGGGGGCAATCACGCCTGTTGTAGCCGACAGTCCGCGTGCGGCCAGGTCTTCTGCCAGCCGCTCTACCTGCCGCAGCATAAAAGCGGCTTCTTCCGGATTTCCGATCCGGTTGCCCTCCTGGCGCTCTTCAAAACCGCACCCGGCCGTATCGATAAAGACCAGGGGGCGGTCTTCCTCAAACAGCAGCCGCTGCGCCACTGCCGGATGCGCCCGCAGGCGGCCATCGTAGAAATGCCGCGAAGAAAAGCCCATGATCGGCTCGTTCATCCGGTATTGTTCCTCTAGCAATACCACCGCATCCGGGTGCTCCGCCACACATTTTTCCATCAGGGTACGCTCGAGTCCGGAGCGGGCGGCCTCCGCGGAGCGGATGGTAGGCGGGAGCTGGCAATGGTCGCCGGCGAGCACGAGCCGCCGCGTCCGCAGGGCCGGAATCCAGCAGGCCGGCTCCAGGGCCTGGCCCGCCTCATCGATCACCGCCGTGCCGAAGCGCAGGGCGCGGATCGATGGATGGGCCGCACCTACCAGGGTAGCCGTTATGACCTGGGCACGGCCCAGCACATCGGCAGCCATATACGCCTCGGTGCGCTCCAGTTCCTGACTGATGGCCTTGGCCTCGGCAAACAGGGCCTTGCGCTGTTCGCGCTCGGCCGGCCCGAAGCTACGTTTGTATTTGTGCGCCAGGTCGCGGTAGGCCGCAGCCTGTTTCTTCAGGCGGCGCACCTCCTTCATTTGCGGATGTTCGGCCATCCGGTCGTCGAGCGTCAGGGAAAGCAAGCGCTCCGATACACGGGCCGGGTTTCCGATCCGCACCACCATCAGCCCGCAGGCATCCAGTCGCTCACTCAGCAGGTCTACAGCGGCATTGCTGGGCGCCGTTACCAGCACAGGCCCCTCGCCCCGCTGCACCAGCAACCGGATGGCCTGCACCAACGTTGTGGTTTTTCCGGTTCCCGGCGGACCGTGCACGATGGCCAGGTCTTCCGCTTCCAGAATTTTCTGCACCGCCTCGTTTTGCTGCGTGTTCAGCTCCGGCAGGGGCGAAAATCCGAAGGCCTCGGCAAAGGCGGGCGGCTGCGCTCCGGCCAGCACCCGTGCCAGCCGGCCCTCTTCCTTCTTCTCCATCCGGCCGGCCGCTCTTTCAAGAGCGCGGTCCATTTCGAGGTAGCTGTTCTCGTCGAATACGAGGTCGATCCCCAGCCGCCCCTGGCGGGTCCAGTCCGGTAACTCGTCGGTGCGTAATGCGATCCGCATCCGGTCGGCACGGATATGGGTGATGGTGCCCTCAACCCGGTCGGCCGGTGCATCATGGTTCGAAAAAAGGGCAACAGTGGCGCCGAAACGAAACTGGTGAAGGATGTCCCGGTGACTCGTCCGCTCGACTTCGATCGTCAGGTAATCGCCATAGCCCACCTCGGCTTCCCGGATCGCTACCGGGAACCAGCTGCTGCCGTTGGCACGGCGATCGTTCAGCGGCACGGAGCGCACCATTTGCTCAAAACTTCTCCGGTCTTCCTCCCGTTCCAGTTGCAGCAGGCGCTGCAGGTCCTTGAAATAACGCATGGGCCCAAAGGTAGGCGCTGCAGGGGCTGGTGTGAAAAACACCGCAGCAGGGAAAAAAACCAGCACCCGCGGGAAAAAACCACTTGTGAAGGTCCTGCCCGACAGGCGATTTTGCACTTCTAAAAACACCTCCATGCCCAGACCCATGATCGCCCTGCTGCTCCTGCTGAACCATCTCTCCTGCAGCCGCCCTTCGGCGGCTCCCGACACGGCCTATTTTGCAGGAAGCTGGAAAATGACCGATGAAAGGGCCAATGGCCAGTCGCTCTGGATCCCCTACTACCAACAGCCCTGCCGCCTGGATGACCTGTGGTACTTCCATCCCGAAGGACGCTATGAGATTCGCGACAGCGGCCTGCAGTGCAGCCATCCGGCAGGTAATGGCAGATGGCTTGCCGACCGCCTCCGCCTGCAGATCGACAGTACCTGGTGGCAGGTAGAGCATTGGGAGGCAACGGAGTTGACCATCAGCCGCCTGGAAATCCAAAATGGCTTCTCCTACCGGCGCATCCGACATTACCAGCGCCCATAAAAAATCCCGCCGGCAGCTTTGGGCACACGGCGGGACTTACGGATATGGCCAGCGAAGCGGTCTTACGCGTCGGCCTGCTTCTTGATCTCCACCTCTTGCATGAATTTGCTGACTTCCTGGTCGGCGTAGCGGCCATAGGCATCCACCAGCGTGCCCTTGTGGCCATCCTTCGTTTCAATGGCATACAGGATGGCCATATCGTCGGGATTGGAAATGCCTTCGAAGCGGTAGAAGTTCGCCGCCTTGATGTCTTTGGCTTTAAAGGACTTTTTATCGTCCATACTCACCAGCTTTCCTTTCTCTATGCGAAACTGGTCTACATAGCCGTCAACGGTCAACTTATTGATACAGGCCGCCATATCGGTCATTTCGGTCGTTCTGTCGTTTGCTTGCATGTTCATAAAACATCGTTTATTCCCCTAGCTATTACCAATTTGATGCCCAAGCAAACACCCCAAAAAGCGGGGAATTTACAGGGATCCGGCAGGAAGCTCTTCAAAATGGATCTGGGAGAGATAAGGCTCAAGCAGATCCGTGCTGTGAAAGCTGCGGAACCGCTCGATTTCCTGGTCGGGCTGACGGTAATAGACCTCCACGTAAAATGCCTCTACCTGGTAAAGCGCCACCAGGTACTGGTCTTCGAGCCGCTCGCAAAGTAGTACGCCCTGCTCGCAGACAATATGCGCCTGCACGGGCAAAGACAGCATCTTGAACTCGGCAAATTGCATGGAAAAGAGGTTAAATAAGCAAAAACGCCCGGGGACAGGGCCTGTCTGCGAAAGTTTTGCAAAGATCATACCATCCTGTTTCACGGGCTTTTCACGGCTGGCACCATCTCTGCAATTCTTTCCCCAAACTGATGAACCCATGTCCAGCTTTCAGGAACTGATTGCCTCCGACAAACCCGTACTTGTTGATTTCTATGCCGATTGGTGCGGCCCCTGCAAAACGATGGCGCCGATACTACAGGAAGCAAAGTCGCAATTGGGCGACAGCGTCACCATTGTTAAGATCGATATCGACCGCAACCGGGCTGCGGCCGAGTATTTCGGCATTCAGAGCGTTCCCACACTGCTGCTTTTCCGGAAAGGACAGGTCAAATGGCGGCAGAGCGGAGTAGTTGCGGCCAAAGCACTGTGCGATGTGGTCAGCCGGTTCGGGCATTAGAAAATTCAAGGCAATAGTTGCCGCAGGGCCGAGCGCGTAAAGGGCAGTACCGGCAGCGTGGAGATGATCCGTATTTCCTCGGTAAGCCGCGAGCGGTTGTCGAGGAAGCGGAGCACCCGGGCGGGATCATTCCGGCGGAAAAGCTGTGCAAATACGGAAGCGCCTTCCAGGGAGCGGTGCTTCAGCACATCGAGCAGAACGCTGTCGTAAAAACCGAAACGGGGCGGGGTGGCAGCAGCAGCAAAGGGATGGCCATGCAGACGCAGGCTTCGTGCGAGGGCAGTGCTGTGCCGCTGAATATTCCGGAAGGTGTAGCCGCTTGAACCCTTGGTTTGCCCGCCGGCCGTACCGATAAACACCTCGTGGTGCCGGCGGCGCGGAAAGGGCAGGTTGGTCATGGGTATGATGCCGAACTCTTCCTGCTCCATGCTACAGGAGCGCACACCGAGGCGGTTCCGGATATAGTCGTCCAGGGCAGCATCATAGGCTTCGGGAGGCAGCAGCTTTTCACTGAAGAGCGTGTACTCCACCAATGCCCGGCGATCGGAAAAGGGTAGTACGTAGAAAAAGGTCGCGCCCTCCTTCTGGCTCGTCCGGAAGTCCATCAACGTGGCCCGCGCCGGATCAAACACAGGCGCCGCCGTTTCAATGAAGCGGCCCTTGAAATGCTGCAGCAGCCAGTGCTGGTGCCTACGCAGCTGCTCCGGCCTCGTATAAATACTGTTGAACAGAAAACGACCGCGAATCGTTTGTCCGTCTACCACCAAACCGGAACCCTGTTCTGCCGAGGAAAAACTGCGTTCTACCTTTCCCCGCAGGAAATGCAGGCCAGGAAAGGGTGCGGCGGCCGAACGGACGGATTCATAAAAATCGGCAGCCCGGATGAGCTTGTATTGGTACGGGGCGATCTGCAGTTCGCGGTGAAAGCCCTCGCTGAAGAAATCGAGAACCGGCCAGCGGTGATAGACAATCGGCTCGAAAGGCCCCTCTTCCTCCTCCCAGAAACACCAGGTACGGTCGTTCTCCGACTTCTGCTCGGCATCCACCACCAGGATATTGTGGTTGGCTGCCAGCCCTTCCCGGATAAGTGCGTGCAAAAGGCTCAAACCCGCACAGCCCCCGCCGGCGATCAGCAGATCGTAGTGAGGGAGCAACTCGGAGGGGGTAATGGTGCGCATCGGGTGAGGGGGCTGAACGGTTTAAAGGTGAAGCGATAAGAGTTTCAAAGCGGAGGTACGCGTGAACCGGAACCTTAAAGATTCAACTTTGAACAGCAGGAAAGCCTATGCCTCCGGCGCATAACCTACCTTACGGCCCTTCATGAGCTGCTTGTCGCGTCGCACTTTATCCCAGTATTTTTTATGTACGAGCAGCATGCCGAAGCTTTCACCGTGCTCCTTGCCCAGGTGCTTATGGTGCATTTTGTGCGCCCAGCGGATGGCCCGGACATAGGTGTTGTTGCTGCGGCTAAACCACTTGAAGCGTTGGTGGATGATCACGTCGTGAATAACAAAATAGGCGGCGCCGTAGGCCATGATGCCGAATCCGATGGCGGCCATCCACCACACGCCCCTGGCTACGCCAAAGCCGATCAGCAGCATGCTGGGTACGGCGAAGATGACAAAGAAGAGATCGTTCTTTTCAAAAAATCCGGGTTCCACCTGGTGATGATCGCGGTGCAGCGACCAGAGAAATCCATGCATCACATACCGGTGGGTAAGCCAGGTGATTCCCTCCATGGCGATGAAGGTTCCCAATAGCAGCCCGGTAAAATACAACCACGTCATGATCTAGCTCCGTTTTATATTATCGATTCAATTGTGCAAGGCAAAGTTGCCTTCTTTTCGGTTGCCTCCGCCGTTCTTCGCTCAAATACCGTTCCGGCCCCCGGCTTCGATGCGCGGAAAAATCATCCGGAACCAGGCGGTAAAACGCTCCGGTGTTTCCTGCAGCTCCTGGCGCAGTTCTTCCATGCCCGTATAGCGGCAGGCGGCCACCTCCTCCGGATCGGGTGCCAGGGCCCCTTCGTAACAGCCGGCAAAAACATGATCGAACTCGTGCTCTACCAGACCGTTCTCCACTTCTGCCCGGTAGGTAAAGGCAAACAGTTTGCGGGTTGCTGCATCGATGCCCAGCTCCTCGCGGAGCCGGCGGCGGACCGCGTCCTCCACGCTTTCGCCGGGCAGCGGATGGCTGCAGCAGGCATTGCTCCAGAGCCCGGCGCCGTGATACTTACCTGCGGCCCGCTGCTGCAGGAGCATCCGGCCTTCCGTATCGAACAAAAAAACGCTGAAAGCCCGGTGCAGCACGCCTTTCCGGTGCGCCTCCATCTTACCCATGGTACCCACAGGTTCGTCCTGCGCGTTTACGAGAATCACTTGTGGTTCCATCATCCAATGAGGCGCAGGCGATTTTTCACGGTGGCCCGCAGCACGATATAGGCTTTATATAGTTGGGAATCCGGATCCGCTTCTGCAGGATGTGATCGGGTTGGGTATCCTTGATTTTGCGGAAGAGGGAGTAGTAGTATTTATACGCCACGTATACCCCGAAACGGGCCTTGAGCGGTAACCGAACGATGCCCTCGTAGGCCGCCCGGAAATCGGCCTCAATATCCGCCTCGATCCGGGCCTTGTCGTGTGGCGTGAAATTATGGAAGTTGCAGCCGGGGAAATACATCCGCGACAGCGACAGGAAGTCGGCCTGGATATCCCGGAGGAAGTTGACTTTCTGAAAAGCGGCACCCAGGGCGCGGGCCGGGCCGCGCAGCGCTTCGTACTGGTCCCGGTCGCCGTTACAGAAGACACAGAGGCACATCAAACCCACCACTTCGGCCGATCCGTAGATATACTCTTCATACCCCTGCCGGTCATACGACTGCTCCGTAAGATCGCTTTCCATACTCCGGAAAAAGGCGTCGATCAGGTCGCGGCCGATATTGAAGGTATTGACCGTATGCTGAAAACTGTTCAGGATGGGATTCAGGCTGATGCCGCGGTCGAGGGCCTCATAGGTCTCCTCCCGAAACTGGTTCAGCAGGCGCACCTTGTCGTGTTCGTGAAAGGTATCCACGATCTCGTCGGCGAGCCGCACAAATCCATAGATGTTGAAGACGGGCCGGCGCAGGTCGGTGTGGAGCAGTTTGATGGCGCTGGAAAATGAGGTACTGTAGTTAAGGGTCACCACCTTGCTGCAGTCGCTGCTGGTTTTTTGAAAAAAAGCCTCTGTCATGACACTTAGCTTTTAAAATATTTGATTACTTCCCGCGACACTACCTCGCCACTGATCAGGCTGGGCGGAACGCCGGGACCGGGCACGGTAAACTGCCCGGTGTAAAAAAGGTTCGATACTTTCCGGCTCCGGCACGAAGGCTTGAAGACAGCGGTTTGCATCAGCGTATTGGCCAGTCCGTAGGCATTGCCCTTGAAGGAGTGGTAGTCGCGCTCAAAATCGCTGACGGAATAGCTTCTCTTATAAATGACACTGCCGGCCAGCTCCTGGCCGGTATGCTTCTCGAGACGTTGCATCAGCAACCCGAAATAATGTTCCCGTATTTCTTCGGTATCGGCTCCCAGGCCCGCAGCCACCGGGATAAGGAAAAACAGGTTCTCGCAGCCCTCCGGGGCAGCACCCGGATCGGTTTTCGTAACCGCCGACAGGTAAAACAGCGGGTCGGCCGGCCATTTCGGGTCATTGTATATTTCCTCGGCATGCTGGTCGAAGGGCACGTCGAAGAAGAGCGAGTGATGCGGGAGATTCACGATGCGCCTGTTCAAGCCCACATAGTATATAAGGCAGGAGGGCGCCAGCACACGGCGATTCCAGTAGGCTTCCGTATAAGTACGGGATGCCTCCGGAAGTAAACGGGTTTCGGTAAAATGATAATCGGCGCCGCTGATGATGGCATCGGCATGATAAACGCCTTTGTCGGTACGCAGCTCCTTCGCCGTGCCGCTGCCCACCACAATCTCCTGCGCCTCCTCATTGAAGCGGAACTCCACGCCCAGTTCCTCGCCTACCTGCTGCATCGCTCGTACAATGCTGAACATGCCCCCCTCAGGATACCAGGTGCCGCCCTTGATGTCGGCATAATTCATCAGGCTGTAAAGCGCGGGCGTATCCTTGGGCAGCGCGCCCAGGAAAAGTACCGGAAACTCCATCAGCTGGCGCAGCTTCGGGCTTTTGAAGTGACGGGAAATATGTTTTTTGATGGAAGTAAAGACGTCGAGACGGAGCACGTTGCGCACCACCTCCCAATCGAGAAACTCGGACAAGGAACGGCCAGGCTTGTATACCAGCTGGGTCATCCCGATGCGGTATTTATGGGCGGCCTCGTTGAGGTACTTCTCCAGCATGGCACCGCTCCCCGGCTCCACCTGCTCGAAAAGTGCCTTCAAGGCATCGAAGTCGGCAGGGATATCGGTGGCACCTTCGGGCCAGATGACACGGTAGGAGGGATCAAGGCGTGTGAGGCGATAGTAATCTTCCACCCGTTTTCCGAACTGCGCAAACCAGCGTTCGAATACATCGGGCATCCAGTACCAGGAGGGACCCATGTCGAACGTAAAACCCGCTTCCTGCAGCTGCCGCGCGCGGCCACCCGCCGTCGGATTCTTATCGACTACCGTTACCGACCAACCCGCCTGCGCCATAAACGCTGCGGCCGAAAGCCCGGCAAAGCCGGCCCCGATCACCATCACCTTTTTCTTCATCTATCCAGTTGTTTTTGGAGCATCTTCCGGGCAAAATGAATGCGGCTTTTGATTGTTCCCAGCGGTTCATTGAGCGCGTCGGCAATTTCCTGGTACTTGTATCCTTGCAGATACAGGAGGCATGCCTGCTTGAAAATTACGGGTAATCCGTACAAGGCCGTATTAATTTCTTTCAGACGCAGTTTGCCTTCGGCACTCCACGACCAGCCATTGTTCTTTTCCGCATAGAGCAGGGTGTCCATAACCGCGCGCTTTCGCTCGTTGCGGCGGTATTCGTTAATGAAGATGTTGCGCATGATCGTACTCAGCCATGCCTTAATGTTCGTACCCGGCTGGTACGTGTCGCGGTGCGCAAACGCTTTGTACAGGGTCTCCTGGTAAAGATCCTGCGCCGCCTCCCGGTCTTTGGTTAGGGTGATGGCGAAGGGTCGGAGGCCTTCTGCATTGTTGATAACCAAGCTGTTAAACTCCTGAATTCCCATCTTGTTTAATTTTTGTCGTAGTAAAACTAAACATAAAACAATCCAAAAGGCTTTTTCTGTTTAATTTTTTAGATTAATTTTTTAAACAGAAAAAAGGGGATGAAGGATCGTCTAAGAATGTAGCAGGGAGATATACGAGTGCACAGCCGAAAGCGATTGCAGCAAGTGCAGGTTTTCGGGGAGATTACGCGGAACGTCGTGCACCACGTAGCCAGACAACAGGATCTTGGTTTTGGGAAGCTGGGTGGCCAGTCCGTTGAGGAAACGGATGAACTGCGGCTTGTGGTGAACGGCCGGCAGGTGGATGTAACAATACTCGGGTTCTTTGAGCTTACCCACATACACCACGTCTTTCAACGGCATATTGGTACCCAGGTAAAGCACGCTGATTCCGTGGCGGCGCAACAGGTAATGCACATACAGCAGGCCGAGTTCATGAAACTCGCCTTCGGGCAGCAGCAGCACCATGAGGGGCCTTGCCTGAGGGAGCAGCGGCAGCGACTCGATCGCGCAGATCACCTTTTGGCGTATGATGTGGAACACCACATGTTCGTGCGAAGGATTGATCCGGCCGGTTTGCCAGAGGATGCCGGTTTTGTCGAGAAAGCGGAAGATGATGCCCGTGATGGTCGCTTCCAGTCCGTGCTGACGGAGGTAGCCGTTGAGCAAATGCTCAAAACGGTAAGCGTCCAGGTCAATCATGCAACCGATCAGGTCGTTAACCAGGTGCTCAGAACGGGCTTCTTCGAACTGCAGGGCCAGCACCTCCCGATCGCGTTGGTCGGGGCCCATGCTGTCGATGCGCGAAATCTTGTAGCCGTATTTGTTGAGCAGGGCTACGGTGAGCAGGGTTTTCAGCTCCTCGTTGTTGTAGGTACGGATGTTCGTAGACGTGCGGGAAGGTTTCAGGAAGCCGTAGCGCTGCTCCCAGATGCGGATCGTATGCGCCTTAATCCCCGTCAGTGTTTCCAGTTCCTTAATGGTAAATCCCATAATTAAAGTGGTATACAAACAGGCAGAAAAAAAGTTCACCAGGGTGGGCTATAAGGTGCTGTTGAGCAGTTTTCCCGAATCCCGGAGTTTCCGGAGCTGCGGCGAGCGGGCGGCCTTTTCCAGTAGCGGAAGGTGCTTCGGATGATGAATGTCGGTTCCCGCAAAGTCATAGTACTCCTTCCGGATCAGGTACTCGGCCAGCTCCTGGCTCAGGGCGCCGTAATGCCCGGCGAGTGCCATCAGGTTCAACTGAAAAAGGCAGCCCGTAAAGCGCAGGTTGTCCAGGTAGGTCGGGTCCTTCTTCAGGTAGAGGTAGCGCTCGGGATGGGCGATAACCGGCGTATAGTCGCGCAACTGGAGCTCGAAAATCACCTCCCGGAAGTCGAAGTTGTCGGTCACCATCGAGGCTTCCACCAGCACATGGTTGTCGCCGAAGGTGAGCAAGGGCTGGCCGGTGGCGAGCAGCTCAAAAAACTGTTCGTCCACAAAATACTCCGCCGCCGCCTGGATATCGGCCTCGAATTCTTCTGCGGAGCACGCATCAGCGAGCCGCTCCATTCCTGCCAAAATGGTTTCGGGCGTATTCGGGTACATGTCGCTCAGCACATGCGGCGTAGTGATGAATTTCCGGAAGCCGAGCTGCTGCAGTCCCCGTATCAGCTCGATGCTGACCGCCGGGTCGGGAGCGCCGTCATCCACCCCCGGAACGCGATGTGAATGCATATCGGCCACCAGCCAGGAAAGGTCGGCATCCGCGGGTTTATGTTTCTTCCAGAACATGCGCAAACTTAAGTGAATGGTTCTTGTGTTCCACAACCTCGTGCATCCAGAAGACTGGTATAGAGCTGCGCCACGTCCTGCACCATCCTCCGGTAACCGAAGCGTTCGCTGGCCCATGCTGGTCCGGCGGCTCCCAACGAGCGCCGCAACTCTTCATCATCCACCAGCCGTTGCAGGGCCCCACAGAAGCCGGCACGATCGCCCGGATCGCAGAGCAGCGCCGTCTTACCTTCGGCTACCGTATCCGCCACGCCCCCGGCACGGGTAGCCACTACCGGCCGGCCCGCAGCCTGCGCCTCGATCAGGCTTACCGGCGTTCCTTCGTTGCGCGAACTGAGGCAAACGATATCCAGCCCGGCCAGCACCACATCCATGTCACTTCTCCAGGAGGTGAATACCAGGGAGGCATCTTCCCGGGCTTCACCCGGTCCGGCAACGGAAAGACCCAGCCGACGGGCCGCATCCTGAAGCTCCGCCCGGAGCAGGCCATCACCCACGATAAACGCTTTCAGAGACCGACTGCACTCCGACCGCAACCGGGCAAAGGCTTCCAGGAAAAGCAGGTGATCCTTCACCGGCACCAGGCGTCCGATGATGCCGATGGCCAGTGTGTCCGGATCCAGTCTGAATGCTGCCCGAAACTGCTGGCGCTTTGCCCCGGCTCCGCTCTCGAACCGGCCGAGGTCGAGCCCGAGGGGAATCAGCCGGCAACGTTCGGGCGGGGCGATGCGATAGCGCTGGCAGATCTCCCATTGCTGTTGCGGACTGAGCACCACCAGCGCATCGGTACGCCTTGCCAGATAGCGCTCCACGCTCCGCACGAGGGCGGATTTTCCTCTTCCGAAGTAGGAATGGAAGACATGCCCGTGATAAGTGTGCACGATCACCGGCACCGCTTCGGCAAGGGCCGCCATACGGGCCAGCACACCGGGCTTGGCGCCGTGGGTATGCACGATATGGGGACGAAAGCGGCGGATCTCGGTTCGCAGTGCCCGGAAAGCCCCCAGGTCCTGCAGCGGATGGAGCGAACGGCCCATCGCAGGGAGGAGCCGGAAGGGAACCTGAAGTTCACGTGCCAGTGCCGCCGCGCTCTCCTCATGCGCCTCCGCCGCGCCCACCAGCAGGCGGGTGTCAAAACCGGCAGGCAGGTGCCGGCTCAGGAGCAGGGCATTCCAGACCGGGCCACCGGTAACCAACCTGTTCAGTACACGTAATACGCGGGGCATTTGCGCTCCAATTTAGCGTTTCCGGGCCACAGCCTGCAGCACATCCAGGTAAACCCCGAGGTTGGCGGTCACCGAATAGCGCTCCTCCACCCGGCGCCGGCCGGCTGCGCCGAGGCGTTGGCGCTCTTCGGGATGCCGCAGCAGGTACAACAGCCGGTCTTTCCATTCCTGCTTCGTTTGCAGCAAATAGCCGGTTTCGCCATCCTGCACGATGCTGAAGTTGGCACCCACCGCCGTTGCCAGCACGGGAACCCCGGTAGCCATATACTGAAGGGCCTTCCCGCCACTTTTACCCAGCACCCACTCATCGTGCATGGGCAGGGGGTACAAGCCGATATCCATACGAGCCAGCAGCGAGAGTTCACCGGCGGGTGTCCAGTCCCGGGCCTCCACATCCAGCCCTTCGATCCGGAAACCGGCGTCCCCGCTCACGAGCAAAACGAAGGGATGAAGTGCATGCACTTCCAGCAGCACCTCGCGAATCAGGTGCAGGTAGGGCGAGGTGCTGCGCGAGCCGCTCCATCCCACCACCGGCCGGCCCGGCTGTTGGCCATGAGCCCGTGGCTGGTAACGGGCCGTGTCGATGGTTACGGGTATGATGCTTCTGTTTGGATTGAAGGAGGCCGCAAAGCCATCGAGGTAGTTGGTGCCGGTAAACACATGTTCCGCCTGCTTCATCAGCAACAGCGGCTTCCGCCGGCTCCGGAACAGGGAGCGCCAGGGCGACATATGACCGGCGTTTTTCAGGTAAACAAGATCGTCGATATCGTATATCAGCTTGCCGCGGGCCAGCCGGCAAACAAGCCATTCAAATAGTGCAGGCCGGATCGGGGTGACCCAGAGGTGCACGAACACCACCTGGTAGCGATGCAGGCGAAAAAGGTCGCGCAGGCGGCGCAGGTAGCCACGCAGAAAAGCCGATAGTTTTCCGGTAACACTGCCGCCGCGGCCATACAGGGCTTGCCAGGCGGCCTCGTCATAAAACGGACGGAAGTCGATTGCAAAGCCGGCAGCCCGGAAATGTTCCAGGTATTGCTCGAACTTGAGCCGTTGGCTGGGCGCCCGGTCAAAAGGATAGGGCACCAGGAACAGGATACGCCGCGGCTCAGACATGCACACCCATTTTGCGGTAAACAGAAAGGTATTGTTCCGCCCCCCATGCGAGTGAATAGTGGTCGAGGGAGCCGGCAAGCGGGGAGGGACCTGCCGCCAGCCATTCGGCCGCCCGGCGAAAGGCTTTTTCATCGGGCTGTTCGAGCAGCAGGCCGCAGCGAAGGCTTTCGAAAATCTGCTGCACATCCCCGACACCGGCATTGGTGATCACGGGCTTACCCATGGCCAGGAACTCAAACAGTTTGGTTGGCGAGCAGGCCTGCTTGGCATGAGTGGGCGATATGAAATAGATGCCTGCGTCCAGGGCGGAAAGATAACGTGGCATCTGCTCTCTCGTTGCCGACAGGATGCGCAGGGATTCGGGGGGAAGTCCGGCAGCGACGGCCGCCTGTCGTACTTCCTCTGCTCCGTTGTTGACCAGGCAAAGCAAGATCGCCTCCGGAAGCCGCTCCCGGATGAGGCGGAAACAAACCATCAGCTGCGGTATCAGGTACGCGGGTCCAACCGAACCCGAGTAGCCCAGCACCGGCCTGCCCTTCAGTTCAAGCTCTGCGCGTATGGCGGCGGCATCGTCATCAGGCCTGGCCGAAAAATGCGCCGTATCCACACAACAGGGAATAACGGTAATGCTGTTTGGAGCCCGCTGCGGAAAGCGCCCCAACAAGAGGCCCCGCGCTTTCTCGGTCAGCGAAATGATATGATCGGCCTGTTGAAAGAGCTGCCGCTCGAGCCGGCGGAGCGGCAGCAACAGCAGCCGGTGCGCGAGACGCTCCGGCTGGATGCGCCCGCATTCAATCTTGGCGTCGATCCAAAAGTCGCGTTTATCGAACAACAGGCGGCAGTCATAACGCCGTTTCAGCCATAACCCAACGCCGGCAGCGGTGTAACTCCGGCTATGCACTACCGTATGACGGCCCTGCTTCCAGATACGGGCAGCGGTTTTCAGGAAACGTAGGAAATCGCGCCCTTTTTGCAGGGTGCCGCCGTCAGAAAAAGTCAGGCGTTCCCAGCCTATACCCAGCTCCCGGAGCCGCGCCGACAATACGGCAACAAGTTCAGCCTGTTCTGCCTTCTCGAAAGAAATGATATCCAGCTGCAGCCCCTGTGCCCGGCAGGCAAGCAGATAGGGCAGAATCTGCGCCTGACCGATCGGGTCGGCCAGGCCATCGTAGGTCAGGTACAGCACATCCCGCCGGGTTTTGTTCATGACGGTAGCAGTTCGTTGATGCATAGAATCCAGGCACGCTGGTAGCCTGGGATATCGAAGTTCATGGCCCGCTCCCGCGCGGCCTTGCCCTGGCGCTCGCGGTCATCGGCAGACAGGGAAAGCAGCTCACGGGCGCAGGTGGCCCACTGTTCTATGGAAGAATGGCTTTCAATCTCCGGCACCGGCAGCAGGTAGCCATAGGGCGTTCGAAGGGGCCGTTCCGTTGATAGCTGTTCCGGTGGACTGCTGGTGAGCAGTTCGGCCACGCCGCCGCCGGCTTCATTGGCGGCCAGCACGGGCACTCGGCACCATAGGGCTTCAAGCAAGGCCAGCGGAAATCCCTCGCCACGTGTGGGCATCAGGAAAAGGGCCGATCGTGAAAGCAAGGCTGCGATATCGGCACGAAATCCCAGAAAATACACATCGGCGGTCGCATCGAAAGCCCCCGGCTCGCACCAGCGCAGGCCTTCTCGCCGCAGGGCTGCGCGTAGCGCTTGGGCTTCCTCGCCATCGCCGGCAATGGCCAGCTTCAGGCCGGGCGTATCGGCAAGCTGCCGCAACAGGGGCACCAGGGCCAGATTATTCTTGATGGGATGCAACCGGCTCGCGGCCAGCATCACGCGGTAGCGGGCAAAGGCTTCCTGCAACTTCGGCTCCAACTGCACCCCTTGCTGCCGCTCCAGTTCCCGTGCGTCGATGGGATTCGGAATCGTCACCAGGTTCTGCGGGGACAAAGAGAAGAGCGCACGCAGCTCGTTTTCGATAGCCGAACTGACGGCCACCACCCGGTCGAAGCGCCGGTAGATAAAGGAAGAGAGAGACCGGAAGTAAAGCATAGCCCGGTTCTGGGGGTTTTTCTGCAGGTGAATCTGCACCACCGCTACCTTCCGCTCCCTGCCGGTCAGCGCATTGATCCAGTCGGCCGGCCAGAGCAGGGAAATGGTCAGATCCACGCCCAGGTGGCGCTTCAGGCGGCGAAGCCGGTGCCATTTGCGCGGATAGTCGCACAGTTTCCGGAACAGATTCTGTGCTGGCAACAATCCCAGGGTTTGCATAGGCACCGAGGCGGTATGATACATCTCCGGCGCTGCGTAAACGGAAGCATACACAACGTTGAAGGAACCACTTTGCTGCAAGGCATCGGCAAGCAGCGCAGCCGCCTTTTCGGCACCCCCCGGCCCAAAGCGTTCGATCAGCACCAGTATGCTTTTTTTGTTCATCCTGAACCTGAAAATAGGGATTGGTATCAAGACATCCACTTCCGGTACCAGAGCTGGAACTGAAAGAGGTGCCAGACCTGCAGATGCCGGTCGTTGCGCCCGTTAAAAAAAGACCGCAGCAAGCGGTCGACCTGTGCCGGGTCGAAGAAATCGTGTCCAAGTGCTCCGGGTTGCAGTTGCGCCCGTATCAGGGGAGCCAGCACGCCGCGCATCCAATCGGCCAGGGGAATGCCGAAGCCCGTTTTCGGACGGTCCATCAGCGCCTTCGGAACATGACGGTGCACGATCGCGCGCAGGATGTATTTCTTCTGGCCCGGGAAATACTTAAAGTGCGTGGGCAACCGGGCGGCCCATTCAATGATGTGTTGATCCAGAAATGGCTCCCGCCCTTCAAGGGAAGCCGCCATCGTAGCCCGGTCTACTTTCTGGAGAATGTCGTCGGTGAGGTAGGTCTGCCAGTCGGCTGCCATCATGAAGGAGAGGTCATCGTAATAGGATGACTGCAGCTCATTACTGTTGTGGGCAGATGGATGCGGAGCGGTTGGAGCGGCCAGGAGATGACTTAGTTCATCGTCGCCGAACACCGAGGTAAGGTTGAGGAGCAGGTTGGCTGCGGAAGGGTCGGCGAGCAGATTGCGCAGTTTGTCGTAGCGGCTGTGAATACCCGGAAGACGGCGGAGTACGGGGATCTGCTCCGGAGCCATCCGGGAAAGCAATGCCGACAGTCCGCGGCGCAAGGGGGCGGGCAGGGCCCGCAGGGGTTTTCCGAAGCGCCGGATATAATCATAGCGGTTGTAGCCGCCGAACACCTCGTCGCCGCCATCGGCAGATAGCGCCACCCGCACGTCTTTGCGTGCGAGACGGCTGAGGAGCAGGGTAGGAATGGCGCTGCTATCGGCGAAAGGCTCATCGTAGAAATACGGAAGCTGTTCCACCAGTTGAAGGGCATCCTGCTGCGTGCAGTAATATTCGGTATGCCGGGTGCCCAGGTGCCGCGCCACGGCCCGGGCGTGGGGGGCTTCATCGATCCGGCTGTCGGGCATACCGATAGTGAACGTCTGCAGCGGCGGTCCACCGGACTTTTGAAGGAGGGCTGCCACGCAGGTCGAATCGTAGCCACCACTCAGGAAAAGGCCCACCGGCACGTCCGCCACCAGCCGGTAACGGAAGGACTCGGTGAGAATCCGTTCGGTCTCCCCGATGGCCTCCGGCAAGGAGAGCTGCAGTTTGGGCTGGTTGTACGCATCATACACGTTCCAGTAGCGCCGCAGCGTCAGCTGACGGCTACGGATACTGAAGCGGAGCAAGTGCCCGGGTGCAAGCTTACGGGTATGCTGAAAAATGCTATAGGGTTGCGGCACATAACCGAACCGAAGGTAAGCGGCGAGCGCAGGCGGATCGATCCGGCGCGCAAAGGCAGGATGCGCCATGAGGTTCTTCAGTTCGGAGCCGAAGAGAAACAGATCGTCGTTGTAGCAATAAAAAAAGGGCTTGGTGCCGGGCCGGTCGCGAACGCAGATCAGCTCTTGCTGCCGCTCGTCGAAAAGCGCGAAGGCAAACATGCCCCGCCAGCGGTCGATGGCCGCTTCACCCCATTCTTCCCAGCAATGCAGTAAGACCTCCGTGTCTGAGCCGGTCGCGAACTGGTGCCCTTTTGCCCGCAGCTCTTCGCGGAGCTCCTGGTAGTTATACAGTTCGCCGTTGAATACCAGGTGGAGGTGCCGGTAGGTCATCGGCTGATCGGAAGCCGTGCCCGGGTCGATGATGGCCAGGCGCCGGTGGCCTAGCCCCACCCCTGCCTGTGGCGTTTGCAGGATGCGGGTGCCCGAACCATCGGGACCGCGGTGCGGCGCACAGCCGGTCATGGCCGCCAGGCTATCGCCCGAAGCACCATTCCGGAAGTCCACAAATCCTGCAATACCGCACATTTTTTATCGGGTTTATTGATGAAAGCCTTTCCCGCCCGCCCCGAGGATCGTAAAAACCTACTCACGATTCACGCCTCACGATTCACGATTTATACATCCGCTCAATCATCGACACCACCCTTTCGCCATCCGGCCCGTTGATCTGGTTGGGCGCCCCGCGGCGGATCACATCGACCACATTGCACAGAACCTGGTAGTGGTTGTCGGCCGGGCTGCCGGCAAGCTGCAGGTCATCAGGTACCGTATAATCACGGATATGACAATAATCGACGCGCTCCATGTATTGTCCGCTGATCCGCAGGCTTCCGTGCTCGGCAATGAGCGTGATGCTGTTGTCCATGGTTTTATCCCACACCGCAGTCGTAAATGTGAAAGAACCCATTCCTCCTCCCTGGAAGCGGAAGCTGCAGCAACCGCTGTCTTCGAACTCCGACGGCAACTCCCGGTGCCGGTCCATGCGCATGTGAATGTCGCTGATGTCGCCGTAAAGCCAGTACATCATGTCTAGGAAATGCGAAAACTGCGTAAAGAGGGTGCCGCCATCCAGTGCGCGGGTACCATGCCAGCTGCCCGGCAGGTAATAACGCTCGTCGCGGTTCCAGAAGCACTGCACCTGCAGCAGAAAGAGCCTGCCAAGGCGGCCGGAGCGCACCAGGTTGTGCAGCCAGCGGGAGGCCGGCGAAAAACGGTTTTGCATCACCACGAACACCTGGCGCTTGCGTGCCCGGGCCATTTCGTTGACACGGGCGGCATCAGCAGAACGGAGTGCCATCGGCTTCTCGAGAACTACATGGCAATCCTGCTGCAGCGCCTCCAGGGCGAGCGGGGCATGCAGCCCGTTGGGTGAAGCCACCACGACCACATCAACTGCGATCCCGGAAGTCCACAATTCGGCGGTGGAGGCGAAAACGGGTCCTTCGAAGCCGGCCGGTGCGGCCTCAGCGCCGCGCGGATCCACGATGGCGGCAAGTGCACATTCGGGATGCCGGCGGATATGGGCAAGGTGCCGTTGGCCGATGCGGCCGCAACCCAGCAGGGCAAAACGAAGTTTTGGTTCGGGATTGATCAATCAGGCTGTTTTATGTACTGCTCCGTTCCGGAGTGAATAGTGACTGCCGCATTCGGTACATCGTGCGGCACCGTTAACATCGAAGGAAATACGGTAACCGCAGGCGCTGACCCAGCCGGCCTGTCTTGCCGGGTTGCCCAGCATGAGGGCAAAGGGCGGAACCGGCCGTGTAATGACGGCACCCGCACCCACAAAGGCATAGGCGCCGATTTCGTTGCCGCACACAATGGTGGCATTGGCCCCGATGGTGGCGCCCCGGCGCACGATGGTGGGCGCATAAAGGTGCTTCCGGCTGATGGCGCTGCGCGGGTTGCGCACATTGGTGAACACCATCGACGGACCGAGAAACACATCGTCTTCGCAGTGCACACCCTCGTACAGCGAAACGTTGTTTTGCACCTTTACCCGGTTGCCGAGCGTGACGCCGGAAGCGATGAACACGTTCTGGCCGATCACGCACTCCTCACCGAGCACACAACCCGGCATCAGGTGTGCAAAATGCCAGATGCGCGTGCCCCGGCCAATGCGGCATCCTTCGTCGAGTATGGCACTCGAATGGGCGGTAAACTCCATCATCTTTTGCTTTTTAAAACCTGGCGGAGGTAGCTTCCATACCCGCTTTTGATGAGCGACTGGGCAAGGCCTTCCAGCTCTGCTTCACTGATGTAGCCCATACGATAGGCTACTTCTTCGATGCACCCAATCTTTGTACCCTGTCTTTTCTCGATCACCCGCACAAATTCGGAGGCGTCGTGCAGAGAGTCGAAAGTGCCCGTGTCGAGCCAGGCGGTACCGCGCGGCAGCACCGACACCTTCAGGCGGCCCTGTCGCAGGTACTCGCGGTTGACATCGGTGATCTCATATTCGCCGCGGGCGGAAGGCTGCAGCGCTTTCGCCACCGACACCACCGCATTATCGTAGAAATACAGTCCGGGAACCGCGAAGTTGCTTTTGGGCTGCGCCGGCTTCTCTTCGATCGACAACACCTGCTGCTGCTCATCGAACGTAACGACACCGTAGCGCTCGGGGTCCGATACTTCGTAGGCAAACACACAGGCGCCCTCCACGTCGTTCAGGGCCTGCAGTTGCCGGCCCAGGCCCGAGCCGAAGAAAATGTTATCGCCCAGTACCAGGGCCACCTTGTCGGTGCCGATGAATCCGGCGCCGATGACAAAGGCCTGTGCCAGCCCGTTGGGAACTTCCTGCACGGCATATTCGAAACGGCAACCGACCTGGCTGCCATCGCCCAGCAGCCGCTGGAACTGCGCGCTGTCTTCCGGTGTGGTAATGATCAGGATTTCCCGGATGCCGGCCATCATCAGGATCGACAGCGGATAATAAATCATCGGCTTGTCGTAGATCGGCATTAGCTGCTTCGAGATGGCTTTTGTGATCGGATAGAGACGCGTGCCACTGCCTCCGGCCAAAATGATTCCCTTCATAAAGTAAAGTTTAGCAGGCCGCCGGATTTAACCGCTGCGTCCGTCCGTCGGAGCGGGATCCTGCCTGTTCTCTGTCCCCGCCGGCAGGGGCCGTGAACCGGGAAGAAAGAGCCGCCGGAGACCGACATACCGGTGCACAAAATACAAAGAGATGAGCATCATGGCGCTGTGCACCACCAGATTGGCACAGGCAACACCAAAGCTGCCCCAGCGGCGCACCAGCAGGTAGTTGAGCAGCAGACTCAGCACCATGCCGCAAAGCGAGATAGCCATCAACGGCTTACCCTTCTTCAGCGCCAGCAGGTAGGCGGTCAGCAACATATGCACACCGGCAGCCAGCATGCCCAGGGTGAGGAGCAGCACATAGGTTTGTCCGCCCGCGAAAGCGGCCCCGAGCAGCTGCCGGAACAGGAAAGGAGCTACGATAATCAGGAGGGCGGCGGCGAGTGCGGCAACCAGCAGAAACCGGTAATTGATCCGCCAGAGCGCCACCCTGTTGTTGGCTGCCGGCGCCAGGGCCTGCAGGATGGCTGGCTCGGAAACGGCCACGAGGGCCAGTAAACCCAGCCGGAGTACCATGGCTACCTGCATGCCCGCGCTATAGTAGCCCACCTCATCGAGCCCGGCGAAGTGGGCAATGAAGAGGCGGTCGGAGAAGGCCAGCACCACCACCGAAAGCCGCTCGGGCACAAAGGGAAGTCCTTCACGGAGTTGCGCCTTCCAGGCACCCTGCTCCAGGCCTCCGTCCCACAAACGCCAGCGGCGCACCAGCCAGAGGGCCGCCAGCAAACCCAGGAGCAGCCCCCCGACGGTTCCGATCAGGCGTCCCCGCCAGGCCATTGCCGCACCGATCACCAGCAGCAGGGTCAGACCTGCTTCGAGCACGCTTTTACCAACAGAAAGCGCCGCAAACGAAGCGGCAAAGCCCCGGTTCCGGAGCTGGATGAGAAACACATCGTTGACGATCAGGAACAGGCACACCAGGGGCAGGGTCAACGTAAACACCCTATCGATCTGCAGCCAGGCGGCCAGCGCGCCCGAGAAAGGAAACAATACTGCGGTTGCCAGGAGGGTGGCCGCGGCCGGAAGCATCATGGCACTGCGGAAGCGCAGCCGGAATTGATCGGGACCGGCATGGAAATAATCGACGCCCTGCAGCACCTGAACGCCCAGTCCGGTAACCGAGCTGAGCAGCAGGCAGCAGGCATTGTAGGTATGAATGATGCCGTAATCGGCCGCTGTCAGGTGATGTGTGAGCAGGAAAAAAGTACCGAAGGCAATGCCCGCAGTGGTAAAAGTCGTGCCTGCATAAAGCATCAAAGGCTTCATGGCTGCTGGCTGCTCCCGAGTTGCGGGAAGCCGCTAAAGGTATCGCTGCCGATTGGCAGCCTGTCACACTCAGGACTCATACTGTTCGGCATAATACTGCTGGTAAGCGCCGCTGGTTACGTGCGCAAGCCATTCTTCGTTGGCCAGGTACCAGTCTACGGTCAGCGAAAGGCCTTCTTCGAAGGTCACGCTCGGTTTCCAGCCCAGCTCGCGGTTGATCTTCGAAGCGTCGATCGCATAACGGCGGTCGTGCCCCGGGCGGTCTTTTACGAAGGTGATCAGCTGCTCGCTGCTACCGGCGGCGCGTCCGAGTTTCTCATCCATCAGCCGGCACAGCAGGCGCACCAGGTCAATGTTCTTCCATTCGTTGAAGCCGCCGATATTGTAGGTGTCGCCCGGCTTCCCTTGATGGTAAACCAGGTCGATGGCGGCAGCATGGTCTTTTACGAAAAGCCAGTCGCGGGTGTATTTGCCATCGCCGTACACCGGAAGCGGTTTATGGTGCAGGATATTATGGATGCAAAGCGGGATCAGCTTTTCGGGAAAATGATTCGGGCCATAGTTGTTGGAACAGTTGGTGATCAGCACCGGAAGTCCGTAGGTATCGTGGTAGGCACGTACGAAATGATCGGATGATGCCTTGGAAGCCGAATAGGGCGAATGCGGGTCGTAGGAGGTTTCTTCCGTAAAAAAGCCCGTATCACCCAGGGCGCCGTACACTTCGTCGGTCGACACGTGATAGAAGCGTTTACCTTCAAAATCGTCCTTCCACAGCTCCCGTGCCGCATTGAGCAGGTTCACCGTGCCGATCACATTCGTATACACGAAATCGAGCGGCGAGCTGATGGAACGGTCGACATGCGATTCGGCAGCCAGGTGAATGATGCCATCGGGCCGATACCTTTCAAACAGAGCCTGCACCTGCGGAGCCTCCACGATATTCGCCTTTTCGAACACATAGTTCGGTGCATGGCGGATGTCGGAGAGGTTTTCGAGGTTACCGGCATAGGTCAGCGCATCCAGGTTCACGACCCGGTAATCGGGGTAGCGGGTTACGAAAAGGCGCACCACATGAGAGCCGATGAAACCGGCGCCCCCGGTAATGATCAGGGTTTTCCTCATACGGAATAGGAGTAGTTATGATGCTGGCGATACCAGGTAAATGCGATCTTGAGTCCTTCCCGCACCGAAACGGCCGGATCGTAGCCAAGCAGCGTCCGCGCCTTGCTGATGTCGGCCAGACTGTGGCGCACATCGCCAGGTCGCTCGGGGCCATAAATGGGGGCGAGGTCGCTGCCCGCGATCGACTTGATGGTTTCGAAGAGCTCGTTGAGGGTGGTGCGCTCACCAAAGGCAATGTTGTAGACCTGGTTGAGGGCCTCCTCGTTGTCGGTGAACAGGGCGCGGATATTGGCATGCACGGCATTGTTCACGAAGGTGAAGTCGCGGCTGGTTTCGCCGTCGCCATTGATTTTCGGCGGCTGGTTATCGAGCACGGCCTTCATAAACAGCGGAATGACCGCGGCATAGGCGCCGTTGGGATCCTGGCGGGGACCAAACACATTGAAATAGCGCAGACCGATAAACGGTATCTTATACACGTCGGCGTAAACGCGGGCATAGAGCTCGTTGACAAACTTGGTGACGGCATAAGGCGACAGCGGACGACCGATCTTGTCTTCTACTTTGGGCAGGCCGGGATGGTCGCCGTAGGTAGAGGAAGATGCGGCGTAGACCACCCGCTGCACACCGGCTTCTTTGGCGGCCGTGAAAATGTTGAGGGTGCCCGTTACGTTGACGGCATTGGTGGTGAGCGGATCGTTAATGGAGCGCGGCACGGATCCGAGCGCCGCCTGATGGGAGATGCGGTGAATGCCCTGGCAGGCGGCAAGACAGGTTTCGTAGTCACGGATATCTCCCTGGATCAGCTCAAAGCGCTCGTCGTTTTCAAAGGATTTCAGGTTGTGGGCAAAACCAGTGGCAAAGTTGTCGAGCACCCGAACGAAGGTAACTTCAGGGGTGCGGAGCAATTCTTCCACCAGATTGGAGCCAATGAACCCGGCTCCTCCGGTTACAAGTACGCGCATATGTTATTCGTCTTTAATTGATTCCGTTTTGAGCTTTGCTTCGTCCGTATATGCTTCCAGTCTCACCGGTTCAGCCAATCGCTTGCGGGCGTCCGAACCTTTTCCGGCAGGGACCGACAGCCAGCCTTCAAGCATGGTTCAGGGTCAACATAGCTTTGCCGGCTCAGTTCCGTTGGTTCCTGAAAAAGAAGCCGGAACGAGCGGGCATCCGATGCAAATATACTTCTATAGGTGCGACCGGCAAGATGCTGAAAACCACGGGCTCTGCAAGCGGTAACGCTGCAGCATTCCATCCGGTTTCTCCCACGTCAGAATTCAAAAAACTTGCGTTACTTCAAAAGATGAAATCCGCTTCCCGGTTTTATGCGCTGGATGTCTTCCGTGGCGCCACCGTAGCCCTGATGATCCTGGTGAACAACCCCGGCAGCTGGGCCCATATCTACGACCCTTTGGAGCATGCCACCTGGCATGGTCTCACTCCTACCGACCTGGTATTCCCCTTTTTCCTGTTCGCCGTCGGCAATGCCCTGGCCTTTACCCTCCCGCGCTTTGCCGCGGCGGGGGATGCCCTGTTCTGGCGCAAAGTGCTGCGGCGCACCCTGCTCATCTTCGGCATCGGCCTGCTGCTCAACTGGGCGCCCTTTCTCCGCTGGAGCGAGGCCGGAGCGCTCGTATTCAAAGGATGGACCTGGACCAATGCAAAAGGCGAAGTCAGCGGCATCCGGATCATGGGCGTGCTGCAACGGATTGCCCTGGCCTACTTCTTTGCGGCCGTGCTGGCCTATTACCTGAAGCCACGGGGTGCATTCTTCGCCGGGGCGCTGCTCCTGCTCGCCTATTGGGCACTTTGTATTGCCGGCAACCCAACCGACCCCTACAGCCTGCAGGGTTGGTTCGGTACCGCCATCGACCGGCAATTGCTGGGCGAACCCCACCTCTACCACGGCGAAAAGCTGAACGGCGTCGCCATCGCGTTCGACCCCGAGGGGCTGGTGCATACGCTGCCGGCCATCACGCAGGTGCTGCTCGGCTATCTCGCCGGCGACTACATCCGGCTGCGTAGCCAGGCAGCAACGGATACCGGGCCGGAGCGCTGGCACCCCATCCTCACCGGACTATTCGTGGCAGCCGTAGCCCTGCTCTTTGCCGGCTACTGCTGGGACCAGGTTTTTCCGGTCAACAAAAAGATCTGGACGAGCTCCTATGTCGTTGCCACCTCGGGCCTGGCCCTGCTGGTGCTGGCCACCCTGATCTACTTCATCGAGGTGCGCGGAGCAGGAGGCTTCTGGAGCCGCTTCTTCGACGTATTCGGAAAAAACCCGCTATTTATCTTCTTTTTCTCTGCCTTCCTGCCCCGCACGCTGGCGCTGATCCGCATCCCGGGCGGCACCACGCCCGAAGGCAAGCCCCGTTACCTGACGCCCTTTGGCTGGTTCTACGAAAACGTCTGCGCCAAAGTGCCCGGCGCACCCGAAAACGGCTCGCTGCTTTACGCCCTCGTCATGATCTTCTTCTACTGGAGCATCGTATACTGGATGGACAAGCGGAAGGTTTATGTGAAGGTTTAGGGGATGTGCAGATGTGCGGATATCCGGATGTAGTGATGAATGAAATGGTGTGGCATCGAATCGGCACATCGGCATATCAACTAATCGGCACATCATCCCTACCTTCGTCCGATGAACAACCCTAACCTCGAAACCGAACAGGAAGCCGCCGTGGCCCTGCTGTTTGCCAGTCTCTTTCACCAGGACCCGCAACCGGGCGAGGCCCGTATCGAAAACCTGTCGCGGATGCTGGTACTGTGCTCGCGCTTCCGCGGCCACGATATGACGGAGCTTTCGGGCAAGGCGCTGCGCCGATACACCGAGCAGGGAGCGCGGGCCGTAGTAGAAGAGGCCGCACCACGCATCGAGCCCGACTTCAGGGAAACACTCTTTGCCATGATCTGCGAGCTGATGACCGATACCGGCAGGTTGCCCGAAGAAAGCAGCGAACATCTTGGACTCTGCGCCCTGCACCTGGGCATCTCCGTAGAACTGATGCGGAGTATGCTGACGACCTACCTGATCCGCCACCGCTTTCCGGTGCTCGTTGTCTGACACATCATTTTCACATAGTATTAGCAAGTACCAGGCAGCAAAAGAAGAACTTCGCCGCTCATCCCCGCATCATGCGCGTTTACCTGGCTAACCTGCTTTTCCTGCTCCTGCCCCTGCTGACAAAGGCGCAGACGCCCTGCAGCACGCCCGGACAGAACCCGGGCACCGCATTCCCGGTTTGTGGCACCAGCAGTTTTTCGCAGGCCACGGTGCCCCTTTGCGGTGGCCGGAGGGTGGGCCGGCAAGCCTGCGGGGCTGAGCTCACCGACGTCAATCCCTTCTGGTATAAGTTCACCTGCTTTCAGTCGGGCAGCCTCGGCTTTGTGATCACACCCAATAGCGCCAGTTCCGACTACGACTGGGCACTCTACGATATTACCGGCCGCGACCCGAACGAAGTGTATACCAGCCCCGGCCTCACCATCGCCGAAAACTGGAGCGGCGACGCCGGACTCACCGGCACTTCCGCTCAGGGCAGTTCCCTTTTTGTGTGCGATGGCTTCGGGCGCCCCCGCTTCAGTGCCATGCCGCAGCTCGAAACCGGCCATCAATACCTGCTGCTGATCAGCCATTTCACCAACAGCCAGGCGGGCTACAGCCTTTCTTTTGGCGGCGGAACGGCGGTTATCACCGACACCACACTACCGCGCCTGCGCGCGGTAGAAGCCTCCTGTGGGGGCGATATCCTGAGAGTGAAACTGAACAAGCGCATGCTCTGCCGCTCGCTCACCGGCAATGGCTCCGAGTTCGTACTGTCGCCTGCCGCCGCAACGGTTGTGTCGGCACGCGGCTTCGGCTGTGCCGGAGGCTTCGATACCGATTCGGTGGAACTCCGCCTCTCTACCTTCCTGAACCCAGGCACCTATACCCTCGCCGTGCGCAAGGGAAGCGACAACAATACCCTGCTCGACGTGTGCGGAAGGCCATTGCCCGAGGGCGACAGCCTGCGCCTGGTGCTGCTGCCACGGGCCCCGACGCCCATGGATAGCCTCGCGCCGGTCTCCTGCGCACCCCGCGAACTGCGACTGCTGTTCCGCCGCAATATGCTTTGCAATACAGTGGCGCCCAATGGCAGCGATTTTCGTGTAGAGGGCGCCTACCCGGTAAATGTAACGGCGGCCCGGGCCCTCTGCACCACCGGCAACGACGGAAGTAAGGAGATCGTCGTGACGCTCGACCGTGCGCTGCAGCGCGAAGGCGCCTTCCGGATCATCCTGCAGCGGGGCAACGACGGCAATACCCTCTTCGACGAATGTGGCGAGGAAACACCTGCCGGCGCCGAAATTCCTTTCTCCGTGCTCGACACGGTCAATGCCGGCTTTTCCTGGGAAATCGGGTATGGCTGCCAGGTCGACACGGTGCGCTTCCGTCACCCTGGCGGCAACCGCATCAACCGCTGGACCTGGGCCCTGGACGAAAGGCAGCAAAGCGATTTGCAGAACCCGGTGGCCTACTACCGCATTTTCCCGGTGCCCAAAACCGTGCAACTGGTGGTAAGCAATGGCTTTTGTTCCGACACGGCTATCCGGCGTATCGAACTGATCAACTTTCTGCAGGCCAGTTTCGATGTGCTGGAAGATCAATGTCCGAATGAGCCCATCACCATCCGGAACCAGTCTATCGGGCGCCAGATGCGCTATAACTGGACCTTTGGCGACGGACAGAGCTCCACCGCCGAAAACCCGTCTCCGGTGTATGCCACACCCGCCCGCGAAACGGCTTACTGGATTACGCTGAACGTCACCGATAGCTTTGGCTGCACCTCACAGACCAGAAGGAAAGTACTCCTGTACACCAGTTGTTATGTGGCGGTGCCCTCCGGGTTTACCCCGAATAATGACGGAAAGAACGACCGTTTCCGGGTGCTGAACGCCGTAAAGGCAGTGGATTTTGAATTCGTGGTATACAACCGGTGGGGGCAAGCTGTCTTCCGCACCCGCAATTGGAAGGAAGGCTGGGACGGGCGGGTGAGTGGCCTGGAGCAGAATACCGGTGTATTCGTCTGGTTTCTGCGTTATACCGACCGCGACACCGGCCGGCCCATCACCCAGAAAGGAACCGTGACCCTGATCCGCTAAAAATCCCGGAATTTTTCCACATTTTTCTTTACAGCCCGTCCGATACAGGGTTCGCCCCTAGTCACAAGGTGCGACCCTTTACCCGGCGGCACCGGAAAAAAACTGGCAAAAACTGCGTGGACCGGTCGGCAACAACCAGGGAGACAAAATGGCCATAAAGGCTGAAATGCAGTACCAGCCTGCATCTGCATGAAGAGATGTTAAGAAAAAGTGAAGTGGAGCGGGCTAAAAAGAAAAAAGGCCTGCCCTAAAAAGAGCCGGCCGTTGCTAACCTATGAAAAACACCAATTCCAAATATAGGAGAATTTGTTTTTCAAAGCAACAGCCGGATTAAAATCTTTTTCCGGGACGATCGGTGTCGAGCCGGTTTTGCAGGCGCTCCTCGCGGATACGTTTTACTTCGTCCACGAAATCATGCTCGTACTGGAAAAGATCGTTGCTCCGTTTTTCGCCCATGATGGGACGGAATTGTTCGCGATAGCGCAGACGCAGGTCGACGATCTTTTGCTGCAGCACCAGGCGGTCGCCGCGGTATTGCTGGTTGGTCTGCCGCAGTTCGTTGAAATAACTGATGAAAACGGGGGTAAACCGCTCCGCTTCCGCCGAACTCAGGCTGAGGCGGTTCTGAAGATATTCACGCATCCGCTCCTGGATCCGGGCACCGGGGCCGCGATCGCCGCTCTGGGCCTGAACGCCGGTGGCGAGGCAAAGCAAAAGGCTGGTGATAAAAAGAATGCGTTTCATGAATTCTGACTTTTAACCGTTACACACAAAAACCATCAAATTTCGGGCGAAACAGAATAGGACGAACCGCTGGGGCCCGCCGGCTATTCCATATGCGCCAGCATATCGTCGTCGGAAGGCACCTGCTCCAGGAAGGCTTCCACTTCGTTGTCGCTCACGTCGTTAAGCAGGCGGCGTACCTCCGGGCGCTCCGACTGCCTGCTGGCTACACTATTGGCCGGAACCGTTGCCGTATGCTCCAGGAACTCTTCCAGCGCCTGGTCGGGAACATGCTGCAGCCGCTTCTCCACCCAGCCCGAAGGGTTGGTGGCTACCGGGTACAATACGTCCTGTTGACCGCTCCGGTAGATCCAGGCGCCAACGGCAAGCAGGGCAGCCACCGAAGCGGCCACGGCCAGGCGCGCCACCCGGAAACGGCGCATCGACACCACTTTTGCCTTCGGCGCCACCTTTTCGAGCATCGCCCCGGCGAATTCCTCAAAATAAGCGGCCGGCAGCGTATAGGGCTGCGTACGTGGCAGGGAGGCGAGGAAGCCGGACTCCGAAGCTGCAGCAGCCCCGAAATAACCTTCCGGCACGGCGTAAGGCATCCGGCGCGACAACCCGGCCAGCAGGGGCGCCAGGGAACCGAGCTCGTCCGCCGCTTCCTGGCTGCGAATGCGGGCCAGAACGGTTGCGGCGAAGGCCTCAAAATAGCCCTCCGGCACCGCGTAAAGCGGCAGGTGCAGGTGCGCCGGCAGCGTGTTGCCTGCTTCCTGTAGTTCCCGTGCTATGCTTTGGCGCTGTTCCATGACCTGTGTAAGACGTCTAAAAAGAGCCTGAGTTTAATGGTTGCGGATATAATCCTCTATTTTTTTGGCGGCATGATGATAGCTGGCCTTGAGCGCCCCTTCGCTGGTATCGAGCACCCGGCTCATCTCCTCGTAGGGCATTTCGTCGTAATAACGCAGGGTGAACACGATGCGTTGCTTTTCGGGCAGGCGCTGAATGGCCAGCTGCAATTTCCACTCCAGCCGCGAAGCATCAAAGCCCTCTTCTGCCCGAACCCTGTTTTCCAGCCCGCCGTCGAGCTGATCGTCGAGGGAAACGGAACTGCGTTTCTTCTGGTTCTCGAGAAACGTAAGGCATTCGTTGGTGGCAATGCGGTAAAGCCAGGTATACAACTGCGACTCTTCCTTGAAATTACCGAGGGCATTCCAGACCCGGATGAAAACATTCTGCAGCACATCGTTGGCATCGTCATGACTGACCACCATGCGCCGGATATGCCAGTAAAGCCGCTCCTGATATTTCCGGATCAGCGACGTATAAGCCGCTTCCCGGGTGGCGGGCTCACGGAACTGCCGGAGCAGGGAGGCATCGTCTTGAGCGGTCGTTGGCATGAGCGAATTTAGGAAGATCAGCTATCGGATGGCAAAGATGATGGTATTGCCGAACTTCATCCTTCTTTTCACCTGTCACCTCGTAAATTTTTCATTTTTCCCGTCATGAAGCCCTTCCTGTTCTTCCTGCTGCTCACGCCCCTGATTGCCGGCGCCCAAAAGTTTCCGCAAGAATTTATCGGTAACTGGACAGGTACCCTCCATTGGTATCAGCCCGGGAAAAAGGAGCCTCAAAAGGCGGCGATGCTTCTGAAGATCTACCCTTCGGCCGACAGCGCGGGCCATTACGAATGGGACCTGAGCTATGGCGAAGGCGGCAAAGACCACCGTCCTTACGTGCTGAAGCCGGTGGATTCCCTGAAAAACCGCTGGGTGGTCGACGAACGCAATGGCATTTTGCTCGACCAATACTGGATCGGTGATCGCTTCGTATGCCATTTTTCGGTGCAGGGCACCACGATCCACAACACCTACCGGATCGAAAAGGGCCGCCTGATCGCCGAGTTTTATTCCTTTGCCCTAAAGCCGGTACGCAGCAGCGGCCGGGGCACCGAAGAAAGTCCGGCCGTTGACAGCCAGGGCCTACGCAGCTACCAGGTGGCCACGCTGGAGCGTAGCGGCAACTAAAGCCGGCACGAAGGAAAAAAAAGTCCCGCGGGCGGCGGGACATCCGTTTTGTTCTTCGGAGAAAGGCTAGCGGAGGCGCGGAATCATACCGCGGATACCCATATCCTGCACCCGCTCGCCGCGAAGCGGTTCCCAGCGTCCATCGGGCACCAGGTCGTTCCACTCGAAGCTCTTGTTGGTCGACAAAGACACTTCTACTTCGATATGGCGGGTTTCGTTGCCGCGGATCACGAGCTTACCCGGAACAAAGGCACCGGTGATGATGCAGGAACCTTCGGGTACCGGTGAAGTGGAGAAGATGGGGTTGACCACCGTCGTGGCGCCGGCCGGAGCCGTAGCGCTGTCGAGCACCGGGAAGGTGAGCCCGTTAAAACGGATATTCGACTCGAAGGCCCAGAAACCCTGGGGACGCGTGCCGTTTACGTTCAATGTGCGGTCTTTTACGCGCACCGTGCGGATAAAATTATTGAAGCCCAGGAAGCCGGCCACCGTTCCGAAAAACTCCTGGCGGATGGGCGTTGCCGCAACAACTGTGTCGAGCAGGTACTTCACGTCGAAATTCTGGTAGGAGAGCGAAACCCGCAGAAATTCATATTCCCCTGGAGGGATATCCGTGAGCGGAACCGAAACAAAGGCGCCTCCGTCGGGTGCTATCTGCGCCTGGCCGAAATCGATGGCCAGCGAGCTCCCGGAGCCGGTTTCAGCCGCGCGCGACAGCACGATGCCGTTGCCGATGGCCGTAAAGGCACTCGGCGCCAGCTCCACATAATGCGCGCTGACCCCGTTCATTACCGGGCTCTGTGCCGCATTACCCACCACCAGGTTGGTCGGCTGCCCCACATTGTTCAGGCGCACCTGCGTGCTGTCGAAGCGGAACTTCATCGTCAGACGGGCCCGCTCATCGGCCTTCACATTCTTTTTACAGCTGAACAGCAAGGCAAGGCAGGCCAGCAGAACCACGGGAAGAAAACGCATCACAAATACTGTTTTGGTGGCCTAAAGATCAAGAAAATCCCGGACACTTGCCGTACGGAATATGAGCCGTTCTCCCGCTACCTTTGCGCTCATCCATTTTATATGCGCTTTCTTTTATCTTTTTCCATAGCCTGCTTGCTGGCGAGCTGTTCTCCCAATAACGTCACCTCCCATGAGGAACTGGGCCGCTTTTTCAAGGAATCGGGCACCGAAGGCTGCTTTGCCCTGCTCAACAATGCCGACGGACAATTTACCATGTATAACCTGGGGCGTTACCGCGACAGCGCCTACTCCCCGGCAGCAACCTTCGATATCGTCCTCTCCCTGGCGGGTCTTCAAACCGGCAAAATCGTCAATGACAGTATGGTCATCAACTGGGATGGTACCGACCGCGGACGCCCGGAGTGCAATGCCAACCTGAGTATGCAGGAGGCCTTCCGCCGCTCCTGTCCCGCCTGGTTCCAGGACCTGTCGCGCCGCCTGGGCCGCGATACCCTGCAGCGTTGGATCGATTCCCTATCCTATGGCAACCGCCAGATCAGCCGCGTGGATACCTTCTGGCTCGATAATACGCTCCGGATCCGTCCCGACGAGCAGATGGGGCTGGTAAAGCGCCTCTACTTCAACCAGTTACCCTTCTTTAAGCTCAACCAGGAGCTGGTAAAAAAAGCCATGCTGACCGAGGATACGCCGCAGTACCGGCTATCCTATAAAACCGGCTTTGGCCGTGGCGCAAATGGCCGTAACCTGGCCTGGGCTGCCGGGTGGATCGAAGAGAATAAGCACCCCTACTTCTTCGTACTGAACTTTGAAACGGAGAAGCCGGAATCCGGTCTTAGCCAGACAACGCAGCAGTTGCTGAAAAACATGCTGAAAGACCTCGGCTTTCTGGAAGGAAAAAAGTAAATGCTGCCGCCGGCCGGTCAGCCCCAGCAGTGGAAACATCGAACGCCGCTCCCCGAGCGGCGTTCGATTTGTGGGAAAGCTGCCGCGACTTTACCACAAGTGCGCAGCTCAGCCGGTTTTTTCCTCTGGCCTGATCTTTACATTTGTGGGGACGTGCAACTCCCCTTCAACATCGAGCTGGGCCGTCCGGAGGCTCTCTATCTGCTGGCACTGCTGCCGCTGCTGCTCGGTATTTACCTGTGGCACCGCATGCGCGTGCAAAGGGCACTGCGGCATCTTTCGCAGCCGGGAACCCGGGCGCGGCTCCTTCCGGGGTGGGCACCTGCGCGGAAACATACCCGCTTTGCGCTGGCCCTGACGGCGTTCGCACTGGGCGTTCTGGCCCTTGCCCATCCCCGACGCCCGGCTGCAGGCGATGCGGAACTCCGCAGCGGTATCGACCAGCTTTTCGTACTCGACATCAGCAACAGCATGCTGGCCGCCGATATTGCTCCCAACCGGCTCACGCGTGCCAAGGCATTGCTGGAGGCCCTGATGGCCCGGCGGCCTGACGACCGGGTGGGGCTGGTGGTGTTTGCCGGCAGTGCCTATGTGCAATTGCCCCTCACCTACGACCATGGCTCGGCGCGGATGTTCATCGAAACAGCCAACCCCGGGCAGGTTGCCGGTCAGGGCACCGCCATCGGTGCGGCCCTGGAGCGTTGTATCGAACTCTTCGATCAGCCGAACGGGCGCTACCGCACCGTGCTGCTGCTGACCGATGGCGAGACCCACGATGAGGCAGCCCTCGAACAGGCAAGGGAACTGGCCAACCGCGGGGTGATGATCAATACGCTGGGACTCGGATCGCCGCAGGGAACCACGCTCACCGACCCCGAAAAGGGCATGCCGAAGCGGGATGAGAACGGCAATGTGGTGGTGTCACGCCTCAACGAGGAGCTGCTGCAGCAGATCGCCGCGACCGGTAAGGGGCAATACGTGCACCTCACCGACGTGGGCGCCGCCAACGAGTTATTGCTCCGGCAGCTCGCGCAGGTGCGCAGCACGGGCCTGGTCGACAAAACCCAGCTAAGCTATGAGCCATTTTACCCATGGCTGCTTCTGCCGATGATGCTGTTGCTGCTGCTGGAAGCCTTTATCCGTGAACGAAAAAAGCCGGCCCTGTGAAACAACTTCTAACCTGCTGCTTCCTGTTGTGCAGCTTTCAGCCCCGGGCCCAGGAAGCCGCTATCCGGGAGGGCAACAAAGCGTACCGCGATGGCAACTACACGCTGGCGGAGCGTCATTACCAGCGGGCAGGCGATCATCCGGTGGCACAATACAACAGGGCCAACGCCCTGATCCGGCAGAACCGCTTCGAGGAGGCCCTGGCCCTGCTGGCACCCCTGACCGTGCAAACCGAACGGGCGGAGCTCCGGCAAAAGGCGTTTTACAACAGCGGCGTCATCTACTCAAAAACCAAGGCCCTTGAGGAAAGCATCGAAGCGTACAAATCAGCCCTGCGGCTCAACCCGGCCGACCGGCTCGCCCGGGAAAACCTGCAAAAAGCACTCCTCGAGCGCAAGCAGAATAGTGGAGGCGGAGGAGGCGGGGGCGCGCCCCAAAACAACGCCTCCGACCGCAAATTGCAGCAGCTGCAGGACAAAGAGAAAAAGCTGCAGCAAAGCCGGAAACAGCAGGGCGGAGGAAATGAGCAGGGGAAAGACTGGTAGGAATGGAGGAAAGCGGAGCACGGGCTTCGACTGCGCTCAGCCTGACATTCCTGTCGTCCTGAGCAAAGCGAAGCGACGTCGAAGGGTACTCCGGCTGCACACCAGCATATCAGCACATTCGCATATTAGCACATCAAACCCGCCGTACCTTTACCGCGCATGCAGTATTATTCTGAAAGCCTGACTTCTTACAAGCGCCTCCGCACCCGCGAAGTGCGCATCGGCGACCTCTTCCTGGGCGGCGATCACCCGATACGGGTACAAACGATGACCACCACCGATACGCTCGACACGCTGGCCACGGTGGAACAGACCATCCGTTGTATCGAAGCCGGCGCCGAACTGGTGCGCATCACCGCTCCGTCGCGCAAGGAGGCCGAAAACCTCAGGGCCATCCGCGATGAGTTGCGGCGGCGGGGCTATAACACCCCGTTGGTCGCCGACATTCATTTTACGCCCAATGCCGCCGAGATCGCCGCAGGTATCGTAGAAAAGGTGCGGATCAATCCCGGCAACTATATCGACAAGAAGAAATTTGAACATATCGAGTATACCGATGCCGAGTACGCAGAAGAACTGGATCGGATACGTGAACGCTTTACGCCGCTCCTGCGCATCTGCAAGGAACATGGTACCGCCCTGCGTATCGGCACCAACCACGGCTCGCTGTCGGACCGCATCATGAGCCGCTATGGCGACACACCGATCGGCATGGTCGAAAGCGCCATGGAGTTTCTTCGGATCGCCCGGGAAAAAGACTTTCACCAGATCGTTCTTTCGATGAAATCGAGCAACCCGCAGGTGATGGTACAGGCCTACCGCCTGCTGGTGAAAACGATGTTCGAAGAGTTCGGGGAATGCTATCCTCTCCACCTCGGCGTTACGGAGGCCGGCGATGGTGAGGATGGCCGCATCAAAAGCGCCATCGGCATCGGCACCTTACTGGAAGATGGCATCGGCGATACCGTGCGGGTGTCGCTCACGGAAGATCCTGAACTGGAGATACCGGTTTGCCGCGACCTGGTGAAGCGCTACAGCCCTCCCACCAAAGGAGAAGAAAAGGGAGCGCTTGCCGTCAAAGAGTCGGGGGACGGGCTCCTCTCCTACAATCCCTTCGCGTACAAACGCCGCGACAGCTTCGCCATCTCGAACATCGGCGGCGCGCAGGTGCCTGTGGTCATTGCCGACCTGGGCAAGCTGGATTCGATCAGCCCCGAGAGCCTGCGCCAGGTGGGCTATACCTATCATCCGGAAACCGACAAGTGGAGCATCGGCGACACGGCGGCCGACTATATTTTCACCGGGCACCTTCCGGTGTCTTTTGCGCTGCCCGGCACCCTGAAAGTGATCCAGTACCCGGCCGCGTGGGAACAGTCGATCGAACAGGAACCGATGGGTGGTGAAAACCCGCTGGAGCGCTACTTCCCCATTTTCGACGATGCGGGTTATGCCTCGGCGGGAGCAAAAAGCAACACGCTCAATTTCGTAATGCTGGATGCCGGCCCCGCCGGCGGCACGGAGCTATCCCCGCATATCGACCTGTTGGTCAACGACCCCGCAGTGGTACTTTGCCTGAGCAGCACCAACCGGAACGCCATGCAGTCGGTGCGGAGCTTGCTATCGGAGCTGCACCAGCGCGGTGCCCGCAACCCGGTGATCCTCACTATCGACTCGGCCTGGAAGACCGCCGACGAACACCTGGTGCATTTCGGCGTTGAAGCCGGTGCGCTGTTGCTCGACGGGATGGGCGATGGCCTCTGCCTCGGACTCTGGCCGGTCTCGCATGAGCAGTTCAGCCAATTCAATACCCTTTCGGGGCGACGGTACAGCACCGGCGACGACACGGCCGAACGTTTCCTCAACCATACCGCCTTCAGCATCCTGCAGGCCACGCGCACCCGCATCTCCAAAACCGAGTACATCAGCTGTCCCTCCTGTGGCCGCACCCTTTTCGACCTGCAGGAAACCACCGCCCGCATCCGCGCTGTAACGCATCACCTCAAGGGCGTAAAAATTGCGATCATGGGATGCATCGTAAACGGTCCGGGCGAAATGGCCGATGCCGACTTCGGGTATGTGGGAAGCGGGCCGGGACGTATTACGCTGTACAAAGGAAAAGAAGTGGTGAAGCGTAACGTTTCGAGTGAAGTGGCCGTTGAAGAACTGATTAACCTGTTGAAGGAAAATAATGCCTGGGTAGAACCCGCAAACCCCATCCTGACTCTATGAAAAAGCGATTCTGGAGCCTGATCTTTCTGACGGTACTGCTTTGCGACGGCATATTGCTGCTCATGAACCTGGGTTCTTACCGTATCGTTACCAAGCCGCTCCTGATCATCATCCTGATGCTGATGGTTCTGAACAGCACCCAGCCAGGCCTGCCTCCCCTGAAGGCCTGGCTGCTGGCCGCATTGGGCTGCTCGGCAGTCGGGGAGGCACTTTCTTTTTTTGCCGACCAGTCGAGAAACCACCTGATGGCGGCTGGCGGCGCTTACCTGCTGGCGCACCTGTGTTATGGCTTCTGCCTCAACCAGCTCCGGATGCTGAAGCATATTCGTTTTCGGGTGGTTGCCCTGGTACCCGCACTAACGTATTACGTTTGCCTTATCGGCCTCCTATGGGATAACCTGGGAGATATGAAAATACCCGTCATCATCTTCGGCGCGGCCGTCAGCTTCATGCTGGCGATGGCGCTGATCCTCGCACGTCTCAAAAACCGCCGAACCGCGGCCTTTGTATTTGGAGGCACGCTGCTGTTCATCACGGCCGACAGCCTGCTGGTTCTTGACCGCTATTATCATCCGCTGGCGGGGGCAGGCGTGTGGCTGACGGCGATCCTGGGGCTTGCCCAGCTTTACCTGTCGCTCGGCGTCATGAACCATATCGGTCCGCAGGCGATGCCCCGTAAAAGCGCTGAAGCCATGCGTCAGGAGTTGTTGAACTAGCCCGACGATTACCACATGAATGCAGAACACAACAATGAAAAGCCGGCGCTGAGCATCGCGCCGGGAGAAGCGATCGGAGCGCAGGACGCCTGGGCCGACTTTCTCGTCATCGGCTCCGGTATTGCCGGCCTTACCTACGCACTCAAGGTAGCGCAGCATTATCCGCAGCACCGGGTCACCATCATCACCAAGGCGGCGGCCGATGAAACCAATACCAAGTACGCACAGGGAGGCATCGCCGTCGTCAACGACCTCGAGAACGATTCCTTTGAAAAACATATCGTCGATACCCTCATCGCCGGCGATGGGCTCTGCAACCGCGAAGTGGTAGAACTGGTGGTGCAGGAAGGTCCGGCGCGGGTACAGGAGATCATCGACTGGGGCGCCCGCTTCGACAAGCATGCCTCGGGCTCTTACAAGCTGGGGCGCGAAGGTGGACATTCGGAAGACCGTATCCTTCATCACAAAGACGTAACAGGACTCGAAATGGAACGGGCCCTGCTCAGCGCAGTGGAGAACACGGCCAATATCCGGATCGTGAAGCATTGCTTCGTGGTTGATATCATCACCCAGCACCACCTGGGCTACCTGGTCACCAAGTCGACCCCTGATATCTGCTGCTATGGCGTGTATGTACTCAACATGCAAACCAACCGCATCGAAAAGATCCTGTCGCGCGTTACACTGCTGGCCACGGGCGGCAACGGGCAGGTCTACCGTACCACCACCAACCCCTTTATTGCCACGGGCGATGGCGTAGCGATGGTTTACCGCGCCAAGGGCAGGATCGAGAACATGGAATTCATCCAGTTTCATCCTACCGCGCTCTACGAAGCCGGCAGACGGGGACAGGCCTTCCTGATCACCGAGGCCGTGCGTGGTGATGGCGGCATCCTGCGTAACGGTAAGGGGGAAGCCTTTATGGAGCGCTACGACCCCCGGCGTGACCTCGCCCCGCGCGATATCGTTGCCCGGGCCATCGACAATGAAATGAAGATCGGCGGCACCGAGCACGTGTGGCTTGATTGCCGGCATATGGATATGGAACGCTTCCGCGAGCATTTTCCAAACATCTACGAAAAGTGCCTGGCCATGGGCATCGACGTGGCCCGGCAGATGATACCGGTAGCGCCTGCCGCGCACTACAGCTGCGGGGGCATCAAAACCGACGAATGGGGCCGCAGCTCCATCCGCAACCTCTATGCCTGCGGCGAATGTGCCAGCACGGGGCTGCATGGCGCCAACCGGCTGGCCAGCAATTCGCTGCTCGAGGCCATGGTCTTCGCCCATCGGTGCTATGTGGATGCCGTTAACCGGGTAGACCTGCGTACCGGACTTCCGGCGATTCCGGACTGGAACGCGGAAGGCACCTCCGAGCCCCGCGAAATGATCCTGATCACGCAGAGCCTGAAAGAACTACAGCAGGTAATGAGCGACTATGTGGGCATCGTACGAAACACGGTTCGCCTCGAAAGAGCCATGAAACGCATCGACCTGCTCTTCGAAGAAACCGAGGAATTGTACCGCACGACCACCGTCTCGCCACATCTCCTCGAGTTGCGCAACCTCATCACGGTTGGTTACCTCATCACGAAAGGAGCCAGCTTCCGGAAAGAAAGCCGCGGCCTGCACTACAACACCGACCATCCGCAGCATTCGGAGCTGGTGCAGAACATTATCTTGTAAGTAAAAAGTCAAAAGTCAAAACCCCTCCAAAGAAACTCCTGGCCAGGAACCGAAAGGCCACTTTAAGTTTTTTGACTTTTGACTTTCGAATTTTGAATTTTGCACCCCAGATGTACTATCTCCTCTACGGCTTTCTTTATCTGATCTCCCTGCTTCCCCTTCGGGTGCTCTACCTGTTCAGCGACCTGGCTTTCCTGCTGGTGTATCGGGTGCTGGGCTACCGAAAGAAGGTGGTGCTCGACAACCTGCGGACCGCCTTTCCGGATAGAACGGAAGCAGCGCGCGAGGCCATCGCCCGGCGCTTCTACCGCAACTTCACCGACACGTTTATCGAAACGATCAAGTTCATCAGCGCGCCTCCCTCCTTTTTTCGCAGGCATTTTCAGGCCGACTTCAGCGAAGTGCGGGAAATCTACCGAGACGGCCGCTCCATTCACTTCCACATAGGGCACAACTTCAACTGGGAGCTGGTAAACCTGGCCATGCCCGAGCACCTGCCCGGACCGCTCATCGGGGTCTACCTGCCGCTGACGGCCCGCCCGGTTGACCGGCTCTTTTACAAAATCCGCTCCCGCTTCGGTACCCGCCTGGTGGCGGCCTTCCGGATGTCGCGGGAGATGATGCCTTTTCGCGGCCAGCAATACATCCTCGGCCTGATTGCCGACCAAAGTCCGCCCGGCCCGCAGCGTGCTTACTGGACGCGTTTTTTCGGAAAGCCTACCGCCTTTCTGAGAACGCCCGAAGATGCGGCCCGGCGCAACAACAGCCCGGTGTTCTTTTACCATACCACCCGGTTGCGCCGCGGCTACTATCAAGGACACCTGCACCTCGCCTCCGCACAGCCCGCCTCGCTTCCTCCGGGCGAACTGACACGGCGCTATGCCCGCTACCTGGAGCAGGTGATGACCGACCATCCCGAACTATGGCTATGGAGCCACCGGCGCTGGAAGCTCCCCTACAATCCCGAATGGAAACTCGTGGAAGACCAAATGCTTTAAAAAAAGAGAGACCGGCCGGCGGATGGGCTTGAAAAAAAGAGTAATCTTGTGGCACCAAAAAAAATCCACCGTAGAAACGGCGGACGTAACGATTGCTTGCTATATGAAAAAGTTGCGCTTTTAGGACGTAACGATGCTTGTCTTGCTTGTGAACAGCGATTGCTTGCTTTTGTTTTGCTAAAATAGAGCACCCCGCTTCCCTTACTCTTTCAATTTCGAAGAAGCCACACGATGGCTAAATGCCTTGCCGTGCAGGGAAAGCCGCTACAGCAAAGGATTCCGGCTACCCGCAGTTTCGCATGGCCAAGCCGGAAAGAGCACGAAAAAAGCTGCCACAGGGGCAGCTTTCGATGTATTTTTTCGGAATATTTAATTCAAAACGCCGGGTTCTTTGGCGGTCGGAATTTTTTCTTCCTTGCGGATAGCGCCCCAGCCGCCCAGCACATTGCGCAGGTTATGAATACCCTGGCGCTTCATCAGCGAAGCGGCGATGACGCTCCGGTAGCCGCCGGCGCAATGAACGTAGAGATTTTGTTCTTCCTCGAACTGGGCCATTGCAGCAGGATCGGTGAGTTCACTGAGCGGCAGGTTCAGCGCATCGCGCACATGGCCATCTGCAAATTCGGCCGGCTTGCGCACGTCCACCACCACCAGGTTTGTATCAAAAGGCAGGTCCATGGCCAGCTCGTCGGCCTCCACGTCGATGATCATGTCGATGGGAGCACCGCTCTCCTGCCAGGCTTCATAACCGCCTTTCAGGAAGCCAACAACGTTCTGGAAGCCAACCCGGGCAAGACGCACCAGCGCCTCGCGTTCTTTGCCTTCTTCTGCAATGAGCATGATCGGAGATTCATACGATAGCAAACTGCCTGCCCACTCGGCAAAGCGCCCCTCCAGCCCTACAAATACCGATCCTGGCACGAAGCCCCGTGTAAATACGGTTGCCGGGCGGGTGTCGAGCAGCAGGGTATTGGCGTCTTCGGCCCGGCGGCGCAGTTCCTCAACCGTCACAGGACGGAGCCCTTTGGCCAGCACCTCATCAAGCGCTTCATAGCCTTCTTTGTTGATACGGGCATTGATGGGAAAATACTGAGGCGGTGCCGACAGTCCTTCGGTGACGGCTTTTACAAATTGCGCCTTCGTTTGTGGCTGCAAGGCATAATTGCTCCGCTTCTGTTCTCCGATGGTGCTGAACGTCTCCGGCCCGAGGCTCTTCCCGCAGGAGCTACCGGGCCCATGGGCGGGGTACACGAGCACATCGTCGGGACGGTTGAGAATGTGGCGGTGCAGGCTGTCGAACATCATGGCAGCCAGGTCTTCCATGGTCAGGTCGGCACCCTTTTGTGCGAGATCAGGGCGGCCCACATCGCCGACAAAAAGCGTATCGCCCGTAAAAATACAATGCTCACGACCCGAAGGGTCGTGGAGCAGGTAGCAGGTCGATTCGAGGGTATGCCCCGGTGTGTGCAGGGCGGTCAGGGTCAGGGCGCCCACGCGGAACACCTCGCCATCCCTGGCGATGTGCACCGGAAGCCGGGTTTCGGTGGCCGGGCCATAAATGATGGTGGCGCCGGTAGCCTTGGCCAGGTCAATATGCCCGCTGACGAAGTCGGCATGGAAATGCGTCTCGAAAATATAGCGGATAGTGGCATTGCGCTCGCGGGCCAGCTGCAGGTAGGCGTCGATGTCGCGGAGCGGGTCCACGATGGCCGCCTCTCCTTCGCTCTCGATATAATAAGCGGCCTCGCTCAGGCAGCCGGTATACAGTTGTTGGATATGCATAGACGTGCGTTAGAGCGCAAAGGTAAGCAGGATGCAACGGTATACCGGCCCTGAGCCGGAGGTACACCTATTTTAACAGGTGCTGGGCGAACTCGTGCACCTGCTGCAGGCGGTCGGTATGCAGCGAATAATAGATGAATTTTCCCTCGCGGGTGGTTTTGACAAAACCTGCCTTGCGCAGGATGGCCAGGTGCTGCGACGCAACCGATTGTTCGAGGCGCAGCTTCACATAGATCTCCGTTACGGTAATTTCTCCCTTTTGCTGGATCAGTTTCAGAATCTGTTGGCGCAGTTTATGGTTGATGGCCCGCAAGACGAGGGCGGCTTTCTTCAGTGTAAGCACGTCGATCTTCAGTTCTCCCTCCGCCTTTACCGACTTTTCCACAAGTAATTCGCTCATAAGTTTTGGCTGGCTTTTCTGACAGCTGCCTGGATTCCTGAACAGCCGCCGGAAAATCGTCCGGCGCATGGCGGCACTGTTCAGGCTGAGGGCAGCCGATAATATCTAATATTTAGCAAATGTATAGAGCAGAACCGTAAAAAACGATTCCCGCATGCGGAAACCCGGTTATTTCTGCGGGTTACCGGCTGCGGGTGTGTAAAACTCTTTACCGTACAGCGGAACTTCGTAGGCCAGGTCGGCGAATTGCCCGGCGGCAAATGCTTCGGAGGCCGGCGCTGCCATCTGCGCAGCACTCAGACTGAAAGGCCGGAAGCGAGCATGCGGCGTCTGCAGTAAAGCTTCGAACTTGGCACTTCCGTTTCCGAAAAAGGTGATGGGCCGCTCTGCCAGGTAGGCACTGAAGCTGTCTTTGTCCAGGATCAGGTTGTGCACAGGAAGCACCTGCCGCAACTCCTCGTCATACAAAGCAGTGAACACTTCCATACGCCGGGCATCGATCATGGGGCAAAGCCAGGTGCCGGCCGGAGAAACCGCTCTTGCCATGAGGTCGAGTGTTGGCAGTGCAATCAGCGGAATGTTGAGCGCATAACACAGCCCCTTGGCCGAAGCCATGCCCACCCGGAGGCCGGTGTAGGAACCCGGACCAGAACTGACTGAAACCGCAGACAGGTCCGAAGGGCGCATTCCGGCGGCCGACAACAGGTCGCGGATGGCCACCTGCAGCCAGGCGGCGCTGTCGCGCTGCTCGGGATTCGTCAGCTCATGAAGCACCTGATCATCCCGCGAAATACAAACAGAAGCACCGCTGATGGCGGTATCGATATGCAGAAGTATGGCCACCAGGCAAAACTAGGCGTTTAGCGGATGTGCTGATGTGCGGATGTGCAGAAGGATGGAGGACGTGTTTCGTGGCTTATTCAAATATCCGTATCGGTGCGGTAGGTGCGGGTTTCGCGATGCACCGTACGATCGCCTGCAACCGGATTACGGCTATCGTCAGTCGTGGTACGGATGAGGCCGATACCCGTGAAGAAGAAGATGGCGCCCAGCAGACCGTACACCACCAGGGTCTTGATCTGGCGGGAAGTACCCTCGGTATCCATGAAAACAACCGCGGCGTAGATCAGCCCAACGATACCCAGAATGGTCAGAATCACTCCAAAAGTGCGCTTGACATTCATAAACTGCTTTTGCCCATGCGGAGCAAAAAGACTGCCAGAGAAGAACTGGCGGCCGGTGATCGATACAAGGTGCAGGCAGCAGCTCCGATGTTGCGCGGCACGGCAGTAACCATTTAGGCATTGGGTTTGGATAGAATGACCTGAATAAAACGAAAGGCTATGAAACGATGGATGACCTGCGTCTTGCTGGCCCTGGCGATCAGCTCCTGCTCGGATAGCAGCACCGGCGACCGCACGCACAACACAATGGATAATACAACGGAACGCCCAGCCAACTCCGATCCGTACCCTTATGAACGAGGGCCTCAGGATACCTCTTCGGGACAGGCGCCCGATAGCAGCACTGTTATCGGCTACGACACCTCAGCGCGCACACGGCATAATTAAAGCGGCAGGGCGACATCCGGGTTTACAAATGCCGGCGGTACAGGCTGTATAAAACCTTGCGTTCGGGCTCCGTGAGGCTACCCCGGTTCTCCGCTCCCAGGTATTTTCGGCGGAAGGTGAGAAAGACCGCACTGCTGTCGCGCAGATCATAACCGATGATCCGCAGGGCGTCGAGCGGATTGAAGGCGGGCGGCACCTGCAGCCCGGCAGTGTCGCTCCACCACAGGCCATAACCGGCATCCGAAAGGCGCTTCCAGGGAAAAAGGACGCTCGGATCACTCTTGCGGGTGGGCGCGATATCGGCATGCCCGATAAAGTTGGCGGCCGGAATATTGTATTTGCGCTTCAGCGTATCCAGCAACAGCATCAGGCTTCCCAGCTGCGGTTCCGTAAAAGGTTCGCTGCCGTTATTGTCGATTTCGATACCGATCGACGAAGAGTTGATATCGCTGACACTGCCCCAGCGCCCCACCCCCCCATGCCAGGCCCGGAGATAATCGTTGAGCATATGATGTACCTGTCCCTCCCGGCAGATCACGTAATGGGCACTCACCTGCGTGCGCTCCAGGGTAAATGTCTTCAGGGTTTGTTCACAGCTGTTCTGCGCCGTGTGATGCAGCACTACGAGGTTCGGCTTACGGAGGTTGAAGTTGATGGTGCCCACCCAGGGTGCGGCGGTGGCCATGGTCTGGGCAGAGGGATTTGCCTGCAGCTCACGGGCATACTGCTTTGCCTGCTTGTGGTATTGCTTGTTGGATGCGGCATAGGGACCACGGTGGCAACGGGCAAAAAGGCACACAAAAGGAAACAGGGCAAGCGCTGAAATCAGGCGGTTCTGGAACATGTGTACAGGCATCCGGAGGGGTTGGCCGGCCGGATATCAACAAAGATAGGCGCATTGGTTCTGGATTATTTTTTGTGACCCTGGCCGGAAACATCTTCTATGGCACGTTTGAACGGAAAGAAAGTAGCTATCCTCACGGAGGATGGTTTTGAAGAGGTAGAACTCACCGAACCACTGAAAGCACTGCGCGACGCAGGCGCTGAGGTATCGATTGTATCGCCCCGGAAAGAAAAGGTAAAGGCCTGGGATGGAGATCACTGGAGTAGCGAGCTTCCGGTAGATCAGGCGCTCGACGAAGCCCGCCCGGAAGACTACGACGCGCTGCTCCTTCCCGGAGGCGTACTCAACCCGGACGCCCTGCGCACCAATGAAAAAGCCGTGCAGTTTGCCCGCCACTTCCTGGAAAGTGGCAAGCCGCTGGCCGCCATCTGTCATGGTCCGCAATTGCTCATCGAAACGGGACTTCTGAAAGGAAGGAAGGTAACCTCTTATCAATCAGTACGTACCGATCTTCAAAATGCGGGGGCTTTGTGGGAAGACCGGGAAGTGGTGACCGACCAGGGCCTGGTTACCAGCCGCAACCCGGGCGACCTCCCGGCCTTCAACCGGAAAATGATCGAGGAAATAGCGGAAGGAAGGCACCAGCCGGTATCGGAGCAGGCAAAGTAAACGGAAAGCGGACCCTCGGGCCCGCTTTCCGTTTCGTCGTATTTCTACAAGGGTAGTTATACGGATCAGAGCTCCTCGAACTCACCCGTGAGCTTATTCTTGCGCACGTGCCCTGCCCGGAAACAGCGCCCGTTCATGGCCACATATACCCCTTCGGGCAGGGTTTGCACAAAGGCGATGGCGCTTCCGAGGTTAAACAGCCCGTCGGAGCTTCCGAATTTATACGGAACCATGGCCCCGGTGATCACGATGGTTTTTCCGGGAACCATGCGGGCCAGCACGGCAGCCGTTTCGGCCATCGTGTCGGTGCCGTGGGTGATCACGATCTGTTGTTCATCGGCATCCAGGCAGTGGCGGGCAATCAGTTCGCGGTCCATCGCCGTCATCTCCAGGCTGTCGATCATCATCAGCGTGCGGATGTCGACGGGGACCCGGCTCCGTCCCAACTGCAGCATCTCCGGCAGGTGGCTGTCTTTGAAAAAAGGTTGCCCCGTCAGCTCGTTGTATTCCTTATCGAAAGTGCCCCCCGTAACAAAAATGCGTATTCCCATAGTTGCAGATCAGGAGATAAAAGTAAGAAAGGCCTTGATTTACAGTGGAACAGAAATTTTCTGCAGAAAGCCGAAAAAAACCACGCGAATCCGGATAAATGTTAGAACTTTGAACTCTGCTCGAGAACAGGCGTGCATTCTACGCACGCTCCCTTTCTCAAACATGCAGTTGGTTTAGGTGACGACTCCTGTTTTTACAGGAGTTTCTTTTTTATACAAGGTGCCCGATGCAGGAGTGATTCCCGCACCAGACACCTGACCTTAGCGATCGATCCGGCCGAACTTATTCACCTTCGGTTGCCTTTCCTTTCATCCATTTCTTCGGGGCCGCTCCATCCATCCGCACGATGCGTGGCTGAAAGCTGCCGACGACATCAACCAGCGCCTGCTGGGCCCGCATCACCTCATGGATGTCTTTATAGGCCATCGGTGCTTCATCCAACCCGCCACCCATGAGGGTAACGCCATGCCGCTCCAGCTGCTCGTGGAGTGCTTTCTCCGAAATAGACTGGATGGCGGTGGTCCGGCTCATCCGTCGTCCGGCACCGTGGGAGGCCGAGTTGACGGAAGCCACAGCTCCTTTTCCCTTTACGATAAAGCCGGGGGCCGTCATCGATCCCGGAATGATGCCCAGCACGCCTTCACCCGCCGGTGTGGCTCCTTTCCGTTGCACGATCACTTCCTGTTCTTCCCAGAGCTCCTTCCAGGCGAAGTTGTGATGGTTCTCTACGCGGCGCAGCGGTGTACGACCCAATGCCCGGGAGATCTTTTCGTGAATCACGTGGTGGCAGGCCGACGCATAGTCACCGGCCAGGTTCATGGCCAGCCAGTATTCCATGCCTTCCTGCTCGTCGAGGTGTAGCCAGGCAAGATGCGCCGCCTCACCCGGCAAGCGCCGTTTCGACCGGGCAATCTTTGTGAAGTGGTTGGCGATATGAGCGCCCAATGCCCGGGAGCCTGAATGTGTCAGCAGGCCCACATAGGTGCCCTCCGGCACGCCAAGCACAGGATCAAACTGAGGCACTTCCACCAGGCCGAATTCCGCAAAGTGATTACCCGACCCTGAAGTTCCCAACTGCTTCCAGGCCCGTCCCTGCAATCCTTTCAGCAGCCCGATCTCCTGGAACGTCTCCCGGTACATGACCTCATGGTCTTCCGCTTGTTTGAACTGCGCTCCCGAACCGAACAGGGTGCTCTCTTCGAGCGTCCTTGCAAAAAAGGACCGCTTGGCCTCCAGGTCTTTCGGTGCGATATCATAAACCGACAGGCACATACGGCAGCCAATATCGACGCCAACGCCATACGGAATGACGGCATTTCGGGTGGCGAGCACGCCCCCGATGGGGAGTCCGTAGCCCGCATGCGCATCGGGCATCAGCGATCCGGCCACCGCCACCGGCAGCCTGGCCGCCGTGTACATCTGGTGCAGCGCGCCCTGATCAATACCTTCCTGCCCGAAGATGGAAAAGGCGATGCCTTGCTGATTCAGCGACAACTCTGCCCCTTCCGGCGCGGTTTTGGGTTGCAGGGCTTCCGCAATCCTGCCCAGCACCGGGTCGGCTGTGTAGCCCTCCGGCTGGCGGAGCACATCACCCAATATCTGCAATGCCTCGGCAGTAGAAGCATGCTTGTAGTGTTTTTCCATAAGGCCCATGGCCAGTGATATCACCGGCGACTCGGGATAACCGATCTGCCGCAGGTCTTTTCCTTTCAACTTCAGTTTTGCCATTGTTTTTCTTTTTTAGAAGAGGAGGAACACGGATCGGGTGGAAGGCGGAAGGATAAAGCTTCTCGGCGTCCATCCAGCATATCCGAAACATCCGTGCTCTGCTCCTCATTGCACTACCTTATTGGCACAGCTGGAGCCTGCGTAGGCCTGTGGCTTTGCCCTGAAGGTAAATCCCATACCCATGATATAGCCCATGGCCTCGCTGAAGGCCGCATTGCTTTTGAAGCGCGGGTCGGGGTTGATATCGGCATGCACTTCCAATGCCACACCGTAACGAACGAATACCGGGGCAAGTGCATAGGCCGTTTCTACGCTCCGCCTTACTTCTTCCAGCATCCGCTCCCTGACGCTCCGTGGCTGCCGGCAGCGTTCGCTTTGAATCAGGAAAAAGCCACCCCGGCCTTTCCGAAGAAATACGATCACGGTGGCGAAAGCTGTTTCGTTGCCTTTTACCTGGCTGTCGGAGCCGATGCTGACGAGGAGCTCGTGCCCGGCGGCCTGCTCCCGGAGGAGTATTCGCCGTATTTCTTCTTCAATCGGCAGCCGGATGGGCCTGCCATCCAGCCGCCGCCAAACTGTGTCCTGTTTCATAATGCTCATTTTTTCTCAATTCATCTGTTGGCTCCGCGCAAAGCCGATGGTAGACGCGCTGGGCTGCACCCTGAGGGCGGCCATTTCCGATAGCAGGCTGTTCGCCCAGCCGAAATCACCATCATGAAGCAGTTCGCAGTAGTCGGCGCCTACTTCAATCATACGCCTGCCGGGGAGCAGGAACATCGTGCGGGAGAATACGGTCTCCCGGTCGCGATGTTCGTAGTAGCTGTGCTGCCAGACCCGAAGGATGTCACGGGCAAAGCGTTCGCGCAGGAATGCATGCACCCGGGAGCCATCAAGCTCCCCGATGGCGCTGATGCTGGGCATGCGGTCAAACTCGAGCACGTAAAGAGTACGCACATCGAAATAGGGGCCGTTGAAGAGTCCGGCCGGACTATTGATCCGACGCCGGAACAGCCGGAGTAAGTGTCTCATAACACGTGGTTTAAAGCCGGCGAAAACACCGGCGGGTTAAAATTTAGCCCTTGATAAAGACGTCAATTACGATACCGTATTTCTACATTTTTCCACATGATCCCGGGGAAAGAGTCGCTGCGCTACATAATGCAACAGCAGCACCAGAAACAGAAATTTCATGACTGGAAGATTTAGATAGCCGCACGAAAAAGTCCCGCCCGGTGCGGGACCTAACGGCTACATATATGCGCTTAGGGCGCAGGAGTAGACAGAGGTCCCGTCTCGGGGTATAGCTTCTCCGTTCCGGATCCGGTGCCGCGCTTGCGGCAGCCGGTCCCGGGAAGGCGGAAAACCTTACCTGCAGAGGCTTTTATATACGTCGACGGGTTACACAATATCTTTTCTAATTTTCGGTTTCAGAGAGGAGCAGCACCAGGGAGGAAATAAAAAAACCCCGCTGGTTGCCGCGGGGTTTTCAAGTATATGGAGTTTTGGTTTACTACCAGACCTGACTATCTGCCCCGCAAAAGACACAACCCATCGGGCTGAATCCTTTATTGTCGATATGTAGCTGATAGCGGAGCATGATGATTTTGTTTTGCCGCACAAAAGTAGAGAAACCGAGATCGTCTGTACAAATTTTCAAGCAAGTTTATTTTTGCAGCAGGTATGCAAAATTGCAGAAGGTTCATTTTACGGTTATGTTTCACCGTTACCTCCTGGTACTTTCCTTACCGGCATTCCATTCCAGTATTTCCACTGTTCCCTCTTGGTTGTCAAGGACCATACTCTGGTTAGCCAGCTCCACCCTGCCCTGGGCATCGCGGCGGATGCTCAGCACGCGCATCACATAGGGCCATCCTGAACCGTAGGCATAGAAATTTTTCAGGTAAACGCGGAAAGCCCCCGCCTTTGGCGGCGCAACCAGTTGAAAATCGGCGAAGCCCGCACCAAGCCTGTAGGGCGATACGGTTCCGCGCACCGAGTCGAATCCGTCGACCGCCGCCCAGCCCTTCGGTCCCTGAACACCGATGGAACAGGAATAACTGTAATTTTCCAGAAAAGCATTAGGCTGTACGATGAGCTGTAACCCTGGCGGCGCCGGCCGCAGCAAGCCTTCGGGAAGCCGCGATCGGTCAATAGCATGGGCAGGATCGGATGCAATGACATTCAGCAGCTGCAGCATTAGTCCCTTCCAGGCCGCTTCGTCGGTGTGCGCGCCGGAGCCCTGCCGGCCCAGAGCTGCAAAAAGCGTATCGACGGCTTCCTGCGCCCTGCCGGCCTGCCAGAGAGCAATACCCAGATCGAAGCAGGATTGCAGGGAAGCCTGCTGCCGCAGAATCTGCCGATGCACTTCAAGTGCTTCTTCCGCAGCGCCCCAGGCCTCCAGTTGCCAGGCGATGGCCCGGAGTGTCGGAACATGATAGGTAAGGGTGGAATCGGCCGCAGCATAAAGTGCCAGGCGGGCCTCTTCACGAAAACCAGCCTTGTATAACTCCTGGGCCATATCGACATAGAACGTGGGACGGCGGCGGTTTGCGGCCTCCTGCTGCAGGCTTCTCCAGGTAGCCATCTGCATGGAGGGATGCGCCTCCCGGAAGGTGAGCACATACTCTTCATCGGGCTGATCGGCCAGGCGATAGGGTTTGGCGAGTTCGCGGCGGTAGTATCTCTGGTGACCCTTCCGGGTTACGAGCAGCACACCATTGGCCGCCGAAGCCCCATACAATAATGTAGCCTGGTCGCCACGCACCACATCTACAGATGCTATGTCTGCGGGACGCAGGTGATGCAGTTCTTCTATCGGCAACGGAAGGCCATCGACTATGAGCAAAGGCTGCCGGTGCATATTGAGGCTAGACGCGCCGCGCAGGCGAACTTCCACGCCACTGCCCGGATTGCCCGGTGCGACCATCAATCCCGCAACGCGCCCCGAAATAGCTGTAGCCAGATCAGGTGCTTTTGAAAAGGAAAGATTGCCTTCCCACACGCGGGCGACCCCCTGCTGGTAGCTGTGCCTTCGGTTCTGATAGCCCACGACGACCACCACCTCTTCCATACCGCCAGAAGTTTCGCCGGCCATATCGGCCCCCTTTGCTGTAGCAGAGCCGCGCTCCTTGTAGGTTACCGGATTGCTTCCGGGCAATGAGCCAGCCACAACCTGCCGGGCAAAGGGGTCGAGCCAAAGCAGGCGCCGGTGGTAAGCATCTGCGGCCTCCTGCAGCGCCACCCGCCTGTCTGTTCCCTGCTGTAACTGGCTACGGTCGCGCCACACATACCCCTGTGCGGCGCAGGCTTCTTCCAGCTCTTTAGGCGGCCTGATGCCATAGGTGATATAATCCTGTATCCGCTCCAGCACCAGGTAAGCCGAACGCTGGGTAACGACACCATAACGCAGGCCGAAGCGCAGTTGCTCCCACCACTCATTACGCACCACTTCGCTGAACCGACGCAACATCGGCAACACCTCCGGATCGCTGAGATGACAAGGCTGCTGCTGCAATGCCACCCGCACCAGGGGCTTTCGCTCTTCCTCCTGCCAGTATAGCAATTCCAGCACGTCGTCGGGGGTAGTGGCCGCCTCCACCGTCCAGCCGCCCAGGTTCGCATCGATCCGCCGCACCCAGTTGCCGGAGCGAAGCCGCACACCGGCAAAAGACCGACCCTCCATTTTACCGGTCTCGGGCCGGATGTGCGCGATCATCCGCTCCGTGCCGTCCTCCATCCAGCGACAAGCCGTCACCTGGTCACGAAGGGGAAGGCGAAAGGACAGCGAACGTAGCGGCACCCGGCCCCGCCGGTCTTCCATCAACCGGAAGCCATCCTTTGCGGAGGAGAAAACAGCTGTCTCCAAAAAACCACTCCCGGCTTTCGGAGGCTCTTTTACCCCCTGCACGTTGACGGACACCCGGATCCGTTCGAGTGTATCGGCGCCCGAAAGCGGGAAGTGATAGCGCAGTCCTTCGCCATCATGCCGCAGCAACTGCTGCACCCGGATGCGCACGCGGCGTATGCCCTGTGCGGCAAAGGGATAAATGCGCAGGCTATACTGGTTAAGACCCGTCATTTCCAGCAAGGCCGGATCGATACGCTGCCCCGTGACGGCCTGGTAGGCAGCACGTGCCTTCCATCGCTCTTCAATGGAGCCATCGCGCCAATGATCGTTGAGCTCGAGCTGAAAGCCGGTGATAGCCTGGCCATCAACCAATGCAAAAGAATAGCGGCTTTCTACCGCATCATTGCCGGGGTTGAAGAAGGTAAGCGTCAGAGTGGTCGTGGCGACAAAAAGGTCGGCATGCACCTCTGCTTCGAGCGCACTGAGACGAGGCGCCAGCCGCAACGGGTGGAAGGAAGCAAATCCGGCCTGGGAATAAAGGGCCGGGCAACTGCAGAGCAGCACCACAGCCAACAGGAGGGTTCTCATGTGCGGGGGATTTACAGGTAAGACTACCCGAAACGCACAGATGCTGCATCAGAACAAGCGCATCTGTTCGCCCGGCCGCCGAAACCGGCTGCAGTCAAGCAGATCGCGTCCGCGATCGAGCCCATACTTTCTTGTATAAGTACGGAACTGGTCGGCAACCAGCTCCGCCAGGGGACCTTCGCCACGCATCCGCCTGCCATAATCGCTGTCGTTGACTTTTCCACCGTGCGCCGCCTCGATCAGGTGCCATACCTTATTGGCGCGATCGGGGAAATGCCGCTGCAGCCAGTCATGGAACAGGAACTTGACAGCGCCATTGAGGCGCACGAAAGTATAAGCAGCAAACACGGCACCCGCCTCCGATGCAGCTCTCAGAATGTCGTGCACTTCGTGGTCATTCAAACCCGGAATCACCGGTCCGATCATCACCCCGCAGGGCACGCCGGCAGCACTCAGTTTTTCGATTACACGTAACCGTTGTACTGCCGTAGTGGTGCGTGGCTCCATCACGCGGCGAAGCGGCTCGTTGAGGGTAGTAATAGACATCAGTACGGATGCCAGCCGCTTTGGCCCCAGTTCCGCAAGCAGATCCGTATCGCGCAGCACACCCGAATTCTTGGTGATGATGCCTACCGGCTGCTGAAACTCCCGGCATACCTCCAGCAAACTGCGCGAAATGCCGAAACGGCGTTCGGCGGGCTGATAGCAATCGGTGTTGCCGGCCAGGGTGATGGGCGTACACTGCCACTTGGGATCCATCAGAAACTTCCTGAGCAAGATTGCCGCATTGGTTTTGACATGAATCTTCGATTCGAAGTCGAGACCGGCGCTGAAGCCGAGGTACTCGAAGGCGTTTCGGGCATAGCAATAGATGCAACCATGCTCGCAACCCTGGTAGGGATTCATGCTGTAATACATACCCACATCCGGACTTTCGACTTTGTTGACCAGGCTCTTAGCCGGCGCCTCGAGGAACTGCGTACGCACATCGGGCTCCGCCCAGTCGTCGATGGCCTCGGCATGGAGGCGCTCGTGCTGTGCCGGCTGAAAGCGGTTGGGCGTGTTGAACCCGGCCCCGCGCCCCGGATGCGCAGCGCAGGGAGCAGGCTGATTCAGTGCAGTAGAACGGAGGATGTTGTTGGACATAAACCTTAATTTCGACTATGTGCTATCACTACGCCCTGACCAAAGGCATGGAGAACGTTCTGAAGAACCTTACGCTGGATTGGGAGATCCCCTTCGAGCCGGTGTACCATGCCAGCGGTTTTACCTTTCCGGCCATGCCCGTGATCACGAGCCAGGAGCCGGGCAGGGTGCAGGCATACACCTGGGGACTCATTCCACACTGGACCGCCTCGCTGGCCGAAGCGCAGAAACTCCGGACACAAACCCTGAATGCCCGAAGCGAATCGGTCTTCGAAAAGCCGGCCTTCCGGAGCTATATTCCAAAGCGGCGCTGCCTGGTGCTTGCCGACGGCTTTTTTGAATGGATGGATTTTCAGAAAAAGAAGTATCCTCATTTCATCAGTGCCGCGGAAGGCGCGCTTTTTGCCTTCGCCGGCATCTACAGCCACTGGACGGAGCCGGAAACCGGAGAGCTCTTCCGCAGCTTTGCCATCCTCACCACTGCGGCCAATCCGTTGATGGCAAAAATCCATAACTCCAAAGAGCGAATGCCGGTCATTCTTCCGCAGCAAGCCTGGAACGGCTGGCTCGACCCGGGGCTTTCCCGCGAGCAGATCGAAGCGCTGCTGCATCCCTGCCCCGATAACTTTCTGAAGGCCCATACCATCGACCGGGCGGTCGGCCGGCCGGGAGCAGCTACCAACCATGCCGGCATCCTCGAACCGGTGCACTATCCCGAGCTCTACTCACCCGAACAGCACACCTTGTTTGACTGAGGCGGCCACCTGCGGAAAAGTGAAGGAATGAAGGGCTTCCCAGCTACCCGAACCGGCAGGGCGCCGCAACAGCAGCAGACGATCGGCAAGGAAACGCCCGCGAAACTCGCTGTGCTCGCACTCCATCCACATGCCGATAAAGGGCATGGGCTTTAGCCCCTGCGCCCGCACCAGCTGCGGCTCGGGAATGTAATGAGGCTCCTGCCCGGGCAGGTTCATCAGCCATTTCAGTTTCTTCAGCTCCTGCACCAGGAGTGAGAAGGGTGCGCGGGTTGGCACCTGGATGTAAATGGAATGAGAAGGGTAGGCGGCAAAGCCATCCAGCTCCACACGAAAAGGCTCCATGCCCCACACCAGTTGCTGCAGGCGTTCCACAAGTCGCGACTCCGACTGCTCCAGCGCATGCGCCCGCAGCACGGTCAGCCCGCCGGCGCCTTCGCCTCCCTGTTTCACACGGTGCCGCTCAAACAGGCGGCTCCGAAGCGCCCCAAGCCGCTCTTCCAGTGCTTCCGAAAGCGGCACCACCAGGCGGTACTCATGAATACGATATCCGGGCATGGTAACAATACGGGAATCCATAGCGACAACTTTGAATGCTAATTTTATTAGCACAAGTTTACTCAAAATTGTAGCATTTCAAAATTTATTCGCCGGAAACAGGCGGCAACAGAAGGCAGAAACAGGCTCAGGACGGGCGTAGCGAAAGTGCCTGCTGCTGCAGAAGGGCATTGGGGGTGTAGCGGGGATGCAGGATCGCCAGTTGCTCCAGCAGCGCAACAACCGGGGCCAGCCCGACCTGCCCAGCCCACTCGAAAGGGCCCATCGGATAATTGGTACCCAGTTTCATCGCCGTATTGATCTCCTCCGGCGTACTCACGCCCTCGGAAAGCGCATGAAAGGCCTCGTTGATGATCATGGCAATCACCCGCGGGGTAACGAATCCCGGTGCATCGGGCAGCCACTCGATGGTTTTGCCGAGTGCGGCCGCACAGGCTTCGGATGCTTCCCGAAGCGGCGCAGCAGCGGCCGCCTCTATGCAGCTGCTTTTCCCGAATCCGTTCCAGCCGTTGATCCGCACAAAGGGTGCGCGGGCTTTGAGCCAGCCCGGCACATCGTTCACCCATACCGGACCTTTGTGCGCCTGCAGCTGGCTGATCCGCACTTCCGTTCCGTCGAACTGAAGATCGATCAGCAATGCCTCTGATGTGGCCTCTTCGGGAGATTGGATCCAGTTTACGCTGGCCCCTTCCGTGAGCGTATCCGTCCAGCCGGCCTGCGCGGCCTGGTTTCCGATGATGGCGATATCCATAATGCAAACATAGGGGATCGGGAGACGTGTGGCGTGAGCGGTGAGCGGTGAGCAGTGAGCGGTGAGCGGTGAGCAGTGAGCGGTGAGGCGTTTTCATCCTTCCGACATCCGATATTCGATATCCGATATTCGATATTCCCGAACTTAGCCTCATGGAAAAACAGATTATCAATACGGGTAACGCGCCCGCGCCCATCGGGCCTTACAACCAGGCCGTACGCTTCGGCAACCTGCTGTTCATTTCAGGACAGATCTGCCTCGATCCGGCTACCGGCGCCTTGAAGAACGGCAGCCTCGACGAGGAGACCCACCAGGTGATGGCCAACCTGAAAGCCATTTTGCAGGAAGCGGGAATGAGTTTCGCTCATGTGCTCAAAACCACCATTTTCCTGACCGATATGAACCGCTTCAGCGAAGTCAACACCATCTACGGGCAATATTTCGAAAGCGCTTTCCCTGCCCGCGAAACGGTGCAGGTATCGGCCCTGCCGCGCTTTGTGAATGTGGAGATATCAATGATCGCGGCGATTTAAGGTTCAGGGAGTTCAGAAGGTTGAGGAGGTTTAGGAGGTTCAGGGAGTCTACGCGGTCTCGAAGGTTTGTCCGGCCTCCGCAAGAGGAGAGATTTTTGCTGGCAAACCTATAAACCTGCGAAACCTCCTAAACCGCTAAGCCATCCTAACCCTCTAAACCGAACTCATGCGCCTTCCCTTCCTCCTCACCCTTTTAACCCTCTCCCTGCACCCGATGGCGCAACCCCGTCAATCACCGGACGAACTTTACGGACAGCTGTTCGCAGATGTGCAGAAGGCCCGCATTTTCGCGGATGGCAAAACCTTTGCCGACGCCATCCCGAAGCGGGAACCGGCTGCCATACGCGCCGACTACGACTCCATAAAGGCCAACCCCGCGATCCGTTTCAGCCTGGAACTTTTCGTAGACGACAACTTCTACCTGCCGCAAAAGCCCCTGAGCGATTTTGCTGCGGAAACCGCCGACCTGGAAACGCATATCAACCGCCTCTGGCATGTGTTGCACCGCAAGGCCGACAGCACCGCAAGCGGCTCTTCCCTGCTGCCGCTGCCCTTCGAATATGTGGTTCCCGGTGGCCGCTTCCGGGAAATTTATTATTGGGATACCTACTTTACGATGCTGGGCCTGCAGGAAAGCGGCGAACTGCAGATGATCGAAAACCTGGTCAGGAACTTTGCCTGGCTCATCGATACCTATGGGCATATCCCCAACGGCAACCGCACCTACTACCTGAGCCGCTCCCAGCCCCCCTTCTTCAGCCTGATGGTAGAGCTGCTTGCCAAAAGCAAGGGCGACCGTATTTATACGGATTATCTGCCCCAGTTGCATCGTGAGCATGCCTATTGGATGGACAGAACCGCTCCAACCCGACATGTAGTGACCATGCCCGACGGAAGCCTGCTCAACCGCTACTGGGATCAGCGGGAAACACCGCGCCCGGAATCGCACTACGAAGATGTGCACGAAGCACCGGCGGCTCCCGGCAGTAAACCCGCTTTCTACCGCGATATCCGTTCTGCAGCCGAAAGTGGGTGGGACTTCAGCAGCCGTTGGTTCGACGACGGAAAATCGCTGCGCACGATCCGCACCACCAGTTTTGTTCCCGTAGATCTCAACTGCCTTCTGGTTCACCTGGAAACCACGATCGCCAGAGGACTCCGGATGAAAGAACTGAGCGACAGCGCCCTTCGCTACGATCGTATGGCGGAGCTGCGGCGCCGCGCCATTCTCCGGTATTGCTGGTCGGAACGCATGGGCTGGTTCAACGATTATGACCTGAAACACAGCAGCACGGCACGAACGCCGACGCTGGCCGGCATGTTTCCTTTCTTTCTGGGATTGGCCGATAAAAGACAGATGCAACGGGCGAAGCCCCTGCTGCAGCAACAGTTCCTGAAAGCGGGAGGTGTGGTGAGCACGCTGCGCTACACCCGCGAACAATGGGATGCTCCCAATGGCTGGGCGCCCCTGCAGTGGGTGACGATCGAAGGCCTCGAACGCTATGGAGAGCGATCACTCGCTGGCACTATTGCCCGGCGCTGGATAATGCTGAACCGCAGAGTGTTCAAGGAAACCGGAAAGCTGATGGAAAAATATGATGTCGTGAACGCCAACAAGCCCGGCGGTGGCGGCGAATACCCCGCACAAGACGGTTTTGGCTGGACAAACGGCGTATTGCTCGCACTGATCAAACGCTATGGTTGGTAAGTGTTTGGCATCGGCAAACGATCCGTGAATAAAAGCAGGAACGCAGATTGATTAGGATGGTCATGTTCTACCCGGCAACCTCACACAACTGCTCAAACCCTGTGTTCACCCATCACCCCATCATCGCTAATCAGCTAATCAGCTAATCAACAACCTGCCCATGCGCCGTTTCCTCCAGAAAATCCTGCTCCGGCCCGTACAGCGGCTGAGCGCCCGGTACGCTTCCCGGCCGCAACGGGAGCGTGTTTTCGGCGCACTCAGCGATTTGCATGCGGGTATCCGGAAGGGCGAGCAGGGCCGTGGGCGGATACTGTCCTTTGAAGCAGTAGCCGGAAAGTTCATCATCTTTTCAGATCAGCACAAAGGCGGAGGTAACGGTGCCGACGATTTCATGGTTTGCGCGCCCGCCTACCTGCATGCGCTGGAGCACTACAACCGCGAAGGCTTCCACCTTATTGTATCGGGTGACTGCGAGGAACTCTGGGAAAACAGCTGGACGAGCGTAAGAAAAGCCCATGCGCAGAGCTTTGAGCGCGAATGTGCCTTCCACAAGCGGGGCGCCTTCACCAAGATTTTCGGCAATCATGACCTCATCTGGGACAACGATCCTTTGGCACCGGTTTATCTGCGTTCTGTGTACGGCACCGATGTACCCGTTTATGAAGGGGCCTTGCTCCGTACGACCATCGGTGGCCGGCAGTTCGATCTGCTCTGCACGCATGGGCATCAGGGTGATGAAGCAAGCGACGGCAACTGGTTCAGCAAGTTTTTCGTTGCGCGTATCTGGGCGCCGCTGCAGGCCTGGCTCGAAATCAACCCCAACACACCGGCCTATGATGCCACCCTGAAGTCGCTGCACAACAGCCTGATGTATGAATGGAGCGCGGCGCAGCAGCAGCTCCTGCTGATCACCGGTCATACCCATCAGCCGGTGTTCGAATCGCTCACGCACCTGGAGCGGCTCTACCGCTCGCTGCTGCATGCGCGTGCCGCCAGCGACGATGTGGCCATCGCGGCTACGGAAGCCGAAATCCGAAAAAGAAAGTTTCAGTACCATAGTGTGGGAGAGAATTACCTTAGCCTGAAGCCAACCTATTTCAATACCGGCTGTTGCTGCTACGCCAATGGTTCCATTACGGGCATAGAGATCAGTGAGGGCGCGCTCCGGCTCATCTGCTGGACGCGCAGCGGCACGGCATTTGTTCGTTCTGTGCTGGAGGAAGCACCGCTTGAAGAACTTGCAGCAGCGCTGCAGGCGCCCAAAGCCGGGCTTTCAGAAATGCAGTAACTTACGTAAACACCTGATCGAAACCTTCCGACATGAAACGCATCCTTTTTTTCAGCCTGGTCCTGATCGGCGCCTGCCGTCGCAGCGACAGTCCGGCACCTCCCGCCGAAGAGCCTTTTGTTCCGCCACCTACCGGGGCTCCCGTAGAAACACGGGCACCGCATACCAGCTATCAGCCAGCCTTTACCGGACAAACACGCATCGGATCGGTGCGCACCGGCACGCCCTGGCGGAGCCAGGTCATCTTTTCGGGACTAAGCAACCCCTGGGGCATCGCTTCGCTACCCGACGGACGCCTGCTGATCACGCAAAAGCCCGGCACCATACGGATCATCAGTACCAGCGGCACGGCCGGCGCCACCATAACCGGACTACCACCTGTGGCAGCGGGTGGACAGGGCGGGCTGCTCGACATTTTGCCCGACAGGGCCTTCACACAAAACCGCATGCTCTACTGGTCCTATTCGGAGGAGTTTGGTAATGGAAGGGTCACCGCGCTGGCGAAAGGACGGCTCTCCGACGACGAGCAGCGCATCGAGAATGCGACGGTGCTCTTCCGCACTTCGCCCTATCCTTCGCAAAGCCACTTTGGCGGCCGCATTCGTGAGGATGCCGCCGGCAACCTGATCCTCACCACCGGCGACCGGGCCTGGAGCCTGATGCACGTGCAGGATCTCAACTCCGGAAACGGCAAGGTCATCCGGGTTCAAAAGAACGGCCAGCCGGCTTCCGGCAATCCCTTTATCGGGCAGGCAAATGCGCTGGGTGAAGTCTACAGCTATGGCCATCGTAATGTGCAGGGGCTTGCCCTGCATCCGCAAACAGGTTCCGTCTGGATCTCCGAAATGGGACCGCGGGGCGGCGATGAGCTCAACCTGATTCTGCCCGGCCGCAACTACGGATGGCCGGTGATCAGCTATGGCCTCGAATACAACGGGCAGCCCGTCGGCGCCGGCATCACCCAGCAAAATGGCATGGAGCAGCCGGTCTATTACTGGGATCCGTCCATTGCTCCTTCTGGTATGACCTTTCACAGCGGGAACAACTTCCCCGAATGGAAAAACAATTTGTTCATCGGCACACTGGCCGGCCAGCATATCATCCGCCTCGTACTGCACAACGACCGCGTTATCGGCGAAGAACGGCTCCTGGCCTCCGAGGGACAACGTTTCCGCTCCATCACCGAAGGAAACGATGGCGCCCTCTACGCCATCACCGACGGCGGGAGACTCTACCGCATCGCCCGGCAATGAGCGCCGAATCCTCTCTGTGCTGAAAAGAAAACACCGCCTCAAACGAGCGGTGTTTTCTTTTTGCCGGCAAGCGGGCCCTCCCATTACCCATTTGCCGATCAGAACAGCTGATCCAATCCCGGCTTCACATCCGCACATCCGCACATCCGCACATCCGCACATCTGCACATCCGCACATCAGCTAATCAACTAATCGCCTACGGTTTCCACGTATTATTCGCCCGGTTGGTATCCGGCAGCTTTTTATCGGGATCAAGAATGACCTCCGCGAGGGTGCTGGTGCTGGGAATCTGGAAGGTCCAGCTGCCACCCCGCTGCCACACTTCCACGGGCAGCGTCATGCGGTGCGTCTTGCCATTGCTTTCGCGGATCAGCAGGGGCACCGGCATTACCATCTGGTCGAGGTTCTGGAGGGTGATGGATGCACCATTTGACGGGTCGTTGTTACGGTATTTCACGCCGGTTACGGCCTGGTCAAGTTTCCAGTTGTAGAACACCCAGGCGCGCCAGAACCACGACAGGTCTTCGCCGGCTACATTTTCCATGGTACGGAAGAAATCCCAGGGGGTGGGATGCCGGAATGCCCAGCGCTCGATATAGGTACGGAAGGCACGATCGAAGCGCTCGGGGCCCAGCACCACGTCGCGAAGGGCTGCCAGCATCAGTGCGGGCTTGAAGTAAGCCGTTACACCCAGGTTGCCCTGTTGCACCACATCGGGAGCCGTCCATAGCGGGTCCATCCGGTCGCCGAACACATAGGCCGTCATCTGGTCGCCGGCACCGATGTAGGAGGCCTCGGCGAACTCGCCCTTGTTGAATTCCCTGGTGGAAAGATCGTTGATGAAGGTGTTGAAGCCTTCGTCCATCCAGGCGAATCGCCGTTCATTCGATCCCACGATCATCGGAAACCAGGTATGGCCGAACTCATGGTCGGTAACATTCCAGAGTTCTGCCCCGCTGTCGGTATACCCGCAGAATACGATGCCGGGATACTCCATTCCCGAAACATTGCAGGCCACATTCACGGCCGAAGGATAGGGATACTCGAACCACTGCTTCGAATAGTGCTCGATGGAAGCTTTGGTGAACTCCGTCGAGCGCTGCCAGCCGTCTTTCTTGATACTTTCAACCGGGTAGGCACTCATCGCCAGGGCCTTCTTTCCGGAGGGCAGGTTGATCCGTGCTGCATCCCATACAAAAGCGCGGGAGGCGGCCCAGGCGGCATCGCGCGTGTTTTCGATGCGGAAGCGCCAGGTGCGGTTGGCAGCGCCCGCAGATGCAGGCTGTGTAACCTCCTGCGCACTGCGCAGGGTAACGGTTTTATCGCTGTTCCGGGCTTCGGCGAGGCGCTGCTGCTGCACGGGTGTCAGCACTTCTTTCTCATTCTGCAGGCTACCCGAGCCTACTACTACCATCCCTGCCGGAGCGGTGATGCTGAAGTCGGCATGACCATACTCCAGGTAAAACTCGCCGGCACCGAGATAAGGCAGCGCGTTCCAGCCCTGCACGTCGTCGTAAACAGCCATCCTGGGAAACCACTGCGCCACGGCATAGATCGTGCCGTTGCGGCTTCTCATACGCCCCATCCGGTCGGTGCCGCGCTCTGGGATCGTAAACTCATACCCGATTGTGAAACTGATTTTTGCACCGCCTGCCAGCGGCTGCGGTAAAAAGAGCTGCATGCGCGTGTCGGTAATGGTATACTTCGGCGCGACCTTGTTTCCTTCGAGCGCCACCGAGCGGATAGTATATCCACCGGTAAAGCCCGCATTTGCCCAACGGCCTCCTGCCTGTGTGGTGGTAGCCGAACCCCGCGATTCCTGCTGGTAGATATTCTGATCGAGCTGCAGCCACAGGAAAGAAAGTGCGTTCGGACTATTGTTCGAATAGGTGATGGTAACGGTACCGGACACCCGATGTTGCTGGGTGTCGAGTGCTACATCGATCCGATAGTCGGCGCGGTTCTGCCAGTAACGCGGCCCGGGCTCACCGGATGCGCTCCGGTATTCGGTGCCGGTGCTGGGATAGAAATGCGGATTGAAGGCTTCATAGTGATTGTACTTGGACTGCGCCAGGGCACTGCATACGGTAAGGGCCAACGCAGCGGACAGGAAAACTCTCTTCATATGCCAATGGAATGTACGGAAAGGTAAGGCAATTACAGACGGCCCGGATGATCAGCGAAAGGAGCGCGCGCACCACACATAGAACTAGTACGAATTCGTTTCAAATACGGGACCGCATGCGAACAAACCAAGGATGAGCTGTTATTTTCGCAAGACCGGAACCATCGAAGCAGACACGAAAGTGGCGATAATGACCAACGGTAATCAACCCTATGCTATGCGTAATATTCTGATTTGCGAGCGGCTGCCCATCATCACCACAGGATTACGCATTCTGTTGATGCACCTGCATGTGCCCGCGCAGGAAATCCATGAAATAACCGATAGCGAAGATTTATTACCAACCCTCAGAGAACGGCAGATCACGCATCTGCTCTTCGGTACCCAGTTGCGTGGCACAGATGTATGGGCAATACTTACAGAGGTCATGCGGCTCTGTCCGCAGGTTGTGATTCTGATGTATGAGGACGTCGAAAAAAGTGACAACGAGCTTCCCGGGCATCCTCCCGCGCATTTTTACATTCCCAGAGACTCCAGCCAGTCGGCATTTTTTTCCAGACTGGAAGCGTTCATCCGGCACAGGCCTTTCGGACATCCCGAACAAGGGAAATTCGATCTGCGCTGGTTCAACAATACGCCGTTCGGCCTGTTGAACGCATTTGAGCAGCATATCGTGTCCTTGTTATTGCAGGGAGCTGCTGACAAAGACATCCGCCTACGGCTCAACCTCACTTCAGAAAACCTGGATTTGTGGCGGGACTGGATTTTCCAGCGCCTGTCGGTAAAAGACGTTTACGAAATGAAGGCACTTGCCCGCCAATGGATACCAGCCGATAAACAAGCTGATCTCACCGGCCCCCTCCATTCTTTTACAACCAGTTAATCCGTACCCTTTTAAGACCACGGGGGTCTTAGCCGTGACCGGAGCAATGCTCCGGCACGGCTTTTCGGCAGATACCCTTTTCCTGGTCGATACCAACGGTCTGCATCCTGTGGGTTGGGTACCGGGGTTTTGTTATTTAACGAAGTCCATCAACAGGGCGCTCGCCTTATGATAGCGGATCAGGGTATCAGCCCGGAGCCGGAAGCCGCTGAAGGCGGCCAGCACCTCTGCACGGTTTACATAGGGCATCTTACAGTAGGGATCGATTTGTCGCTTGCCGGGGAGGAATTCGACAACAGTCAGCACGCCGCCGGGTGCAAGGATCCGGTGGAGTTCCCGCACCATGGCCTCCCGGTTGGTGAACTCATGAAAGGTCTTCCGGCAAAGAATGCGGCGATAGCTTGCCGCAGGCAGCGGAATGGAATCGGCAGAACCCGTGACATAACGGTAGCGCTGCGACAGCCTCGGTGCCGAAGGCCTGTCTTTCCAAAGGCGGCTGATCCAGTAGGCTTTGTCCCTTCCGTTTGTGTCGGGCACATCTTCCAGTACAAAGAAAAGTTGCGGATAGCGGTGGGCCAGATCCAGGCTGAGGCCTCCGTTTCCGCTGCCGATATCCACCAGCGTGTCTACCCCCTGCAGGCGGTAATAGCGTTGCTCGGCCTCCCAGCAGCGCCGGTCGCGGACGGCACGGCAGGAAAAAAGCAGCAGCATAAGCAAACAGAATACTCTCATAAAACAAGCCAGGCATTTACCGGCGGGGAACCATTTGGGAAAGGAAGCGCTGGCAGCACCGGGCTGCCGTCTGCTCCGCCGACCCGTTCGCTCAAAGCAGGGAGGCGCCGCACATCACAAAAAAAGGCACAAAACCCGATTTCCCTGGCAGATGCGGACAGAATACACTTACTTTGTATTTCAAAGTACTTTTCAACCAGCAAACTGATAGATTTCATGAACCCCGTACTGACCCTTTCCGGTATTTCAAAATCGTATGGCCGCGTGCAGGCCCTGCAGCAGGTTTCCTTCGAGGTGCCAGAGGGAAGTGTGTTCGGCATCCTGGGCCCTAACGGCAGTGGCAAGACCACCCTGCTGAGCATCATCCTCGATGTGCTGAAAGCCAGGGCGGGTACCTTCCGATGGTTCGGCCTGCCCGGGTCGCCCGAGCAGCGCAAGAAGATCGGCTCCCTGCTCGAAACACCGAACTTCTACCATTACCTCTCGGCCATCGACAACCTGCGGGTGACGCAGAGCATCAGCGGAAGAGGTAATGAAGAAGATATCCTCCGCGTGCTGAAAAAGGTAAAGCTGTACGAACGCCGCAAGAGCCGCTTCAAAACCTACAGTCTCGGCATGAAGCAGCGCCTGGCCATTGCCGCGGCCCTGCTCGGCGACCCGAAGGTGCTGGTGCTCGACGAACCCACGAACGGACTGGACCCGGTCGGTATCGCAGAAATACGGGCCCTGATCTCCGAATTAAGGCAAGCGGGACATACCATCATCATGGCCAGCCATCTGCTTGACGAAGTGGAGAAAGTGTGCACCCATGTGGCGATCCTCAAAACCGGGCAGCTCATCACCACCGGCCCGGTAGATGAAGTGATGCAGGATGAAGACATCGTGGAAGTGAGCGCTTCCGACCTCGGGCGACTCGCCCGCGCATTAAGTCATTTCGGAAGCGCGATCAGCACCGACATGGCCGCCCAAACGGTACAATGCGCCTTGCCCAAGGGAACGGCCCAACTGGAAGCCATCAACCGTCACTGCTTCGAACAGGGTATCGTGCTGACCCACCTGCTGCTGAAAAAGAAACGCCTCGAAACGCGCTTCTTCGAGCTGACGCAGCACCAGAACGACCCGGTGTCCTGAGCAGGGCGTCGCAAAAACCAAGACAACCACAAACACAAACCGACTTTACAATCACGATCACATGGCGTCTCTACTGAAAACAGAATGGCTGAAGATGAAAAAGTACCCGGCATTCTGGTGGATGCTGGGCATCATTGCCCTTTCTTACCCGGGCATGAACTACATGCTCTACGCTGCCGGCTATAAAGACCAGCTGGAGGATCCGTCGATGGGCCCGATCCTGCAGATGCTGCCCAATCCCTTCACCTTTCCGGATGTATGGCAAACGGTGGCTTTCACCTCTTCCATTTTCATCTTCCTTCCTTCGTTGATCGTGATCATGTTCATCACCAACGAATACACCTACAAAACCCATCGGCAAAACATCATCGACGGATGGAGCCGCAACCAGTTTCTCCTCAGTAAACTGATCGACGTGCTGATCATCAGCCTCCTGGCCACCGCACTCTATGTGCTGACCGCGCTTGTGATCGGAAGTCTCAATGCCGGAACAGAAAAGGTCAGCTTCTGGGAAGGCTCCGGCTATATCGGTCACTTCTTTCTCCTGGTCTTCTCACAGCTGTCGCTGGCGCTGTTGATTGCCCTGCTTGTGCGGAAGGCATTCATCGCCCTCGGTATCTTTTCATTCTACTATTTTCCGCTAGAACCTTTTCTGGTAGCCATCGCGAAGAAGCATGCCAACGGAATCGGCGAATACCTGCCCCTGGAAATCTCCGACCGGCTGATTCCTTACCCCCGCTGGTTTATCCGCGATGAAACCGAATGGAAGGCCGTAGTGGCACAAAGCAATACCCACATCCTGTATACCCTCCTGTTGCTGTGCGCCACCTGGGGCATCTGCTTCTGGATAAACAAAAAAAGAGACCTGTGACACACCTGAAAAAACTGCTGCTCTTCTGCAGCTTTCTGCTCCTGACACCGCGCATGCTCCGGGCGCAAAACCTCGCCACCAACATCAAGGTGCAGGCCATGGATATGGCTTCGGCCGTCATGAACAACGACTTCAACACCTTCGTAAAATACATGCACCCCGGCATCATCGGCTTTGCCGGTGGCGAAAGGATGATGAAAGCGAAAATGGATTCCGCTGCTTCGGCCATGAAGCGCTTCAAGGTATCGTTCAAAAAATGTTCGGTGGGCCATCCCGGAGAGATCATCCGTCACCAGGACCTGCTGCAGTCGGTTTACCCGCAAACAACCGTAATGACGACCCCGATGGGAGAACTGACCGTCGAAACCTCGATCATCGCCCTTTCAAAAGACAACGGCACCAGCTGGTGGTTCATCGACACAAATGTGTACCGGCTCGACAAGCTGAAGAACCTCATCCCGGAACTTAGTCCCCGCCTGCTGATCCCCCCGCGGAAAAAGCCGCAGCTGGTCCGTCCGGGCATGACCGGCAAACCCTGAGCCTGTTCCTTTTCAGCATAAAAAAAGAGGCGGACAACTCCGCCTCTTTTTTTATGGAATGCGCTTCGTCGCCCGTGAGGGTCAGAACGTCACCGGATTGCCGTTGGCATCAATCTGCACTACCGGCTTACCCAGCTTTTTCACTTCCTCGAGCTGTGTGGCTTTGTCACCAACCACGAGGTACACCATATCCGCCTCCCTGAAGTGCTTTGCGATGATGCGCTGGTAATCTTCGAGTTTCATGCCGACCAGTTGTTGCTGCTCCTGCTCGATGTAGCGCAGGGGGCGGCCGTACTTGCTGACCTGGCCGAGCATGCCGAGCTTGGCATTGAGGCTTTCATAGTCGAGCGTGCTGCCCTTGAGCACCTTGTTACGCGTGACGCCGACTTCGTTATCGGTAAACGTGCTGCCATAATCGCGCAGCATGTCGCGGATAATCTGCAGGGAGGCCAGCGTGGCATTGGCGCGCACCGAAGTGGTAGCCAGAAAGGGCGCCCGCTCCAGCATCTGCTGCTGTGCCGAACCGGCACCATACGTGTACCCTTTCCCGATGCGCAGCACCTGCGTTAGCCGGCCGCTGGAGTTGACACCCAGCACTTCGTTGGCAAAGGAAATGGCCGTGGCGTCCGGATCGAGTGCGGATACACCCAGTTTACCCACGTAGAGTACCGATTGTTTGGCATCGGGCATATCGATAAAATAAACGGTGCCGGCGCGGCTTTGTGCGGGCAGGCGGTACACGGGAAGTTCCGGGGCCGAACCCTTCCATTGCTGCATCAGGCGATTGAAGGCCGTGGTGGCCCTGGCCTGTGGCACGGCGCCTGCCAGGTGCACCACAGCCGCCGAAGGTTTGAGCCAGGTAGCATAATACTGCTTCAGGTCATCGAGGGTAATGGCGGCAACGGTTTCGCGGGTGCCTGTGGCCGGGTAGCCGAGGATATGATCCGTGCCATAGATCAGCTTATTGAAATTGATGGCCGCTACTTGCGCAGCATTGGCCTCACGGCCCTGTATTGCCGTTTGAGCGGCCTTGTACAACCGGTCGTATTCTGCCTTGTCCCAGCGAGGCTCCGTCAGGATCTCCTGCACCAGCGCGAGCGTAGGCTCGAAGTTGCGTTCCAGACAGGTGGCCCGGATGCGGAGCTCCTCATTGCCGCTGCTGACGCTGATGTTGGCACCGAGGGCATTGATGGCCGACTCGAGTTCGGCAGGCGTACGCTTTGCCGTGCCCTGCATCAGCAGGGATGCCAGCAGCGCACTGACTCCGCTCTTTTGCACCGGGTCGGCCCAGTGTCCGCCACGAACCACCACTTCAAAATTCACGAGTGGCAGCTCGTTGCTGGGAATGCCGTACAGCTTCACCCCATTTTGCAGGGTGCCCGTCCAAACGGCCGGCATGCGGAAAAGCGGCATCGCGCCAAAGGGAGGCTCCGAACGGTCGTTTTTCGTTTTCGTTTTCTGAAACTTCGCCTCGGCGCCCGGGTCTACGTCTTCGTTGGCCAGGCCCTGAACGATGGGTTCGGTCCACACGTTCGCCTCCGTGGCGCCGGTTAACGCCAGTGCGCGTTTGCCTTTCGGAACAAACGAAGTAGCCACATAATGCCGCCCTTTGATGTATTGGTTATAAACCCGCATGATGTCGGCACGCGTGATCGTCTGCAGCATGGCGGCTTCTTTGGTGACAAAGCCAGGGTCGCCGGCAAACTCGTTGTCGCGGCCGAGGCGCTGCGCTTTGGCCAGGATGCTTTCGAGACCGGTATAAAGTCCGGTTTCGAGCTGGGTTTTTACGTTGGTGAGCTGCTGGTCGGTGAAGCCTTCCTGCTCGAAGCGGGCGAGGCCTTCCTGCACGGCTTTCTGTACGGCATTGAGGTCGGTGCCGGCATTGGCACGTATGCGCAGGTAGAACTCGCCGGAAAGCTCCTTGGCCTGGTGGGTGGCAGTAACCGAGGGGGCCAGTTTCTGCTCTTCTACCACCACCTTGTAAAGCGGCGAGCTTTTGGTGCCTGCCAGCAACTGTCCCAGCATGCTGAGCGCATAGGCGTCTCGCTGGTATTGCTGGATGGTCGGGAAAACCATGGTCAGCTCGGGCAGGCGGGCGAAATTATCCTCGTACCAGAGCGAGCGGGTTTCTGAAAGCTGCACCGGACGCGGCTTCAGCGGCTGCACGGCGGGTCCGCGGCGGATCTCACCAAACCAATATTCGACCCGCTCGCGTGTTTTTTTCCGATCGATGTCGCCCGCAATGACCAGGGTGGCATTGGCGGCGCCATAATAGCGCTCGTAAAATTCCTTTACATCTTCGAGCGAAGCGGCCTGCAGGTCGGGCAGGGAGCCGATGACCGTCCAGTGATAAGGATGATCCTTCGGGTAGAGGTTGGAGAGAATGACTTCGCCGGTGCTGCCATAGGGCACATTGTCGTAGTTCTGGCGTTTTTCGTTTTTCACCACCTGGATTTCCTTCTCCAATGCCTCTTTGGTGACCGTGTTGATCATAAAGCCAAGGCGGTCGGAGTCGATCCAGAGAATTTTTTCGAAGGCGTCTTTCGGAATCACTTCATAATAAACGGTGCCGTCGCTCCAGGTGCCGCCATTGCGGTTGCCGCCCCATTCGGGGATGAGTTTGCGGTTGGCGCCACGCGGTGTGTTCTCCGAATGGTTGAACGACATGTGTTCGAAAAAATGCGCGAAGCCGGTTTTGCCGGGCTTCTCCCGGTTCGAGCCTACGTGCACCAGCGTGCTTACGGCCACGATCGGGTCGGAATGATCTTCGTGCAGAATTACTTTCAGGCCATTGGGGAGGGTGAAGTGTTCGTAATCGATCCGGAAAGGCGCGGCAGCCTTCCGGGGCTGAGCCGCAGGTTTCTGGGCGCCCGCCGACAGGGTGGCGGCGACGAAAAATGGCAACAGTGTGTGTTTCAGGGTCATGCCAGCGTATTTGAACCGGTTAAATTAGCGAGAGAACCCCAGCAAACAGAGAATTTTACATGGATGGCAGCGCATGACGATCGGCGCTAGGCCGAGATACGGCACCCGCCACTGGTGGTTACCGGGCCCGACGAACAAGCACCTGCCGAACACGCAAAGGTCATAACTAACTGAACAGCGCCTCCGCCTCCTCCACACTTCCCGGCTTGCCCACATCCAGCAGCTTGCTGCCCGTATGGTCGTAGCTGGAAATTTTGTTGTCGTGCGCGAGTTCAAGATACAGGTCGATCAGCGAGAATTTGCCGCTGAGCTTTGTCAGCGAAAACACCTGGGGCTCAAAAATGGCCATGCCGCTGTAGGCTTTATCGAAATAATCCTTTGCTGCCAGCACGATCTTCTCTTCGCCGGTGCTTTTGTTGCGCCAGCCGCAGAGCCGGTCATATTTGTTGAAGACCAGCTTTCGCGAGGAATCACGCCCGGTCGTAGCCAGGGTGATCAGGGCATTGTCCTGCTGGTGTTCCACCAGAAAATCCTTGAGATTGGCATCGGTAAGGATGTCAACATTCAGCGTCAGGAAGGTGCCCGTTTGGAGCCATTGCTTTGCTTTCAGCATGCCCCCGCCGGTGTCGAGCAGCGCATCGCGTTCATCGCTGATATGGATACGGCTGCCCCAACCTCCTGCATCGCTGATGGCTGCCTCCACCTGTTCGGCAAAGTGGTGCACATTCACCACCACCTCATGAATTCCGAATTGCTGCAGGTATTCTACTGCCCGCTGGAGCAGGGTTTTTCCGTTGACCACAGCCAATGCCTTGGGGTGTTGATCGGTCCAGGGCTTGAATCGGGTGCCGAGTCCGGCGGCGAAGATCATTGCTTTCATAGAAATTTTGTTCGAGAGTCGTGATTCGTGAATCGTGAGTATTTTACCAGTGACATTGCTGCCGGGCTGAGCGCAGTGGAAGCACTATTCTCTCATTACCCCATTCTCCCATTACCCCATTCCTATGCCCCATTTTCTCATCAGATCCTAGATTCTACATTTTCCTGTTGATCCAGTTCTTTGCTTCCTGTACCGTATGACACAGGTCCACTTTTACTTTGTACTTGTTGCGCAAATGCCTTGCCAGTGCATCGGCGGCATACACACTGCGGTGCTGTCCGCCCGTGCAGCCGAAGCTTACCGAAAGACTGTCGAAGCCGCGCTTTATATAATCTTCTACGGAGATATCGACCACATCAAAAACAGAATTCAGGAACTCCTGCATCCTTGTGCGCTGTTCGAGGAACTCCATCACGGGTTTATCGCGGCCATGAAGCTCCTTGTAGTCATCGAAACGTCCGGGATTGAGGATCCCGCGGCAGTCGAATACGAAGCCGCCGCCATTGCCGCTGTTGTCGGCCGGGTAGCCCTGCCGGTACGAGAAGCTGCAGACCCTGACCACCAGCGGTGTTTCGGCAGACGCCTGTGGGGGCGTGAAGCGCGCGATCACCGGCTCCGCCGTACAAAGCTCCAGCACCCGCTTCAGTTCGGGCAGCATGATGCCGATGCTGCCCTTGGCGAGAAAGTCTTTCAGGTTCTGAAGCGCCAGCGGAATGCTGGTGAGGAAGTGTGCCTTCCGTTCGAAAAGTCCACGGAAACCATAAGCACCCAGCACCTGGAGCAGCCGTATCAATACGTATCCGTTGTACTGGCTGCGGAAAATGCCACGGTCGACGGGCCGCTTCGATACCGCTTCGAAAGCATCGAGGTAAGAATCGAGGAGGCGCTCTTTCCATTCCGCGGGGAGTGCGGCCTTGGCCTGCCACAGCAGGGAAGCCACATCATATTGCGGAGCGCCTTTCATGCCGCCCTGGAAATCGATGAAGCCCACCTGGCCCGCTTCGCGCACCAGGATGTTCCGGCTTTGAAAATCACGGAACAGAAAGAACCGGTATTCGGTGTGGGTGAGGTAGGTAGCGAGTGCCTCGAAATCGTCGAGCAGGCCCTGCTTATCGTAGGGCTCGCGCAGCGCATCCAGAAAATAATACTTGAAGTAGAGCAGGTCGGCCATAATAGCCTGTCTGCCGAATTCCTTATTGGTAAGGCAGCGCCCATAGTCGAGGCCGCCATCTCCCTCCACCTGCAGGCGGGCGAGCTGCGTGAGGCTTTCAGCAAAAAGCGCATACACCTCATCGTTATAGCCCTTTTCTTCCAGTACCGACAGCAGCGAGCGGTCGCCGAAGTCTTCCTGCAGGTAGGCAGCCCCGTCCTCGCTAACGGCCAGCACCGCCGGCACCGGCAGGTGCTTCGCCACAAAGTGGCCGGAAAAATAGGAGAAGGTTTCGTTTTCGCGCACATTGGCGCCAAAGGTGCCGATAACGGACCGGCCATCTTCAGCGTGCAGACGCAGGTAGCGGCGCTCGGAGCCGGCCTGGGGCAGAACCTCCACGGCGGCCGGTGCCTTTCCGGCCCAGCGGGTATATAGTTGCGTTAGTGAGTCGATCTGGGATTGCATAAGCGAAGAAACGGGATTTATGGTTTTGGGGAGCGGAAGGTCTTAACACGGTGTGCTTGTGTGGCCGCCGGGGACTGAACGCAGGTGCGGGGCTGCCAAAACGACAACGCGACCAGACAAAGGTTCAACTCCGAACCCGACTGGAGGAGCTAGGCCCCTTAAAATGCCGGCCCGGGAGATCAAAGAAGCAGGACGGTAAATCAAAAAACGAACCGAGGCGTTCAAAATTCCTGCTCCCGTAGTAAAAATGCACCCTCGGCGGGTCAAAATGCCGGCCCGGGCATTTCAAAAGCAGTTCCGGCAGGTTAAAATGGCGGCGTGGCTTTCAAAAACGTATCTCTACCCGGGCAACGGCCTGCAGCTCCCTGGCGGGGAAGGTACTTTTGCCGCCTGCTTTCCGCTTCTACTCCTTACCCTACCTTAGCTGCATGACACCCGCCTCTGTCGCCGATATCAAATCCGCCCTGAAAAACCAGGACCAGAAAGCCCTGACAGAACTGGTGCTGCGCCTGGCCCGCTACAAAAAAGAGAACAAGGAGCTGCTGTCCTATCTCATCTTCCATAGCGACGATCTTCGGGCTTACCTCGCGGAGGTGAAAGAAGAAATGGATGAAGGCTTTGCAGCCATGAACAAGGGGAGCATCTACCTCGCCAAGAAGACGGTGCGAAAAGTACTCCGGCTCGCGAACAAGCACATCCGCTACACAGCCGCAAAAGAAGCGGAAATCGAATTGTTGCTTCATTTCTGCCAGGGAATGCGCAAGGCCAAAATCGACCTCTTCCGGAGCACCGCCCTGCAAAATCTGTTCAACAGCCAGCTCAAGAAAATCCGCTCCGCCATCAGCAGCCTGCATGAAGACCTGCAGTATGAGTATGAGCGCGAAGTGGAGCTGATTAGCGGATTAGCGGATTAGCGGATGGGGCTTGGCTCAACCGGTCAGGACGGAAAGCCCGAGCGAAGCGCAGCACGGACTACTGAAAAAAAACCCCACACGTTCGTGCGGGGCTCTTCTTTCAGTAGTCCGAAATTATTGTGCAAAGGACGCACGCGGACCGCCCGATGCGAACACGGCGAGGGCGCGGCTCTTCTGTCCTTCTGTAAACATGTACATGCAGGCATCATACGTATAGTCCATGTAATTCATGGTCATTTCGTTGGGAGTGCCGGCGCAGGTGCTCTTATGCGGGTAGGTCGGGCAGCCGCCATTGGAGGCGTTGTGCTGCGGCGTATCGCCAACAAAGTCGTTACCGCAGGTGGCATCACCCCAAATATGGCGCAGGTTCATCCAGTGACCCACTTCATGGGTTGCGGTGCGGCCGAGGTTGTAGTTGGCTACGTAGGTGCCGGCAGCTTTGTTTCTGCTGCCAAACGCAGAGAAAAGCACGACCACACCATCTGTTGCGGTGCTGCCGCCCGGGAACTGGGCATAACCCAGCAGGCCGTTGCTCAGGTTGCAGACCCACATGTTGAGGTGTGTTGTGGGTGAGGTCGGATCGATACCCCCGCGGCTGCTGCGCTTCACGGCATCATCGGTGCCCCAGCTGCGCTTGTTGCTGTATTTGCGGTTAATGGCAGCCAGCTCGAAGCGGATGCCAAAGGAAGACTGCACGCCGGCGAACTCAGCCGGCGTCTTGGTGGCATCGGCATTTGTGTTGGTAAAATCTTCATTCAGCACGTCGATCTGCGACTGGATCTGCGCGGCCGACAGGTTCTGCGCCGTGGTGTTGTAGACCACATTCACCACTACCGGAATCACGATCTGGCCATTCACAAGGCGGCCCGTACGGATCGCGGTTTCTGTAAACTGCTCGATTTCCTGCATGCGCTGCCGGCGGGCAGGATCGGCAGCGATCTGCTCCTGCAGCACCTCGTGCGACGCGCACTGACGCATCGTAACACCCGGGTCGCTGAGCTCCTCAGCTACGGGCTCATTGGCCACTTTCTTCTGACAGGAAAACGCAAGAACCAGCGCACAGAAACCAAATAGGACTTTCTTCATTGGACGGTTTTTTAGTGTGTGTTAAGGATTTAGCTTTTCAAATTAGGCTTTTTGTTAAATTTTAATTAACAGATAGTCAGGAAAATGTTTGCAACATGGTTACAGGAAACTGCCGGGCTGGGAGCCGGAGTTCCGCGCCCCGGCCTACTTTCGTGGCATGATCAATAGCCAGGAACTGCGCCCGGGAAATACGGTACTCCTAAAGCAAGAGGGCCGCATCCGCCCGACAAAAATTGAAGTAGCCCATTTTGCTTTGCTGGCTGCCGGCAAGACGGCTGATTTTTTCCCGGTACTCCTGAAGGATGACGTATTACTACAACAGGGATTCGTAGAGAATAAAGAATATGCCCTTTACCCGCAGGCGCGTGAGTTTCGCCGGGTACTAGCGGTTAAAGGAAAAGAGCACCACGAATTGCTCGCCTACCAGAAAAGCAATGGCGACTGCCTGGCCTGGGCCACCGTCAATGGGGTGACGGCGAGCAACCCGGTACGGCATCTGCATCAGCTGCAAAACCTGCATCATGCACTGACCGGTGAAGAGCTTTAGCTGAAAAAAGAAGCGGCTACAGATTCCGCAGCCGGATGTTCAGTGTTGTAGTGGTATTCGCCGCCACGGAGATCTTGTTGCCGTCGAAGCTGGGCGCTGCGGCAAAAGGAAGGTTGTTGCGGGATGCACCATAGCCTTCTTTTGGGATTCCGAGAAAGTTCGTATCGAACTTGCCGTTGTTATTGGCATCATGGAAAACGAAGACGGCATAGGTTCCGGGGGCCAGGTCACGGAAAATGGCTTCTGAAGACTGCCGGCCTACGGGCACTACCAGGCACTGCACGGGCTTTCCCTCGGTTCCCTTAAAGGAGGCCGCATTATCGAAAAGGCATACCCGGCAAACGCCCTTGTCGTTGCGCAGGTTGGTGATCTGCACGGCAACGGTTCCCTGTGCATCTGCCTCTATGGGCAATATTCCGCTCAAAATGCTCATCCAGAAATAGACCATGCGCATGTAGTGCAAGTTAAGAACCGGATTAATGGAACAGAAAGTAATGGGAGAAAGGGAGAATTCTGCGGACCGATGCTTCATTCTAACTGCTACGCTGGGCGCAGCAGAAGCAATGTCGGGCTGAGGTTAGTCGAAGCCTGAGCGAGACGAAGCTCCCATTTCCCGTATTATTCCATTCTCCCATTACCTTGCGCTTTCTTATGCTCGAAATGAACACCGCCGTCCTCAAAAAACTCGCGCTCCACTTCGTGGGCAGCAAAAACAACCTTGATCCGCTGCTGATCGCCGACAAAGAACTAGAGTTGGAAGAAGGCGCCCGCGAAGTGCTGGAGAGCGGGCTGATGACCCGCTTCCGGAACAACCCGGAACAATATCACTTTACCCATACCTCATCCCTTCAGTTCAACGAGGTGTATAACTACTGTCAGGGAATCTTTGAGGACAGCGCACAGTTTGTGCCGCTTTCCGGAAAAATCGCCCGGCATCTTTACGAAGCCTCCACGCATCCCAAAGTGCGGGGTGGCGAACTTTATGTGGCTTTGTTCGAAGGCCTGCCGGTGGAAGGAAGAATGTACAAAGCCATCGGCCTGTTCAAAACCGAGAGCAAGTCCTTCTTCCTCGATGCGCGGCAGGAGCGCCAGGAACTGAGCCTGGAACTCCGAGAAGGGGTGGAACTCAGCAAGATCGACAAAGGATGCCTGGTCATCAACCGGAACCCTGATGAGGGCTGCGATGTGCTGCTTTTCGACAATCAGAACCGCGGCGAGGAAGCGCTTTACTGGAAGGAAGGCTTTCTGGGAGTGGAGCCACAGCGCAACGAGTACCATCATACGGCCCAGATACTGACACTCACCAAACAGTTTATTACCGAACAACTGGAAAGTGAACTGGGCGTCACCAAGAAAGACCAGGTAGAACTGCTGCACAAGTCGATCGGTTACTTCAAAGAGAAAGAGAGCTTCGACATCGACGAGTTTCAGCAGGAGGTGTTCGGACAGGAAGACATGATCGAGTCTTTCCGGAACTTTGGAGCGCGTTATGTGGGGCAGAACGATTACGATATCGCCGCGCAGTTCGATATTGCACACGATGCCGTCAAGAAGCAGGCACGTATCTTTAAGAGCGTACTGAAACTCGATAAGAATTTTCACATCTATATTCACGGCCGTACCGATCTGATCGAAAAAGGTGTGGACCTGGATGGACGGAAGTATTACAAGATCTTTTATCAGGAGGAGAACTAGGGAATGGGGGAATGGGAGAATGGGGGTAATAGGAATGTCACCTTTATGCTATCGCCTAAAGCTTTAGCGTAGGACGAGCGGAACGAAATGAAGTCGAAGGGGGGCGAAGCCTTATGAATTTTGACTTTTGACTTTTTACGGAATCGGGGCTGTCCTCAAACGACAGTCCTGATAAAATAACGGACCATGAACTACGAACAACAACCAGACAATTCGGAAGATCTGTTTTCATCGCAGCCGCCGCTCATCCGGGCGGCTTCGGGGAAGCGTCTTACCAACCTGCTTATTGACCGGGTTGCATTTTACCTACTGCTGATGCTCATGGGGCTGCTGATGGGGATGGTAACACCGCAGGCAGTCACCTACCTGAAGTCGATCGCCGATAACCGCCTGCTCGACTTCCTGATCACCTCCTTTTTGTATGCCCTGTTCATGTCGGTGCAGGAGGCTGCCCTCGGTGGCAAGTCGCTGGGGAAGCTGATCACCGGTACCCGTGCCGTCATGGAAGACGGTACGCCGCTGAGTACGCATGCCGCCTTTTCCCGCGGGCTGGCGCGCATCGTGCCCTTCGAGCCCTTCAGCGCCCTGTTTGACAACCCGCCTCATCCCTGGCACGACCGGTGGACGAACAGCATGGTGATCGATGAAAAATCCTGAGGCAGAACAGCAACTTGCCACTAGGTAAGATTTCCTAAAATGGTGGAACAAACCAAACTGTTTATGGAACAAACCACTGCACCCGAATTGCAGGAGCACATCCTCACCGAACTCGAACCCCGGCTCGAACGTGCTGGGCTTGGTAAGCGCTTTGCCAACTACCTCATCGACGTGGTTGCCTTCGCCGTTTTTTTGATGGTCATAGGCTTTGTCAGCGCCCTGATCAGCCCGGCCGCAATCGAATTCTGGGAAGATGTGGAAGCCAACCCCATCGTTGACCGGCTTTTGTCGATGCTGCTGTATGGGCTTTTCATGGGCCTTCAGGAAACGATCTTCAAAGGCGGCAGCATCGGCAAGATGATCACCGGCACCCGCGCCGTTCGCGAAGACGGCAGCCGCATCGATGCGCGCACGGCCTTCCTCCGCGGCCTCTCACGCATGGTACCCTTCGAACCCCTGAGCGCCCTCGGCCGCAGCCCCTGGCACGACTCCTGGACGAAAACGGTGGTGATCGACCTGCGTAAATCAACCCTACCGGAATAAACGAAGCCGCCCTCGGGGCGGCTTCGTTTTGATAAACCTATTTCCCGGGGCCATGCCCGGGCTAAAGAGCTCCCGCCCCTACGGGGCGGTCGAGGGTGTTACATGTTCCTCCGATATTGTCCGCCCACTTCATACAAAGCATGCGTGATCTGCCCGAGTGAGCAATACTTTACCGTTTCCATCAGCTCGGCAAAGAGGTTGCCGTTTTGCACAGCTACTTCCTTGAGGCGCTCGAGGGCTGCGGCGCTTTGGTTCTCGTTGCGCTTCCAGAAGGCATGCAGGTTTTGAATCTGCTGCTCCTTCTCCTCTTTGGTAGAACGGATGACCTCGCCCGGCAGCACCGTCGGTGAGCCATTCTTGCTCAGGAAGGTATTCACACCAATCAGCGGCAGTTCACCGGTATGCTTCAGATGTTCGTAGTGCAGGCTTTCTTCCTGGATCTTGTTGCGCTGGTACATGCGCTCCATAGCGCCCAGCACGCCGCCACGCTCGGTTATGCGGTCAAACTCCGACAATACCGCTTCTTCAACCAGTTCAGTCAGCTCTTCGATGGCGAAGGAGCCCTGCGTGAAGTTTTCCACCTTTGCCGAGCCCAGCTCGCGATTGATGATGAGCTGGATGGCCATGGCCCGGCGCACGCTTTCTTCGGTGGGTGTGGTGATGGCCTCGTCGTAGGCATTCGTATGGAGCGAGTTGCAGTTGTCGTAAATCGCATACAGGGCCTGCAGCGTGGTGCGGATATCGTTGAAGTCGATCTCCTGCGCGTGCAGCGAACGGCCGGAAGTCTGGATATGGTACTTCAGCTTCTGCGAGCGGTCGTTGCCCTTGTATTTATGCTTCATGGCTTTGGCCCAGATGCGGCGGGCCACCCGGCCGATGACGCTGTATTCGGGATCCATACCGTTCGAGAAGAAGAACGACAGGTTGGGCGCGAAGTCGTCGATGTTCATGCCGCGGCTCAGGTAATACTCGACGTAAGTGAAGCCATTGGCCAGGGTAAAGGCCAGCTGCGTGATCGGGTTGGCGCCGGCCTCGGCAATATGGTAGCCCGAGATCGATACGCTGTAAAAGTTGCGGACCTTTTGCTCAATGAAATATTGCTGCACATCGCCCATCAGCTTCAGGGCAAACTCGGTAGAAAAGATGCAGGTGTTCTGCGCCTGGTCTTCCTTCAGGATGTCGGCCTGCACCGTACCCCGCACCTGCGAAAGCGCGTAGGCCTTGATCTGCTCATACACCTCTTTCGGCAGCACTTCATCACCCGAAAGACCCAGCAGCTTTAACCCGAGCCCGTTGTTGCCATTGGGCAGACGCTCCGGTGCCGAAGGGTTGTAGTATACGGGAGGATTCTGACTTTTGAATTTTGACTTTTGAATTTCCAACACCTGCGCCCACAGCCCGTTCTTCTCAATGTACTTCTCGCACTCCTGATCGATGGCGGCGTTCATGAAAAAGGCCAGCAGCATCGGGGCCGGACCATTGATGGTCATCGACACGGACGTCTTCGGATCACAGAGATCGAAGCCGGAGTAGAGTTTCTTGGCATCATCCACCGTAGCAATGCTGACGCCCGAGTTGCCGATCTTCCCGTAGATATCCGGACGGTAAGCAGGGTCTTCGCCGTACAGCGTTACGGAGTCGAAAGCCGTGGAGAGGCGCTTGGCCGGCTGTCCTTCCGACACGTAGTGGAAGCGCTTGTTGGTGCGTTCCGGACCGCCTTCGCCGGCGAACATGCGCGTCGGGTCTTCGCCCTGACGCTTCAGCTCGAACACGCCGGCGGTATAGGGAAACTCGCCCGGCACATTTTCCTGCAGTTGCCAGCGGAGGATGTCGCCCCAGTCTTTATACTTCGGCAGCACCACCTTGGGAATGCGGCTGCCGCTGAGTGATTGCGTGATCAGCTCCTGGCGGATCACCTTGTCGCGCACCTGGTACTCAAAATAATCAGCCCCGTATTTCTTCTGTACCTCCGGCCACTGGGCGATCAGTTTCCGGCATTCCGGGTGCAGCTGCTCTTCGAAACGGGTGCGCAGCTGCTGCAATTCGGGGATGCTGCTCACTTCCTTCTCGCCGATGATGCCATTGATCTGGTATAGCTTGGAAGCGATGGCGCTTTGCTCATTCACCCAGCGGTCGTAGTTGCGGTTGTTTTCGGAGATTTCGGAGAGGTAGCGTACACGTGCCGGTGGAATGATCTGTGCTTTGCTCGACAGGGTGCCATCCTCGTTCATCACCACATCGCCGAAAGATTTTCCCGTCTTCTGCGCAACGGCTGTGATCAGTTTGGCAAAGAGCGTATTCACGCCCGGGTCGTTGAACTGGGCGGCGATGGTGCCTACGATGGGCAGTTCTTCGTCTTTGGCGGTCCACAGCTGGTGGTTGCGCTTGTATTGCTTGCGCACATCGGCCAGAGCATCGAGGGCTCCGGCTTTATCGAATTTATTGATGGCGACCACATCGGCGTAGTCGAGCATGTTGATCTTTTCGAGCTGTGAGGCCGCGCCGTATTCGGGCGTCATCACATAGAGGCTTACATCGCAGTACTCGAGGATGGAGGCGTCACTTTGTCCCACACCGGCCGACTCGAGGATGATGAAGTCGAAACCGGCCGCGCGGCATACGTCGAGGGCATCCTGCACATGGGCGGAAAGCGCCACTTCCGAATCGCGTGTGGCCAGCGAGCGCATGTAGGCACGGGGCGAGGAGATCGAATTCATCCGGATACGATCTCCCAGCAGGGCGCCACCCGTCTTCTTCTTCGAGGGATCTACCGAAATGACAGCGATCGTCTTATCCGTATAGGTGTTGAGATAACGGCGAACAATTTCATCGGTGACCGAAGACTTGCCCGCGCCCCCGGTGCCCGTAATACCCAGTACAGGAGGAATTGGGGATTGGGAATCGGGAATTGGGTTGGTGGTCTCGCCCCCAACTCCGAATTCCTTTGTACTCATTCCATTTTCCGCATTGGTGATCAGCCGGGCAATCTTCCGCACATCCTTCACCTCTCCGAGCGACATGGGCTTCGGATAACTGCCATTGCCGTTCAGCGTAAAATCGCACTGCCTGATGACATCTTCGATCATGCCTTCAAGACCCATCTTGCGTCCGTCGTCGGGGCTGTAAATACGGGTGATGCCATACTGGTGCAGCTCGGCGATCTCCTGGGGCAGGATGGTGCCACCGCCGCCACCGAAGATCTTGATATGGCCACAGCCGTTTTCTTCCAGCAGGTCCTTCATGTATTTGAAGAACTCCACATGCCCCCCCTGGTAGGAGGTGATGGCAATGCCCTGGGCGTCTTCCTCGATGGCGCACTCCACGATTTCGTGCACCGAGCGGTTGTGGCCGAGGTGGATGATTTCCGCGCCCTTGCTCTGCAGGATGCGGCGCATGATATTGATGGCAGCATCATGACCGTCGAAAAGCGAAGCGGCCGTAACGATGCGGATCTTGTTGTTGGGTGTATAGCTCATATAGCGGGTAAAATCGGGGCGAAGGTACGCAGGAAATGGCGAGCAGGCGGCAGCACGGGGAGGGCGGACAAGTTCCCTCACCCCCGGCACTGGTTCGCGGACAAGTTCCCTCACCCCCGGCCCCTCTCCCAAGGGGAGAGGGGTGAGTGAAGCCTGATATCGGAGGATGTCCCCCGCTCCCACTGGGAGAGGGGCCGGGGGTGAGGGAAAAAACGGAGCAGGCTCACAGGTAAGCGAAGCCCGATATCGGAGGACGTCCCCCTCTCCAACTGGGAGAGGGGTTAGGGGTGAGGGAAAAAACGGAGCAGGCTCATGGGTACGCGAAGCCCGATATCGGAGGATGTCCCCCGCTCCCACTGGGAGAGGGGCCGGGGGTGAGGGAAAAAAACGGAGCAGGCTCACGGGTACGCGAAGCCCGATATCGGAGGACGTCCCCCGCTCCCACTGGGAGAGGGGTTAGGGGTGAGGGAAATCCAGACGCCCCTTACTTACTCAAATACATGCTCCGGTCCTTATACAGCTGCCGGAAGTACGGATCGCGCAGGTCCTTGATGAAGCGGATGGCCTCACCCGTACTCTTCATCTCAGGCCCGAGCTCCTTGTTCACATTCGGAAACTTGTTGAACGAAAATACCGGCTCCTTGATGGCATAGCCCTGCAAACGCTTTTCGAAGGTATAGTCCGCCAATTTCGCCTCCCCCAGCATCACCCGGGTAGCGATATTGAGATAGGGTATTCCGTAAGCTTTCGCAATAAACGGCGTCGTGCGGGAAGCACGCGGATTGGCCTCGATTACGTAAACCATTCCGTTCTTGATGGCAAACTGGATATTGATGAGTCCCTTGATGTTCAGGGCGCGGGCGATCTTTTCGGCATAGCTCTCCATCGTGGCCACGACAAGCGGGCTCAGATTGAAGGCCGGCAGCACGGCGTTGGAGTCGCCGGAGTGAATGCCTGCCGGCTCGATGTGCTCCATCACACCCATCACGTGGAAACTTTCGCCGTCGAACAGCGCATCGATTTCTGCTTCCTGGCAGCGGTCGAGGAAGTGGTCGATCAGGATCTTGTTTCCGGGAATATGCTTCAACAGCGAAATCACCGCCTTCTCCACTTCCTCGTCGTTAATCACGATCCGCATGCGCTGGCCACCCAGCACATAGCTCGGACGCACCAACACCGGGTATCCCACTTTGTTGGCTACATCGATGGCCTCATCCACATCGGTGGCCGTGCCGTATTGCGGGTACGGAATTTCCAGTTCCTTCAGCAGGTCAGAGAAGCGGCCGCGGTCTTCGGCAATGTCCATGTTGTCGTAGGAAGTGCCCACGATGGGGATGCCTTTTTCATGCAGGCGTTTGGCAAGTTTGAGCGCGGTTTGTCCGCCCAGCTGCACAATGACGCCTGCCGGCTGTTCGTGTTCGATGATCTCCCAGAGATGCTCCCAGAACACCGGCTCGAAATACAGCTTGTCGGCGATGTCAAAATCGGTGGAAACCGTTTCGGGGTTGCAGTTCACCATGATGGACTCATAACCGCACTCGCGGATGGCCAGCAGTCCGTGCACGCAGCAGTAGTCGAACTCGATACCCTGGCCGATGCGGTTGGGACCGGAGCCGAGCACGATGATCTTTTTCTTGTCGCTCACCCTGCTTTCGTTCGAGTGGCCTGCCTCAAAGGTGCTGTAGAAATACGGCGTCTTCGCTTCGAACTCGGCGGCGCAGGTATCGACCATCTTCCATACGCGGGTGATGCCGGCGGCCTTGCGCTTTTCGTACACATCGTCTTCCGATCCGTCTTTGATGATGCGACCGATCTGATCGTCGGAAAAGCCATGCGTTTTGGCACGGCGCAGCAGGTCTTCTGGCAGGTCGTGGAGCAAGTAGTTGGCCAGCTCCTTTTCGATATTCACAATTTTCTGAATCTCGTAGAGGAACCATTTATCGATGCGCGTAGCCTTGGCCACCGTGTTCACCGAAACACCCAGCATCAGGGCGTCCTTGATCCGGAAGATGCGGTCCCACTTCGGGGTTTTGATATACTCCAGCAGTTCTTCGGCCTTCATGGCGCTGCGGCCATAATAGCCCAGTCCGACGGCATTGTTCTCCAGGCTCTGGCAGGCCTTCTGGATGGCCTCGGTGAAGCAGCGGCCGATGGCCATCACTTCTCCCACACTTTTCATCTGCAGGCCCAGGGTATCGTCGGCCCCCTTGAACTTATCGAAGTTCCAGCGGGGGATCTTTACGATGACGTAGTCGAGTGCCGGCTCAAAGTAGGCGGAGGTGGTTTTGATAATGGGGTTCTGCAGCTCGTCGAGCGTGTAGCCGATGGCCAGCTTGGCCGCAATCTTGGCAATCGGGTATCCTGTGGCTTTGGAGGCCAGTGCGGAAGACCGGCTGACGCGGGGGTTGATCTCGATGGCGATGATTTCCTCCGTTTCCGGATTCAGGGCAAACTGCACATTACATCCGCCGGCGAAGTTGCCCAGGTCGCGCATCATCATGATGGCCGTGTTGCGCATCAGCTGAAAGGCCGTATCCGAAAGAGTCATCGCGGGCGCCACCGTGATGGAGTCGCCGGTGTGGACGCCCATGGGGTCGAAATTCTCAACGGTGCAGATGATGACCACGTTGTCGTTGGCATCGCGGAGCAGTTCGAGTTCGAACTCCTTCCAGCCCAGCACGGCCTGCTCCACCAGCACTTCATGGATAGGCGATGCCTGCAGTCCGCGGGTCAGCGCCTCGTCGAGATCATCTTTGCTGTGTACAAAGCCTCCACCCGTACCTCCGAGGGTAAACGACGGACGAATGACGAGCGGGAAACCGATCTCCTGTGCAAACTCCTTGCCTTCGAGGAAGGAGTTGGCGGTTTTTGCGGGAGCTACCGGAACGCCGAGGCGCAGCATCCACTGGCGGAACTGCTCGCGGTCTTCGGCCTTGTCGATGGCCTTGATGTCTACCCCGATCAGCTTCACACCATACTTCTCCCAAACACCCAGGTCTTCTGCTTCCTTGGCCAGGTTGAGCGCCGTTTGTCCGCCCATGGTGGGCAGCACGGCGTCTATCTGGTTTTCTTCAAGAATCTGCTCGATACTTTCGACCGTCAGCGGAAGCAGGTATACCTTGTCGGCCATCATCGGGTCGGTCATGATGGTGGCCGGGTTCGAGTTGATCAGAATGACCTTGACTCCGTCTTCTGCGAGGGAACGGGCCGCCTGCGTGCCGGAGTAGTCGAACTCGGCGGCCTGCCCGATGATGATGGGGCCGGAGCCGATAATGAGCACAGTCTTAATCGAGGGATCTTTGGGCATCTTCGTTGTTTAAGGGGCATCGCTTTATCGGTCATCCGGCCTTCTCAAAAGGGTCTGTCGAAGGCACAAAAAAACCGGGTGTTTGCCCGGGGGCCAAAGGTAAGGTCTGGATTGGAATCAACGGGGAAAAAGGCATGCCGCAGCTCATCCGCTCCGGCTTTTTGCGCATCGGGCTGAAGCTGCACCGGTTGCGTGCAGAAAAGCAAAAGCCCGGCGATGCCGGGCTTTTCGGGACATACTCCAGGGCTGGGAGCGGATAGAATCCGGATCGGAATCATTAAGACCGGAGGGGCCAATCCCGCTACAGCACAGGAAAACAGGTACATACAGGGATGCACCTGAAAAAGAAGCATCAGAATCCAGCTTTACCCATCGCGCCGGTTACCCGGTTGAGGGGCAGCTTATTGAGCAGGTTGCGGCCCTTGTCGAGCAGCTGTTCGCGTTTGCGGGGATCCATTTTCGTGTAGGCATAGTAGCCGGCGTAGGCCAGTCCGGCCCATTTCAGTAAGCGCAACATAATCGATCGTTTGAGGTGTTAAAAACAGGTTTGCCGGGATAGGAAAACGAATAGCATGCCAGAAGGCAACGCAGGCGGGAGAAAGTGGTTGTGATGCGGCTCCGCCAGGAGCGATCCTGCCGGATTTTCGTTGAAACCGGGGGAGAGACTGTGGTATGGGTTATCCGCGCGGGCCCTGCTATCGATAGCAGGCACCAGGGCCCGGACCTGCCGGTTACGAACGGGATTTACCAGAAAAAAAACATGATTTTATGTGTTTTTTCCCATGGAAACGGCCTGTCTGCAACGCTATTTTTATGTCGAACAAAGCCGCGAAAGCGGTCATTATTCACTAACCTAAAAAAACACCAAAACATGAAAAAGCTCTTTGCAGCATTGCTTCTCCTTGTGTCCTGCACTCTTTTCGCACAGAACGAAACCTATTCCGACGAGGAAATTCTGTCGATGATGAGCCCTGTCGGGAAGGTACACAATGAATGTCTGGACGAAATACTCTCCGACCTGCAGGCGACTTATGGCCGAACCTTCACGGGCGAACCTTCCGCTGACAAAAAGAAGGAAGTGTTTCAGGTGATCGACAAATCGGTGATCGTGTTGGTGAACAGGAAAATGGCGCCGCAAGGGATAGACGCGGGCATGTTTCTGAAAAACACCATGAATGAGCGGCTTCCGGAGTACGTGAAGTATAACCTTTTGGGGCAACTCCGCATGATTGACGAGGAGCATAAGCTCTCGCCGGCGTTTTATGCGGCCATGGCGCGGCTGGGATGCCTGATGGAGTCCGGTGCTGATGAAGAAGCCTACAAAGAAACCGGACGCACGTACATAGGCTCGCTTCAGGCCCCCATGGAAAAGATCATGTGGGCTGCAGCGGTCAGCATGGGCTACCACAGCACGGCGTACTGGAAGGAGAATGCCCCCAAATGGCAGGCTTTCTTCTCCGGCGGCCAAACGGCAAGACCAGGACCGGCACGAAACATCGCCGAAGCGGATGTGTCAGGAATTGTCTACGGAGGACTGTCGGGTATGGCTTATGGCGCCGTCGGCGGCACCGTTGCACTGCCCGGAATAGGTACGGTAGCCGGCGCGGCTGGTTGTGGCGCACTCGGCGCAGTCACCTGCGGTTTGGGCGGATCGGCGAAGACAGCTGTAAGCAGCTTTGTAAACTGGGTATTTGGAAAATAATTCTTACAGATATGACACGTGGATTAAAAATCAAACTCATCCTGTTTCTTCCCCTGCTGGCGCTCGCCTGCGCCATCGAAAACCTGATTACCGGGAAGCCCCTGAACATCGGCACGGTGCTCTGGATTGCCGCAGTCCTCCTCCTGTTGAGCTGGTGGATAAAGTTTCCCGATAAAAAGAACCAGCCCTGACCGGAGTCAACGGCAACTCAGCGATAGCCGCCGGGGCATTGGTCAACCGCCTTTGAAAACAAGACGGGGTGATCACCAATCCTGCAGCGGAAGGTTGGTGTCGCAGGTGCGCTCCATCGCAGCCAGCACGATTCGGGGCCTATGAACAGCAGTCAGGCCATTCCGGCATACGGAATGGCCTGACCTGTTTGCACATTCAGGAACGGATCGCGGAAAGTTGACAGCTTTACTCGCCCATGTTTCCAGTAACCGGACCCGCAGGCGTTGAACCGCCCGTAGCGCCGGCAGCAGCGCTGGTGCTTCCTCCCGGTTTGTTTTTGCCGAAGAGATTTTCAAAGAACTCTTCCATTTTGGGCATGTATTCCTTGAAGGCATCCGCACCTTTCGTCTTGAGCTCACTGAAGTACTCCATGGCCTTGTCTTCAGCATCCAAAGCCGAGCTCTTCAGGCGGTTGGCTTTTTCCTTCAGTTCGTTGGCGAGTTTCTCCTTTTCCTCGTCGCTCATCTTGTTGTATTTCCAGGCACCGAAAGCGGCAGCAGCTCCGAGCAGAAAAGTAGCGAGGTGCTTATTGTTGACACTCATAGTTCTTGTTTTCACAAGATCCTACAATAATTATTCCCCAATGCATGAGCCGGGCCCGCTTTACTTTGCACGCTGGAACAAAGATTGAACAAACTCCGACCAAGCACCCCGAGATGATGACGATCCGACCGCTTCTGTTTTCCCTGCTCCTGCTTTGCGGCCCGAATGCCGGAGCGCCGCCCTACCCGCAAAACTACTTCCGGCACCCGCTCGACATACCGATGCAGCTGGTGGCCAATTTCGGCGAAATCCGCACGAACCACTGGCATATGGGACTCGACATCCGCACACAACAGCGTGTAAACCTCCCCGTGTATGCCGCTGCCGACGGTTTTGTGAGCCGGGTTTCGGTAGAGGCCGGCGGTTTCGGACAGGCCGTTTACATGGAACACCCAAATGGGTTCACCACGCTTTATGCGCACCTGAACGGCTTCTACCCCGAACTGGCACAGTGGGTGAAGGAGCAGCAATATGCCCGCGAAAGCTGGTCGGGCAACTTTTATCCGCAACCCGGACAATTTCCCCTACGCAAAGGCCAATACATCGGCCCCAGTGGCTCCACAGGTGCCTCGCAGGGGCCGCATGTGCATTTTGAGATCCGCGACACAAAGACCGAAGCCTGCCTGAATCCCCTGCTCTTCGGCATGCCCATCGCCGACAATGTGCCGCCCGGCGTCAGCCGCATCGCCCTCTACGACCGCACCCGCAGCACCTGGATGCAGACACCGCAATTCGTTTCGGCCGGCACGCTCGTACGCGTCGGGAGCCGCCGCGTTTCTTTTGCCGTAGGCGCCGTCGACCGGTTCAGCGGCACACCCAATCCCAATGGCATTTTCTCGGCAGAGATGCTGGCGGACGGACAACCCATTTCCGGATTTGTACTCGACAAGATCAGCTACGACGATACCCGTTATATCAACGCACAGCTCGATTTCCGTTTCAAAAGCAGCGGCGGCTCCGACCTGCAGCATGTAACGCCGCTGCCCGGCGCTACCCAGGTCGCTTACAAGATCCATAAGGGTGATGGCACCCTGCAACTCAACGACGAGGAGGTGCACGAGGTGCAGCTGATCGTGCGCGACGCAGCCGGAAATGCCACCCGGCGCACGCTCCGCGTTCAGTATGACCCCGCCCTGGAGCGCACGAATGCCCCCATTGTCGGAGAACGCTTCCTGCCCAATCATGTCAACGTGTTTGAGCAGGCCGACTTCGAACTGTATACGTCGGAACGTAGCATCTACGACACCGTTCCCGTAGTCTTCAACAGCCGCGATGCCGCCGCTCCGGGGGCTGCCTCCCCGCTGTACACCTTCCTGGGCTTCGGCACGCCTGCGCACGACTCGGTGACGGTGCGCATCCGCCCGCAGGTAAACCTGGGCGCCGCCGAAAGGGAGCGCCTCATCATCGTCAATAAGGCAGGAAGCCGAACGTATGTTCAGAAAGCGCGCTGGAACGGCGCCTGGGCCGCTGCACGGTTCCGGCAATTCGGAACCTACCAGGCTTTTGTCGACGAGCAGCCGCCCACGGTGAACACGCCGCCTTCTAACCTGCGGAGCGCCCGCCAGCTGGTATTTACCCCTCAGGACAATTTTAACAACATCCGCCGCTTCCGGCTGGAAGTTAATGGTCAGTGGCTGCGCTGCTCCAACGACAAGGGCCGGAGCTGGATCTACACATTCGACGAGAAGTTCCCCCCCGGCAGCAGCGAACTCAAAGTAATCGTGGAAGACGAAGCCGGCAACCGGACCGAACGAAGCTGGACGGTGGTAAGGTGAGGGCGGATGTGCGGATGTGCCGATATGCCGATTAGCTGATGTGCTGATTAGCTGATTGGATGGTTGGATGGGATTGTGGAGTGACACCGCAACTGCTTGCAGCCCATTGACCATTCACTATGCAACCATTCACCCTTCACCATTCACGGTTCCCCCAGCTTCCGACGCAATTGTCCCCACCGTACATTTGCGCGCTGAAACCGTCCAGAACCACCAAAACCTTTTTCTCATGGCCACCCACCTCAAAGCCGGCGACAAAGCACCTGCCTTTTCGGGCAAAGACCAGTCGGGCAATAAGATCTCCCTTTCCGATTTCAAAGGAAAAAAAGTCGTCCTGTATTTCTACCCTGCCGACGATACGCCGGGCTGTACGGCCCAGGCCTGCAACCTGCGCGACAATGACGCCTTGCTGCAGCAGCACGGACTCGTAACGATCGGTGTGAGTCCTGATGATATCGAAAGCCATCAGCAATTCAGTGCCAAGTATCAGCTTCCCTTTCCCCTACTGGCGGATCCGAAAAAAACCATAATCGAAAAGTATGGGGTGTGGGGTGAGAAAAACCTATACGGGAACAAGTTCATGACCGTATTGCGCACCACCTTCCTGATCGATGAAAAAGGGATCATCACCAAGGTGTTCCTGCGTCCGAAGACAAAGGAACATGCGGAAGAAATCATCCGTCACCTTGCCTGATTCATCAGCACCGGCGAAAAAGAAACATCAGCCCTTTTAATGCGGGCTTCCAGGAAACTGCCAAAAGCTTCCCAGCTTTGCTCCAGCGCATACTGCTCCAGGCGGCATCGATCGATGACCGCGGCACCACTGTCGATACGTTCGAGCAGACCGTTCAGGTCATCGGCGTCGCGGTAGGAAAAGATGATGTTTTTGTCGGCGAGTGCGGCGAAGCAGCCCAGCGGCGGCCCGATGACCTGGCAACCATAGGAAAGCGAGCGCGCCAGCGCACCCGAACTGAGCACCGACTGGGAGTGATAGCAAAAGAGCACACTGCGGCTGACCCCCATGAGCCGTTGCAGTTCGGCCTCGGAGATGGCCTCATTCCGTATTTCTGCGGTAGGCGCGGCCACCGCAATCGCTTCTTCGTATAATTCGGAGCGCACGAAACGTCCCGCCACCAGTACCTTCCGCTGCCGTAGTTCCGGATGAGCAGCATGCAGGCGCAGAAATTCGATGATGCCTTTGTAGGGAGATACAGTACCCCACACCAGCAAGTCGTACTGGGCCTTGCCCCTGACTACCGGGTTCCAGGACCCTACCGGGTGATCAAAAGTCTGCAGGCCGGGGGGCGCCTTGACGACCTGCTCCGCCGGCGCATGCGATAATATCGTGTCGGCAAAAAAGCGCATCAGCGCGGCCACCACCTGCTTGGCCTTCCAGTTGCGGGGATTATGGGAGGTATTGTTGTGAATGAACCAGACCACCTGTTTGCCCGTCAGCCAGCAGCAAACCAGCACGAACAGCAGGAGTACGATCTGCAGGTAGCCCAGTTTCCGGTCTACCACGTCATCGATCCAGTTCAGGTAAAGCGTATCGGTGCGCGGAAGCTTCCGCAACACATCCAGCAGTCCCAGCCGGGTAGGCTGGTTGATGACGTCGAAAGGACCGTTGAGGCAATCCCGTACACGCTGGATATAATCGTTGGCGCCCGGACCGAACATAAAGGGGGTAAGCGGGTATAAATAAACCCGTCGGCGGCTTCTCATGTGTTCATTAGGTTAGCATACCGGACAATAGGCGTCCGTAAAATCCATCAAGACAAAATGCGGGCCTTTTTTTAACAGTCTGGCTGTGGCAGGCCGTTGAGGCAGCTTTCCTACAGCAAAATACCGCACAGCTTTTCCATCGATTGATTGATAATCAACCTCTAAGCATTCAGTTGCCGCAATTTGTAGAAACTTTCACGGTTTTTGCACCCTCTAGCCTGAAACTGTTAACCTATGCGAAAACTATTCACCCTCATGCTCCTCGGAACCCTGGGATGCACCCGCGACCACACGCTGTCGGAACTCCGGGAAGAACAGCCGGAGGTGGCAACCGCCCGCATGGCGCTCCGCCCGGAAACCGGCAAGTTCAGTAACAAAGCTCTGATCGGCACCTGGCGTCTCAATGCCGAATACCGCGACATCGGCTATGGCGTCGGCAAATGGGACGGCGTTGAACCTGGCCAGGCCACTTCCGTCTCCTTCGATCTCTCGGGTCAGATCCGTTCCGATCACTGGCAGTTCTACCGCTTTACGCACTTCCGGGTGGCCGGCGACACTGAACTGCTCCTCACCGGCCCCCAGGATACAATGACCGTCCGCTACTGGCTCGGAGAACAGCTGGAGGTGCAATTCCGCTGCCGCGAAACCTGCCGCGACCGTTTCGTTCGTGAATGATGAACACACAAAGCCGCCCCGACGGGCGGCTTTGTCTATCCAGTTCAGGAACAACGGCTCAGAATACCCATTCCACCTCACCTACCTGATACTGCTCCTCGATGCCATGCCGCACGCGCAGCGCCCCTTCGGGCGTAACGCCAATGACCTCGACCTCGAATACCCGGCTGTCTTTGCGGAGCTTCACGCATTGGCCCCTGGCATATAAAACATCATGGTAGGCGGCAATGATGGCAGCGGGATCCTGCTGAAGTTCTTCGAGTGCCGCCCCTACTGAGTCAAACAGCGCTGAAACAAGGTCAGGGATCGGCCATTTCTTCCCGGTGATCATCAATAAGGATACGGCGCGATCTGCCAAAGGTCCAAAGGCCGTTTGATTGATATTGATACCGAGCCCCGCGATGGCCCATTTCCATTCAGAACCTGACAGAATGTTTTCAATGAGGATGCCGCCCGCCTTTCTGTCACGCCAAAAAAGGTCATTGGGCCATTTAACAAAAGTTTCAGCTCCGGCGTAGCGTGAAAAAAAGCGCTGAACACCCAATGCAACGGCCATACTGAATGTGAAGGCCTGCGCCAGCTGTAGGCCTTCGGGCCGTAAAATCAGGCTCAGGGTGATGTTTGCGCCCGGCTGCGCCTGCCAGCCCTTATGACGCTGTCCCTTACCTGCTGTCTGCGCTTTCGCGAGCACGGCCGTACCATGGGTCGCACGTCCTGCATGCGCCAGGGCGGTGGCATAGTTGTTGGTGCTGTCTACCTGTTGTAACTCGATCAGTGGCGTACCCAGGCGCTTCAAGGCAGGTGGCAATTTGTTCGTAATTTTGACAAAACTATTCCACTTCCCCGGTGTACCTTTCGAGTGGCAGCAATTTTTATTAACACAAAACAGATTCGTATTTGGAACAAATAGCAGCCCTGGCAAACCGCACAAAAAACGTGACCCGTCTCACCCGCAACTCGAAACTCTTCAAGACCATCATCAAGGCCATCCAGGAAAAAAAAGGTGAAAACATCGTTTCGCTTGATCTGCGCAAGATCGACGAAGCGGTGGCCGACTTTTTCATTCTGTGCGAAGCCAGCAGCGGCCCCCAGGTAAGGGCCATCGCCGACAGCGTGGAAGACCTCGTCAAGCGGGAATGCGGCGAAAGCCCATACCACCAGGAAGGACGTACCAACCTGCAATGGGTGCTGATCGATTACGTGAACATAGTCGTGCACGTGATGAACCCGGAGAGCCGGAAATTCTATAAACTCGAGGAGATGTGGAGCGACGCCTCGCTGCAGGAGCACGAAGGCTAGCACCCGGCCGCACCAGGCCGTCAGAGGAGAACGAATCAACAGAAGATCTATTACAATCGTATCATGGCACAAGAACCGTACAAGCAGGACAATAAGAACCGCATACCCCGCCTGCCGGGACGTCCGGGCGGCAACAATGAAAACGCCCCCCGCAAAGGACCCCGCTTCAGCATTTACTGGGTATACATCATCATTTTCGCCATTATCATCGGGTTCAACTTCTTCGGACCCTCTTTCAACAACGACGGGAAGATCACCTACGACCGCTTCAAAGAGATGGTCACCAACGGTGAGGTGAAGCGCTACGTGGTGGTAGACAACCGCGACCTGGTGCGCGTGTACCTACGCGAAGGCGCGGTCAGCAAATACCAGAAAGACAAAACGGGCCGCCTGGCACAGGAAGGGCCCCATTTTTATTTCAAGATCGCCGCCAATGAAGACGTGCGTAAGGAAATGAATGAGTATTACAAGCAGACGAACCTGGTTACCGCCAACCGGCCCGAAGCCGACGTCGAAAACGAAACCAACTGGTTTTCGCCCATCATTCAGACCATCCTGCCCATCCTGATCTTCATCGGTATCTGGATGCTGCTCATGCGCAAAATGGGCGGCGGCGCCGGAGCCGGGGGCGGTCCCGGAGGCATCTTCAACATCGGCAAGAGCAAAGCCACCTTGTTCGACAAAGGCACCCGCGTCAACATCACCTTTGCCGATGTAGCTGGTCTTGATGAAGCCAAGGTGGAAGTGATGGAGATCGTCGACTTCCTGAGAAATCCCAAAAAATACACGTCGCTGGGGGGCAAGATTCCGAAAGGAGCCCTGCTTGTGGGTCCACCGGGAACGGGTAAAACCCTGCTCGCCAAGGCCATGGCCGGCGAGGCACAGGTTCCCTTCTTTTCCCTGTCGGGCTCCGACTTCGTGGAAATGTTCGTGGGCGTCGGCGCCAGCCGCGTACGCGACCTCTTCCGCCAGGCCCGCGAAAAAGCACCCTGCGTGATCTTCATCGATGAAATCGATGCCATCGGCCGCGCCCGGGGCAAAAACATGATGATGAGCAACGACGAACGCGAAAGCACCCTCAACCAGCTGCTGGTGGAGATGGATGGTTTCGGCACCGACTCGGGCATCATCGTGCTGGCCGCCACCAACCGCCCCGATGTGCTCGACACCGCCCTGCTGCGTCCGGGCCGCTTCGACCGCCAGATCTCCATCGATAAACCCGATGTAAAAGGCCGTGAAGCCATCTTCAAGGTGCACCTGAAGCCCATCAAGGTTTCGGAAACCGTGGATATTCACAAGCTGGCCGAACAAACACCCGGCTTCGCCGGCGCCGATATCGCCAACGTGTGCAACGAAGCCGCCCTCATCGCCGCGCGTAAAAACAAAAGCGCCGTAGATATGAGCGACTTCCAGGACGCTGTTGACCGCGTGATCGGCGGTCTCGAGAAAAAGAACAAGATCATCTCGCCCGAAGAAAAGCGGATCATCGCCTACCACGAGGCCGGCCACGCCATCTGCGGCTGGTTCCTCGAACATGCCTACCCCCTGCTGAAAGTGACCATCGTACCCCGCGGCACGGCTGCCCTCGGCTATGCGCAATACACGCCGAAAGAGCAATATCTCTACAATACCGATCAGCTCGAAGACCAGATCTGCATGACGCTGGGTGGCCGGGCCGCCGAGGAAATCTTCTTCGGCAAAATCTCTACCGGCGCGCAGAACGACCTGCAGCAGATCACCCGCATCGCCTATTCCATGGTGAGCATCTATGGGATGAATCCGAAAGTCGGCAATGTGTCCTTCTACGATCCGCAAAACGAAGGCTCCTTCCAGAAGCCCTACTCGGACGAAACGGCCAAGATCATCGACGAGGAAGTGCGCAAGCTGATTGACAACGCCTATGTGCGCACCAAGCAGCTGCTCACCGATAAAAAGATGCAGGTGGAAAAGCTCGCCGAGGAACTCCTGGAAAAGGAAGTACTGTTCCAGAGCGATGTGGAGAGCCTGATCGGCCCCCGCCCCTATGAAGTGCACAAGCCCATCGCCGATACCGACGAGAAAACGCCTGATGGCGGCATCTCCGAAGGTGTTCCGCCCTTCGATCCGGGCATCATGAACCAGCAACCGACCTCCAAATGAGCGATTCGAAAAATAACATATTCAAGAAAATCAGGATGGCGTTGACACAATCAACGCCACTTCCTTTTCCGAAAGCCGAAGGCAACGAATCCCTGGTGCAGCCACTCGAAGAAGATATCGTGGTGGCCTTTGCCGAGGAATTCACCCGCCTGCAGGGCAAGTTCGCTTTTTGCGCGCACGAAGGCGAGCTCTACGGCATGCTCGAGCAATTGCGCGCCCAGCAGGGCTGGACGAAGGTCTATCAACCCCAGGAACGCTGGCCCGGGCTGGTGCCTGAACACTACCTTACCGACGATCTGGTGACCTGTGACGCCTCCATCACCGACTGCGAGGCGCTGGTGGCACGCACCGGCTCCATCGTGCTCAGCGCCCGCAACGGCGGCCGCCTGGGCAGTGTGTACGCGCCCATTCATGTCTGCATCGCCTACAGCTCGCAGCTGGTATATGACCTGTCGGATGCCCTGCAGCGGCTGATGAAACAGTATGGCGGCCGCCTGCCCTCGCAGCTATCCTTTGCAACGGGTCCCAGCCGCACCGCCGACATCGAGAAAACCCTCGTTACCGGCGTGCACGGCCCTAAGGAAGTGTACCTGTTTTTAGTTGACGATCTGACAGCAATGGAGTAACCTTGCGCATGCAACTGCCTGCCGGAAAAAAGATCTACTTCCTTTCCGACTTCCACCTGGGTGTGCCCGATGCCGCCCAAAGCCGCGAGCGCGAACGCCTCATCGTGCGCTTCCTGGAAGAGGCCCGTAAAGACGCGGCTGCCATTTTTGTGGTAGGCGACGTTTTCGATTTCTGGTACGAATACAAGTACGTCGTGCCCAAAGGCTATACCCGACTCCTGGGAAAATGGGCGGAAATCAGCGACAGCGGCATCGCCATGCATTTTTTCGTCGGCAACCACGATATGTGGATGCGGAGCTACTTCCAGGAAGAATTGAATACGCCGGTCTACTTCGAGCCCAAGGAGTTCAACGTCAACGGGAAGCTGTTCCATATTGGTCATGGCGATGGCCTGGGACCAGGCGACAAAGGCTATAAAGCGCTCAAAAAGCTGTTCCGCAACCCGCTTGCCCAATGGGCCTTCGGGATTCTTCCGCCCCGTATCGGTATCGGGCTGGCCGATTACTTCAGCCACAAAAGCAAGAACCGACAGGCCTCCGAAGAACCTTTCCTGGGCGAAGACCGGGAGTGGCTTATCGCCTACTGCCGCGCCATGCTGGAGCAAAAAAAAGTGGATTATTTTGTGTTCGGACATAGACACTTGCCCATCGATTTTCGTCTATCACAAGAAAGCCGCTACATCAACCTCGGCGACTGGGTGATTTATTTCACCTATGCCGTGTTCGATGGGGTGGAAATGAGCCTCAAAGCCTATACGGGCCGCGAAGAGAAAATTGTCAGAGGATGAAGAAAGCAGCGATAAACGACATAAGGATCAGGGCCAGGATCTACCCGGCCCTGCTCGCCCTTGTGGCCATATTGTTCGTATCGCCTTTACGCGCTCAGGACAGCCTGTTCCGGCACCTGCAGACACTGCCCTTCGGCGGTAGTGAGTTCGCAGTAGATCAGTTCGAGAACCTGTACCTGCTTACCCCCACCGGGCAACTCAAAAAATATGGCGCCTCCGGCGACTCGCTGGCGGTGTTCAACGATGTGCGCCGCTTCGGGCGGCTGCACAGTTTTGATGTCAGCAACCCCCTCCGGCCCTTGCTGTTCTACAAAGACTTTTCCACCATCGTACTGCTCGACCGCTTCCTTGCCGTAAAAGCCACGCTCGACCTGCGCCGACAGGGAATCGCCCAGGTCAGCGCCGCCACCAATGCCTACAACAACGATATCTGGATCTTCGATGCGGTCGAAAACAAGCTCAAGAAGATCGATGAAACGGGCAGGATGCTGCAGGAAACACCCGACTTCCGCCAGCTGTTCGACCGCGCATTCGTGCCCGACCATATCCTCGACCAGGATGCCCAGGTCTTCCTATACGATCAGCGTTCCGATGTACTCATCTTCGATTATTTCGGTACCCTACAGAAAAAACAGCGCGTGGGCCAATGGCAATCCTTCCAGGTGCGCAACCGGCAATTGATCGGTATGCTCGATGGTGGCATCGTGCTGCTCAACACCGCCACCCAGCAGCAGCGTTACCTCGCCTTCCCTCCTTCCTTCAGATCTTTCCGCCGCTATGTGTTGCACAACGACAAGATCTATGCGCTGGGGCCCGATCATATCCGCATCTACCGCGTTGGCTTCTAGTATCAGATGAAGCGCAAATGAGGCGTTGAGCATTTCCTGCGCCGCTACGGTCTTCCGGCCGGGATGCTGATCGCTGATTCGATAACCGAACAGGGAAGTATCCTGTGACCCTACGTGGCTCTTTCCGCCACAGGGCTGGCTGGCAGATCCCTGAACACAGCTTTGCGGCAGCACCTATCTTTGCGCCCATGCGCGAACTGCTGGGAACCGTCATCGGCAACAACACCATTGGCGCCTATCTCGGCGCCCTGACGATCATCCTCTTTGTGCTCCTGCTCAAGAGAAGCATCGCACGCCTGGTGGCCTCCCTGCTTTGCCGGCTCTTCGCCAGGGTCTGGACCAGTTTCGACCGGGAGACCTTTATCGCACTGGTACGTTTTCCGCTGGGCGTTTTCCTGGTGATGACCGTCACCATCGTGGCGCTGTACCGCCTGAACTTTCCGCCCGAGCTGAACATCAACCTGTATAAATACAGTCTGCAGCAAATCCTGCTTACCATCGGCATCCTGCTGCAGATCGGCGCACTCACCTGGCTGCTCCTGCGGGGAATCGACTTTCTGGCCGTACTGCTGGAAAAGCGCGGCACCACCGACCCGGCCTACAGCGAGTACCAGCTGATCGTTTTCTTCCGTGATTTCCTGAAGGTGATCGTCTGCATCCTCTGCGTACTGCTGATCCTTCGTTTCGCCTTTGGCTACAACATCAGCACCGTACTCACCGGACTAAGCATCATGGGCGCCGCCATTGCGCTGGCCCTTCGCGAAAGCCTCGAAAACCTGATCGCTTCCTTTGTCATTTTCTTTGACAAGCCGTTTGTGATCGGCGACACGGTGAAAGTGCAACAGGTCACCGGCGCCGTTGAAAGCATCGGATTGCGCAGTACGAGGATCCGCACCCTCGAAAAGTCCTATGTATCCATACCCAATAAACAAATGGTCGATAGCATCCTCGACAACAATTCACGGCGAACACAGATCCGGGGTGAGCTACAGCTATTGCTCCATCCTGCATCCGGCACCGCACAGATCGACCGGCTACTGGCCGATACCCGCAGTTTCCTCGACGCGAATCCGGATATTCAGGCGCATAGCTGCACCCTGAGCGATATCCGGAGCAATGGCTTCCACCTCAGTATCGAGTACTTTGCACCGGCCACCGAAGTAACCCGCTTCCCGGTAATCCGGCAAGAGATCAACTTTTTCGTACTTCGTCGTATGGAAGAACTGCAACTGCGTCTTCCCGCAGAGCAGGCTCAGGGATAGACTACCTTTGGCGAAAATCCCGCTATGCCGCGTGTGCCGCTTTGTTTTTTCCTTGTCCTGATTTGCCAATACACTTTTGGACAGGATCCGTCATTCAGATGGAGCCGCTCAGAACGCAAGCCCTTTGAACTGGTGGATGTGCGCCTCCTGGGGCAAAATGCCGGCGGCTACTATGTGTTGCAGACCAAACCGGCAACGGGTATGGAGTTCGCGCCGACACTGGTACTCGATTACTTCGGGACCGACCTGAACCGGCAGTACACGGCGACGCTTACCTGCGAAGCGCAATACGACTACGTCGGCATCTTCCTGTTCGATGAAAAACCCTGGATGCTGGCAGCGCTGTTCGATAAATCAAATGCGAAAAATGCACTGCTGGCCTTTCCGATCGGCAATGGCGGGCAGCGTGGTAAGCCCCTGGAGATCGCACAGATACCCGCCTCAAGGCTGGCCGACAGGGGGAGCTTCCGGGCCGGCGTTTCGCCCGACGGAAGACGCCTGGCCGTGCTGGCGCAGCCGGATTTTCAGAAAGGCGTTCCTGAGCCGGCCACGGTTTATCTTTTTAACGGAAACTTCGGCTCCGTCCTCAGCGGCACGGGCAGCTTCCCGAACAACTGGACGCGCAACATCAGCAACCAGGTACTGGTAAACAACAGCGGAACCGTATTCGTGGTGAAGCAGGCCGCTCCGAAAGGATATACAAGTCTTTCCGTGCACACCTGGCACGATCAGCAGTGGAAGCACTATCCGCTACCCCTGCAGGAAAAGCAGAAAATGGCATCCGTTGTTCACGCGTTCACCGAAGGGGGCGATCTCCTCACGGGTGGCTACTATACCGAAGAAAGCAAGGTCGATTTTATTTATGGGTCACCGAGCTACGGTACCGTTCTCCAGCGTCTTTCTGCCGACGGAGCGGCACAGAAGCTCTATGCCCTCCAGGCATTTCCGAAAAAGCGCGACAGGGTGCTGGTGCGCAATATTGTCGCCACAGAACGCCACCTGGCATTGCTGGGCGAAAACTACGAACGCGAGGAAAAAGGCCCGAAGCTTGACGATGCCGGAAGACCTATCGGCTTCGAACGCTCGTATGCCTTCTTTGGAAATGAGATTCTGGCCGACGGCTTTGATGCCGATGGCAAACTCCTCTACAGCAAAACGATCAACAAGCTCAACTATACGCAAGACGATAACGGCATCCTGCATGGCTTTCTGTCGGCACTTGTCGGTAACCAGCTCGTGATCCTTTTCAACGACGACCTCTGGAAGCACGATGGCAAGAAAAAGCTGATCCGCTTCGGGGTGAATTACCTGGTGCCTGCCCTGGCCAAGATAGATATCGCAACCGGCGCCCTCGAGCCTGCGCGCGGACTTACCAATACGGGCCCTGTCGGCGGCAAGAACGGTGATATGCCCCTGCGACCTGCCGTATTTCTACGGACAGGCGGAAACAGTTTTCTTATCCGGGCCGAACACCGCGATGCCTTTAAAATGGGTCTGCTGCAGTTTTGACAGACGTTCCTGTAAAGCAGGAACGCAGGAAACAGGGATATGAGGAAGGCTGCCGCGGATAAACCGACGCTCAGAAGCCTTTCTGCTTCAGATCGTACCAGGCATTGTATTCATCGAGGATGGCATAGATACTGGTAATGCCATATCCTTTTCTTTATTGGCCACTTTTGTTGCCAGTTCGGTGTGCTCGCTCACAAGCTTGCTCACTTTTTTGGCGAATCCAAGCAGCAGCTCTGCCTGTTGGATGGGCTGCTCATTCAGCTTCTGCAGCACCCAGTCTTCCGTATGAATACGGGCATCGAAGTCGGCCAGCGACTCGTTGGCGCCACGCAGGTACACGAGCTGATCGTCTTTCTTGTTGTAGTAGATGAAACCGCTGATGGCCCCGTTTTTCGATAAAAGAACGAAGCTCTGAGGCTTGGCCAGCAACCCGCCACTGAACCGGATGGAGCGGTAATGCTTGTCGGCAACGCCATAGGCCTTCAATTCGCCGGGTTTGAAATCGCGGCGGCCTTTCTTTGCGCCATCGGCATAAAAAACACAACGCTGCTGGTTGAAGGCGCGACCGCCATGCAGCACATACCCCTGCGTGGTATCGCCCTGCTGGGAAACGATATAACCCGGGTAAATTTCTTCAAACTTATAGATCGTTCCACTCCAGTCCTGGGCGAAAGCAGCAAAGGAAGAAAGCAGGAAGCCGGCGAACAGGGCACACAGTTTCATAGACGGTTGGTATTGATTGAGCGGCTAAAGCTACGCAAAAAGACGCGCCGGGCGCGTCTTTTGATCCATCTGCCGCTGATGATCTACTTCTTTTTTGCGGACTTTGTAGCAGGGGGCAATACGATCTTTCCGATCTCCCGCTCCGGCATTCCCATGGTTCCGTACTCCACGATCCGCCCTACTTCGCGTCCGTTGCGGAGCACGATAAAGGTGGGCACGTTCGTAACACCGAAAGCTTCCGACAGGTTTTGCAGCGTTTTCTTCTGCCGGTCCACACCCAGAAGGGTCAGCCGATTCTCGGGCAGGCCTGCGGCATCGAGGGTAGCAAAAACCTTCGGAAGGATCGTCTTGGTATCATCGCACCAGGTGCCGCCGAACACCAATACATGGATGGAGTCTTTCTGGCTCTTGAGAGCGGTTACCGCAGCGGCATCGGGTTTGAAGCCTTTCAGATGCTGGCCATACCAGGCAAAGGCCGTGTCGTTGACGAGCTCGGCTCTGGAAATAAAGCCTTTCAGGGTCTTGGAGCCATTTTCAGGATCGCGGCTCACTTCGGGTGCTTGCGCAAAGGCCGTTGTGGCGGTCATCAGGGCCAGGGCAACCAGGATTCTTTTCATACTTAGGATTTGCGGGTACGAAGGTAAGAGGGCAGCAGGGCAGATCGGGTTGGCAGCGGTGTTAAAAAAGGTTCGGGGGTCTTGGGTTTCGGGTTTTGAGTTCCGGGTTTTGGGATCTGGGTGTTGGACATATTGCTTCCGGAACCACAACCCTTCAAAACCACCTGGTCTGAACCTCCTGAACCTCCTAAACCTCCTGAACCTCGCTACAGATGTGCCGTGAGTTCAAGCAGAAACTTCCGCACCCGCTGCAATGACTGGATCATTTCGTAGCGCTCGTCGGCGCCTTTGCTTTTCTTGAGAAAGTCGCGCGCGCCATCGATGGTGAACTTACGGCGACGGAGCAGATCATGAATGAGTTGAACGGTCTTGATATCATGAGGCGTGAAAAAACGATCGCCTTTTCGGTTCTTGCGCAGCTTCAGTCCGAACTCGCTTTCCCAGTAGCGGAGCAGCGACCCGTTGACGCCGAACATCTCCGACACTTCGCGGATTCCGTAGTACTGCTTTTTGAAGAGCTCCTCGTCCTCCGGCACCTGCACCCGCTCCACCTCTTCCGCCATGGCTTTCTGGCTTTTGCGGCCCCGGCGGCTCTTTGGTTTCTCCGGCGAAACCGGGATACTGCTGCCCGAGAGAAATTCTACCGATTCCTCCGATACTGCCGGACCCGGCAAGTACAGATCGAAATCAGTGAGCGGTGCCGATTCCCCGGAAGGAGCCGCGGCCTCGTCAGACTTCTCCGGCTGGGGCAGGTGCACCCCTCCCGTGGCTTCCGATCCGGCGGGTGCAGCCTCCTGACCGGACGGCGCATCGGCAGGCTTTTCGGGCTCCCCGAAAAAGTCAAATGCGACCTGGAACTGCTCCCGGGACATCGGCGGTAAAGGTAAGGCTGATTAGCGGATGTGCAGATTAGCAGATGTGCAGATCAGCAGATGTGCCAATGTGCAGATGAATTGCAGCATGGAAGTACGGTGAATAGTACCAGATCATCACATCGGCACATCAGCACATCGGCACATCAATCCAGGCTTTGATTGCTCGCCTGCGCCCTTTTCAGCAACGCATCGAACTGCTGAGGTGTGAGATCGTTGTAGAAGAAATAGATGGGATCCACCTTGCGGCCATTCTTGTGCACCTCGTAATGACAATGCGGCCCCGTACTCTTGCCGGTAGAGCCCACATAACCGATGATGGCGCCCCGCTTGACCGCTTGCCCCCGGCGCACCTTTACCCGCACCATATGTCCGTATAAGGTCTGGTAGCCATAACCATGGTTGATGACTACATGGTTGCCATATCCATCACCCTCGTTTCCGGCAGTCGTTACCCGGCCATCGGCGGTGGCATAGATCGGTGAGCCCTGGGGGGCGGTAAAGTCGAGGCCCGCATGCATCTTGGGCGTTTTGTAAATCGGATCGATCCGCACGCCATAACCCGAGGCGATCCGGTCGAGATCTTTATTGCTGACGGGCTGGATGGCCGGCGTGGCGGCCAAGAGCTTCTCCTTATTGCGCACCAGCACCGACAATTCTTCATAGGATTTCCGTTGCGTCTTCATCCGCTGCCGCAGTTTGTCCATCGTGGCATGAATCGAGGTAATGAGCTGGCTGACGTCCATTTTGGCTACCCGCGCCACCTCGGCGCGCTGGGCAAAGGCTTCCTGGCGGGCACTGTCCATGAGTGGCCGGGCTTCGAAAATGCTACGGTACACATTATTGTCACGCTTTTCGAGTTCGGCCATCTGCGCCCGCAGGTCGTCGAGCTGGCGGTCCACATCCTGAAAACGGTAGCGCAGCCGTTCGTTCTCTGCCTGCAGCAACCTCTCGCCGGGCGATCCCACGAAGCGGAACACGGCCCAGGCGATCAGCCCCCCGGTAACCAGCGAGGTCGCCATAAAGCCAAAAACGCGCAGCAGCTTAACCCGCAGCGGTGTTACCAGCTTCTCATAGCGGAGGGTGTGGGTGTTATAATAGTATTTGATTTTTTTCATGAAGCCTGAGTCGTGAATCGTGAGGCGTGAGTCGTGAGGCGTGAGTCGTGAGGCGTGAATGCGAAGCAATGGGAACCGGGAAGCGTACAAAACAGAAGACGACGGTTCATCTCACGATTCACGACTCACGACTCACGAATTATTACCTTTGCCCCCCCTGCCCTCAGGCCGGGGCCAACAAATTTACCTGCTTCATCCGCAAAACCTCAACAATCTTCTTTCAGAGATGATGACCAGCTCCCAGATACGCCAGGCCTTCCTCGACTTTTTTGCCTCAAAAGGTCATGACATCGTGCCCTCCGCACCGGTGGTGGTAAAGAACGATCCCACCCTGATGTTCACCAATGCCGGCATGAACCAGTTCAAGGATTATTTCCTGGGCAACAAAACCGCCCCGAACCCGCGGATTGCCGATACCCAGAAGTGCCTGCGTGTGAGCGGAAAGCACAACGACCTCGAAGAAGTGGGCGTAGACACCTACCACCATACGCTGTTCGAAATGCTGGGCAACTGGAGCTTTGGCAACTACTTCAAGACCGAAGCCATCGCCTGGAGCTGGGAACTGCTGACCGACGTACTGGGCATTCCGAAAGACCGCCTCTATGTGACCGTTTTCGAAGGCGATGCCGCCGAAGGCCTGCCCATGGACGAGGAAGCCGCCGCTGAATGGCGCAAATGGATCAGCGAAGACCGCATTCTGCTCGGAAACAAAAAAGATAATTTCTGGGAAATGGGCGACACGGGTCCCTGTGGCCCCTGCACCGAAATTCATGTAGATACCCGTCCCGATGCCGAACGCGCCGCGCTCGACGGAAAGACGCTGGTCAACAACGATCATCCGCAGGTGATCGAAATCTGGAACAACGTGTTCATCCAGTTCAACCGCACCAAAGACGGCTCCCTGCAGCCCCTGCCCGCCCGCCATGTCGACACCGGCATGGGCTTCGAGCGCCTCGTGCGCGTACTGCAGGGCAAGCAAAGCAACTACGACACGGATGTCTTTACCGGCACCATTGCCGCCATTGCCCGGATTACCGGCAAAAACTATGCAGGTTCCGACGCCGGCAAAAGCGATATCGCTTTCCGCGTATTGTCGGACCATATCCGCGCCGTATCCTTTACCATCGCCGACGGACAACTGCCCAGCAATACCGGCGCAGGCTATGTCATCCGCCGCATTTTGCGCCGCGCTGTGCGGTATTATTATTCCTACCTCGATTATAAACAACCCCTCCTGCATCAGCTGGTGCCGGTGCTGGCCGAACAATTCCGGAACGTCTTCCCCGAGCTCGACCAGCAACAGGCCTTTGTGACCCGCGTGATCCGCGAGGAAGAAGAGGCTTTCCTCCGTACACTCGACAAGGGCCTGCGCCGCATCGATGACCTGCTGGCCAAAGGTAGCATCAGCGGCAGCGAAGCCTTTGAGCTCTATGATACGTACGGCTTCCCGCTCGACCTCTCGCAGCTCATCGCTGCCGAAAAAGGACTGAGCATCAACGAGGCCGACTTCCAGGCTGAAATGCAGAAGCAAAAAGACCGGAGCCGGGCCGCCACCGCTACCGACGCCGGCGACTGGGTACTGGTCAACGAAGGCGGAAACAACTCCGTTTTCGTAGGCTACGATTCGCTGGAAGCACAGTCCAGCATCCTGCGCTACCGCCACATAAAAGCCAAAGGAAAAGAGAGCTACCAGCTGGTACTCGACCGCACGCCCTTCTACGCAGAAAGCGGCGGCCAGGTGGGCGATACGGGACTACTGGTGCTGGGCGACCAGCGCATCCGCATCATCGACACCAAAAAAGAAAATGACCTGATCATTCATTTTGCCGAAAAGCTCCCTTCGGAGCTGGGAGGCGCCTTCACCGCCAAAGTTGACGCCCCGCGCCGCAAAAAAACGGAGCTGCACCACAGCGCCACCCACCTGCTGCACGCTGCCCTGCGCCAGGTGCTCGGAACGCATGTAGCCCAGAAAGGCTCTTTGGTAAACGACGAATACCTGCGCTTCGACTTTTCGCATTTCTCCAAAATGACCGATGAAGAGATTGCCCGGGTAGAACAGATCGTGAATGAGAAGATCCGGGAGAATATTCCCGTCGTCATCCGCCAGATGCCGAAAGAGGAAGCCGTAGCATTGGGCGCCATGGCCCTGTTTGGCGAGAAGTATGCCGACACGGTGCGGGTAGTGACCATCGACCCTGCCTACAGCATCGAACTCTGCGGAGGCACACACGTGGGCAGCACCGGCGAACTGGGTCTCTTCAAACTGACTTCGGAAAGCGCGGTAGCAGCTGGTGTGCGGCGCGTAGAAGCCGTTTGCGGCCATGCCGCCGAGCAATACATCAATGCACAACTCGCCCAGCTGCAGACCATTCGTGAAGCCCTGAAGGGCAGCAAAGACCTGGCAAAAAGCATCCAGAACCTGCAGGACGAAAACAACGCCCTCCAGAAGCAGGTCGAAAAATTTGAACAGGCACAGCTCAACGCCCTCCGCGATCAGCTGCTGGCGTGCCGCGAACAGGTAAATGACATTTCCTTCATCGGTGCCATCGTTTCTGTGAGCAGTGCCGATGCGTTGAAGAAGCTGGCCTTTGACCTCAAAACCCAGGTCGAGGGCAGTGCTCTGGCGCTGGCAGCCAATATCGAAGGCAAAGCTTCGGTGGCTCTGGCTTTCGACGACCGGCTCGTGGCCTCCCGGGGCTTCGACGCGGGCGCCCTGATCAAACAGCAGATCGCCCCCCTCATCAAGGGCGGCGGCGGCGGACAAAAGGGTCTTGCCACGGCCGGCGGCCAGGACACCTCGCAGCTTCAGGCTGTGATCGACGCCGTCCGTTCCCGGCTTTAAAGAAATGCACCTACCATTCGAAAGCTGCCGCAGAGGCAGCTTTTCTTTTTTAATACCGGCAAACAACTGCCGCTCACCAGTCAAAAACCGCCGTTGATGGCGGCTCTGCCGCAACTCAAACACAAAAAAGCACTTTTTGGGTCCTTTAACTATGCGAAATGTTTCGTATTCAAAATACGCATCCTATATTTGATCTACGAAGTTCAACGTAGCAAAATAAATTACCCATGAAACAATACATCATCACCGGACTTGTGGCAGCTGGAGCGCTGGTGGCGCTGCCGGCTCTTGCCCAGAAAGAAAAAGAGGGCAAGAAGGACAAGGAAATGCAGACCATCGTCATCACCCGCGACGGAGATGTCGACGGCAAGACACTGATTGAAATTGATGGCAACAAGGTAAAAATCAACGGCAAAGATGCCGATAAGAACACCGATGTCAACGTGAATGTGACTACGGTGAAGAAAGGCGGACGAATCAGTGTCAACGGCATCGGCGGTAACAATACCTGGGTGTTTTCAGATGATGGCCGCGGCGGTTCCTACTTTACGGAAGATGAGAATCGCGCCATGCTGGGTGTAATCACCGACCTGTGCGATAAAGGGGCCAAAATCACCTCCATCACCGAACAAAGCGCCGCTGAAAAGGCCGGACTGAAAACAGGCGATATCATCACCAAAATCAACAAAGAAGCGGTGAAGGAAGATGGCGACGTAGCCCGTGCCATCAAAGCCCGCAAGCCGGGCGATAAGGTAACAGTTACCTTCCTGCGCGACGAAAAGGAGCAAACGGTAACCGCCGAGCTCGGAAAATGGAAAGGATTTAAGATGCAGAGCTTTGGTGGTGCGCACCCGCTCAACCTCGAGAATTTCAGAGTAACGGTTCCGCCAACTCCCCCCATGCCCCCGCTTACGAACTACTACATCAGCAGCGGCCGCCAGCGCCTTGGCCTTTCCATCCAGGACACAGAAGACGGAAAGGGCGTTAAGGTTACCGATGTCGACGAGGAAACTCCGGCAGCAAGTGCCGGATTCCTGAAGGATGACCTGATCCTGCAGGTAGACGAAGAGCCGGTAAACAGCACAGACGAACTCAAGCGCATTACCGCCCGGGCTCGTCAGGGAAGCACTTTTTCCTTTAAGATTTCCCGCAAGGGCAAAGAACAGACACTCGAGGTCAAATATCCCCGCAAGCTCAAGACGGCAGACCTCTGATCAGAAAATAGACGCGATCATATCCCGGAAGCCCTGCCCCCAAGCAGGGCTTCCCCGTTCAGGAAGCTCCGGCGAGGGCACTGAAAAGGGTCTATTTTTGTCCGAATCAAATCATCGCCGATGAAAATCGCATACACCCTGGCCGGACTTGCCCTGATCAGTGCCTGCCAGCAGAAGGAAAGCAACCAGTTTGAGGTCGAAGGCAGCTTGATGGGGGCGGCAGGACAAACTGTTTACCTGGAAGAAACTTCCTTCAACAGTCCGGCGCCGGTTATCGTGGATTCCGTAAAACTGGATGCAAAAGGACGCTTTAAGCTCAGGGGAAACCGCGTTGAAGAGAATCTGTACCTGCTGCGCACGGCGGGCAGCACGACTCCTTTTGCCACGCTGGTGAACGATGCCGGAAGCATCCGGGTGGAAGCAGATCCAAAAAATACGACCCGTCCGTTCATGGTAGAAGGTTCTCCTGCCAGCCGCAGTCTGAACGATTATGTGGAAAAGAACAACCAGCACCTGTCGGCCCTGATTGCCATTGCCCGCCAGCGCGATAGTCTGCAACGCACCGGTATTTCCGACAGCGTGCTGCAACCGCTCGCATTCCGTCAGGCCGAAGCAGCCACCGGCTTCCGGAACTATACCATCAACTTCATCAACAACAGTAAGAATGCCACGCTGGCTGTTTTTGCCCTGGGCAGCTACCAGAGCTATACACAAAATCCGGCGCTCGGCGTCATGCCTTTTTCGAACGAAGAGGTAAACCGGATGCTGGGCAGCACAGCCGCCCGCTTTCCAAAACATAAGGGACTCGAGCAACTCAAAAACAGCGTGGCAACCGCACAGCAGCAGCAACAGCAGCAGGAGGCTGCCGCACAGGCACCTTCGGCCCTGCTCAACAAGCCCGCTCCTGCCTTCACGCTGCCCACACCAGAAGGAAAGCAGGTATCCCTTTCATCGTTCCGCGGTAAATATGTGCTGGTCGACTTCTGGGCCAGTTGGTGTGGTCCCTGCCGGGGCGAAAACCCCAATGTGGTGGCTGCCTACAACCATTTCAAAAACAGGAATTTCACCGTTGTCGGTGTTTCGCTCGACCGGGAAAAGGAACCCTGGATCAGCGCTATCAAAGAAGACAAGCTGACCTGGACCCATGTCAGCGACCTGAAGTTCTGGAACAGTATGGTCGTGGGACTTTATGGCTTTGATGCCATCCCTTACAATGTGCTGGTAGACCCGAATGGTATCGTGATTGCCGAAAATCTTCGCGGCGCCGACCTCGAACGAAAGCTCAGCGAGGTGCTGAAATAGAGCACCTGCCGTATAAAAAAGAGAAAGGCTGTCCGGACGGACAGCCTTTCTTATTCAACGGACCACCTTTATCAGGGAGTCAGTACGCGATCGATCAGGTGTACCACGCCATTGCGGTACAGGATGTTCGGGCGAACCACGTTGGCATCAGCCGTGTTGGTTGTGCCCCGAACACCACCGGCAGCCGTGAAGGTTACGGGCGTTCCCTGCAGTGTGTTTACAGGATTCGTGTAACGGAAACGGATATCCGGAGCGAAGATGCGGCCACCAGAGGGAGCTGCAGCAGTCGCTGTGATGATGTGATAGCGCAGGATAGCGGAGAGTACAGCAGGATCAGCATTGTTGATCGCGTTCAGATCCGCGAAACCGGCAGCCTGGAAGGCGGCGTTGGTCGGCGCGAATACGGTGTACACGTTCGCTGGGTTGTTTACTGAGTTTACCAGGTTGGCGCGAACCAGCGCAGCCTGGAAGAACGTCAGGTTGGCAGAATCGGCGGAGCGGTTCAGCGTCGTCGTGAAGTTTACGCTGGCAGGAGCCAGGATACCGGCGATCGAATGAATCACGCCATTGTTGGCGATCAGATCCGTACGGCGCACAGGGAATCCGTTGACAAAAGCCTGACCGTTGTATACCGACACAAACAGGTTCTCCCGGTTCAGATTCTGGTAGGTCGCGTTCGGGCCCGGCAGGAAGCTAGCCTGAAGCGTACGGCCCGACAGGATGTGGTTGCGCAGCAGCGTACGCAGCACCGACTTATCCATGCTGTTGACCGAAGCAGCCGTTACGCCGGCAGCCTGGAAGGCGGAATCAGTAGGAGCAAACACCGTGAACTGACCCAGTTGCTGGAACGTGGTGTCCATTCCGGTAGCCTGCATGGCCGAAGCAAACAGGTTGAGGCCATTCTGCTGGGCTACCTGTACGACATTTTCCTTCACTCCCGGCTCGTAGAGTACAAAGTTATCCCGCTTGTCGCAACCGGTAAACGCCACAGCAGACGCCAGTGCGAGCGCGAGTATAGAGGTATTACGTTTCATGTTTCTTTAAGATTTTACGTGACAAGATCAGATTACTGGGCGATCGTCCAGCCCACATAGCGATAGTTACCCGACACAGCCACGTCGTTGTTGCCGAAGAGTTCCAGGACGAGGTTCACCGCATTCGGAGAGCCGGCAGGAACAGCACCTGCGTCGCGGATCACGAAGCGGACAAATCCGAAGCTGGAGTTTGCGGGGATGGTTACAGAATTGTCGAGCAGGTCGTAGTGTACACCGGCAACAGCGGTTGAGAAGTTGGGTTCTACACGTACACCAAACGTCTGCGCGCGGTCACGCTGAGCGCCTACGAGGTTCACACGGGTGATTACGGTGTCCATAAAGTTGCCCGGGAAGCGACGGTTGGCGCCATATACAAGCATGTAATTGGCGCGGAGCTGACGGCTGGCCGGGAGGTCAACCGTAACGCCGCTCACAGAAGCAACCTGCTGGCGTCCATGCTCAATGGGAACACGGGTGAGCAGGGGAAAGGGGAAACCGCCGGAACGTGCCGTGTAGGTAGCCGCATCCCATTCAACCAGCGCATTGCTGTCGAATACGACGTCTTCGTTCTTAATGCAGGACGAAAACGGGCCCAGCAAAACAAAGAGGTATAGGAATTTTGTTACTTTTTTCATCAGAATCACTTTTTGAGATTAATAGCCAAAGTTTTGCTGGATGCGGGGATTCAGATCCACCTCGCGTACCGGAATAGGAGCCAGCATTTTGAAATCGCTGTAAGTGGGCAGGTTCGTTTTACCGAACGACAGTCCCAGACGCTTGAAATCGAACCAGCGATGTCCTTCGAAATGGAACTCCAGGCGGCGCTGACGCAGAATTTCTGCATAGAGCGTTCCGTTGGCAGGAGCCACACCCATGGCCGGCAGATCGCCGGTGGCGTTCTGGTCGTTCTGGGCTTCCGTGAGGGTCGAGTAGTTCGCGTAGCGATTTTGCTTCAGCGTTACCACATCCTGACGGGCACCGGCAAGGTTACCGAGGTTCAGGCGTGCTTCCGCACGGATGAGAATCACCTCAGGAACACGGATAACCGGTACGTTATCGAGGTTGGCCACACCATTCTTGCCGATGAACTTGGTTACTTCCAGACGGGCAGTACCACGTGCCGTGCTTCCGGGCTCAACGAGCAGGTTGCGCACGTCGGCGCTGCGGGCAGTGAACGTGCCGTTGGCACCGTTGGCAGCAATACCCGAGAAACCGAGCGCCTGCAGCAGGGCCGTGTTGGGAACCAGGTCGCCAAATCCGCCAACTACGCCGCGGTTACCGCGCTCGAGGAGGGTGCTGTACGAAGTCTGGAGCGACTCGTTCACACCGATATTCTCGATCTGGTTGGCAAAACGTACTTCAAAAATAGACTCAGGATGCGTCTGACCCGTCCAGCCCGGAACATATCCGGCCACATTGGTCAGGCGGTTGGCAATCGAAGCCTGGTTCAGCACCGAATCCGCCCAGCGGGCAGCGTTGGTCCAGTCGCGATTGTAGAGGGCTACGCGGGCAAAAAGCGCCTGGGCAGCAACCTTGGTGGCCACATGCGGGAAGCCGGTGTTGGCGGCAGGCAGCAAACGGTTTGCCTCATTGAGGTCGGCATAAATGCGGCGGTAAACAGAATCTACCGATGCGCGGGCCGGCAGGTTAGACACAGCGCCTTCCACAGTGGTAGGCGTAACTGTAACGACCGGAACACCACCACGATCCTGACCCTGTACGCCCATTCCGGGCTCGTATGCATAAGCGCGAGCCAGATCATGGTAATACAATGCGCGGAGGAAGCTCAGTTCACCGATCCAGCGATCGCGCTCGGAAGGTGTGACCGCAGGCTGAATGTTCAGCGTGGGGATCGCAGCCAGCGTTTGGTTGATCTGCGCAATGGCGTAGTAGTTGTTCTGCCAATGGTTGAAATGAGCGTTCGGAACGTTGTTGTTCTCATTAACCAGACGGCCAGACTTATTGGTCGCGAAGGAATTGTCGCTCAGGGCTTCTGCCAGCGCGAGGAAGTTACGACCGTAGTTGGCGGTAGACTTGAGGCGGCTGTAGATACCCGTAATGGAGGCATTGATACCTTCACGCGAGGCCAGCGCAACCGAAATGTCCACCGACTGCCGCGGTTCAATCTCGAGCTGCTTCTTGCAGGAAGCAAACCCTCCGATTGTAGCCGCAGCCAGGGAAATATAGACAAGTGATTTTTTCATTGTTGCAAACTTTTAGAAATTAGAAACCAAGTTGGATGCCTACGTTGTAGTTGCGGGTCTGCGGAATGATACCGGTCGACGTACCTACGAACTCAGGATCGTAACCCCACCAGTCGGAAATCGTCCACAGGTTCTGACCCTGAACATAGATACGGGCGCTCGACAGGCGAACACGGCGCATCAGGCTGTTCGGCAGGTCGTAAGACAGACGTACATCGCGGAGACGGATGAAGTCGGCCTTGCGCCACAGACGGCTGGAACCCGAGGCATGGTTTACACCACCCGGCTCAACACCGGTGTCGAAAATACGGGGATACGAAGTGATATCTCCCGGCCGGCGCCAGCGCTTATCGAAGGCTGTCTGCCAACCGTTGATCAGACGGTTTCCGTTCTCGATCATGAAGTTGATCTGACCATCGGTAGCGAGACGGCCAAACTCATACGTGAACAAGGCATCGAGGGTAAAGCCCTTGAAGCTTACGGTTTGCGTCATACCACCCCAGTAATCCGGCTCGGTATCGCCGATGTAGCGACGGTCGCGGAGCTGCGGCTGGTAAGTGATCATACCAAAGGTGTCGCGGAACATCGGACGACCAGTGGCGGGGTTAACACCCTCATACACCTGTGTGAATACGCTACCCAGAGAGCGGCCAACGCGGATCGAAGGATCGCCCGGCAGAATCTGCTGGCCATCGAACAGGCGGGTCACTTTGTTGTAAGCGAAGGAGAAGGTTACACCGGCATTCCAGCGGAAACCATCGTTGCGGGTCGGGCGGATAACGTCACCGTTCAAGGTAACTTCCACACCCTTGATGTTCAGTTCACCCACGTTGTTGGTGAAGCTGGCCACACCGTTTACGAAGCCCACCTGCTGGGGCAGCAGCATGTCCTTGGTCGTACGGTCATATACTTCCACTGAACCCGAGATCCGGTTGCGGAACAGACCGAAGTCGATACCAAAGTTGAGCGTCTGGTTGGTCTCCCAGCTCAGGCCCGGGTTGGGCAGCTGAGAGTACAGCGTACCGGCAAAGCCATTGTACTGGATGCCTGAACCGCTGAACAGACCGCGTCCGGCGAAGTTGCCGATCTGGTCGTTACCGGTCTGACCGAAGGAGAGACGCATACGGAGTTGGGATACCCAATCCAGTTTCTTCATGAACTTCTCACGGTCCATAACCCAGGTACCGATGATACCATAGTAGTTACCGAACGGATTATCGGAACCGAAGCGGGAAGAACCGTCACGACGGCCCAGCACCGACAGCAGGTAGCGCTGCTTGTAACCGGCGTTCACGCGAACGAAACCGGAAGAACGGCGCCAGCCTGTCCAGCTCTGACCCACGAATACGGGGGTTGCACCGGCATCAGCCGTACGGAAATCAGGCGTCGGGAAACCGATCGACTCACCATTGGTGGCTTCGGTATTCTCGCGGCGGTATTCATAACCAACCAGACCGTCCAGGCTAACCTGACCGAAATTCTTGCTGAAGTTCAGGGTCTGGGTAGTGAGGAAGTTGGTCGACCAGTTTACCTCGGTAGTAGCGCGGCCACGTACGTTGAAACCGTCGTTGGTGCGGGGGTCGCGGAAGCGGGCACCCTGTACCGTACGGTAGTCCATACTTGCGAAGCTGCGGAAGGTCAGCCAGTTGAGGATCTTGTAATCCAGGTTCAGGGCACCCACGAAGGCGTTGGTGCGCTGGTTACCGGTATTGTACTGGTTTACAGCGATGATATTCTGGTTCAGTGCACCGGCGAGTGCCTGGGCCGGGGGCAGACCGAAGTAGGTGCCGTCGGTGTTGCGCACCGGGTTCACGTTCAGGATGGTAGCCGCAGCGAAGGCCGGGTTACCCAGGAAGGAACCATCGGTTGCGAAAGGAACCTGCTGATCGAAAGAGCTGATGTTGAGTTTCAGACCAACGTTCAGACGATCGGTTGCCTTGTGGTTGATCGAGGTATTCAGACCATAGCGCTTGAAATCCACCTTATCAAAAATGGTGCTCTGATAGGTGTAGTTGGCGCCCAGGTAGAAGGTCGTCTTTTCGTTACCGCCTTCCATCGACAGGTCGTAGTTCTGGATCGTGCCACGACGCATCGATTCATCCTGCCAGTTGGTGTTGGGCAGCGTAGCGATTACGGAGTCAATCTGCTTGTCGTTGAAGGTGCTGGTCACGGCAAACGGAATACCGGTAGCGTTGGCCAGTTCACCCAGTGCCCACTGACGCGAGTTCAGGAAGGTGTAGGGAAGACCACCCGGTACAATGTTGTTGTCCGGAAGGAAGGACAGCGGCTGCCAACGGTTGAAGTCGGCTTCTGCACGTGCCTGTACCCAATCAGCGGTGCTGAGGTTGGGGATGGTGCGGAGCCGCTCCGAAACACCTGCATAGGCGTTGAAGTTGAAACGCGTCTTACCGGCACGGCCACGCTTGGTCGTAACGATCACCACACCGTTGGACGCCTGCGAACCATAAATGGCGGCAGAAGCGGCATCTTTCAGAACGTCGATCGACTCAATGTCGTTCGGGTTCAGGAAAGCCAGCGGGTTGGTTTGCGTGAACGAAGAGTTCTGAGACATGTTGATCTGAACTCCGTCCACAATGTAGAGCGGCTGTGTTCCCGAAAGGATAGAGCCCGTACCGCGAACGCGTACGTTGATGGCACCACCCGGGATACCGTTGCTGGCCTGCACCAGTACACCGGCGGCACGGCCCTGGAGGGCGCGGTCAACCGATACGTTGGGCAGGTTCTGGATGGCTGCACCGCGGATCTGCGATACGGCGCCACCTTCTTCACGCTTTTTACGGACCTGGTAGCCCACAACCACTACTTCTTCCATGCTCTTGTCACCACCGGACAGAGAGACATTCACGGTCGAAGAAGTACCAATGTTGCGCTCGCGCGAGCCTTGTTCGGCCGCGGAGAACACCAGGGTGCGTCCGTTGGCGGGGACCGTGATGGTATAGTTACCATCCTTGTCGGTCACCGTTCCCACTTTTGTTCCTTTTACCATGACCGATACACTCGGTATCGGCTGGCCATTTTCATCAGTGACCTGGCCTCTGATGGTCCGGTCCTGAGCCAGTAGCGGCATGCATAAGGCAAGCTGCACTACTGAGAGCAGTAGAATTTTTCTCATGTGCATACATACGTATTTAAAAAAACCAAAACGCTGGTGAATACGGTCCGTTCCGTTGACTTTTCAACGAGAACTTTTTCGTCCTTTCCGGTCTGTGAAGACCTTCCGGGACACATAAAGACAACAGTCCTTCACAAAATGTTGCACGAATTTAAGGGTCGTGTTAAAAATTTGTTGCCGTTTGGAAAAAAATTTGCCTGTTAATCCGTTTTTAACGGTGAAAAAGACTTTTTTGTTGTCAAATCCAGTAAAAGAGCAGGTAGCAGCGTCAAATTGGCTACTGTTGCCACCACCAGGGTCAGTGATGTCAGCCAGCCCAGGGAGCGGGTTCCCCCAAAACCGCTGAAACAAAAGATGACGAATCCGGCAATCAGCACCAGCGATGTATAGATAATGGAGAGCCCGGTGCTGTGAATCGTACCGATCACATTCGCCTCGATGCTGGCGGAAGCCCGCTCCTGCTGCTTGTAATTGACGAGGAAGCGAATGGTGATATCGATGGCAATGCCCAGGGTAACACTGAAAACCAATACGGTAGAGGGTTTCAGCGGCACTCCGGCCCAACCCATGACGCCCGCTGTAATGACCAGCGGAATCACATTCGGCAACAGCGAACAAAGCAGGATGCGGCCGGAGCGAAACAGGTAAAGCATACACAGGGCAATCAACAGGAACGCCCAGAAAATGCTCTCCTTCAACCCGTTGATGATAAAGCGGCTCCCCTCCAGGAAGGTGACGGAGGCGCCGGTCAGTTGCACGTCATACCGCGCGGTATCAAACAACTCGTTGGTCCGCCGCTGCACGCTGTCGAGAATCTCCGGCAGGCGGGCACTGCCTACATCCTGCATGGCCGCCGATATGCGGGCCTGCTGGCGCGTGCTGTCCATGAAAGAAGTGGCTAGCCGGTCGAGGGAACTTTTAGGAGTACCTGAACTTTCGGCAGCCGGCCGCGGACTCAGGTAACCGGCCAGTGCCGGAAGGTCGAACTCGTTGGGCAGGGCGTAGTTGGCACTGTCGCCTTCAAAAAAGGCCTGACGGGCAAACTTCAGCCCTTCGGTCAGGGCCAGGGGCCTTCCGATATAAGGCCGGTCGTTCAGGAAGACCACCAGCGAGTCGATCTTCTGCAGGTTCCGCAGGTTGCGCGAAACGCCATATTTCTTTTTGGTATCGACCACGATCTCCAGGGGCATCACCCCCTGAAACTGCCCTTCGAACCATTTCAGGTCGGTATAGATGCGGTCGGTCTTCGGCAGATCGTCGACAATGTAGCCTACGCTTTTCAGGCGCAGCGTGCCAGCCACGGCGCCCGCCAGCAGCAGCAGGGTGGCCGCATAGATGGCGCGCCGGTGGTGCAGCGACCAGCGCTCCAGCCGGGCCAGCCAGCGTTGGAGCAATGAGTTTTCGAGGTAACGGAGGTGCCGCGCCCTGGGGGCCGGTGAAAAATAAAGTACGGGCGGAATGAGCAGCAACGAAACCACGAACAAGAGCAGGATGCTCCAGCCGGCAACGGCGCCAAACTCCTTCAAAATGGCACTTTTCGTGAGGGCGAAGACCGCAAAACCGATGGCCGCCGCAATATTGCAGAAGAGGGTCACCACACCCATTTTCGCGATCATCTGCACCAGTGCCTGCTTTTTGTCGCCGGTTTCGCGCCAGGCCGTATGGTATTTATTCAGGAAGTAAATGCAGTTGGGAATACCGATTACCACCACCAGCGGCGGAATCAGGGCCGTCAGCAGCGTGATCTTGTACCCGAGCAGCTGCAGGATGCCGAAACTCCAGATCACCCCCACCAGCACCACCGCCAGCGAGAGCAGGGTGGCGCCCACCGAACGAAAGAACAGCAGGAGGATAACCGCCGACAGCAGAAAGGAACCCAACGTAAACCAACGCATCTCGTTCTGGATCTTCACCGCCACCTGGGTTCGGATCAGGGGCAGACCACTGAGATGCAGCTCCACATCCTGCCGCTTTCCGAATGCTTCCGTATGGGCCACAATAGCGTTGACCACCTTCGTACGCTCCGGTGTCCGTAGCAGCGGACCATTGACGGTAACCGCCATGAGATAGGCCCGGGTATCGGGATTATACAATAGTCCCTTGTAAAAAGGCAATGTTCCGAAGAGTGCGGCCGCACTATCGAGCCCGCTTTGTGTTTGCAGGGTATCGGCAAAAACCGGACGGGCCAGCAGGCGCTCCGTTGTATCGTTCTTGAGCAGGGTGACCGCCGCCGGCACCGACAACACGCCTTCCACACCCGGAACGGCTTTGATCTGCTGTTGCATCTTCCGGTAGTCGTCGAAGAAGGATTTCGAAAAAAAGCGGTCGGTCTGCACCCCTACCATCAGCAGGTTGCCGTCTTCGCCGAACTTTTTCCGGAAGGCCTGGTAGGCCTGAAACTTCGGGTTGTCGGTGGGAATGGCATTCGTGAACTCATAGGAGATCTTCACCTGCGCGGCCTGCCAGGCCATAAAGGCGGTCAGCAGCGCGAGCAGGGTCAGAAACAAGACACGGTAGCGCAGAACGGCTCTGCCCAGGGATTCCCACATAATCGGTCGGTTTGAGGGGGCAAAGATGGGCGAGAAGTGCTAAACCTTTGCAATCGCTAGAAAAGAGTAAACTTTTCAAACGTCTTTCTTCCCTGCCAGTCTCCTAACTGCACTAATTGTGTTCGTAAAACTGGAAGAAGTATTCTTTTCTAAATTCATAAATGGTGCGATTGTTTCAGAAACCTCCAACTTAGGCAAGTGGTCGCGCCCAGCCAACTCAGGGATAATTTTAAGCAAGTACTTGTTTGGTGAAGATATCATGTCGACATTCCGGAAATCAGATTTACCCCTATAGTTCTCAGGTTTAAATCGATGATAGGCAGACCGAACTGCCTCCAGATCCCCTAGAAACCATGACTCAAGCTCCCTACACACTATTCTGACATAGAAATCACAGTAACATTTATCCCCAACCAGCTCGATGATTCTATTCTTTATTGCTACACAATCTCCACTATCCTGATCCCTTGTAATGAGAATCTTTGAACCGGGAATCCTACTTATTTGCGGGATTGCATTAATAATCGCCTTCTCTAAATCTTGCTTGCCTTGATGAGGGTACACCTTAAAAAACGTACCCTCCGGAAGAATCTTGGGAAGGATAACATCGAACACATTTTTGATCGAAGGCTCTTCAGTAAATACATGCAACATCATAAATTGGCACCGGTTATATAATGATTTCTCCAGAGCCATCCAAGCTGATTCTCTTTAGAAAGTTCCTTTACAACTTCATCTTCTTTAGCCGCTTTAATATTTGTATACCCATTCTCTTTGACCAAAAAGAAAAGCTCATCAACCATCAGACCATTTACAAAGTCTGGCGAATGACTGGATACGAAAACCTGTCCCCCTCTCTCAGAATATTCCCGTATTTCTTCACATAACTGCAACAAAAGATCTGGATGAAGGAAGTTTTCGGGTTCTTCAATACACAATAAAGGATGGGGCTCTGGATCGTGCAGCAAAATCATGTAGGCAAACATCTTAATTGTACCGTCAGATACATAACGCGCTACGAACGGATCTTTGAAGTTTTGGTCCTGAAACTTCAGGATGATTCGGCCGTCTTCCGTTTCCTTTGCTTCCACCTGATTGATACCGGGAATCCGGCGGGGCAACTTTCGTAGAATACTCTCAAATGTCTCTCTGTGGTACTCATACATGTATTTTGTGACTTGCGCCAAGTTATCGCCATTTACGGAAAGATGATTAGAAATACCGGTATCAGAAATATTTCTTCCATATTCTATTTTAAAATTCGATACATACCATTTTTCTAGTAGGCTTCTAAACGCGCTAATTGCTTTAAACTGCTCAAATTGGCCCAAACCCTTGATGGCAAGAATATCCGGACTTGTTACCTTTTGGCTAACTCTTCTGGCTTCGACTCCTTCATTTCCATATTCTTCTTCATTCGTAATGGCGTTTCCCTCTCCATTGCTAAAATCAAGGAAATGCCATGGAGCACCTGTTCGTTGACCTCGCCGATACTTTAATATCTCTCGATTTATATACGCTTTGCCGCGGTTATAACCAATCTCCAAAGTGTAAGTTACTATTGGGGCTTTCTCGTTTTCACTGACCTGATTTCGAAATTTGATCTCGAACTTGATTAAATCCTTGTGAATATCGCAGCCGCGTGAAATAACTTCCTGAAAACCTCCTCTCTTATTCAGTGCTATCGTCACATTGTTCTGTAATGAATCACTTAAGAAACCAAACACATCAAAAAAAGTGCTTTTTCCCGAGCCATTTGTACCTAATAAAACCGCCATTTTAGGCAGGTTCCTTACGGTAGTTTGCTTAAAAACTTTAAAATTTTCGATTGTGATGCTTTCTATCCTCATAACAGGGGTTGAACAATGTGGGGAAGCGTCTTACAAATTTACTTCCTATCGGCATCTCGAACAGGTAAATTCGAGGTACAGTAAGAAAAGGGGATTTAACTAATTTTGAAATAGTGAAGTATTACTTACTACTTGTGACCTCATTAATGGCTTTCGCCGCCTCCGCACAAAACACCTTCCCCGCCATCGGCGGCTGGCGGGAGCACCTGCCCTACAACAGCACCATCGACGTGGCCGTAACCCCGGAGCGGGTCTACGCCGCCACGCCCTATGCCCTGTTTACCGTCAGCCGCGCAGACCGGGAGCTGGAACGGCGCAGCCGCGTGGGCGGGCTCAACGAAACCGGCATCAGCACCATCCGCTACGACGCCGCTTCCAAAAAGCTGTTCATCGCCTATTCCAACAGCAATATCGACATCCTCACCGACCGGGGTCTGCGCAATGTGCCTGACCTGAAGCGCGAAAACGTTTCGGGCGACAAAACCATCTACGACTTCTTCCCCTTTGGCAATCGCTGCTACGTAGCCACCGGTCTCGGGGTTTGGGTCATTGACGCCGAGCGCTACGAAACCCGCGACGCCTGGTTCATCGGCAACAATGGCGGCTATGTGCGCACCTGGATGGTATCGCGCGACCAGAACTTTTATTATGCCGCCACCGACGAAGGACTGAAGCGCACACCAGTAAACAATCCGATGCCGGCCGACTTCCGTACCTGGCAACTCCTGTCTGGCAGTGATGGCCTTTCCGCTGCCGCCTGCCGGGGCATCGCCAATGTTTCGGGCCGGATGATCGCCCTGCAGCGCGACTCGCTCTTTGTGCTGAACGGCAGCACCTGGACGCCCTTCTTCAGCAATGGCAACCCGATCGTTTCCATCAACCCCACCGAAGGCCGCCTCGCCCTGACACAAAGTTTTGTGCTGGGCGGAAACGCCACGCAGGCGCTGGTGCTGAATGCAGACGGAACCCTATTCCGGTCGGCCAGCCAGGCGCCGCCCCTTTCCTATCCGCGCAAAGCCGAACTGGCGGGCAACGAATTGTGGGTGGCCGACGAATATGCCGGGTTGTCGGTGTGGACCGGAGGTGCGCCGGAGTTTTTCCGTCCCAATGGCCCCGAAGGACTGGCCAGCGGCGAAATGACTTTTTTCAACAACAGCCTTTGGATAGCTTCGGGAGCGGTCAATGACTCCTGGAACTATATGTACCAGCGCACCGGCATCTACCAATTCCGCGAAGGCAACTGGACCAATTACAACCAGTTCCGGCTGCCGCAGCTCGATACCCTTCTCGACTTCATTACGGTAGCCGTGGATCCCCGCGACGAAAGCCTGTGGGCCGGATCCTACGGTGGCGGCTTGCTTCATATAAAAGGCCCCAACAGCACCGAGATCTTCAAACAAAACTCCCCCATCGGCCCGGCCATCGGCGATCCGCTGAGCTACCGGGTATCGGGTCTGGCCTTCGATGCCGACAACAACCTCTGGGTAGCCAACTACGGGGCCAGCCGCTTCCTGCATGTGCGCCGTACCGACGGACGCTGGCATTCCTTCACACCACCTGTGTTTCTGAATGAGAATGCCATCGCGCAGATCGTCATCGATGAAAACGGGATTCTCTGGATGCTGTCGCCCAAGGGTAATGGCGTGCTGGCTTATCATCCCGGCAACTCGCTGGAAAGCCCGGCCGACGACCGCTGGCGCCTGCTCCGCAGCGGCAATGGCAATGGCAACCTGCCGGCGGGGGAAGTACTCAGCCTGGCAAAAGACCGCAGCGGCTATATCTGGGTGGGCACCTCCGATGGTGTTGCCGTCATCCAGTGCGGCATGGACGTGTTCAATGGATGCCAGGCAGTGCTGCCCATCGTGAAAGGCGAAACCAACTTCGCCAATTTCCTGTTCAAGGGTGAGGAAGTGCGCAGCATTGCCGTTGACGGCGCCGACCAGAAGTGGGTAGGCACCCGCAACGGACTCTGGCTGATCTCCCCCGATGGCGACCGGCGCATCCTGCGGTTTACCGAAGAGAACAGCCCCCTGCTCAGCAGCGATATCCGCCGTGTGGCCATCGATCCGGCAACGGGAGAAGTTTTTGTGGCAACGGCCAGGGGCATCGTTTCTTTCCGGGGCAGTGCCACCGAGGGAGCGGCCGACTTCAGCAACCTGCAGGTCTTTCCCAATCCCGTACCGCCCGGCTACGGCGGCACCATTGCCATCCGCGGACTCAAGGAAAACACGGTGGTTAAGATCACCGAGCTGAATGGCCGGCTGGTGCACCAGACCCGCTCCCTGGGTGGCCAGGCCGTGTGGAATGGCCGCGACTACCAGGGCCGCAGCATTGCCAGCGGCGTGTATCTCGTGCTGGTGACGGAAGAAGGTCAACAGGAACGGGCCGCGGGGAAGATCGTGTTTGTCGGTAAGTAGAATATTCAACAAGTATTGCTCTGTCATCTCTTCTCCTGCTATCAGCCTCCCCTCACCCCGCTCCTTTCCCTTTCGTGATTCCCTCACCCCAGCCCTCTCCCACAGGGAGAGGGAGCAGCAGCCAGATCATCGGAAACGTTCCCCTCGCCCTTTGGGAGAGAAGTTAGGGGTGCGGGAATTAACGCCCGCGCAACACCTCCCCCGCCATTTACTCCATAACTTTACGGATGCTTCAAAAGACCAAAGGCATTGTTCTGAAAACCGTCAAATTCGGGGAAACGAGCCTGATCGTGACGGCCTTTACGGAATGCTTCGGCCTTCAGTCTTACATCGTCAACAGCGTACGCCAGTCAACGAGCCGGCGCGCGGCAAAGGCCGCCTATTTCCAGCCTTCGGGACAGCTCGACCTCGTGGTGTATCACCAGCCGCAACGCAACCTGAACCGCATCCGCGAATTCAAATGGGCCTTCCTGTACCAGCAGGTGCTTACCGATGTCTTCAAGAACGCCGTGGCGCAGTTCATGATCGAACTGCTTTTGAAAAGCTTAAAGGAGCCCGAGCCCAACCCCGAGCTCTATTATTTTGCCGAAGATGCCCTGCAGCATCTCGATGCGGCGCCACCAGCGGTTACGGCCAATTTTCCGCTCTTCTTCGCCCTCCACCTGCCCGTGTTTTTCGGCTTCCGCATTCCTGATGAATGGAGCGGGGAGCAACCCTATCTCGATCTGAAAGAAGGCATCTTTACCCCCGAGGCACCCCGCCACCCGCACTACCTCGAAGGACGTGCCGCCGAAGCGGTGGCCCATATCCTGAAAGTGCTGCAGCCGGAGGAACTGGCAGAAGTAAAATTGAACCAGGAGCAGCGCAGGCATATCCTGCAGCAGCTGGAACATTATTATGCCCTGCACCTTTCTGAGTTCGGAAGCCTGCGTACACTGCCGGTGCTGCGGGAAATTACGGGCTGAGGAGCGCGAGGATCCGGCGTGGGTTCAGACCAGTCGTTTGACAGCCAGCGTCCCTTCATCGAGCAGCAACACACCCGGCATTTTTCCTCTTTCGAAAGACCCGAGCCGCTCCTCCATCTGCAGGGCACGGGCGCCGTTCCATGTGGCCCACCGCAGCATTTCCTGGAGGGGCACTTCCGGAAAGTGCGTACGCAGGGTTCGGAGTTCATCGTGTATGCCCAATGAGTGGTTCGAGGCCAGGCTATCGGTACCGAGCACGATGGAGGCGCTCTCGGAGCGCAGTAGTTTTACGGGTGGCAGGCTTCGCTCAATGTATTGATTGGCGTTCACGCATAAACAGAAAAAAGAGGGATGCGCTTCATCCGCCACTACCATCCGCACATCTTCGGGCCGGGTAAACGTATTGTGTACCAACAGCCGTACCGATGCCGGCAACAGGCGCGGGTAACAGCTTTGCAGGCTGCTCCTGCCCGTAGCGGCATGATGGCTGTTGTCGATGTTCATCAGCGCATACATCCGGTTGAAGTCGCCCGTGCCGCGTTCAAAAAACTCATCTTCAAACGGTGTTTCCTGGTTGTGCAGGGTCACCACCCTACCGGCAAAATGTGGCGCCAGCAAATGCCACAGCTCAGCCGACACCGAATAGGGCGCGTGCGGCACGATCGACGAAGGGCCGGTTTCGGAAAAAGCCTGCCATAAGTCGAGCGCCCGCTCCAGGCGCCCCTGGGCCACGCCCGGAAGCCATCCGCTCGACTCGATGAAATTGTAGTAATACAGGTTGCCTGCGCGCTTCTGCTGCAGCGTCGACGTGTTGTTACAGATATCACCCACCGCCACAATCCCGTTGCGGAGCATCTCTTCTTCCGCGGCAACGATCGCAGCTTCGATGGCTACAGGTTCCGTGTGCCTTTGCGTAACCACGGCAAACACGAAGTCGACCAGTCCGGTTCCCTCCGGAATATGCCCTTTCATGTGCGACAGCTCCAGGTGGCAATGGCAGTTGATGAATCCCGGGGAGAGAATACCTTCATAAATTTCAGGATCAGAAACGTCGGCGGCGGGTAGTAATGCCTCGATTCGGCCATCCGGAGCAACGACCAGCACGGTATCGTTAAGAAAGCGGGTGCCGTTGAACAGACGGTTGGCGAAGAGCTTGCGGTAGGCCATAGTGCGAAAGTAGGCGCAGGAAAGGAGACAGAGCGCAGGCAGCCACAGGCATCGAGCTTCCTGCGGCTGCGGAAATTCAGCGAGCCCTGCCAATGATAACGAAACCAGACCCTATGCTGCCTGTGGCGCAAGCATGCGGATTTCTATCTATCCCGCGCCTTGGCGCCGCATTTCCTAACTTTGCGCGCTATGCTCGACAAACTGGAGGCTATCAACGCCCGATTCAACGACATTGGCGTGGCCCTGACCAACCCCGAAATCATCGGCGACAGTAAACAGTTCGGCGCCCTAAGCAAGGAATACCGCAGCCTCGAGAAAATCGTGGCCGTATACAACGAATACCGCAAGGTGCTCGATGACGTAGAACTCTACCGGGAAGCGCTCAACGGATCCGACGAAGAACTCCGCGAACTGGCCAAGATGGAACTACCCGGAACGGAAGAGCGGCAGCAGGAGCTTGAGGCGAGCATCCGGCAGATGCTGATTCCGAAAGATCCGCAGGACGAAAAGAACGCCATCATTGAGGTCCGCGCCGGCACCGGCGGCGACGAAGCTTCGCTCTTTGCCGGCGACCTGGCACGCATGTACCTGAAATATTGCGAGCAGCGGGGCTACCGCACCGCCATCCTCAGCGAAACGGAAGGCACCGTGGGCGGATATAAGGAAATCCAGATCGAGGTTACAGGCGATGATGTGTACGGTACCCTCAAGTTCGAGAGTGGCGTCCATCGCGTGCAGCGCGTGCCCGATACCGAAGCCAGCGGGCGGGTGCACACCTCAGCCGCCACCGTAGCCGTGATGCCCGAGGCGGAGGAAGTCGACTTTGAACTCAAGGAAAGCGATGTGAAGATGGAAACCGCCCGCTCGGGCGGCGCAGGCGGACAGAATGTAAACAAGGTGGAAACGAAGGTATTGCTGACCCATATTCCTACCGGAACCGTCATCATCTGCCAAACTGAACGTACCCAGCTGGGCAACCGCGAAAAGGCCATGCAGATGCTGCGGACAAAGCTCTACGAAGAGCAGGTGCGCAAGCAGGAGGAAGAAATTGCCCGGCACCGCAAGAGCCTGGTCAGCAGCGGCGACCGCTCCGCCAAAATCCGCACCTACAACTTTCCGCAGGGACGCGTCACCGATCACCGGATCGGGCTGACGCTTTACAACCTGCAAGAGGTGCTGAACGGTGGTATCCAGGAGTTAATTGATGCGCTCCAGTTTGCCGAAAATGCCGAAAAGATGGTCGGAAATGCCAGCTAGTCAGTAGTGCTGCAAAGGCCTCAGTGCAAACCGCTTAGGGGTAAAAAGTTCTGTTGCCGGAATTCCCGGTTTTTGCAACTTCCTGTGGAAGCGGCTACACAGGACCTCATTAACAGATTCTTTAACAACCAGCTAAAAAACTGGCACCATTTTTTCTAACATAGTTAAGTCGGTTGTTACCGGAGTTCTTTCGGGATCTTCTACCAGGTTGTCTGCTCTGAAGCAATATTTCTTACCGGAAGGTGCTTTTAGAAACGATTAACAGACGAAGGAAAACAACTGGCAAACAATTTGCGTTTATCAATACGAATCTCTCACATAAGCAGTCAATTTTCTCATAAGCAGTTAGTTTTGGTTGCGACCCCGGTTTCTACCGGGGTTTATTTTTTTATAGCCCTCCCCGTCAAAGGCTTTTCTTAACGGCTGGATCGTTCCGGAGTGCAAACCGGAATCCGCCATAGAACATTCTTCCATTTACCGGCCCCCAGATCAGGGCAGCGTCGAAATGGGGCCCGAAGGGCTGATCGGCTGCCGTAATCAGCCGTGATTGAAAGAAATTACCGAGGTTCTCGCCACCGATATACAGGTCGATGTTTTTGTGCTTCCCCAGGGCCTTGCTGAGCTGGCCATTCATCAGTGCAAATACGGGCGACCAGCTTTCGCGCTTATAGGCTTCCGGGTTGCTTCCGGTAGCAGGCAGGCGCTTGCGGCCGGTGACGCTCACGGTGTAATCAAACTTCCAACCCTTTGCCTCGTAAGCCAGGTTCAGAAAGCCGCGGTGCCGGGCCGTAAAAGGCTTCTCCAGCAACCTGTCACCATAGGTCGTCCTCACATCGAAATAACGCCAGGCGATCCGCAACTGAAGGTTGCGCACCGGCTCGGCATTCAGTTCTGCCTGCAGGCCACTCGCAAAGGAGCGCCCCTGCAGATTGTAAACACGCACCAAAGCGGGGTCTTCGAGGTCGGTCACCACCTGCTGCCGGAAATCGGTGCGGAAGTACTCGGCACTCAATGTGGCATTACGACCGAAGAGCCGCAGTTTCTGGTCGAGGCTGATACCCTTGTTCCAGGCCACTTCCGCCTGCAGGCCATAAGCTCCCCCGCTCCCACCTTCTATCCGTAGCTGGCGGGCACTCACAAATACACTGTTGTTTTCAGCGAGCACATTGGCTGTGCGTTGTCCGCGGCCAATGCCGGCACGCAGCACCGTGTTCTTTGCCGCGGCATAACGCAGGTGCAGACGAGGCGTGGTAAACCAGCCATAGAGGCTGTTGTGATCCTGCCGCAGGCCGGCCACCAGGTCGAATTTCCTGGTGGGACTGAACGTATACTCCACAAAGCCCCCTGGCACCGATTCCCTGCGGCCGAACTGCTGTCCGCGAAACTGCTCGTTGTACCGATCCAGCAAAAAGCTGAGTCCCGTGCGGAAGCGGTGCCGGCGGCTGCCCAGGTCGGACTGATAAAGCAGGTTGCCATAGATGTTCTGCTGCCGCCCCCCGTAATTGGTCAAACCAAACCAGGCATCCTGGCGGTGATCGAAGGCCGATAGCTGGAGGCCTATGCTCCGGTTGCCGGCGCCGGGCAGCACGTAACCGATCTTGCTGAATACTTCCCGGCGGCTGATGTTCATCTCCAGCCCGTAAGCGTTTGTCGTTCCTTTGTCGCGCCGGGGATCAAAGTCCACCTGTCCACCCACCTTGCGATCATCGAGCCAGCGCAGGCCTACGTGCGCTGTCAGTCCGTTCTGGTTGTCGAAGCTCCAGCGGTTGACGGCAGTGAACAGGTTGCCCGTGGGCAGATCGCGAAAGCCGTCTTTATTGAAGTCGATATGCCGGTTGTTCAGGAAGGCATCGTGTAAGAGCAGGGTCGTGGCCCAGCGTTTTCCCGCTTTCTGGGTAAAATTGAGGTTCAGGTCGGTTTTGCCGAAATCGTTGACATAAACGTTCGCAAAAAGCCGTTCGGTACCCGGCTTCCGGAGTTCCACGTTGATCTGCCCGGCAATGCTTTCGAAGCCGTTGGCCACCGAGCCCGTGCCTTTCACCAGTTGGATCGACTCGATCCAGGTGCCGGGGATGGAGCTCAATCCCAGCGGCGTTGCCAGTCCGCGTGGCCCGGGCAGGTTTTCTACCGTCAGCTGGGTATAGTTGCCCGACAGCCCCAGGAGCTGGATCTGCTTCGAACCGGTTACGGCATCATTGAAGGAAACGTCTACAGAAGGGTTTGTTTCGAAGCTCTCACTCAGGTTGCAGCAGGCTGCCTTTTGCAGTTCGCGCCGGAGCATGGTGACGCTACGGATCGGCTCCAGAAAAGGCACATAGGTAGCCAGGCGGGAAGGTGCCGTTACACGCACTTCCTGCAGCTGCGTGCCGGCTGTGAGGATGATGGCCTGTTCCAGTGTCGCCGTTTCCACGGTATCGGAGCGAAATCCGGCATGACTGATGACGATCTTTCGGCCGCCGCCCGCCAACGGCAGCGAAAAGCGCCCCCGGGCATCGGTGAGCGTGCTGCCGCTTCCGTGGAGCCAGGCCACCGTGGCACCTTCGAGGGGATGGCTGCCGGAAGCCGGTGCCAGACCGAGCACAAAGCCGCTGACCATGCCGGCACTGTCGGCTTCCTGCGGCGCCAGCGCCCGGAGCCGCTCCATTTCCTCCATGCTTCCGAAACTGCGGTAACGGCAGCAGGCCGGAAGCTTTCCGTAAACGGCAGCTTCTGCTTTTTCCTGCCCATTGTCGTGGCCCGCAAGCCTGATCCGTCGGGCTACCTGCTGCAGGCTGCTGCGTTTCGGATCGAAGGTAACCGTAAGTATTTTGGAGCTGCTGTTCCACGAAAGCGCCCGCACGCCCCTGCCTGCGCCGGCGTTTTCGATACGCTCCCGGCACATATCACACACGCCGGCCACGGAAAGTCGTGCGGTGATCAGGTGCTCCTGCCCGGACTGAGCAGCGCTCCGGAGCGTCACAGAAAGCAGTCCGGTAAACAGGAGCAGGGACAAAGGTTTCATGGCAAACAGTTTGGCGCCGGGGCGTTACTGCGCAAAGGTACCCGGGCCAAAGAGGGGGAAAGCTGCCTGCCTACCTTACAGAGAAGTGATTTTCATCAGGTTGTAGACAAGATCGACAAGAGCGTGTTTTTAAGATGCTTCCCTGCTGCAGCGGCGCCACAGCAGCAGTCCGGCTGCGGCCCCTGCGGCATCGGCCAGGGCATCCCAAACATCGGCGGCGCGGTTGGCCACCCAGAGCCCCTGCACGATCTCTACCAGCACTCCATAGGCGAGCAACGCCCAGAATATCCGCCAAAGCAAAGGAGGCGGGACTGATTCAAAGGTCCAGCAAACAAGCAGGGCCAGCAGCCCGAACATGCCGACATGAACCCATTTGTCGAATTGAATGGTATCAAGAAAGTTTTCCTTTGGGAAGGCGTTGCCGGGAAGCACGAAAAGTAGGCAGCAGGTCAGAAAGTACAGTGCGGTCAGGGTGATCCGGAGCGGGCGCATGGCCGCAAGCTAACGAGGAAAGGGCTTTAGAAAAAGCCCTTTTAAACCAACTATGAGATCAGTCCTTTCGCCACATAGGATTGACCGACTTTATATACGGGGTAAAAAAGCACTCGGTTTGCCACTCAACACAAAAAGGTGCAGGATCCGCCTGTGGCAGAAAGGCAAACGATTACAGCTTGCCATACACATACATGTTGCCCGTAGGACTGGCGCTTCCACCCTTGGGTTCGAGGGTGATGGCGAAGGCCTGCGCTTTCTGCACGTTCTTCATCTTTACCACCAGGCGCTCCTGACGTAGTTCAAACACACCGAGGTCTACCGGCTTGTTATCGATGAGGGCCCAAAGCTGGTATTGCCTGTCGTTGGCCGGTCGCGGCAGGTTCCGCACCATCAGGTAAACGTCTTTGTTGGTGGAGTCCCAGAAAACGGTCACAGAAGATTTCGGCGCAGTGGGCAGGCCGGCGAGATCTACGCTCTTCACATCGGGCTTCTGCAGGGCCTCTTTTTCGTTCTGCATGGCTTCCAGCCGGCGACGGGTTTCTTCCAGCTCGCGGCTGATACGGGCCTGGTCGGTGGCCTGTCCCTGGAGCTGTTCGATACGGTTGTTGATGGATACCGCCCAGTAAAGGGAGCCGGCGAGCAGCAGCACCGCCGCCGCAGCTACCCATTTCCAGGGATTGAGGTTGCGCACGGGCGCCTGCTCTTTGCTGGCATGACTTACCGGGACAACGCGGGCCGTTTCACCGGCGATGGCCTGTCCGATCCGCTCTTTCAGGAAAGCCGGAGGCGCGGGCGCATCGGCCAGCAGCGAAGCTTCCAGTTGCTGCTCAAAACGATCGCGCGCTTCGGCGATCTCCGGGTAGCGGCGTGCAAGGGCATCCAGCTCCCGACGCTCTTCGTCGGTAGCGAGTCCGAGCACGCAGCTCTCGATAATTCCGCTTGATATGTATTCTCTCGTATTCACTGTACGTCCTTATGACAATAGCGCACGCAATTGCGACAATGCACTGCGCAGCCTTGTTTTTACCGTTCCCAACGGGATGTTCAGCGCCTTCGCGATCTGGTCGTGGGTATACCCCTGGAAATACGACAGATCGATCAGGAGGCGCTGCTCCTCTTTCAGCCGCAGCAGGGTACGCTTCAGCCCGATATCATCGACACCGGGACGAACGGATGGGTGGTTAAAACCGGATCCATCGATCGACTCCTGCTTTTGTCCCTGGCGATAGCTCTTCGACCGCACCTTGTCGATGGCCGCGTTGCGGGCGATGTTCAGCATCCAGGTAAACAGCCGGCCCTTGAGCGGGTCGTAACTGTCTATTTTCCGCCAGATGCTGACGAAGACTTCCTGCAGCACGTCCTGCGCCACTTCCTCTTCGGGCACGATCTGCCGGACGACACTGAACAGCGCGCCCGAGTAGTGCTCGTAGAGGTAGGTGAAGGCGCCATTATCCTTCTGTTGCAGGAGGGGCACCAGCTCGCCTTCGGAGTATGTGGTTGGGAGACTCAAAGTTGGTTTCGGGCCCTCAGCCCATGGGATATACGGTAATGGGTGACGTTCGGTTTTGTTAAGGATCAGCTCACCATGGCCTGGTAGGCAGCAGCATCCATCAGGGCATCAGCGGCAGCGGGGTTATCGAGGCGCATCCGCACCATCCAACCCTCACCATAAGGATCGCTGTTGACAAGCTCCGGCTGGGAAGCGAGCTTCGGGTTAAGTTCAATCACGGTTCCGCTCACGGGGAGGTACAGATCAGACACGGTTTTCACCGCCTCAACCGTTCCGAAAACGGTGCCTTCTTCGAGGGCCTGGCCCACGGTTTCCACTTCTACATACACGATATCGCCCAGCTCGCGCTGTGCAAAATCGGTAATGCCGACAATGGCTTCATCGCCTTCAATACGGACCCACTCATGGTCTTTGGTATAGCGTACGTTTTCGGGGAAATTCATATAGTAGAAATGTTTGCGGTGCAATATAAACCAGTTCGGGGGAAAAAAGGTTTAGAGGGAGGGAGGGAGGAGATAGAGGAAAGAGGAGACGAGTTGGGATTGAAGAATTTGGTCAGCGGCGGCGGATGAACCGGGCCCTGAGGATACGCGCATCTTTCAGGGGACGATGGTTGAGCTGGGGGCGCACTTCGCTCCGGGCTATACGCTCCACCACCTCCAGGCCGCGCAGCACCTCGCCAAAGACGGTATAATTTCCATCAAGCTGCGGGGTGCCGCCGATGGTCTTGTAATAGCTCCGCCGCTCTGCCGGAATTTTCCGGCCCTGCAGCCGCGCCACTTCAATAGAATCGAGTTCCGCATCGGTGAAGGTGCGGCCCTGTACCAGGTAAAATTGGCTCCCGCCGCTGGCCCGTTGCGGGTTGAGCGCATCGCCTTCCCGGGCCGCCGCAAGGGCGCCCTTCTTGTGAAAAAGTCCGGCGCGAAACTCAGCCGGAACCGTGTAGCCAGGCCCACCATCACCCAGCCGCACATCGGCTGGCGCGCGGCGGCTGCCGGGGTCACCACCCTGAATCATAAAATCTGCAATCACCCGGTGAAAAAGCGTGCTGTCGAGGTAACCGCTTTTCACGAGCCGCAGGAAGTTGTCGCGATGCAAAGGCGTGGAATCGCTGAGCCGCAGCACAATGCTTCCTTCGGTCGTCTGCAGCTCCACATCCCGCCTTCGGTCGCGCTTGCTCAGCTTCGTGTCTTTCTGCGCGAAAGAGGAAAAGTGAAAAAGAAGCAGAGAAAATAGAACAAACTGGCGCATAATTCAAGTTGGAAGTTTTTGCGCGGCGTGAAACCTGCTCACCACTGACCGCTCACCTTAATGCCTTACGCCTCAAAGAACCCATTATTCTGGAAATACAGCAATATGTGATCTTTCAAAAAGTTCTCCTGCTCATGCGGCATCAGCGTGGGCATTGGCTTCAACTGCCGGAAGTGGGGCCAGCCTTCTGCATCCACACCTTCGAGCTCGAAATAGCCGCTGGGAGACAGCACCGTACAGATGGCAATATGCATGAGGTCCTGCTTCTGCTCTTTGGAGAATTTGGCGCGTATATCGCCGAGTTCCTGGATTCCGATCAGGAAAAGGATGCTCTCCACGTCGGGCTTCTTGTCGAAGCGCTCCCGCATCTTCTCCTCCAGCTTCCACCAACGTACCTGCAGATCGTCGTTTGCTTGCATGCGGCAAAGATAACCGCTCCCACATGCGAACCGTTGCGGTTATATTTGCCGCACGTTAAACCCACGGATATGCTGCAACTGGCCGTTTTGCGCAACAACCCCGAAAAGGTAAAAGAGCGCCTTGCCCATAAGAACTTCAAGGAAACGGAACTGGTAGACCAGGTGATCGCTCTTGACGACGAGCGGAAAAAGCTGTCGCTCCAATACGACGACACCAAGGGGAAGATCAATGCTGCCTCCAAAGAGATCGGGCAGTTGATGGCGAAAGGCCAGAAGGAAGAAGCGGAAACCCGCAAGAAAGACGTCGAAGGCTTCAAAGACACCCTTGGCCCCATCGAGCAGCAACTGGCCGTCACCGAGCAGCAGATCAGCGAACTGCTGCTGCGTATGCCCAACCTTCCCTCGGAACTGGTGCCCGCGGGTCGGACGCCCGAAGACAATGAAATCGTGCGCACCGGCGGCTCTAAACCCGAGCTTCCTGTCGGCGCCATGCCACACTGGGAGCTGGTCAAGCGCTACGACCTGATCGACTTCGAACTGGGAAATAAAATAACGGGTTCGGGCTTCCCGGTGTACAAGGGCAAGGGAGCCCGGTTGCAGCGGGCCCTCATCCAGTATTTCCTCGACTTCAACACCGAGGCCGGCTACCTCGAGTTTATGCCGCCGCATATGGTGAACGAAGCATCGGCCTACGGCACCGGACAACTGCCCGACAAGGAAGGCCAGATGTATCACGTCACTGCCGATAATCTCTACCTGATTCCAACAGCCGAAGTACCGGTCACCAATATCTACCGCGACGTCATCCTGAAAGACAGCGACCTGCCCATCCGCATGACCGCCTACACCCCCTGCTTCCGCCGCGAAGCCGGCTCTTATGGTGCGCATGTGCGGGGCCTCAACCGCCTACACCAGTTCGACAAAGTGGAGATCGTGCAGCTGGTGCATCCGGCACGGAGCTACGAAGTACTCGACGAAATGGTAGCGCATGTGGAGAAGCTGGTCCAATCGCTGGGCCTTCCTTACCGCATTCTCCGGTTATGCGGTGGCGATATGAGCTTCGCCTCCGCACTCACCTACGACTTTGAAGTGTACAGCGCCGCCCAGGATAAATGGCTGGAGGTAAGCTCGGTGTCCAACTTTGAAGCCTACCAGGCCAACCGCATGAAAGCCCGCTTCAAAGAAGACGGGAAAACCCAGCTGGTGCATTCCCTGAATGGTTCCTCGCTGGCACTGCCGCGCATCCTGGCCGCCCTGCTCGAAAACAACCAGGATGAAAACGGCATCAAATTACCGCCGGTGCTGCACCGGTATTTTGGAAGCGAAATGATCTGATGCGGCCTGCAGCCGGAACGGATTTGCGTTTTACGGAAAGCGAAGGCCCCCGCGCCGTCGCTTTCCGTATTTCTACGATAGTGTTCCGCATTTTACTAATCCCCTGTTAAGAATGGCGCCGGTTGCAGCAGATCGATAATCGCCAGTGTCTGACATCCAAAATCTACTGCATGCATAAATGTCTCCTCCTTCCGGTGCTTTTCGCCGGCATTACGGCCAATGCGCAATTCGAAAAGGGCCGCGTATTGCTGGGACTCAGCTTTGGCCTTGCGCGCTCAGAAGGCGAAGCCAACAATGGCCAGCGTATTGAATCCATTACGAACCGAACGCTTAGCATTGCGCCAGCCGTGGGCCTTTTTGTGCGCAACAACCTGGCCGTAGGTCTGCATGGCACCTATACGGGGCTGAAGACAGGCTACCTTAATGGCAGTACACGGTTGCGTAACTATGAAGCCGGCTTCTTCGTGCGGCGCTACGTGCCGGTGAGCAGCAGCTTTTTCCTGTTCGCCGAGGGCGCCCTCGACTATATAGCCAGCCGCAACGAGAGTGTTTCCGTTTCACCACTGGGCACCTTCCGGTCTGCGATCGATGACCAGGGCGCGCGGCTGGCACTGTATCCGGGGGTGGCCTATGTGCACCGGCGCATCGTACTGGAAGCTTCGCTGCGGAACATCGTCAACATGCAATACACGTCCCGCTCCCAGAAGGATGCGTCGACCGACAGGCGGCGCTCGATCGGAAATGAGTTTCGTCTGAATTTGGGAAATTCGGCGCCTCTGACCCTGGGGATCCAGGTCCGCATCGGCAGGTAATACAGCATCAGGTGGTAGCGAAGGTCGATGGTGCCGCGATCTTCCGCACCCGCGGGTTCATCACGGCAAACCAGGCCGGTGGCAGCAGCGAAAGCAGCATCATGCCGGGGTAGCCCGTTGGCATCTGCGGCGCGTCATCATGATGGCGCAACACCTGGTATTTACGGCTGGCGAGGTAATGATGATCGCTGTGGCGGCTCAGCTCAAACAACATCACCCGGCCGATGACATGGTTGGAGTTCCAGCTGTGCGCGGGCAGGGCTCTTTCGTAGCGCCCCTCACCCAGTGGCTTTCGCTGCAGTCCGTAATGCTCTATGTAGTTAACGGTTTCCAGCAACAGGATGCCCATCAGTGCCGCGGCACCAAACAGCAACAGCGCCACAGCGCCGAAAAAAAGCAGGATCGACAGAAGGAGCAACAGCTCGAGTAAGAGAAAGCGGAGTAACTGGTTGTGCCGCGAAAAAGTGGAATGACCCTTCTTGTGTGCCTCAGCGGCGGCGATTTCCCAGGCACTGGCCAGCGATCCGGCGATCGAACGCAGCCAGAAAGTGTAGACCGGCTCACCGTAGCGGGCACTGCTCGGGTCTTCGGGCGTAGCCACCCGCTTGTGATGCCCTTTGTTGTGTTCGATAAAAAAGTGCATGTACAACGAAGTGAGCAACAGGGCCTGGGCCATGTGCTGTTCCATTGTATTTATACGGTGCCCCAGCTCATGTCCCACATTGATGCCGAAGGTGCCGCAGAGCAGACCCATCACGGCCGTTTTGCCCAAAAGGTCAAAGGTGTCCTGGGGCACGAAGGCCACCTGGTGTAGAAACATGCCGAGGGCGCCCCATTGCAGCGGCACGATGATGTAGAGCATCCAGTCATACACCCGGCTGCTCTTCGCCAGCTGTTCTTCGGCAGCCGACAGGTTCGATGGATCGGGTTTGAGCAGCAGCTCCAGGAGCGGAATAAAAACAAAGGAATAGAGCAGCGGAATCAGCACCTGCCAGCCGCTGCCGGCGAAAGCAAACAGGGCGCCCAGGTACACCAGCAGGGGCGAAGCGTAACGAAAAATGCGGATTCCTTGCATACTACCCTAAAGTTAAAGACGTTAAATTACATGGCGATGGTCCGCAAAAAACGTAACATGCAGTCCGAAAGCCTCTAAACAGCAGCCTATGCCGAGCCTGCAGCAACGTAACCAGCACTTACTGTGGCGGGCCGGATTTGGTCCGGCAGCCCACCAGTGGCAGGATCTTTCCCGGAAAAAACCCGCCGAGCTCTACCGGCAGCTACGCACCGACAGCCTCGGGCCTGTTCCCGAATTTAAACTCGTTGACCCGAAGCTCCATGAGTTGAACACGGTGCCTTCGCTGCGGCGCAATTTTACACAGGACGAAATCCGCGCGTTCAACGAAAAGAACAAGCATACACTGGCGCAGCTCAACCTGGGCTGGCTGGCGGCGATGGCCCATGGCAACATGCAGCTGCGCGACCGGATGGCTTTGTTCTGGCATGGTCATCTCGTTGCCTTCGACTACAACGCCACCTACATGCAGGACCTGCTGAACCTGCTCCGCAAGCACGCCCTTGGCAACTACCGTACGCTCCTCACCGAAGTAGCGCAGTCGGCAGCGATGATGCGCTACCTCAATACCCAGCAAAACGTGCGGCAGAAACCCAACGAAAATTTCGCACGCGAGCTGATGGAGCTGTTTACCCTCGGCATTGGTCAGTATACCGAAAAAGACATCCAGGAAGCCGCCCGGGCTTTTACCGGCTGGAAAAGCCGCGATGACGGCTCCTTCTTTTTCAGCGAAAATGCCCAGGATACCGGAACGAAAACCGTTCTGGGCCGTACGGGTAACTGGAAGGGCGAAGACATCCTCAACATTCTGCTCGAAAAGCAAGAAACCGCCCGGTTCATCGTCCGGAAACTCTATCGCTTCCTGGTCAACCAACAGGTGGATGAACGAAGGGTGGAAGCACTCGCCCGTAACTTCTATAAGAACAAATATGAGATCATGCCGCTGCTCGACGAGCTGTTCACGTCGGAGTGGTTTTATGATGCCGCCAATATCGGCACCCGCTACAAGTCGCCGGTAGACCTCATCACGGGCATCCGCCGCACCCTGCCCCTGATCATGGACCGCGACGAACACCTGCTGATGATGCAGTGGGCCCTGGGACAGGTGCTGCTGTACCCGCCCAACGTGGCCGGCTGGCCGGGCGGCCCCTCCTGGATCAACAACAATACCCTGATCGCCAGGATGCGCATTCCGGACCTGCTGATCGAGCGCACGGGACTGCGTACCGGGCTGAGCGAAGACACACGCTACCCGCAGATGATCTTCGGAAACGTGCAGCCCTCCGTGCTGAATGCGCTCACCTGGTTTCCGGTGGAGATCAGCTGGACCGACCACTTCAAACGCTTTGAAGGCATCCCGGTAGAAAAGCTGACCGGTGCCCTGGCAAACGCCCTGCTGAATGTACTGCTCCAGGTGGCACCCGACTACATCCGGCGCAACTCCGTGGCCAGCAGCCGCGAAACTTACCTGAAAACCGCGACCCTGCGCATCATGACACTTCCCGAGTACCAGCTCTGCTGACCGGGAATAGAAAAAGAAAGAATATGCTGATCAAAAGACGTTCGTTTCTGCAAAGCAGCGCATTGGCCACCGCCTCCCTGCTGGTGCCCCGCTTTTTGAAAGAATTCAGCGCCCAGCAGGTGCCGGCAAAGGGTCAGAAGATCCTGGTGGTGCTGCAGCTGACCGGGGGCAATGACGGCCTCAACACCATTGTGCCCGTTCGCAATGACCTTTACTACCGCCTGCGCCCTTCAGTGGCGCTTGCGAAAGAGAAAACCCTGGGCCTGACCGACGAGGCGGGTATCCATACGCAGCTGCCTTTTTTCGCCGATTCCTTTCACAAGGGGTCGATGGCCGTGCTGAACAGTGTGGGCTATCCGAACCCGAACCGCTCGCATTTTCACAGCCTCGACGTCTGGCATATCGGTTCGGAGGCAAAAGAACACCTCAACACGGGCTGGCTGGGCCGCTACATCGAAAGCAAAAACAAGGGGGCCGACCGGCCGCTGGTGGTGGAGCTGTCGAACAGCACCAGCCTCGCACTGAAAGGCAACAAGGCTTCCGGCATCAGCATGCGCGACCCCAAAGCCATGGCCGAATACCTTGCCATTTGGGGCGCACGGGAGGTCATCCGAAACCATCATCACGATCATCACCATCAACAGGCCGAATACATGTACCGCACCCTGGCATCAACCGTGGCGGGTGTAGACTATATTGCCGCCAATACCCAAAGTCTGCCCGCAGGCACCACTTTCCCGGGCGGCGATCTTGGCCGCGACCTGCGCATGGTAGCCTCGCTGATCCGTGCCGACATCGAAACAAACGTTTACTACCTGGAGCAGGACGGATATGATACCCATGCCGACCAGGGACACACCCACAACCGCCTGTTCAAAAATCTGAACGCCGGCCTGGAAGCCTTCTTCAAAGAGCTGAAGGAACAGGGGCGTTCCGAAGACGTGCTGGTGATGGTGTTTTCGGAGTTCGGACGCCGGGTGGCGCAGAATGCCAGCAGGGGCACCGACCACGGCGCTGCCGGCAACGTGCTGTTTTTCAGCGGCGGGTTGAAGCGGGGCGGCCTGCTCAACGAACTCCCCGACCTCGCCAACCTCGACCAGGGCGACCTGCGCTACCAGGTAGATTTCCGGCAGGTGTATGCTACGGTGCTCAAAAAGTGGCTGGGCGCCGATGACAGGGCCATTCTGGGACGGCCCTACGACTATCTGGACTTCTTGTAAGGATGGTACTTCCCCGGCATAACCCCAGGGCTGAGCACCCCCGTGGCCTCCGGCCGGTTCATCGCACCTGCCGTTAAACCTGAGGCCCCCAAGCCCGTCAAAGCAGTACATTTCCGAAGTTCATGCCCACCAACCAGCATAAGAACCAGCACCTTTTGTGGCGCGCAGGCTTTGGTCCCGCCTCCGATGGCCTCGATCAACTACACCGACTCCGGCAAGAGGAACTTTATGCCGCACTGAAGCAGGCGTCTGCAGGTCCGCCATCATCCATTGACGTCGTTGACGACAGCCTCAGAGGGCTGGCCCTGGGTATCGGTGAGGCGCGGCGCCAGGCAGATGAGGCAAGTCTTCGGCAGCTGCGGGAAAAGAGCCGGCAGGCCGTACGCAGCCTCAATGGCGCCTGGCTGGAGCAACTGTCTGCCAGTCCGCAGCAGCTGCGCGAAAAGATGGCTTTTTTCTGGCATGGCCATTTCGCCACCCGTAACCTGAATGTGTTCTACCAGCAGCAACTGCTCTCTATTTTACGACAGCATGCTTTGGGCTCCTTCCGCACCCTGTTGCATGAAGTGTCGCAGTCGGCGGCCATGCTGAACTTTCTCAATGCACAGCAGAACCGCAAAGACCATCCCAATGAAAACTTCGCCCGGGAGGTGATGGAGCTCTTTACGCTGGGTCGCGGTAACTATACGGAGAACGATGTGAAGGAGGCGGCGCGTGCCTTTACCGGCTGGGGTGCCAATCTCAAGGGTGACTTCCAGTTCCGCCGCTTGGTGCACGATGCCGGAACGAAGACCGTGCTGGGCCAGACCGGTAATTTCGACGGAACGCGTATGCTTGACCTCCTGCTGGAGCAGAAGCAGACGGCCCGTTTTATCACCCAAAAGATCTATCGCTTTTTCGTACACGAAACCACCAACAAGTCGCGAATAGAGCAACTGGCCGACAGTTTCTTTAAAAGCGATTACAACATCGGCCTGCTCCTCGACCGGATTTTTACAGCTGACTGGTTTTACGAAAGCGGGCACATCGGAACACGCATCAAATCGCCGGTAGAGCTGATCGCCGGCCTGCAGCGGCTCCTGCCCCTGAAACTGGAAGACGGCCGTGCACTGTTGCTGCTGCAGCGCGCTTTGGGACAAGTGTTGTTTTATCCGCCCAGCGTGGCCGGCTGGCCGGGCGGCCGCAACTGGATCGACTCGTCGACACTGATGCTGCGGATGCGGATGCCCCTGCTATTGCTCGACCGCGACGAATTGAATGTACGGCCCAAAGACGACGATGATACCAATGGTGGCCGGGAGGAAAAGGGACTGCGCAGCCGGCAGCCGCTGCGCGCGCAGATCGACTGGCAGGCCTACCTGAAGAATTACGAAAACGTGCCGCGTGCGGAACTGTTTGAACGCATCGCGGGCCGCCTGTTACAGACGTCCCTGCGGGTGCCGGCCGAAACGGTGAGCGCCTTCGCGGACAGCAGCAGCCGCGAAGAGTACATCAAAACGGCCACCCTGCAACTGATGAGCACACCGGAGTACCAGCTCTGCTGATGTCGGAAACCGTCAGGCGTGAGCGCTGACGCCGGCTCAAATCACCATCACTTTGCCGTAAACCTGCTCACGGATTTCGGCTCACGCCTCACCCCTATATGCTATGGTTATCAAACGACGCGATTTCTTACAAAAAGGTTCCCTGGCCACCGGCTCGCTCTTGTTGCCCCGGTTTCTCAAGGCTTTTGAAACGCAGGGGTGCGTACCTCCGGGCAATAAGGTGATCGTGGTGTTGCAGCTCAGCGGCGGCAACGACGGCCTCAACACCGTAATACCCGTACGCAATGATCTGTACTACCGCTCGCGTCCCCGCCTGGGCATCGAACGGAACAAGGCGCTGCCGCTGACCGACGAAGCCGGATTGCATCCGGCGCTGACGGCATTTGCCGACGCCTGGCAGGATGGCTCGCTGGGCATTCTGAACAGCGTGGGCTACCCCAACCCCGACCGCTCGCACTTCCGCAGCATGGACATCTGGCACAGCGCCTCCGACAGCCGCGACTATGTGTATACCGGCTGGCTCGGACGCTACCTTGATGCGCAATGCCCGCCCGTGCCGAACGGGGCGCCCGGGCGGGGAAAGGGTTGTGCGCAGCCGACGCAGGCCCTCGAGATCGACGACACGCTCAGCCTGGCACTAAAGGGCAGCACCACCAACGGGCTGGCCTTCAAAGATCCGCGCCGCCTCTTCGGCACCAGCAATGAACGCTTCTTCAGGGAACTCAACCGCCGGCACCAGGACCATCACGATGAACAGCCGGTGGACTACCTGTACAAGACCATGGCGCAGACCTTGTCGTCTGCCGAATACATCCTCCAACAGTCGCGTGTTCACCCCACCGGCAGTGCCTATCCCAACACAACGCTGGGCAAAGACCTGCGCACCATTGCTTCCCTGATTTTCTCCGACATCAACACCAAGGTGTATTACCTGTCGCTCGGTTCTTTCGATACCCATGTGAACCAGCAGGCACAGCAGGAACGCCTGTTTCGCGAGCTTAACGATGCCGTTGGGGCTTTTGTGAAAGACCTGAAGGCGAGGGGCCGCTATCAGGACGTATTGTTGTTTTCTTTTTCCGAGTTCGGGCGGCGCGTGGCGCAGAACGCCTCTGGCGGCACCGACCACGGCACGGCCGGCAATATGTTCTTCCTGAGCGGCGGATTGAAACAGCAGGGATTGCTTAATGCCCTGCCCAATCTGGCTGACCTGGATGAGGGCGATCTCAAATACCAGGTAGACTTCAAAAACGTGTATGCCACGGTATTGAAAAACTGGCTGGGGGCGGATGACCTGGCGATACTGGGAAAAAAGTTTGAGCTCCTATCCTTTATCTGAAACCGCGCCGAAACCATTCCTCAAAGACAAAGGGCCGGGTACTGTCGCACCCGGCCCTTTGCCTGAACACTAATGGAACGCTTTAACGCACGCCATGCATCATCCGCTTCAGCATCGGCGTCAGCGCATAGAGAATGACGGCCGCGGCTCCGCAAAGGATCACAAACACCATGAAAAAGTCATAGAGGTTCTCAATGGTGAAGCCCATGAAGGTGGGATAAGTCGTCGGGATCTTCTCGGTGTCGAGGAACTTCGCCTGTTCGGGTGTGAGGGTAACTGTTTTATTCAGCACGCCGGCCAGGTCGATCCCCTGCTTCGAGGCGGCCTGGTATTTTTCACCGGTCGGCGGCAGCAGCGCACCCAGGGTTCCGGTAAGCGCGTACCCGGCCGCGTTCGACAGAAACCACACCCCCATCAGCAGGGAAGCGAAGCGCTTGGGGGCCAGCTTGGCCACAAGCGACAGGCCGATGGGCGACAGGCAAAGCTCACCCCAGGTGTGCAGCAGATAAAGGATGATCAGCCAGATGACACCCAGTTTGCCGGTAGTTCCCAGGCCCTTCACCTGCGTGGCGATGATAAAGTAACCGAGAGCGATAAGGGCCAGGCCCACAGCCTGCTTCACCGGCGAAATGGGCTCGCGTCCTTTGCGCGCCAGCGCCACCCATAGCATAGAAAACGGAATGGCGAAAACGATCACGAAAATACCGTTGAAGTTCTGTACCATGCTGGGCGGCATGGTCCATCCGAGAATGTTGGTATCGGTCTGATTGTCGGCGATGAACGTTAGTGAGGATCCGGCCTGCTCGAAGGCGGCCCAGAAGAAGATCACGAAGAACGCCACGATGTAGAGGACCGAAATGCGCTGCTTCTCCACGTTGGTCAGCGATTTGTCGGTCATGATGAACACGGCAAGTGAAAGGCCGGCCGCATAAATGAAGGGATAGATAAAGGTCTTGATCGGCGACATGGCCAGGTTGGCAAAATAGCCGCCGCCATTCGGATCTACCATCTTAGCCGGATCATAGGAGAGATACTGGAACAGGAAGTAAAAGAGGACCAGCATACCCAACAGGATCGCAACCGAACGGCCGGTGAACTGGGCCTTTACCTCGTCCGGATCGTCGAGGGCCGCAGCTTGTGCAGCGCGGCTCGGACGGGCGCCGATGGCCTCGCCGGCTGGCGTCACCACATACTTGTTTTTCAGCAGGATGAACGTGAGTGTGCCGATCAGCATCGCTATGCCGGCAGCCAGAAAGCCCCATTTGAAGGCCTCCACGTTGCGGACCGACTGCGATACGCCATTGACGATCACCTCCGTTTTCTTATCGCCGAGCAGGGGGCAGATGGTTTGTCCCAATGTGGCGCCCACGTTGATGCCCATGTAGAAGATGGTAAAGGCCGAGTCGAGCTTGTTCTTCTGCTCTTTCGGATACAGTTGCCCGACCATCGACGAAATGTTCGGTTTGAAGAAACCATTACCAAAAATGATCACGGCAAGTGCGAACCACATCAGCGAAGTGGCAAAACCCAGGTTGCCCTGAAAGGTGCTGGCTGATGCAAAGAGCAACAGCTGGCCGATGGCCATGACAAAGCCACCGAGGATGATGCAGTTTCGGTTGCCGAGATATTTATCGGAAATATAGCCCCCCAGCATCGGTGTGAGATAGCTCAACCCGAGGAACCCGCCATAGATGAGCGAGGCGGTGTCTTCGCGCATCGCGAGCGAGTTCACGAGGAAGAGGGTCAGCAGGGCGCGCATCCCGTAGAAGTTGAAACGCTCCCACATTTCAGTGGCGAAGAGCACGCGCAGGCCCTTCGGATGGCCTTTCTGATCGGGAGCAGACTGGAGGATGGCCTGATCGGCCACGGTCACATTCGACATAAGCAGTAATTAGGTAATCGTTCGGTGTGAATTCGAACGCGTAAAATAGTGAAAAATCGACAGGTAGCGCGGACGCGGCCTACTTTGTCGGTGACCGGCACGCTCCTTACCGAATTCTCTGTTCCTTATTCCTTGTTCCTTGTTCTCCGGTTGCCTTTCTTTGCCTCATGAACATCCTCCTGCTCGGATCCGGAGGCCGCGAGCATGCGCTGGCCTGGAAACTGCGGCAAAGCCCGCTCTGCGAAAACCTGTACACCGCCCCCGGAAATCCCGGTACGGCCCTCGAAGGCACCAATCTTCCCTTTGCCGCCACCGATTTCGGACAAATCCGGGAAGCCCTTACCGAACACCGCATCCACCTGCTGGTGATCGGTCCGGAGGAGCCGCTGGTGAAGGGGCTTGTCGATTTCCTGAAGCAGGATCCCGCCCTTGCGGAACTATCCATCATCGGCCCATCGGCCGAAGCCGCTCAGCTCGAAGGTTCAAAGGCCTACGCCAAGGCCTTCATGCAACGCCACGGCATTCCTACCGCCGGCTACCGCGAATTCACCAAAGACAATCTGGAAGAAGGCCTGGCTTATGTGAGGCAGCATTCCCTGCCGGTCGTACTCAAGGCAGACGGACTGGCTTCCGGCAAGGGCGTGCTGATCTGCACCAGCCACGAAGAAGCCGCCACCGAACTCGAGGCTATGATCGGCGCGGCCAAGTTCGGCGCGGCCTCGGCAAAAGTGGTGGTGGAAGAATTCCTGAGCGGCATCGAGCTTTCCGTATTTATACTGACGGACGGCAAAGACTGGCTTTTACTGCCCGAAGCCAAAGACTACAAGCGCATCGGCGAAGGCGATACCGGCCTCAACACCGGGGGTATGGGCGCCGTGAGCCCTGTGCCTTTTGCAGATGCCGCCTTCATGGAAAAGGTGCGTACGCGGGTTATTGAACCAACGGTGCGCGGTTTGCATGAAGAACAGCTCGACTACAGGGGCTTTGTGTTTTTCGGACTGATAAAGGTGGACGACGACCCCTTTGTGATCGAATACAACTGCCGCATGGGCGATCCGGAAACAGAGGTGGTGCTCCCCCGCATCCAGGGCGACCTGGCGGCTGCTTTACTGGCCACGGCCGAAGGACGGCTGAAAGAGCTGCAACTGGGTGCCGATCCGCGCGCAGCGGCCACCATCATGGCGGTCAGCGGCGGCTACCCGGGCGACTACGCAAAGGGGTTTGCCATCTCCGGTCTGGCCCAACGCCCCGCCGAAGACAGCATCGTTTTCCATGCCGGCACCGCCGACCGCAACGGGCAGATTGTTACCTCGGGCGGACGTGTGCTGTGCGCCACCACCCTGGCGGCCACGCTGACCGAAGCGGTGGCCCGATCGAAAAAAACGCTGGAAGAAATCTCCTTTGAAGGGATGTATTACCGCAGGGATATCGGGTATGAGTTTGTGTAGCAGGTGTCTCTAAATCACCAGCAGCTGCAGAAGTCAAAATTCAAAAGCCGCACTTACTCCAATTTGTCCGCCCGGCGCGGTTTTCCTGCGCTACCATTTTTAGATTTTTGACTTTCGACTTACCCCCCAAAGACGGGTTTGAAGATAAGTTTTAGTGTTCTGCAGGGGTGCATCGGCCCGCAGATTCGAATGATCCATCCAGGGAACTCTCGCTCCTACGCATGCCGGAGGCATGCTCGCTATGTAACCCGGCATGCAATACCGGGAAGGCACCCGACCCACCGACCTTGGGCTCCTACGCATGCCGGAGGCATGCTCGCTGTGTAACCCGGCATGCAATGCCGGGACTGCAAGGCGGGCATATACCCGAAACCCAGCATCCCGGTCGGGATGCGCGCTACCGGCAGCTTGCAGCCAACGGAATGGCGGAAAAAACCCATCATTCCGCGGTGGAAAACCCATGGCTCATTTGGGCGGGCAGATGAATTTTGGAGAAACAATGCCTATGTCCGACACCTACATCCAGGCGCATTTCCACCTGGTCTGGGCCGTAAAGTACCGCGCCGCATTGATCGCTCCATCGTGGAAAGACCGCCTGCACCACTACAGCATCGGCCTGATCGAAGAACATGGCCATAAGGTGCTTGCATTCAATACAATGCCCGACCATGCCCATCTGTTGCTGGGATACAACATCAATGAAACCATTCCCCGCCTGATGCAGCACCTCAAGCGCGACACTTCGCGGTGGATCAACCAGCAAGGTTTTGTGCGACACACATTCGCCTGGCAGCCCGGCTATGCCGGCTTCGCAGTGGAGCCAGCCCGGATTCCCGTAGTGGCGCGTTATATCCGCAACCAGGAGCAGCACCACCGCAAGCAGCGTTTTACGGAAGAGGTGGAGGTGTGGATGCACCTGGAGGGTATGGATTATGATCCCCGGTACGGCTTTCGCGAACCGGAATGACATCCAGTTACCCCTGATAACGAGCATCCCTCCGGGATGCGCGCGAAAGAGCGGTCGGGCTGTGGGCAGGACCGGCATTTCATGCCGGGTGACAAAGCGGGCATCCCTCCGGGATGCGCCACAGGGAGCCGTGCGCGTAAAGAACGGGCCGGAAAAGGATGCGCCACAGGAAGCCGTGCCTAGAAGGGATAGGCCCCGGCGGGCTACCTGTTCATAATCACCCGCCACTTCCGCGGCCGTTTCCGTTACTTCGCAGTTCCAACGACTTGCCATGAATGCGAATGAAACTCCGAACAGCGGTGGCTGCCCTTTTCATGCCGGAAACACGCCCGCGCAGACGGGTGCGCCCGATGCCGTACATTACCACGATTATCTCCAGCTCGACAAGATCCTCGACGCCCAATTGCCCGAAAGTGTCAAACACGGAGCCGCTGCCCACGATGAGATGCTGTTCATCATCATCCACCAGGCTTATGAGCTTTGGTTCAAGCAGTTGCACCATGAAGCCGACTCCCTGGTAGCGATCATGGCCAAACCGGCACTTAACGACAATTCGCCCGAGCTGCAGACGGTCGTACATCGCCTCAACCGAATGGCCGTCATTCTGCGCGTACTGGTGCACCAGATCGATATCCTGGAAACCATGACGCCCATGGACTTTCTCGATTTCCGCGACATGCTGCGCCCGGCCTCGGGCTTCCAAAGCTGGCAGTTCAAACTGCTGGAAGCGAAACTGGGACTCAAATTCGAGCACCGCCACGGACAGGAGTACTATACCGCATTCCTGAAAGGCGAGCATGTAAACCTCATCAAATCAGCCGAAAACACAAGTTCCTTTCTCCAACTGGTGAACACCTGGCTGGAGCGCATGCCTTTCTTCGACCAGCCGGAACTCTGGCAGGAGCTCGAGGCCAGCTACGGCGCGCCCGACTTCTGGGAAGCCTATAAGAAAGAGTATGCAGGTTCACTGGCGGAAGCAGAAAAGAACAATCTTGATTTTTTCCATGACGTGTTCGTACAGCAGGCATCCAGCCACTACAGCCTGTCGGCCCGCGCCAACCGGGCAGCGCTCTTCATCATGCTCTACCGGGGCTACCCGTTGCTGCAACTGCCTTTTCAGCTCCTGAACGGGTTGCTGGAAATCGACGAGCAGCTGAGTACCTGGCGCCACCGCCACATGAATATGGTGCACCGCATGATCGGTACCCGTGTGGGCACCGGGGGTTCTACAGGCAAAGACTACCTGAAAGCAGCGGCCGACAAACACTACATCTTCAAGGAAATTGCCCAGCTGACGAGCTTCCTCATGGAACGGCGGAGGCTGCCGCAACTGCCGAAGGAGGTGGAAAGAAGGCTGGGGTTTATGGCATAACAAAGTCAAAATTCAAAAGTAAAAAGTCAAAATAGCCTACGTAATCAGGTCTTTTAGAACAATCGCAAAAGGATTGCGCAGAATCGCGCATTTTGCCTTTTGATTTTTGACTTTTGACTTCCCGGAAGCCTACTTTTGCCGGTATTACCGTTTTGCATCAATTTTGCAGGCACTAGTACACTTATTATAACTGAGCAGCATGGGACTTTTCAACTGGTTTACCCAGGAAATAGCGATCGATCTGGGCACGGCTAATACGCTGATTATTCATAACGACGAGGTGGTGGTCAACGAGACGTCGATCGTCGCCCTCAACCGGAACAACCCGAAAGAGGTACTGGCAGTAGGAAAGCGGGCCCTGATGATGCACGAAAAGACCCACGAATCCATCAAAACCATCCGTCCGCTGAAGGATGGGGTTATTGCTGATTTCAACGCCGCCGAGCTGATGCTCCGCGAGATGATCAAGCTGGTTTATCCCAAAAAGCCGCTCTTTCCGCCCAGCTGGCGGATGATGATCTGCATTCCCTCTTCCATCACCGAAGTGGAAAAGCGGGCCGTGCGCGACTCCGCCGAGCAGGCAGGCGCCAAGGAAGTATACCTCATTCACGAGCCCATGGCCGCTGCCCTGGGTATCGGCATCGACGTGGAAGAACCCGTGGGCAACATGATCATCGACATCGGTGGCGGCACTACCGGCATCACGGTGATCGCCCTGGCCGGTATCGTCTGCGACCAGTCGATCCGCATTGCCGGCGACGAATTCACCGCCGACATCATGGAAGCCCTGCGCCGCTACCACTCCCTGCTCATCGGAGAACGTACGGCGGAGCAGATCAAGATCCAGATCGGAGCGGCCATGAAAGACCTCGAGAACCCGCCCGATGACCTTCCCGTCAATGGCCGCGACCTCGTTACCGGCATTCCGAAGCAGATCTACGTGGGCTACCAGGAAATCGCCGAAGCGCTCGACAAGAGCATCTTCAAGATCGAGGAGGCCATCCTGAAGGCGCTGGAACAAACGCCGCCCGAACTGGCCGCCGACATCTACCGCCGGGGCATCTACATCACCGGTGGCGGCGCCCTGCTCCGCGGTCTCGACAAGCGCCTGTCGCAAAAGATCAAGCTGCCTGTTCATGTTGCCGACGACCCGCTGAAGAGCGTGGTGCGCGGCACCGGGCTGGCACTGAAGAACTATGAGCGTTATCCTTTTGTGATGAGATAAGGAATTAGGAATTAGGGATTGGGAATTAGGCTGGCACCGACCCCAATTCCCAATTTCAAATACCCAATACCCAACCCCTTGCGTAACATCTTCGCCTTCATCCGCCGCCACTTCGTCTTCCTGGCCTTTGTGGCCCTGGAGATCCTGTCGCTGTGGATGCTGTTTACCTACAACAACTTTCACCGCGCTGCCTTCCTGGGTGCGGCCAGCGAGGTGACGGGCTCCATCAATAAGCAGGTGGACAAGGTGGATGACTACTTTCACCTGCTCGAGGAAAACCGCCGCGTGCACCGGATGAACGACTCGCTGCTGAACCTCATGAAAAGTAATTTCCAGGCTACCGGCACCTTTGCACGCCTGCAGGTCGACAGCGCGCGCATCGACTCCACCCTGGTCTTGCGGCGCTATTTATACCGCGATGCCAAAGTGGTCTACAATACCACGTCATCCGAAAACAACTATATCCAGCTGAGCCGGGGTTATAATCAGGGTGTACGCGACAACATGGCCGTCATCGCCTCCGATGGGGGGGTGATCGGACTGGTGGTCAATACGAGTCCGAACTTCAGCCAGGTGCTGACCCTGCTCCACACAAAAAGCCGGGTACCGGCGGCGCTGAAGAAGTCGGGCACTACCGGCACGCTGCGCTGGGATACCGAAAACCCGCGCTTCCTCACCCTCGAAGGCATCAGCCGGGATGTGGATGTGAAAAAAGGAGACACCGTGCTGACCAGCCCCTACTCGTACAATTACCCGCCTAATTTTCTGATCGGACGGATCGCGGCTGTTGAAGTCAACAAGGCTACCGGCTTTTATATCCTGAAGGTACAGGCCGCAGTCAACTTTGCTACGGTGCAGCAGGCCTTCGTAATCGAAAACCTGCAGCGCACGGAGCAGGTGGAGCTGGAAAAGGAAACCGAAAAGAAGATCGAACAAGAAAAACCCCGCAACCGTTGAGCGACCTGGTCAAAAATATCTTCCGACTGATCCTGTTCATCCTCGTGCAGGTGTATGTGCTGGACGAAATCCCGTTCCTGCACCGGTTTATCGTGCCCTACCTGTATTTCCAGTTCCTCCTCTGGCTGCCGTTCAACATGCACCGGCTGGCCCTGCTGGCCGCAGGCTTCCTGACCGGGCTTACGCTCGATTACTTCCGGATGAGCCCCGGGCTGCATACCGCAGCCTGTGTGCTGATCGCTTACGTGCGTCCCTTCATCATCTTCCTGCTGATCCCCAAGGAAACCACCGAGTTCACCTACCACGAACCATCGCCCCGCGGACTGGGATGGGGGCCCTACCTCGTATATGCCTTCATTCTCACCCTGCTCCACCATACCTTTCTTACCCTCCTGCAGTGGCTGCAGTTCGGCACTTTTCTCGGCTTCCTGATCAAAACCGTCGCCACCACCGGCATCAGCATGGCACTGATCCTGGTTGTGGAAATGCTGTTTCCCCGGAGCTTGCGGTACCGGACGAATACGGCGTGATGATTAGATGATTAGCTGATTGGTGATAGATAATGAATTGACACGGGCCCACAGGGAACTTCTTCAATCAGCTAATCCGCGAATCGGCACATTTGCTAATCAGCATCCTGCCACTATGGCACCTCCTCTTCTTCCGGTACAGATATTGACCTTTCGGCGGCTTACCACCTAATTGCGTTTATGGAACTTGAAATCTTCACCCTCGCCGATCACGCACAGGATGCGGCGGGCAAACTGTTCATCAGCGGCACCTTCGATACCGTTCATTGTAAAGGCTTTCCCTTCGTTCTGCCCGCAGCCTGCCTGGTACTGCGCCTGCGCTTTTCGGCAAAAGAAACGGGCGCCCACGAAATCATCCTCCGCAGCACCGACCCCAACGGCAAGCAACTGCTGGAGCCGGCACGCGTGCAACTCGAAGTGCCGCAGCCAGCCCCCGGCGCCGACTACTCCGCCATCAACCTGCCGATCAATATTCACCAGCTCAAACTGGATGCCCCCGGCATGTATAGTTTTGAACTGTTCATCAACGACGACTGGAAAAGCGGGATCCGGCTGTATGCAAGGAGTGCAGCGTGAGCGGTGAGCGGTGCTCCGCATGCCGAAATCTTGGCGTAGGCGCGAAATACCCGAACTGCAATGCGCCCTCCCGAAAACCCGAAACCCAGAACACAAAACCCAGAACCCGGAACACAAATCCTTAAACTTTAAACCCCAAACTCCAAACTCCCTTCTGAAGCGTTGCTTTTCGCCGGATATTTGCATACAAATTGCATCCGGCTAACACCTAGCCCTTTACCCCTAAACAAGGCCTGTAGCAACATTCTATGTCGGTATTCAACGGCTCGCGGAGCTATATCATACGGCTGATCTTTCTGGCAGTATTCCTGGTGATCATTGCCCAACTGGTAAACCTGCAGCTTTTCTCGAACAAGTACAACGAACTGGCGCGCCAGAATGCGGTGTTCCGGAAGGTGGTGTATCCGCCCCGCGGCATCATCTTCGACCGGAAGAACCGCGCCATCCTGAACAACCGGGTAATGTATGACCTGATGGTGACGCCGTCGGAAGTGCGGAACGTTGATACCGCCTATCTCTGCCAGTTGCTGGAAATCGATACGGCACAATTCCGCCAGCGGATGACCGAGGCGATCGTACGCAACGGCCGCTTCCGGCCCTCGGCTTTCGAGGAACTACTCTCGGATGAAAAATATGCACGACTGGAAGAAAATCTCTGGCGCTTCAACTCCGGCTTTTACCTGCAGCAGCGACCGGTGCGCCTGTATCCCTACAATGCGGCAGCCCACATCATGGGTTATGTGGGTGAGGCCGACTCGGGGATCATTGCCCGCTCGGGAGGCTTTTACCAGCCCGGCGATTATGTAGGACGCAGCGGACTCGAGGCCTACTACGAGCGGGTGCTGATGGGGCAGCGCGGGGTGCAGTTCCTGATCAAAGACCATAAGAACCGCCTCCAGGGGCCTTTTGAGAAAGGCATGTTCGATACGGCGGCTGAAGCGGGCCGCGGGCTGCGCACCTATATCGACATCGAACTACAGCAGCTGGCTGAAAAGCTGATGAAAGGCAAAGTCGGTGCCATCGTCGCCATCGAACCCCAAACCGGCGGCATCCTGGCCATGGTGTCGGCGCCGAACTTCAATCCCAACGACCTCACCGGCTGGAACAAGAAAAAGAACTACTCGAAGATGGTGCTGGACGTGGCAGGTCCGCTCCTGAACCGGGCCATCAACGGCCGCTACCCGGCCGGCTCCACCTATAAGCCACTCGGCGCCCTGGTAGCTTTGGACGAGGGCGTCATCCATCCGCGGAGCGGCATCGGCTGCTCGGGCGCTTACTATGGCTGCAACCGCCCCGTGCGGTGCACTGAAAAATGGGGCGGACATGCCGACGACCTGCGGGAGGCCATTGCCCACTCCTGCAACTCCTTCTTTTCGCATACCTACCGCCTGACCGTCGACAATCCGAAATACGGCGGGGTCAAGAACGGCTACCACCGCTGGCGTGAATACCTGAGCGCATTCGGACTGGGCCACCGACTCGGTGTGGACCTTCCGAGTGAGGCACCCGGACTGATCCCCGACACGGCCTGGTACAACAAAACCTACCGGGGGTCCTGGAACTCCTGTACCAATATCTCGCTTGGCATCGGTCAGGGCGAAATGACGGTGACGCCCCTGCAGATCGCCAACGCCATGTGCATCATCGCCAACAAAGGCTACTACTATGTGCCGCATTTTGTGCGGTCCATCGATAACGAAACCAGGGAAGACACCGTGCTGAACGCCTTCCGAAAGAAACACGAAGTGCTCACCCACGTTCCGGATACGGTATACGAAGTGGTGCATTCCGGTATGCAGGATGTAGTGGAGGTCGGCACCGCACGCAGCGCAAAAATTCCGGGTATCAACATCTGCGCGAAGACGGGTACGGCCGAAAACTTCCGCATCATCGACCGGAAGAAGATTCAGCTCAAAGACAACTCGCTCTTCGCCTGTTTTGCACCCCGCGAAAACCCGAAAATTGCCATCGCGGTAATCGTCGAGAACGCAGGCTACGGCTCCGCATGGGCCGCGCCGATCGCTTCGCTGATGATGGAGCAATACCTCACCGACTCCCTGCGCACCGAGCGCAAGGCAGAGGTGGAGCGGATTTCCAACGCCAGCCTGATGCCCAGCTACCTGCCGCGCCTGCAGTTCATTGCCGATTCTACACGGGCCGAATTTTACTTTAACCTGACCAAAGACAGCAGCTATATCAAAAAGTTCGTACGCCGCCGGAGCAACGCACCCGGCGCTCCCGATAACGATTCGTCGGGCCGCCGCGATAATGGCATGGCCATCCTCGACAGCGCCCAGAAACAGTTCCGGAAACAATTAAAGCGCAAGGGCTATGAGTAAGAGCCGGGGCAAAAACAAGGGAACGATTTCCCGGGGCGTAGATCCGATCCTGATCTGGCTGTACCTCCTGCTGGTAGGCATCGGCATCACCGCCATCTTCGGGGTCACCTACCGGGAGGGTGATTCCGTCATCCCCTCCTTTTTCGGGTTTCACACCGACTACAGCAAGCAGATGTACTTCTTCCTGATCTCCATGGTGCTGGGGGTCTTCATCCTGCTTACCGACAGCAAGTTCTTCACGGCAACGGCCAACCTATGGTATGCGCTCGGCATCGTGCTGCTGCTGCTGGTGTTTCCCTTCCACTCCAAAGTAAAGGGCACGGAGTCGATCATCCGCTTCGGTGGTTTTCAGTTTCAGCCCGCCGAGTTCTGCAAGGTTTGTGTGGCGCTGGCGCTGGCCAAATACCTATCCCGCGTCGACCTCAACTTCACGCGCACCCGATCGCAGATCATCGCATCTGCCATTGCGCTGCTGCCGGCGGTGCTATCGATCCTGCAGAAAGAAACCGGTTTGGCGCTGGTCTACTTTTCGTTTTTCATTGTAATGTACCGAGAGGGACTCAACCCGATGGTGCTGGTGGTAGGCTTTGCGGTTGCCGTGCTGGTGGTCGCCTCCATTGTGATGGAACCCAATACCCTGGCCATCCTGCTCACGGCGGTGGCGGCCCTTGCCGCCTACCTGCTGCGCCGGCAGATCCGCCGCAGCCGCACGATACTGGTGTTCATTGTCGGCATCTGGTTGGTAGGCGTGGGCATTCAGCGCTTTGCCGTGCCCTATCTTTTTGATCATGTGCTGAAGCCTTACCAGTCGCAGCGCATCCTGGCCACCGTGGGCAAAGACTATGTTCCGCGCGACCCGGTGCGCCTGGCAGAAATGCAGATCCAGCAGGAAGGAAAAAAGAAGGACGACAATTACAACGTAAAGCAGTCGAAGATCGCCATCGGCTCGGGCGGGCTCACCGGCAAAGGATTGCTGCGCGGCACACAAACACGATACGATTTCGTGCCGGAGCAACGCACCGACTTTATCTTTTGTACTGTGGGGGAAGGCTTTGGCTTCGCCGGCACACTCACCGTCCTGATCATCTACCTGGCCCTCCTCTTCCGGATCGTACACATCGCCGAGCGGCAACGGAGCACCTTTAGCCGCTGTTATGCCTATGGCGTGGCTTCGGTATTTTTCTTCCACATCGCGGTCAATGTGTGCATGACCATCGGCCTCGCACCCGTGATCGGGATTCCGCTCCCCTTTATCAGCTATGGAGGTACCGCCCTCATCACGTTCACCCTACTGCTGTTCATTCTGATCAGGCTGGATGCCGACCGGCAGATGGTGCTGCGATGAGCGAAAACAAGAGAACATGAAAACGTAAGAACGAGAGGTTTAAAGGGAATATGCCCGCTTGCCGGAGATACCGACTACCCACCCGTTTCTCTCCCTCCTTTCTCCTCTCTCCTTTCTCCTTTCTCCTCTCTCCTTTCTCCTTTCTCCTCTCTCCTCTTGTTCTCTTGTTCTCTCCTAGCTTTGCCCCATGCAAGTGTTCCCCCTCTCCGAAGGATCTTTCACCATCGACCGCACCAAACAGTTCGTTCCCTTCAACGAAGCTACCGACCGGCTTACAGACCGGCCAACCGGGTCTCTGCTCGTGGAAATACAGCCCTTCCTGGTGGTGACGCACCGCGATGTGCTGCTGCTCGACTGTGGCCTGGGCTTCTCGAAAGAGGGTGAACTGCAATTGCACCAGAACCTCAATGCGGCGGGCTACCACCCGCAGCAGGTCACCAAAGTGCTGTTGTCGCACCTCCACAAAGATCATGGAGGCGGCATCGCCTTTGGTCCCGACAACGCCTGGCTGAGCCTGCCCAACGCCACCTATTACGTACAGGAACGCGAACTCCGTTTCGCGCTCGACAAATCAAACCCCTCCTATATCCGCGAAGACCTCGAAGCGCTCGAAGGCTCGCACCAGGTAGTGCTGTTGCAGGAAGACGAAGGCAGCATCGACGGCTATATCCGCTACCGCCACACCGGCGCCCACTCGCCGCATCACCAGGTATTCTGGATCGAAGAAGAAGGGCACACCGTCTTCTTCGGAGGCGACGATGCCCCGCAGCTCAAACAGATGAAAACCCGTTACAAAACCAAATACGACTTCAACCCCGACCTGGCAACCGAACTGCGTCAGCAATGGTGGGAGCAGGGCCATGAAGAAAACTGGACCTTTCTGTTCTATCACGATATCAAAACACCGACATACAGAAAGCGTGAGGCGTGAATCGTACGTCGTGAGCGGTGGCGGTGAGTTGTTGCTGTCGTACGCCTCCCCTCTCCGAATCGGAAAGGGGCCAGGGGTGAGGTTGTGAGCGGTGAGCGGTGGCGGTGAGTTGCGTCCCGCTCCACGCTTCGAAAGGCCGGGGCTGCGGTACGTCCTGTACCTTTAAGCCAATGAAGATCATCAACCGCACGGTGCTCGTTCTTTCGCTGGTGTCGCTCTTCGCCGATATGGCCAGTGAAATGCTGTACCCGATCATCCCGGTGTACCTGCGGGAAATCGGCTTCTCCGTATTGCTGATCGGCTTGCTGGAGGGCGTGGCCGGCTTCACGGCAGGCCTTACGAAAGGCTATTTCGGGAAATGGAGCGATACGCTCGGGCGGCGGATTCCCTTCATCCAGTGGGGCTATCTCCTGAGTGCCCTTTCAAAACCGATGATGGGTCTGTTGTCGTTGCCCCTGTGGGTCTTTTTCTCCCGCACCCTTGACCGGCTCGGCAAAGGCCTGCGCACCGCCCCCCGCGACGCCCTGCTGGCGCAGCAGGCAACACCGCAAACCAGCGCGCGGGTGTTCGGGTTTCACCGGGGTATGGATACGCTCGGCGCCACCATAGGACCCGCCCTGGCCCTGCTGCTGCTCTGGATGTACCCGGGCAACTACCGGCTGCTCTTCTGGCTGGCTTTTCTGCCCGGGCTGGCATCGGTGCTCCTGATCCTCCTGCTCCGCGAAAAGCCCGATCCGGAACCGGCTGCCAAACGCGGCGGTTTCTTTTCGTTCTTCAGCTATTGGAAGAAAGCGGCACCCGGTTACCGGCGCCTTGTTCCGGGACTGTTGCTCTTTGCCTTGTTCAACAGTTCGGATGCCCTGTTGCTATTGCGCACACGCGAAATCACCGGCGACGACCGGCTGACCATCGGCGCTTATATCTTCTACAATCTCGTTTTTGCGGCAATGGCCTATCCGATGGGCATGATCGCCGACCGCATCGGCAAGAGGCAGGTGCTTGTGGGTGGCTTTTGCACCTTTGCCATCGTTTATGCGCTTTTTGCAGCCGGCACCGCATCAACAGTACTTGTGTTTGGAGCCTTTCTGCTGTACGGGCTCTACGCCGCCGCCACCGAAGGCGTGGCCAAGGCCTGGCTCTCTTCATGCGCGCCTACCGAAAAGGGGACGGCACTGGGCTTCTACAGCTCCTGCGAAAGCATCTGTGCCCTGGCGGCATCAGTTATTGCAGGCTTTACCTGGACCCGTTGGGGGGCGCTGGCCGCTTTCTCAGCTTCGGCGGTGGCTGCCCTTGTTGCTGCGCTTTACCTGCTGATTATCAGGCCACAAGCTGCACCATAGGGCTTTCTGGCATAATAATGGGTTTACCTAGTGCAACCCATTGAATTGACCCTATCAGAACTCTTTTAGCTAACCTATGATCTACACCGGAAGGCGGCGCATGATGCGCCGCCTTCTTTTTTTTATTAACTTTTATCCATGCTAACCGTTCGCATTCCCGCATGGAAAAAACACCCCGTGCTGCGACTGCTCCTACCCTTTCTTCTGGGAATCTGTGTGCAGGAATACGCAGCCCCGCCGAAACTGATGACCGGCGCAACACTCACCGTATTTCTACTGCTGAGCGCAGTGATCTACCGAATGAAAAACATACAGGCGAAGTACCGATGGCGATGGATTGGGGGGCTCTGCCTTCAAGCCACCGTATGCTGTGCCGGCGCCCTGTGGCTGTTGCGTACAGACGTTCGGGCACAGTCTGGCTGGCCGGGCAAACAGGCACCTTCCGCCCTGGTGGTTGAGCTGAACGGAGCGCCACAGGAGGGGGCGCGCACCTGGAAGGCAGAAGCAAAGGCTACGCATCGATGGGACGGCGGCAGATGGGCGCCCGCAAGCGGCGGCCTGTTGTTGTATTTCTACAAGATGGACGCACCACCCCCATTCGGCAGCAGGTTGCTTCTCCGGAAAGCCCCGCAACCCATCCGCAACAGTGGCAATCCCGGCTCCTTCGATTTTGCTGCCTACAGCCTCCGCCAGGGCCGCAGCCATCAGGTATTCCTGAAGCGCGGCGACTACCTGGTTCTGGAAGCACCGCAAAAACGATCATTACCTTTTCTACTATTTCAGGCGCAGCAACAGGTCATTGCCCTTCTGCGCAGCCACCTTTCGCCGGAAGTGCAGGGACTGGCCGAAGCGCTGCTCATCGGCTACCGCGGCGACCTCGACAAGGAACTACAGCAGGCTTATGCGCGCACAGGCGTTGTGCACATCATTGCCATCTCGGGCATGCACCTGGCTCTTGTGTATGTGCTGCTGCTGCTCATAAGCCGCCCGCTCAACCGAAAAGGATTGCGTGGCTTCCGCTTTCTGCTCGTCTTATCCGGCCTATGGTGCTTTGCCCTGCTGGCGGGCGCCACTCCTTCGGTGCTGAGAGCTGCCTGTATGTTCAGCCTGCTGGCGCTGGGTAACTTAATCAACCGCAGGGGCAACGGACTCAACACCCTGATGCTGGCAGCCCTGGTGCTGCTGGTGGTGCAGCCCTATTGGCTTTGGGATGCCGGATTTCAGCTTTCTTTCGCCGCCGTAGCCGGCATTCAGACCCTCTACGGGCCCCTCTACCGTCTATGGACACCCGAAAACAAGCTACTGGCAGCCCTTTGGAAGATCAGCGCCGTTTCTCTGGCGGCACAGGCTTTCACAACGCCGCTTTGCCTGTATCATTTTCACCAGTTTCCGCTGCTGTTTCTCTTTGCCAACCTGGTGGCAGTACCCCTGAGCGGCATCGTGCTCTATGGACTGCTGTTGCTTTGTGCGCTGGCCTGGTGGCCGGCCGCGGCCCAAATCACGGGCACGCTGGTCAGCGGCCTGCTGCAAGCCCTCAACCGCTACATCGCCTGGCTCGACTCCTACCCTTTCGGGCTTTGGGAAGGCATTCAACTTTCGGAGGTGCAGGCACTCCTGCTTTTAGGATGCCTCTGCGCCGGCGTGTATGCCTGGCGCTGTGTCTGCAAAGGGGCTTTGTACCTGGCAGCAGGATGCCTGATGGCCGTGCTTGTCCTCCGGGCCATCTCCTTCTGGCAGGCCGGACGCCAGCAATACCTGCTGGTGTACCAGGTGCCGAAGTACAGTGCGATCGAACTCGCCCTGGGCCGCACGACCTACTTCGCCGGCGACAGCATGGTCTGGCGAAACCGCAGCCTGTTTCAACGCTACCTCGCGCCCGCCCACAGCCACAGGCGCAGCCGAACGGTGGCACAGGAACTTCCTACGCTCTTTATGGCTGGTGAGCACCGCATCCTCCGCCTGCAATTCCGCACCGATGCGGCAGCGCGCAACCGGGTTCATCCTGACATCATCGTGGTATCGCGCGGCGCCTGGATTGACGATGGTGAAAACCTCTCGCGCAGCACCACGAAACACATCATTCTGGATGCCTCGCTATCGCGGCGGCAGGCCGGCTGGTGGAAAAAACAATGCCTGCGGCTCGGGCTACCCTGCCATGATGTAGCGGAGGCGGGTGCGGCCCTGATCAACATCCGCACCGGCAGCCTGGGAACGGTCGCAGCACCCGACAAAACAAAAGAAGTTTTCAACGGACACGGATAACTGTGCCTACCATCACAAATCCCTTTGTCCGATCTTTGCGGAACCCCAAACCCATATCGCCGCAAGGCCTCTTTACTATGGAAAAGAAAATTGCCGCAGCCCTGATCTCCGTGTTTTACAAGGAGGGACTCGAACCACTCGTGCGCCAGCTCCATGCCCAGGGCACCACGATTTATTCTACCGGCGGAACCCAGCAGTTCATCGAAGGACTCCAGATTCCGGTAGTGCCGGTAGAGCAGCTCACCACTTATCCTTCCATCCTTGGCGGCCGGGTAAAAACCCTGCACCCGCTGGTCTTCGGGGGCATCCTGGGCCGGCGCGCCGTAGATACCGACCGGAGCGAAATGCAGCAGTACGGCATCCCCGAGATCGACCTGGTGATCGTAGACCTGTATCCCTTCCAGGAAACCCTGCGGCAAACTTCCGACGAAGCCCTGATCATCGAAAAGGTCGACATTGGCGGGCCCTCCATGATCCGCGCCGCGGCCAAGAATTTCCGCGATGTGGCCGTACTCGCATCGAAAGACGATTATGGAAAACTCGTGGAGCAGTTGCAGCAGCAAAACGGCATGCTCGGTCTAGAACAACGAAAGGCCTATGCAGCCCGTGCCTTCCGCATCGTGGCCGACTACGATATCGCCATCTCCAACTACTTCAATGCCGATGCTCCCCTTGACGTGATCGGTGCCGGCACCGGAACACCCCTGCGTTATGGCGAGAATCCCCATCAGGCCGCGCAGTTCTTTGGCGATCTCAGCCAGGTATTCAACCAGCTGCACGGCAAAGAGCTGTCGTATAACAACCTGGTAGACGTAGACGCCGCCGTGGAACTGATCCGCGATCTGACCCCCTCCCCAGCCCTTCTCAATGGGAAGGGAGCTGTTAACCTGTCTTCCGGGGATGCATCCGAGGTGGGCTTCGCCATCATCAAACATACCAACGTGTGCGGCGTTGCCCTTCGTGCGGATGTGCACAGCGCCTGGACGGCCGCGCTGGCCGGAGACCCCGAAAGCGCCTTCGGCGGCGTGCTGGTGACCAATGGCCGTATCGACAAGGCCACCGCCGATGCCATCAGCGAGATTTTCTTCGAAGTGCTGATCGCCCCCGGTTTTGAAGAGGATGCCCTGGAGGTACTGCGCGCCAAGAAAAGCCGCATCCTGCTGCAGTTGAAAACGGAAATTGCGCTACCGGAAAAACAGTATAAAAGCATCCTCAACGGTAGTCTTGTGCAACAGAAAGATGCCGGCAATTATGAAAAATGGGAAGAGGCCGGCGGCCGTAGTTCTACGGATGCCGAGCGCGCCGACCTGGATTTTGCCAACCTCGTTTGTAAGCATCTCAAGAGCAATGCCATCGCACTCGTGAAAAATCGTCAGCTGATCGGAAAGGGCTGCGGGCAAACCAGCCGCATCGATGCCCTGCGCCATGCCCTCGAGAAAGCCCGCCAGTTCCACTTCGACCTGAACGGCGCCGTGCTGGCCTCCGATGCATTCTTCCCCTTCAACGACTGTGTGCAGCTGGGCCATGAAGCCGGAATTACCGCTTTCATCCAGCCTGGGGGTTCCATCCGCGATAAAGATAGTATTGCTTATTGCCAGGAAAAAGGCCTGGCGCTGGTGATGACCGGCCAAAGACATTTCCGGCATTGACCCATCCCCCGACCCCTTCCTAAGGGGAAGGGGGTGCCTTTGTGTCACATTTCCTTCGTTGGGTGTTTTTCTTTGAATCAAACCTGCTGAGAATAGTGGAGGAAGCTTTGCTTCCTTCACTTTTGGAACTACGGTTAAAGGAATGGCAAGCTATTGCAAAGACAGGAGCACTGGGTCACCCCTTCCCTTTGGGAAGGGGAAGGGGGATGGGTTTGACGGGCACAGGCGATGATTGGGATCAGGGGTACAGTCCCCTCCACCCCTGTCGGATAGCCTCCCGCGTTTTTGGGTATGCATCCGAACCCGCTGCGGATGCCCTCCCGCAATCCCGGGTATCGATCCGCACCTGTTGCGAATGCCCTCCCGCAATCCCGGGTATCAATTCCCACCTGTGTCGGATGCACGCCCGTAATTCGGGGTGTTGATGCGCACCTGTAGCGGATGCACGCCCATAATCCCGGGCATCGATCCGCACCTGTGGCGGATATATACCCGTGTTTTGGGGATGCAATACAACACTGCGGCAGATCATCACCCGGGTTTGTAGCATACCCTACTTCGCCATCGGCAGGCGGCAGGGAAGCTGCGGCTGACCGCCGAAGAGGTGCCAAGGTGGCGTCAACGGGCAGAGCGCCTTGCCATCCGTACACATTCCCGCAAGAGCCTTTCGCAGAATAATGGCACTTTTGCCTGTCTATGAGCCGCCACCACCAACCCGACGACGAACAACATCTCCCTGCTGATCCTAAGAACGGCTCCTACACGCCTGCCGACCCGCAAACGGCGCAGGATGTCGCCTGGTACCAATCCAAATACAATCCTTTCCGCTGGCGTGGACGGGGGCAGCGTTTCAAGGCGTTGCTGGCCCTGGCCCTGGTGTGCTTCTTCTGGGGCACCACCTGGATCGCATCGAAGGAAGGAGTAAAACACATGCCGGCACTGCAGCTGGCCGGCATCCGTCAGTTTCTGGGCGGGCTTTGTTATGTGATCTTCTTTACCCTGCGCGGACAACGTTGGCCACAGCGCGGCGAATGGCGTCCCATCCTCGTGCTGTCGGTACTCAACTTCACCCTCAGCAATGCCCTGTCTACCTGGGGTATCCGCTACATACCGGCCGGGTTGGGTTCCATCATCGGTGCCATCTTCCCGCTCTGGCTGGTCATCATCGGTCTCTTCCTGAACCGCGGCAGCTGGCAGCGGCACACCTTTCTCGGACTGCTCATTGGTTTCGGGGGCATCTGCATCATCTTCGCCGAGCACCTCGGCGCTTTCCTCATCCCCGACTTCCGACTGGGAATCTTCCTTTCCATCGCCTCCACCTGGACCTGGGCCTTCGGCACGCTCTATACCAAAAAGCATGCAGCCCGCTTCAACCCGTATTTCAGCCTGGGCCTGCAGATGGTCATCTCCGGCAGCGGACTGCTGCTGGGCACCAGCGCCACGGGCAACGCCGTGCTACTCTCCGAAATCCCCTGGCAATCCTGGGCAGCCATAGCCTACCTGGTGCTGTTCGGCTCGGTGGTGGCCTTCGTTTCTTACCTGTATGCACTCCAAAACCTGCCCACCGCGCAGGTAAGCCTGTATGCCTACATCAACCCCGTAGTGGCGGTGATGCTGGGCGCACTCCTGTTCGACGAGCCCCTCTCGCCGTTCATGATCGTGGGCACGGCAGTGACGCTCTTTGGCGTTTACAGGGTCAACCGGGCCGCTAACCGCCTGAAGTAACGCGTTTCAGGAAGCGGCCGTACAGACCGCTCCAGCCGGCGAACTCGGCACCGGTTCCCAGGAAACTGTTGTGAAAGATGGTGATCATGGTGCCACCCTGACGGCGCAACTCCTGCTCAAACTCCAGGAGCTCCTTCTCCGCAGCATCCGCGTCGTATTTCTGCTCGTAGTGGCTATTGGCGTCCATGAAACAAAAAGGATGAATACGCAGGGTGGTGGCCCGCTCCTGCTCCAGGTCATACCAGAAAAAAGGAACCGCCACCGATGCACGGAACCCATTGACCGTGCCATACCCCATGGAATATTCGTCTGTAATGCCAGCCTCCAATAGCCGGCGGTAGGTATGGGGGAGATGCATGCGGATATAGTGCTGCCGTGAAGCGGTGACGGGCGCCGAACAAAGGGCCGAGAGCGTCACCCATTCCTGCAGCAACAACTCCGGATCGTCGCCGCTTTGCCAGGAGGGATGAAGACCCACCGTATAACTACGGGAAAGCCGGCGCACCAGGGCCGTCATCGCCGGATGATCAGGGGGGATATTCTTGTCATATGGACCCTCATTTCCGCCGCAATGAATAAAGTACAGCGGGTGCACACGAAAACGGGTATGCCATCGGTCCAGCCGGTCAAAACAATCGAAAGGATCGGGAGCCCTTCCGCGGAGCACGCTGATCCGCCTTCCGGGCAGCTCACCGCGGAGCATGGAACGCATCAGGCCGCACAGATTACGCAGGACACCTTTATTCCGGAAGCTCCAGGCCATATCGATATCGTAGGTGGGCTGAAATTGAAAGGGAGGGCGCACCTGCTCTCCGAATAGCTGCTCCGAAAAAAGCCCGAGCCATCGGTGGATGAGGGGTTGTCGCAGAAAGCCATGGCGATGGGCCAGGCTATTGGTATGGGCATAGCGGCCATAGGCATCACGGATGTGCGGCCCGTATTCTTCATAGCGGGACAGGAGGTGAAAGATTCCGGAAAAAAGATCGAAGCCCAAACCGTCAACAGCAGGAAACAAGACAGGGAAACCCGCTGCATGCATGCCTACCGGCGGATCGAAGGTATGCAAGCCTTTCTCTGCCAGCAGGCGGGCGTCGGGCACTCTTAGTCCCCGCGCGGCGCCCTCGCCATACACAACCTGCAGGCCATCTGCCGGAGCCTGTGCCGCCACGAAGGACATGGCGAAATAGCCGGAAAGGAACTCCAGCACATAGTGCATCCGGGGTGTATCGATATGCGTGATAACGGTAACCAGGCTCAGCAGCTTTATGCGCAAAGTACGACAATCGACCTACTAGCTGCATGCGCCCCGAAGCATCACCGCCACTACACAGCAGCCCACGGCTTACGCCCAAACGAAAAGCCCCGCATCAGCGGGACCCTTCGCTATTCGTTATTCGATAGTCACTGTTGTCCGGGGAAAGTTCCGGATAAATATGATAAAGGGAGGTTTGGGGCCTCCCTTTATCGTTAGTTTGGTGTTACCACACAACCCAACTAACTATGGGCAAAAGTACCTTTTTTACC